>JAEEGF012392708.1_pt1 | contig 18103 bp, 15 predicted proteins | sample 9134171 | NCBI WGS metagenome assembly JAEEGF01 (sample SAMN16246542, study PRJNA631951) | gut metagenome | biome: gut microbiome; feature: rumen; material: AP-attached | host: Bos | place: Iran: Karaj | collected 2018-10
CAGGTTCCAAATACCAGCGGATAGATATGCATACTATTGAGCGTTTAGTTTTTCTTCGAACAATTTCACAACGGGCTCGGGGCAGCGGACCGGAGTAAAGGTCTCCTTGTTCAGGAACCCCAGGGTCACTACACCTTCTGCGCAGAGCACTCCGTCCTGGTTGTAGACGGCCTGCTTGATGAGCATTTTGGCCATGGGGACCTTGTTCACTTCGGCCGTTGCGGTGAGGATGTCTCCCATATGGGCGGGGTGACGGAAATGACATTCCACCGATACGATGGGAACCAGCACGCCCAGTTCCGATTCGCACTTTTCAATAGGGAATCCAAGCTGGACCATCATCTCGTCCCTCGCAATCTCGAAGTAGCGGATGTAATTGGAGTGGTGAACCACTGCCATTTGGTCGGTTTCGTAGTACCTGACCGGGAAAGAAGTCTTAAAAATAGCCATAACAAAAATGTTATTCGTTATAACATAAGTGTTTTAAATACTTCTTTTCAGAGTATTAAGCTTAGACTCGAGGCTCTCGATCTTGGAGAGGGAATCGGCCTCTTTTTTGCGCTCGTTCTCGATGACGGCGGCCGGAGCGTGGGCTACGAAGTTCTGATTGGCCAGTTTGGCGCGCACTCCCTGCAGGAATTTCTGCTGATATTCCAGCTCCTTTTGTGCTTTTTCAATCTCTTCGGCCACGTTCACCAGACCGTCCATCTTCACGAACAGTTCCTGGGTGCGGACCATAAAGCCGACACCCTGTGCGTCTCCAAACTCCCCTACCAGCTCCACATCTACGCCGGCCATTTTCTCCACCACGGGGATGCAAGGGAAGGACGTTCCCTTCACCAGCAGATGGAGCTTTTCCTTGGGGGCGATGTTCTTCTGGTTGCGGACCGACCGCACGCCGTTCACGGCTTCGGCGGCCAGGTTGAAGTTCTCCAGTACGGCAGGGTCGAAAGCACCGGCCTTGGGAGTGGGAGCAAACAGGATGGTCTCCCCTTCCTTGCGCTCGGCAATGTCCTGCCACAGCTCTTCGGTGATGAACGGCATCACGGGATGGATGAGTTTGAGGAGGGCCTCAAAGTATTCCAGCGTCTTTTGATAGGTCTCCGGATCCACAGGCTGGCCGAAAGCCGGCTTGATGGCCTCCAGGTACCAGCTGCAATAGTCGTCCCAGAAGAGTTTATAAATGGTCATCAGGGCATCGGAGATGCGGAACTTGCTGTAATGGTCTTCCACCAGGGCCACGGTGTCGCTCAGTTTGGCGGCAAACCACTCGATGGCCAGTTTGGCAGCCGGGCTCTGGGCCACGGAGGCGTCTACCTGGAAGCCCTTCACCAGACGGTAACTGTTCCAGATCTTGTTGCAGAAGGCAGCGCCCTGCTTGATCTGGGCCTCGTCGTAGAAGATATCGTTACCGGCGCTGGAGCAAAGCAGCATACCAATGCGCACGGCATCTGCACCATAGGTGTCAATCAAATCGAGCGGGTTGGGCGAATTGCCAAGGGTCTTGGACATCTTTCGGCCAATCTTGTCACGCACGATGCCGGTGAAGTAGACGTTGGAGAAGGGCTCCTTGCCCATAAACTCCTCACCGGCCATAATCATACGGGCCACCCAGAAGAAGATGATGTCCGGACCGGTCACCAGGTCGTTGGTGGGATAATAATAGGCCAGGTCCTTGTTGGGCTTGTGGTCGGGATGGCCGGGTTTCTCCGGATCAAACACGGAGATGGGCCAGAGCCAGGAGCTGAACCAGGTATCCAGCACATCCTCGTCCTGCTTAAGATCGGCGGCGGTGATGTTAGGATTGATGGCCTTGGCTTCCTGAAGGGCTTCCTGGGCCGTTGCAGCCACCACGAACTTGCCGTCCGGGAGGTAATAGGCCGGAATGCGCTGGCCCCACCAGAGCTGACGGGAGATGCACCAGTCGCGGGCGTTCTCCATCCAGTGACGGTAGGTATTGACGTATTTCGCGGGGATGAAGTTGGTACGGCCGCTTTCCACGGTTTCCAGGGCCGTAGCGGCCAGTTTATCCATCTTGAGGAACCACTGGGCGCTGAGCTTGGGCTCGATCACGGCGTCCGTACGCTCGGAATAGCCCACCGGGGAAATGTATTCTTCGGTCTTGACCAGGTTGCCGGATTCTTCCAGCATCTTCACAATCTTCTTGCGGGCCACAAAACGGTCCTCACCCACCAGAATCTGGGCTTTCTCGTTCAGTTTGCCGTGGTCGTCGATGATCTCCAGGACCGGCAGGTTGTGACGCAGGCCGATCTCATAGTCGTGGACGTCGTGGGCAGGGGTCACCTTAAGGCAACCGGTACCGAAGTCCATCTCCACGTAATCGTCCTCGATCACGGGGATTTCCCGGTTGATGAGCGGGATGAGCACCTTCTTGCCCTTGAGCCAGAAGTGACGCTCGTCCTTGGGATTCACGCAGATGGCGGCATCGGCCATAATGGTCTCGGGACGGGTGGTGGCAATCACCAGATATTTGTCCGTGGGGTTGCCCTGTCCGTCGGAGATATAATACTTGAGGTGATAGAAATGGCTCTTGGTGTCCTTATGGATGACCTCGTCGTCGGATACGGCGGTGAGGGCCTCGGGATCCCAGTTAACCATACGTACGCCCTTGTAAATCCAGCCTTTCTTGTAGAAATACACAAAGGTGTTGATCACGGCGTCGCTCAGGGCAGGCTCCATGGTGAAACGGGTGCGGTCCCAGTCGCAGGAGCACCCCAGCTTCTTGAGCTGCTGCAGGATGATGCCGCCGTGCTCCTCTTTCCATTCCCAGGCGTGGCGCAGGAACTCCTCTCGGCCGATATCCTCCTTGCGGATACCCTGGGCCTTGAGTTTGGCCACCACCTTGCTCTCGGTGGCAATGGAAGCGTGGTCCGTTCCGGGGACCCAGCAGGCGTTCTTGCCGTCCATACGGGCCTTGCGGATGAGCACGTCATTAAGGGTGTTATTGAGCACGTGGCCCATATGAAGGATACCCGTCACATTGGGCGGCGGAATCACTATCGTATAAGGTTCTTTCTCGTTGGGTTCGCTGTGAAAGAACTTGTGGTCAAGCCAATAGGCATACCACTTATCTTCCACTTCCTTAGCACTATACTTAGCAGCTAACTCTTTCATATATTCTTTCCTATATTATTACCATTGTAATCAATCTTACAAATGTACGGTTTTTTTGTTAAATTTGCAGAAATAACTTTGAGTATGGATAATAACAATAATAAACCCCAGAATCAGATCAGCCTGGAACTGAAACCGGAAGTGGCCAAGGGCTCCTATTCCAACCTGGCCATCATTTCCCATTCCAGAAGCGAATTCATCATTGACTTTGCCACTACCCTGCCCGGCATTGCCAAACCGGAGATCGGCAACCGCATCATTATGACCCCGGAGCACGCCAAGCGCCTGATGAACGCCCTGTTTGACAACATTTCCAAGTACGAGGCTCAGTTTGGCGTCATCGACCTGGGCGGCAAGGGCCCTCAGGGCAGCACCTTCAACCTGGCCGATTTCGGTCCCCTCGGCGGAGGCACCGGCAACAAGTCGTAAGGAATGGATTTAAAGAAAATCAAGGCCTTCGCCTTCGATATTGACGGCGTGGCCACGGAAGGCACGCTCCTCTGCACCACGGAAGGAGACTTTCTCCGCATCTACGACGCCAAGGACGGCTTCGGAATCAGGATGGCCGTGATGAACGGCTACCCCGTAGCCGTGATTACGGGCGGCAGCTCGGAAAGCATCCGCATCCGGATGAAAGCCAGCGGCGTCAAGCCCGAGGATGTGTTCCTTCACTGCAGGAACAAGATGGAGGAATTCTCCATATTCTGTGAACGTTACGGCCTTTCACCTAAAGAAGTAATGTATTTTGGGGACGATGTCCCGGACATCGAAGTGATGCAGGCCTGCGGCTGTGCCGTCTGCCCCGCCGACGCTGTAGTAGAAGTACAGAAAGTGGCCGATTGGATGACCGACGCCCCGGGCGGGAAAGGCTGCCTGAGAGAAGCCATTGAAAAGACCCTCAGAAAGCAGGGCAAGTGGATTTTCAATCCGGAAACCTACAAAAAGCAGTTCTGATGGACCTCCGCGGAAAGCATATCATCCTGGGCAGCAACTCCCCTAGAAGGAGAGAGTTGCTCAAAGGATTAGACATTGATTTTGAGGTAGATACCAATAACAACTTCGAGGAAAGCTTTGGCCCGGAAGTCCCCTACGACCAGGTGCCCCGGCTGATGGCCCAGGGCAAGTCGGGCGGCTTCCATCGGCCCTTAAAGGAAAATGAAATCCTCATTACGGCCGATACGATGGTCATCCTCCCCGCCACGGCAGACCGCCCCGGCGAAATCCTGGGAAAGCCCAAGGACCGGGAAGACGCCTGCCGTATGCTCAGGGACCTCTCCGGCCGGGAACATCACGTCACCACCGCCGTCACCCTAAGGGACTGCCACCGACAGGAAACCTTTGACGTAACCACCGAGGTCTGGTTCAAAGCCCTTACCGAGGAAGAAATAGCCTATTACGTAGACACTTACAAGCCTTACGACAAGGCGGGAGCCTATGCCATCCAGGAATGGATAGGCCACGTGGGCATCACCCGTATTGAGGGTTCCTATTTCAATGTAGTGGGTTTCCCCGTCCAGCGTGTCTACGAGGCCCTAAAACGTTTCCTGTGAATCCCTTCAGCCGCATCATCCTGGACTGGTACGCCCAAAACGGGAGAGACCTCCCCTGGCGCCGTACCCGGGATCCGTATGCGGTCTGGCTCAGCGAAATCATTCTTCAACAAACCCGAATAATCCAGGGCAAAGCCTATTGGGAGCGCTTTATGGAACGGTTTCCCAAGGTAGAAGACTTGGCCAATGCCTCCGAGGACGAAGTCCTGAGGCTCTGGGAGGGGCTGGGCTACTATTCCCGAGCCCGCAACCTGCACGCAGCCGCCAAGCAGATCGTGGCCCTGGGAGCCTTTCCGGACACCCTGGAGGGCATCCGTAGCCTCAAAGGTGTAGGAGACTACACCGCGGCCGCCATAGGCTCCATTTGCTTCGGCCTGCCCGCCGCTGTGGTAGATGGGAATGTCTACCGTGTCCTGGCCCGTCATTTTGGCCTTTCCACCCCTGTGGGCACTACCCAGGCCAAGAAGGAGTTCACAGCCCTGGCCCAGAAGCTCCTCCCGGAGGATGCTTCGGCCTTCAACCAAGGGATGATGGACTTCGGAGCCCTGCAATGCACGCCGCAGAACCCGGATTGTGCCGGCTGTCCCCTACTGCCTACTTGCAATGCCTATAAAACGGGCCGAGTGGAGTTGCTACCCGTCAAAAAGCCGGCGACGGCGGTACAGGAAAGAAGGTTCAATTATATCTATGTCAGGTTTGAGGGGGAGACGGCGATTCGAAAAAGAGGGAAAGGAGACATCTGGCAAGGACTCTACGAACCACTGACCTCCCTACCAGTTGTAGAAAATTATTTTTCGGGACGGGACCCGAAAAACCAATTTCCTACAACCTCCACAAGCCCATCGCACAAGAAAGATAATGAGCTGGTTCGAGTTAAGGCAGATGTGAAGCATCAGCTGACGCACAGGACGCTGTGGGCGGATTTTTATCTGTGGGAGCCTCAGGTGAGGCCGGAGCTGCCGGAGGGCTATTTCTGGATAAAAGAAACGGAGCTTGACCAGTATGCCAAGCCCCGTCTGTTTGAGATGCTTATAGAAGCTATTTCGTAGGTGCTTCCTTGATGTAGACGTCCTGCTGAGGGAACGGAATCTCGATGCCGTTCTCGTTGAAGGCGGTGTAGACGGCCTCGCGGGCTTTGGCCGGGAAGGAAGCATACGTTTCCACCGTTACCTTCACCAGGATGTTCAGGACCACTGAGCTGTCTGCAAACTCGTCCACACGGACCACCACGCCGAATTTCTTGTCCACCGTATCGCGGCCATATTTGTCCTTGACCATCAGGGGGGCCAGGGCATCGGCCACAACCTGGCGGACCTTTTCTACGTCGGTTCCGTACTTTACACCCACCTTGAAACTCACTATCTGGTAGGAATTGTTGCGGGTGAGGTTCTTGAAGGTCTTGTTGAAGAGGGCCGAATTGGTAAAGAACATAATGGAACCGTTCACGGATTCAATCTGCGTGGTCTGGTAGCTCAGGCCCACCACGGTACCGCGGATGCCGTCACATTCCACCACATCTCCCACACGGACGCGTCCTCCCATAAGCTGGGCACCGTAGAAGAAGTTATTGAGGATATCCTTCATAGCGAAGCCCAGACCCGTGGCCAAACCTGTGGTCACAAGGGCCAGACCGGAGGCCGGGATCTTGAGGATGAGGAAGACCAGAACCACATACAGGCCCCAGCTGATCAGGGAAATGATGTTGTTGGCCAGGTTGAAGTTGATGTCCGTTTCCTTGAACATCACGTTCTCTCCCAGCTTGCGGATGGCTCCTGACGTCTTCCATACCCTGTAGAAAGCCGTTCCGGAATACACGATGTAGCGGAAAATAAAGAACAGGCTTACGATGAGAAGGATCAGGAACAGCGAGACGGTTATACCGCCGCCTGTGTTTTCACTTCCGGGCGTGATGAAATGCGTGAAGAAGATGTTCCGGGCCACCTTGCCAAAGTTAAACACGTTGCAGGCCATAAATACGGCTGCCGGGAAGGACCAGAGATACAGCAAAGGCATCACCGTCATCTTGAGGAGGTCGTCCAGCCAGGTTACGGCAATGTAAGAGCCCTTGACACTGTGGGAAAGCGGCATCATAGGGTTCTCTTTCTTGTACTCCTCCATGCGCTTCTGGATATACTGGTCGTAATAACGCTCCAGGAGTTCGAAGACGGCTATGAGGCTTTCCAGCAAGGCCAGCTGAAAGATCCACCAGATCAGCAGAAGTAGCGAACCCATCACCACTCCGGCCCAGGAAAGGATGGTAGCCACCGTCATCACCACGGCACCCACCCACAGCAGGGCAATGTCTCCGCTGTCTTCATCGGCCAGCTCCTTGATATTGACAATGTACTGCCAGATGGTAAAGATGAACAGAAGCCCCGGGAAGAGCAGGTTGATGACGCTGTTGGGGATGAAGATGCTTCGGAAATAGACGATGATGAAGGCCATCAGGAGGGTGGGCATATAGGCTATCAGCGTACCTCTGATCTGCGTCTTGTCCAGGCGGATGAGCATGGATCCGAAGATGGCCCCGATGAGCCAGGCGAATTCTCCCATCATCCAGGAAGCCCTGATAATGAAGGTATTCGTGCTGACGTGGCTGATCACAAACAGGAACACGACAAAGAAAGAGATACCCATCAGGGCAATGATCATGCCCTTATGATTGCCAAACCACTCGGTCCGGCCTACCTTGGTGCGCCGGATGCCCTTGTTCACGATGAGCGTGCCCACCAAAGTAGCCAGGCCCAGCACAACCAGGAGCATAAAGGAGTAGAAGTACACCACAGGACCTCTCCAGGAGCTCTCCACCGACTTCTGGTTGCGGTTAAGATGGAGGCTGTAACGGCTTCGAAGGTCTTCTACGGCACGGGTGAAACGACGGGAGAAGCGGGACAGTGTCTTGAAATAATTCCCCTGCCCCTCCACAAAGAGTTTCTTCTGGACGGCGGCATAACGCTCCTGGGCATAATCATAGGCTCCGCGGAGGCGCTCGTCGGTCTGTTCATAGTAGGTGTTGTCCCGGTCTATCTGCTTGAGTTGCTCCCAGTAATAGGCCACAATCTGTTCGGCCACATACAGGCAGCTGTCTCTCACCGCCACGGTAGCACTGTCCATCTTCATATCGTACTCGTTGCGGGCAAAGTCCGGAGCAAAGAGGATGAGCGAGTCAGCCGATGCCAGGGCCGTGCTGGCCGAATCCAGGGCTGCGGTTACCTGGCGGGTCTGTACTATCTCCTCGGCCGTACGCTCCGGAGGCATCTTGCGCAGGGTAATCACCAGGCGGTTGTACCTTTCCATCTCCGTGTTCAGGTTCTCCTTTACCTCGGCATAGGGCGTATTGTTTCCCTTGAAACTCTCGTACTGCTTGGTAACCTCGTTGAGGGCGTAAGTCAGGTCAAAGGTGTTGTCCGAAGCCTGGGAGTACAGCATCACCGACAGTTCGTTGCACTCGTCTATGAGTTCCACCAGGCGCTGGTGCTGTTCCTTGATCCGTTTGTCTGCGCTGCCGCTGAAGCGGATCAGGCCTGTGTAGGTTTCCTTCAGCTCCATCAGGAGCACGGAGAGCGTGTGGTTCAGGTTGTCCTCCTTGAACACAGCCCATACGGGGCCGATGACCAGAAGAAGGGACAACAGAGCGGCTGTAAGTCGTTTTTTTCTCATAATCTACCTTGTTCTCCCAGATGGGAATCCTTGAATCCTAAGAAATAGAGTACGCCATCCAGGCCGATGGTGCTGAGGCTCTGCTGCGCCTCCTCCTTCACGCGGGGCTTGGCGTGGAAGGCAATGCCCAGGCCGGCCTCCAGCAGCATAGGGAGGTCGTTGGCACCGTCTCCCACGGCAATGGTCTGGGCCAGGTTCACGTGCTCGGTCATAGCAATGAGCTTGAGGAGGTCTGCCTTGCGGCGGCCGTCCACGATGTCTCCCACATAGCGGCCGGTAAGCTTGCCGTCTTCTCCCACTTCCAGCTCGTTGGCGTATACGTAATCAATGCCATACTTGCGCTGCAGGTATTCCCCGAAGAAGGTGAAACCGCCGCTGAGGATGGCAATCTTGTAACCACAGGTTTTGAGGACGGACATCAGGCGGTCCGTTCCTTCCGTAATGGGAAGATTATCCGCAACATCCTGCAGTACAGACACATCTAAGCCCTTAAGTAAAGCAACCCTTTCGGTAAAGCTTTCCTTGAAATCAATCTCTCCGCGCATGGCCCGCTCGGTGATGGCGGCCACCTTGTCCCCCACTCCGTGGCGGCGGGCCAGCTCATCGATGCACTCCGTCTGGATGAGGGTGGAGTCCATATCGAAACAGATGAGGCGGCGCATACGGCGGTACATATCGTCTTTCTGGAAAGAGAAGTCCATGCCCGTCTGGGCACTCAGCTGCATCAGGCTGCGCTGCATTTCGGCCCTGTTTTCCAGATTGCCGCGGACGGAGAACTCCACGCAGGCACGGACGTTGCGCTCCGGGTGCATCACGCTCATTCGGCCCGTCAGACGCTTGATGGCATCTATGTTAAGGCCGTGGTTGCTGATCACCTCCGAAGCGGCCTGGATCTGGCGGGCGCTGAGGCTTCGGCCTATTACCGTAAGGATGTAACGGTTCTTGCCCTGGCGGCCGGCCCAGGCCTCATAATCCTCGTCCGAGATGGGTTCGAAGCCAATGGTGACGCCCAGTTCCGTAGCCTTGAACAGCAGTTCCTTCATTACCTGGCCCGAGACATTCTCATTGATTCGGATGAGGATGCCCAGCGAAAGGGTGCTGTGGATATCGGCCTGGCCTATATCCAGAATCTGGGCGTCATAGCGCGCCAGAATGCTCATAATGGAAGCTGTAAGACCAATCTGGTCCTTTCCGGATATGCGGATGAGTATCTGTTCTTTGTCCATAATTTGCAAATTTATGTGCAAACGGAGAGAAAACAAAATTTATTCAGTAAATTTGCACCTTGAATTTGAACCCTATGACACTACTCATCATATATTTGCTGCTGACCATGGGCATTTCTTTCCTTTGCTCATTGCTGGAATCCGTGCTCATGTCCACTCCCATTTCGTACCTGAACATGAAGGAGGACGAGGGAGACAAGCACGCAGCGCTTATGATGAAGTTCAAGCAGGACACAGACCGTCCGCTGAGTGCCATCCTTTCCCTCAATACCATTGCCAACACCCTGGGTGCCGCCGCCGTGGGCCATCAGGCCACCACCCTTTCCGGCGACTACTGGTTTGGCCTCATCAGCGCCCTGATGACGCTGCTCATCCTGGTATTCTCTGAAATTGTTCCCAAAACCATAGGCACCACGCACTGGAAAAGTCTCCTCTGGCTTTCCAGCGTCATGAACGTCCTGGTGTATATGCTCTACCCTATCGTCTGGATCATCGAGAAACTGCACGACACCATCTCGGACGAAGACCCGGACCTGGGCATCTCCCGAGAGGAAGTGAGTGCCATGGCCAATATGGGAGAAGAGGAAGGCGTGCTGGACAATTCCGAAAACAAGGTTATCCAGAACATCATCAAACTGGACGACGTAAAGGCCTACGACATTATGACGCCCCGCATCGTGGCCGCCATCGCCCCGGAGAACATGACCCTCCGCCAGTTCTACAAACAGGAAGAACTCTCCCACAACAGCCGCATTCCGGTATATGCAGATTCCCCGGAATACATCACCGGCTACATCCTCCGCTACGATGCGCTGGAGAATCTGGCCGAAGACAAATTTGACCTGCGCCTGAAGAGCATCAAGCGCAAGATTGCGGCCTTCCACGAAGAAACCTCCGTTTCCGACATCTGGGAAAGCCTCCTCAAGACCAAGGACCAGATTGCCCTCATCATTGACGACTACGGCTGCTTCCAGGGCATCATTACGCTGGAAGACATTATGGAGACCATCCTGGGTATGGAAATCATTGACGAGAACGACACCATCACCGATATGCAGCAATACGCCAAGGAGCGCTGGCTCAAACGCAAGAACCAGTACAAGCAGATTGTGCTGCCGGAGGAGGACGATGAGTAAACTCTTCTTCAATCCCTTAACGGGACTTTACTACATTCTCAGAAGAAAACCCCGCCGGGCGCCCGTAACGCCCGAGGTGGAGCGTATGCGGGCCCAGGCCAAGGCCGAACTGCCCCCGCGGCTGGCCGCCCTGGCAGCCCAGCACGGCTTCCAGTACAAACGCGTCTTCATCAAGAACAACCGCAGCAACTGGGGCAGTTGCAGCAGCCTGGGAAACATCAACCTGAACCTCCGCCTGGTATCCCTCCCGCAGGAATTGCAGGACTACGTGATGCTGCACGAACTCTGCCATCTTAAGTACTTGAACCACAGCCCCCAGTTCCACGCTTTGCTGGAATCCGTATGTCCCGGTCACCGGGCTCTGGAGAAGCAGATCAAGCAGTACAAAATAAGCTAATTTTCACTATCTTTGTCTACGATGCGCAGCGTGGCCATCATAGGTGCCGGGGCTGCCGGCTGTTTTTGTGCCGCTCAGTTGAGGAGCCTGGCACCGGAACTGGCTGTAACCGTGTTTGAAGCCGGTCCCAAGCCCCTGGCCAAGGTAGCCATAACCGGCGGAGGCCGCTGCAATCTCACCAATTCCTTTGCCGGAATCCGCTCGCTGAAAGAGGCTTACCCCCGCGGCGAGCGCGTGATGAAGCGAGCCCTCAAGGCCTTCTCGCAGGAAGACACCGTCCGGTGGTTCCAAGACCAAGGGGTCCCCTGCGTCCTGCAAGAAGACCACTGCTGGTTTCCGCAAAGCCAGAACGCCCTTGACATAGTCCACGCCCTCCTAAGAGCCATGAAAGGGGCCGATGTACGCTTAAAAACACCGGTGATATCAGTAGCCCAACCGGTTGTGGGAAATTATTTTTCGCAAGACTTTGCGAAAAACCAATTTCCCACAACCTCCATAGAGCCTACGCGCACAGAACAACCCCTTCCGTCAGATGAAAATTATTTTTCGGGACGGGACCCGAAAAACCAATTTTCCTCCGACTCCACAGAGCCTACGCACATAAATGTGAATGGAGAGGCATTTGATTATGTGGTGGTTACAACGGGAGGAGCACCCAAGGGAATGCCGTTTTTGGAGGGACTGGGGCTGGAAATGATTCCGCCGGTGCCTTCCCTATTTACCTTTACCGTGCCGGACCCTTCCCTCCGCAGCCTGATGGGGCTGGTGGTGGAGGCTTCCATCGGCCTGCAAGGGACTTCTTTTAAGGCCCAAGGGGCTCTTCTGATTACCGACTGGGGTCTCAGCGGACCGGCCACCCTCAAGCTCTCTTCCTACGCTGCCAGGCATCTGGCGGAGACCGGCTACAAGGGAACGCTGGGTATCAACTGGCTCTGCCTGAGCGAGAACGAGGCCCGCGAACTCCTGCAAAAAACCGCCGAAGAGAACCCCCAGAAGCAGGTTTCCACCACGCACCTGCTGCAAAGCCGCCTGTGGAACCACCTCATCCAGAAAGCCGGTCTGCGGGAAGGCATCCGCTGGGCCGAGGTAGGAAGCAAGGGGCTCAACCGCCTCTCGGCCGTCCTCACCGCCGACAGCTATCCCCTATCCGGCAAGAGCAAATTCCGCGAAGAATTCGTAACTTGCGGTGGCGTTGCGCTGAGCAACGTGGATCTGTCCACCTTGGAATGCAAAAACCATCCCGGCCTGTACTTTGCCGGCGAGGTGCTGGATATAGACGCCATAACCGGAGGTTTCAACCTCCAGGCCGCCTGGAGCACCGGCTACGTTTGTGCCCAAAGCATAGTCAAAAGCCTATGAACACTTATATCATAATAGCCGCCGCAGCCGCCGTGATCATAGCCGTGGTCATTACCTGGCTCATTATGCGCGCCCACGAGGTCAAAGCCTGCAACGAGTTGGAGAACAAGCTCATCGGCGCCCAGAAAGACCTGGAGAACGCCCAGAAACTGCAAAAGATGCAGCAGGAGTCTTTCGCACAGCAGCTCGATGCCGTCAAGAGCCAGCTCTCGGCCGAAACGGAGAAACTCCTTAAGCAAAGGGAAGAGAGCCTCCAGCAGAAGGCTGAAGAAACCTTCAAGAACCTCACCGGACCGCTGGGCAAGGACCTCAAGTCCATGCAGGAGAGTTTCGACGCCCAGAAGAGAATCCAGGCCGAAGGCACCGCCTCCCTCAAAACCGCGATGGAGCAGGCTGTCAAGCACCTGCAGGACCAGACGCAGGCCATTGGCACCAAGGCCGACAACCTGGCCCAGGCCCTGAAGGGACAGAACAAGATGGCCGGCACCTGGGGAGAAATCATCCTCTACAATATGCTGGTGAGCGAAGGGATGGTGGAAGGCCGCGACTTTGACAAGGAAGAAACCCTGAGGGACGGCCAGGGCAGCATTGTCTACAACGAGGACAGCGGCAAGCGAATGAGGCCCGACTATATCCTGCATTATCCGGACAAGACGGAGGTAATCATAGACGCCAAAACCTCTATGGAAGCCCTTTCGGACTGGGTGGGGACCGAGGATCCCATCCGCAAGGAAGACGCCGCCAAACGCAATCTGCTGGCCATCCGCACGCAGATCAAGAGTCTCTCCGGCAAACGTTATCAGGACTATATCCGCGAAGGGTACAAGACCCTGGACTACGTGATTATGTTCATTCCCAATTACAGCTCACTGCAACTGGCCAAGACCATGGCCCCCAACCTGTTCAACGAGGCCTACCAGCAGGGCGTGCTCCTGACCACGGAAGAGACCCTGATGCCCTTCCTGCGGATGATCCGCGTAGCCTGGACCAACTACGACCAGGTCCGCAACCAGGAAAAGATCATCAAGGCCGCCCAGACCATGGTTGACCGCGTGTACGATTTCGCCAGGGCGCACGCCGCTATGGGAGACAAGCTCCACGCCGCTCTGGACGAGTACGAGAAAGTATCGCTGAAAGTGGGAGAATCGGGAAATTCCATCCTTACATCGGCCCGTCAGCTCATCAAGCTGGGCGTTCCCAAGAACCCTAAGAAGCCGCTTCCGGATTCAGAAGAATAAACGGTATTCCGCAGTTTTTTGCAAAGGCAGCGTCGGAGGGGGCATCCCCCAGCATGACGCTGCTTTTTGCGTCTATGTCCGGGAACAGGCTGCAGGCCTCATAGAACATACCCGGGTTGGGTTTTCGCCGGGGATCTTCCTCGGACACGGACGTACAGGCCAGGATCAAATCAATGCGCCCTCCGGCCTCCAAAACGCCCTGCATCATATAAGCGTGCACCTGGGCCAGTTGGGCATCGGTCATAACGCCCTTACCCACTCCGCGCTGGTTGGTTACCAGCACAATATGCTTGAACTTCCCGGACCACCGCGCCAGAGCCGGCAAGATTCCGGGCATCCATTCCCACATCTGAGGAGTACGCACATAATCTCCCAGAATATGCCGGTTAAGAACCCCGTCCCGGTCCAGGAACAAAGTTGTTGCATTTGCCTTCAGAATATCCTCAGAGGCCTTTTGAACGGCAAACCACGCCGGAATGGCCCACTGCGCCTTCTGATAATCTTCCGGTATGCCTATATCAATGAAATAGGCGTCACTCACCCATCCTCCAACCTCTCCCAACGCTGCCCCCGGCTCCAGCACCTCCTTCTCAAAGGAGAACTTCTCCGGCAAACTCCCCAGTTCCAGCCTCCCCCTATCAATCGCATACACCCCACCATTGATAAGCCCCTCAGAACAATATTGTTTCTCCTTAAATTCAATAATTAAGAGCGATGGCCTTGTGGAGTCAGAGGAAAATTGGTTTTTCGCAAAGTCTTGCGAAAAATAATTTTCCTCTGACGGATGGGAGGAAGGATCCGAAAGCGTAGGCTTGGTGGAGACAGAAAAAAATTGGTTTTTCGGGTACCGTCCCGAAAAATAATTTTTTTCTGACGGTTGGGAGGTCGGATCCGACTGACCAGGCTTTGTGGAGTTATCCTCGTGCGTTGGGTCTGTGGAGGTTGTGGGAAATTGGTTTTTCGGGTACCGTCCCGAAAAATAATTTCCTACAACCGGTTGGGCTACAGATACAGAACCGTATCTGTCGAAATCCTTCATAGGTTTAAGGGCCAAAGTGATGGCAAACGTAAAAGGGATAGATTTCAAATCTACCGGATAGAACGTATCTCCATTTACCACAAACACTTGGGATTCGTGGCACTTCCCCAAAGCCAACCTGATTCCCCCTCCGGTCCCCAATGGCTCTTCTTCTACCGCAAAATCGTAGGTAAACGACCACTGATTCGACTTGACATAGTCGATAACCTGTTCTCTGAGATACCCTACCGAGAACACTACGTGATTCACCTCCTGACTCACGAGCCAGTCCAACAGATACCCCAAAAACGGCCTACCGTTAACAGGCGCCAGACACTTGGGGATTTCTTTGACTACGGAGCGGAGACGGGTACCCAGACCGCCGGCCAGGACTATAACTTCCATGCCACGGCTCCTTTTTCCGTAAACTGGAACGGGACCACCTTTCCGGGAAGTTTCGAGAGCGCCTCGATAACGGCTACCCGGTGCTCCGGAGGAACCATCAGCATCATAAAGCCGCCACCGCCCGCACCGGACACCTTTCCGGAGATGGCACCGGCTGCCATAGCCGTGTCAAAGGCTTCCTGAATCATCGGATTGGTAATGGCTCCGGCCATTTTCTTCTTGTCCTCCCAGGCCTGGCCCAGGATGGCTGCAAAGCGGGCCATATCTCCCTTCAGGAGGGCCAGCTTCATATCGATGGCGCTCTGCTTGATGCGGTGCATGGCTTCCACCGCCTCCGAGGCTCCGCTGCGCGTGGCTTTCTGCTGCTCGGAGATGATGGCGGCCGAGGAGCGGCTTCGGCCCGTAAAATACAGCAGCATAGAGGCTTCCAGCTCTTCGATGATCCAGTCCTTGACGCGGAGCGGATTCACTATGACCATATCGCTGGGAAGGAATTCCATGAAATTGAAACCGCCGAAAGCGGCTGCATATTGGTCCTGCTTGCCGCCGGCCAGGAGGAGGTCCTTTCGCTCGATCTCGTAGGCCAGACGGGCCAGTTCGTAGTCTCCCAGGGGGATGCCCATCCACTCGGCAAAGCACTTGAGGATGCACACCACCATAGTGGAAGACGTGCCCAGGCCGGATCCGGCGGGGGCGTCGTTGTAAGTGGTTATGGCAAAGCCCGCCGCAGGAATGGGGCCGAAGTCCCTGGTGACGCGGTTGTAGACGCCGTCAATGAGCAGCGCGCCGGAATTCACGGGACCGGTTCCCAGGCTCACTTCTTTGCGGATGCCGGCATCGGCCGCATTGACCCGCATTACGGGCCGATTCAGGGGCTCGATGGAGCAATAGGCCGCCAGGTTAATGGTGGCGTTGAGCACATTCCCGCCATAGAGGTCCGAGTACGGGGATACGTCCGATCCGCCGCCGGCCAGACCCAGTCTGAGCGGAGCTTTACTTCTGATTATCATGACAATATGGCTTTACAGAGGGCATCGAGGGCGGGTTCATCGGCCTCCTTGTAACGGCTGCGGATGGTCACCGGCTCCCCTACTATTTCCACGTCCTTCATAGCGCCCAGCATTTCTTTCATCACGCGGGCGGCGCTGGGGGCCCAGGAACCGTTTTCTATGAGGGCTACTTTGCGTTTGCTGTAGCCCTTGACCTGCAGCGAGTGCAGGAAATCGTGGGCAGGGGTAAAGAGGCCGGCGTCATAGGAACAGGCGGCCAGCACCATTCTGCCGTAGCGGAAGGCGTCTTCCACGGCTTCGGCGCGGTCGTCCCTGGCAAGGTCCGAGACCGCCACCTTGGGGCAGCCCAGGGCCTTGAGTTTTTCGGCCACCATTTCCGCTACCTTGGCCGTACCGCCGTGGATGGAGGCGAAGGCCACAAATACGCCCTCGGTTTCTACGCCGTAACTGCTCCAGGTATTATATAGGTTCAAGAAATAATTCAGGTCCTTGCGGATGATGGGACCGTGCAGCGGGGCTATGACGCTGATGCTCTCTCCGCCCAGCTTTTTCAGCAGAGCCTGCACCTGGGGGCCGTATTTACCACAGATGTTGAAGTAGTAGCGGCGGCCTTCACAGGCCCAGTCGGGGTCTTCATCGGCCCAGAAAGCGGTTTTGCAAAGGGCTCCGAACTTGCCGAAGGCATCGGCCGAAAAGAGAACGCCGGTGGCGGTATCCAGCGACACCATCACCTCCGGCCAGTGCACCATAGGGGCGGCGATGAACTTGAGGGTATGGCTGCCCAGCGTCAGAGTATCCCCTTCCTTGACGGCCAGAGTGTTCTTTACGGGCTTCTCCGGCATAAACTGTCCCAGGAACTTGAGGGCCATGGCGCTGCCAACTACCGTCACATCCGGGTATTTCTCCAGGACGGGAGCCACGGTGGCCGAATGGTCCGGTTCCATATGGTGGATAACCAGGTAATCCGGCTTTCGGCCCTCCAAAGCCGCTTCCAAATTCCTCAGCCATTCCTCCCCTTTTCGGGCATCGGCGGTATCCAGGATGGCAACTTTCTCATCTACAATAAGATAGGAATTATAAGCCATGCCTTCCGGCACCGTATATTGGCTTTCAAACAAATCCAGATCCAGGTGATCAACACCTATATAACGGATTCCTTTTACAATTTCTTTCATATCTATGGTCATATCTTTACAAAGATAAAGAAAAATTGTGTAACTTGCGCCACATTTTACAGGGCATGGACTTTAAGCGTTTATGGCATAGATTCCGCCGCGTAGTCAGATACTACGGCTACATCTTCGACGAGATTGACACGGAGAGCGCCACCCAGCGCATCAAATCCGCTATCTGGTTCCGCGGCCCCAATGTATGGATTCTGGCTTTTGCCATAGTCCTGGCTTCCGTGGGCCTTAACGTCAACTCCACGGCGGTCATCATCGGTGCCATGCTGGTTTCCCCGCTGATGGGTCCTATCATCGGCGCAGGCCTGGCCCTGGGCACCAACGATGTGGACCTGCTCAAATCGGCCGGTAAGAATCTGCTGGCTATGGTCATCATCTCGCTGATCGCTTCTACCCTGTTCTTCCTGGTCTCTCCCCTGTCGCTGGTCAATCCCACCGAGCTGGAGGCCCGCACCTCGCCCACCATCTACGATGTGCTCATAGCCTTCTTCGGCGGTATGGCCGGCATTCTGGAGAACAGCCGCAAAGAGCGCGGAACCGTGCTTTCGGGTGTGGCCATCGCCACCGCCCTTATGCCGCCGCTGTGCACCGCCGGTTACGGTCTGGCGCATCTGAACATGCATTTCTTCCTTGGCGCGCTGTATCTGTTTGTGATCAACAGCGTGTTCATCGCCCTGGCTACCTACTTCATGGTCAAGTACCTGGGCTTCCCCACGGTCTCCGGCATGTCCGAAGAACTGGCCTCCCGCCGCGCCAAGGTCATCAGCACCATCCTGGTCATCATC
>JAEEGF011563287.1_pt1 | contig 18101 bp, 15 predicted proteins | sample 9134171 | NCBI WGS metagenome assembly JAEEGF01 (sample SAMN16246542, study PRJNA631951) | gut metagenome | biome: gut microbiome; feature: rumen; material: AP-attached | host: Bos | place: Iran: Karaj | collected 2018-10
GCTGTAGCTGCAATGTTCTCCCATTCAGGTTGTACCTTCTGAGAACGAGAGGTTAGAATCTCTACCTGATCACCACTGTTCAGCTTGTGACTCAATGGCACCAGCTTATGGTTCACTTTGGCACCGATGCAGTGAGCTCCCAGTTCGGTGTGGAGTGAGAAGCCAAAGTCTAATACTGTGGAGTTCTGTGGCAGGGTTCTGATGTCTCCTTTTGGAGTAAACACAAAAATCTCTTGTGCAAAAAGATTCAGCTTGATGGTATCCAGGAAATCCAAGGCATCTGGTTCTGGGTCTTCCAGAATTTCCTTGATAGTAACCAGCCATTTGTTCAGCTCAGGATCGTCATCGGTAGGAGAAATGTCGTCTGCCTGTGCAGCTCCCTCCTTATATTTCCAATGCGCAGCAAAGCCCTGCTCGGCAATGTCATTCATGCGCTCACTTCGAATCTGAACTTCTATCCATTGACCATTGTTTGCCATTAAGGTGACGTGTAGCGCTTGATATCCATTGGCTTTTGGATGGCTCACCCAGTCGCGTATGCGATCTGGATGGGGCTTATAAATCTGAGACAGCTTTACATAAATGTCAAAGCAGTTGTTCATTTCATCATCTATTGATACAGGCTCAAAGATGATACGTACCGCTAAGATGTCATATACTTCATCGAAGGTCACATGTTTGGTCTGCATCTTGTTCCAAATGGAATAGACTGCCTTCACACGTGCCATGATGCGGTATTTAAGTCCCATCTTGTCAAGTTGCTGACGGATGGGAGCGGTAAACTCCTTGAACACCTTGTCTCGTTCTGCAGCCGTTTCTTGCAACTTGATTTCTATCTCGTGATATTCTTCGGGATGTTCGTACTTGAAACTCAGGTTTTCCAGCTCCGTCTTAATCTTGTTCAAGCCCAAGCGGTATGCAAGGGGAGCATAAAGGTAGAGTGTTTCGCCAGCAATCTTATATTGTTTGTTTGGAGCCTGTGACTCCAAGGTGCGCATATTGTGCAGACGGTCAGCTATCTTAATGAGGATGACACGGATGTCATCATTCATGGTTAGCAACAGTTTCTTGAAGTTCTCTGCTTGAGCAGAAGCATGCTCGCCAAAGATACCACCAGATATTTTAGTTAGTCCGTCAACAATCTGTGCAATTTTAGGGCCAAAGATATTCTCAATATCTTCAACGGTATAATCGGTATCTTCCACCACATCGTGCAAGAGAGCAGCACAAATGGAGGTGGAGCCGAGACCTATTTCATTACAGGCTATTTTGGCTACGCTAATGGGATGTAGGATGTAAGGCTCACCTGAAAGGCGTTTGATGCCTTTATGAGCCTGGTTGGCGAAATTGAACGCTTTCGTAATGATTTCCACACGTTTGCGATGCTTTGTTGCCAAATAGTCATTCAGCAGTTCCTGGAATGCTTGCTGAATCATAATATCCTCATTCTCAATCTGCATAGCTAAAGATTTATTTGTATATCTTCAAGGTTTGGCCTGCATTGATGCGGGTACCGCTAATGCCATTCCAACTCTTCAACTGGTTTACCGTTACGCCATATCGTGAGGCAATGCCTGACAACGTTTCACCACTCTTTATCTTATGGGTGGTAGCGGTGCCGCTGGCAGGTGTTGCAGCAGTGGTACGCCGTGTAGTATTGCTGGTGCGTTGCTGACGAGCATTCTGCTGTGGTACAGCTACGACTTTGCGATTACGGAAGAATTCGTTGGCACGATGTGCATAGATAGTATCTTGCTTTTCTATGAACATGCCTATGTAGTTCTGTGGTAATCGTAACGTCTGAGGTTTTGAGTCGCCAGGGATGATACTGCGCTTATATTGTGGGTTCAAACTCTTAATCATGTCGATGTCAACGCCACAGATGTCGGCTATCTGCTGAAAATGAACATTATGATTAACTTGGATGGTATCGGTAGCCTCTGGCATGTTCGTCTCCATCGGACAGATATTGTGGTTGCAATAATAAGTCATTACATAATTGGCTGCGATGAAAGAGGGTACGTAACCTCTTGTTTCTTTTGGAAGGTAGTTATAAATCTCCCAATAGTCACGTTTACCTGAACGACTGATGGCCTTGTTCACATTGCCAGGACCACAGTTGTAGGCAGCAATGGCTAAGTTCCAGTCTTTGTAAATGTCGTACATGTCTTTAAGGTAGCGTACCGCAGCCCAGGTGGATTTGATAGGATCTTGACGCTCATCTACATAGCTATTGTTCTCCAGTCCATATAGCTTACCTGTGCCTAGCATAAATTGCCACAAGCCACTGGCTCCAGCACGAGATATGGCGTTGGGGTTGAGAGCAGATTCGATGATAGGTAGGTATTTCAACTCCAGAGGCAGGTCGTAAGCGTAAAGGGCTTCTTCAAACATGGGGATGTAGAAATTGCTAAGGCTCAGCATCAGTGACATGCGCTGACGCAATCGACCAGAGGTGTACTTCTCGATGAATTCACGAACCACCTCGTTGTAAGGCATCTCAATGATGGCTGGTATGCGGCTTAAACGGTCAATGTAAATGGAATCGCTGAACAAGGGATTCTCATCACTCGTGCTGCAGTCTTTGCCTAAGTCTATGAAATTCTTCGCTTTCCAGTCAGCCAATAGACTGTCGATGGGGTAGGTCATACTCAATGGCAACTCGAAATTCTCCGTATGAGTGCCCCCATTGCTGTCGTGAATGGTCACATTGAAAGTCTCCGGTTCTTGACCGTAAACCATTGACCGTTGACCATTGACCGTTATCAACGCCAACGCCAACGCCAGCTTTATTCCTATTTTATTCAGATTCTCCATAATCATATATATTGCAAGTTTAGCTCCTTAAAATCTTCTGAATTAACGGTCACTCAAAATTTGAGGCTGCACTGAACTCCAACGGATTGGTTATTCAGTCCTTTGCCATTTAACAATCCGTTATCCATTACTGCCGGCTCCACCCGCATACTCAAGTCGGGTGAGATATCGAAGTTCGACAGTTCGGCATCCACATATGCGTCAATTACCGACAATGCATAGACGGCAATAAAAGCAAATACGCTAATGTCACGATAACGTCGATAAGTATCCTTGCGCTTTCGCAACAACTCTGTCACCTGATTGGCAGAAGTCCTTTCCAAATATCTTTTGGGTATCAGCTCTGTAATACTCTTTGCTGTCCAGTTGTTGTTCACAGCATCCTTGTATGCAGAAGAGTAATCCTTGTACATGCGGTTGTTCCATGTCAGTGCATACGCACAGCCTGCAAACCCTGCATAGAAAATGGGCAGTTTCCAATATTTCTTATTATAAATCTGTCCTCCGCCAGGAAACACTAACGCCATCCATGTGGCCTTTGTAGGATTGGGTATCCATTGTTTGGGCAATTGTATGCTGTCGGCATTCTTCACGTCAATCACTATAGGTGATTCCAATTGCATAAGTTGCTGTTGGTTAACAGCATCAATGCTATCGGGCGTTGCCAATAGAGTACTATCGTTTGCTTGCATACCTCTCCTACGTCGAGAAGCCCTCGAATCATTGTTTTGTGCCTCTGCAACACTGGAAAAGGCAAAAAGCAGAAGGGTTAGCATCACCCACATGAAACGATATGTCGGATATCTTCTCCTCTGCATAACTTATTTCATCATATCAAACAATGCCATGATACGCTCCAAGTCTTCTTCATTATTGAACGGGATGCTGATTTTGCCCTTACCTTTAGGAGAGCAGGTCAGTTGTACTTTGGCATTGAAGAATCCGGAGAGTTGCTGCTTCAGCAGGTTGTATTCTTCTGGTAACTTCGTGCGTTTGGGGGTGAGTTTCTTGCCACCCACATTCACAGCCTCACCTTGAGTTAGCGATTTCACCATCTCTTCTACACGTCGAACAGAATAACCGTTCTCCACGATTTCGCGATACATTTTTACCTGCAGCTTAGGATCGGAAAGCGATACCAATGCACGAGCATGCGCCATCTCTATCTGTTTGTTCTGCAACCCCATTTGTATCTCGGCAGGTAACTTCAATAGTCGCAAATAGTTAGCTATAGTAGCCCTATTCTTGCCTACACGCTCACTGAGCCTTTCCTGCGTCAACTTATACTGGTCCAAAAGGTGCTGATATGCCAGAGCAATCTCCACGGAGTTTAGGTCTTCGCGCTGAATGTTTTCGATTAATGCCATTTCCATGACATTCTCGTCATTGGCTGTGCGGATGTAAGCTGGGATGGTCTTCAAACCTGCCATCTGTGAAGCCCGGAAGCGGCGCTCGCCAGCAATGATTTGGTACTCGTCTTCGGCCGTTTCACGTAAGGTGATGGGCTGAATGATACCAATCTCTTTGATGGATTCAGCCAACTCCTGCAATGCTTCTGGATTGAACTCACGTCGAGGCTGGTTGGGATTGACCTTAATTTTATTGAGGTCAATCTCATTGATGGAAGATGATCCTTCCGTTTGTATATCACTAATGTCAAGCAGGGCGTCGAGGCCTCTGCCCAGAGCTTTCTTCTTCATCGTTTATTTCTTTCTATTAATTCTTTCGCCAACTCCATATGGTTACGTGCACCTTTTGAGTCAGCATCATACAGGATAGCTGGTAAACCATAGCTTGGAGCCTCACTCAGCTTCACATTTCGCTGTATCACCGTCTTGAACACCAGTTCTTGGAAATGCTTTTTCACTTCATCGTAAATCTGGTTAGCTTGACGCAAACGAGAGTCGTACATGGTCAACAAAAAGCCTTCAATCTCCAAACCGGAATTCAACTTTGTCTTAATAATCTTAATGGTGTTCAGTAACTTACTGATGCCCTCTAATGCAAAATACTCGGCCTGAACGGGTATAATCACTGAATCGGCCGCAGTAAGTGCATTCACTGTAATCAAGCCCAACGAAGGAGAGCAGTCAATCAAAATATAGTCGAACTCATCTTTTAGTGGAGAGAGCACTTTCTTCATGATTCGTTCACGTCCCTTCATGTTCAGCATCTCAATCTCGGCACCTACTAGGTTGATGTGAGAAGGGATGACTTTCAAAGAGTCTAGTTCTGTATCTTGTATGGCGGTACGCACATCTGCGTTGTCAATCAAACATTCGTAGATGGAGCAATCGATTTGCTTGATGTCGATACCCAGTCCCGACGAAGCATTGGCCTGTGGGTCAGCATCCACCACCAGTACTTTCTTTTCCAGAGTGGCCAGTGATGCTGCCAGGTTAATGGTGGTTGTGGTTTTGCCCACACCTCCTTTTTGATTAGCTAAAGCAATTATTTTCCCCATAATCTTAGCAATTAATTCTGCAAATATAGGTAAAATATCCCACATATCGATTAAATCGGTGTTAATTCCTTAAAATTTTATAATATGTTGGCAAAAAAGAATGTTTATGCTTACCTTTGCAACCGAATTTATAAGTGAAGAAATATGGAGAACAACAAACCGCTTATCTTAATTTCAAATGATGATGGCGTAATTTCAAAAGGTATTAGTGCATTGATTCGTTTCCTGCGTCCCTTGGGTGACATTGTGGTCATGGCTCCCGATGCTCCTCGCTCTGGTGTAGGCTGTGGCGTTTCCATCCATGAGCCTGTACTGTATCAGATGGTACGCAAGGATGTGGGGCTTTCTGTATATAAATGCTCAGGAACCCCCGTAGATTGCATCAAATTGTCTTTCTATACAGTGCTCGACCGTCAGCCCGATATAATTATTGGCGGTATCAATCATGGTGATAATTCTTCGGTGAATGTTCATTATTCAGGCACAATGGGCGCCGTAATAGAGGGGGCTATTCGTGGTATTCCATCGGTGGCTTTCTCACTTTGTGACCATGATGCTGATGCTGACTTTGAACCAGCTGGCCCTTTTGTGCGCGATATGGTGGAGAAAATTTTGGAGCGTGGATTGCCTGCCCATACCTGTCTGAATGTAAATTTCCCCAAGGTGAAAGATCTTAAAGGTGTACGTATCTGCGAACAAACAAAGGGCATTTGGGTGAATGAGTGGGAGAGTTTCGCTCACAGAGGTGACTCACAGTTCTTTTGGATGGCTGGAGAGTACCAGAATAATGATCCTGAGAACGAAAATAATGACCAGTGGGCGTTGAACAATGGCTATGTGGCAATTACACCTATCCAAGTGGATATGACTGCCCGTGAACTGATGAGTGAGTTGAAGAACTGGTTCTGATATGAAATATTACCTGATAGTTGGCGAAGCATCGGGTGACCTGCATGCATCTCACCTGATGTCGGCTCTTCAGGAGGTCGATTCACAAGCTCAGTTCCGCTTTTTTGGAGGTGACCTGATGGCTGCTGTGGGGGGCACATTGGTAAAGCATTACCGTGAGTTGGCATATATGGGATTTTTTCCTGTGTTGCTGCATTTGAAGACAATTTTTGCCAATATGCGTTTTTGCAAACGCGACATCGTGGAGTGGCAACCTGATGTGCTTATACTCGTCGATTATCCTGGTTTCAATTTAGATATTGCCAAATATATCCATAGTAATACGCATATACCTGTGTATTACTATATTTCACCTAAGATTTGGGCATGGAAGGAATACCGCATCAAAAATATCAAACGTGATGTGGATGAACTGTTTTCCATCTTGCCTTTCGAGGTGGATTTCTTTGAAAGGAAGCATCATTATCCTATTCATTATGTGGGCAATCCTTCGTTCGACGAAGTGATGGCTTACGAAGCTGCACACCCCCGTGATTTTTCTACCTTTGTGGTAAATAACGGACTGACAGATCAACCGATTATTGCGCTGTTGGCAGGAAGTCGTAAGCAAGAAATAAAGGACAATTTGCCTCAGATGATTGAGGCTGCTAAGGAATTCCCTGATTATCAGTTGGTGCTGGCAGGTGCTCCTGGTATAGATCCTTTGTACTATCAGTCATTCTTACATGGAGCCAATGTAAAGGTGCTGTTCAATCAGACTTACCCTTTACTACAACATGCTGAGGCTGCGTTGGTTACTTCAGGTACCGCCACCTTAGAAACGGCATTGTTCCGAGTACCACAGGTGGTGTGTTATTATTTAAGCTTTGGTAAGATTGTGAGCTTCCTGAAGAAAATGGTGCTATCGGTAAAGTACATCTCTTTAGTGAATCTCATTGCCAGCAAGGAAGTGGTTCAAGAATTGGTGGCCGATCGTATGACGGTGGAAAATGTCCGAGCCGAATTATCAAAGCTTCTGACTGACAAAGTTTATCGTCAACAGATGTTGGATGGCTATACGGAGATTGCCCATAGGTTAGGGAATCCAGGGGCACCTCGCAAAGCGGCAGAAATCATCGTTCAAAAGCTAAACAGATAACAAATAAAGATATACCGTAGCTGCTGGTATTGCCATTAAAGCACTATCAAAACGGTCGAGCATACCGCCGTGTCCAGGCAGTATATGTCCAGAATCTTTGATACCCAACTGACGTTTGAACAGTGATTCCGTTAAATCACCCCACGTGCCAAATACTACAATGGTCAGTGCCAATCCTATCCACTCCCATATGTTGAGGATAGGGAAGAAATGTGCCAAGACCACTGCGGCAATGATAGCTACCACTGTTCCACCAATGCTGCCTTCCCAAGACTTCTTAGGAGAAATCCTCTCAAATAACCTATGCTTGCCAATTAGAGTTCCAATACAATAGGCACCAGTGTCACTCATCCACAAAAAGATAAAAATAGAGAGTGGCAATACCGGATTATAGGTAACTTCTGATGAAGTAAAGTCGTTTTGGAATGAAATGACATTCAGCAAAGCGAAAGGTAAGGCGACATACACCTGACTAAGCATAGTATGTGCCCAGTTGCCAATGGGATTCTCTCGCTTGAGATATAATTCTGATATCATCATGTAAAGTAATAGCAAGAGGTAGGGTAGGAAAACGCTGGCAAGTGCCATGTTAGTGCAATAGCCCATGAATGCCATAAACAGGTAGCCGGCACCAAGTGCAGTAATGTAGATATTCACATGCGAGTCGGTGTGTACATTGATGAGCTGGCCATATTCAATAACGGTCATTGCACTAATTATCAGGAACAACACACCGAATGAGAGTGGGTTGAATAAAATGCAACCCACCAGCACTGCTACAAATAGGACACCTGTTAACGCTCTTGTTATAAAGTTCTTCATGACTCTTGCTCTCCTTTATTGGCAGCTTCTTCTGCAGCTTGTTCACCTCTTTTCTTAGCTTCCTCCTCAGCCTGCTTCAGTTCGTTAGAAATCTTGTTGGCAGAGAAAATCTCTTCAGAGCGTGATGCCCATGGACGAGGGCCAAAGATTTCTTCCACATCTTCGGCAAAGATTACCTCACGTTCTACCAGTCTTTGTGCCAACTGATTGTGCTTCTCCTTGTTTTCTTTTAAGATGCGTTTAGCTCGCTCATATTGCTCATTCACCATACGTTTCACCTCAGTGTCAATCAGTTCAGCTGTATGTTCACTATAAGGTTTATTAAAGCCAAACTCATCACCAGCATTGTAGTAGCACAGGTTAGGAAGTTCGTCACTCATACCCATATAAGCAATCATGCCGTATGCCTGTTTGGTTACTCGCTCCAGGTCGTTCATGGCACCCGATGAAATCCTGCCGATAAACAAATCCTCAGCTGCTCGTCCACCTAAAGTGGCACACATCTCATCGAGCATTTGTTCTTTCGTTGTAATTTGTCTCTCTTCTGGCAGATACCATGCTGCCCCCAAGGCTCTGCCTCGTGGCACGATGGTTACCTTAATCAATGGGTTTGCATATTCCAACAACCAAGAGATAGACGCATGTCCTGCTTCATGGATGGCAATGGATTTGCGTTCCTCTTCAGTGGTAATCTTGTTTTTCTTTTCCAAACCGCCAATGATACGATCTACAGCGTCTAAGAAATCTTGTTTGGTCACCGCTTTTTTGCCATGTCGAGCTGCGATGAGGGCAGCTTCATTACATACGTTGGCAATGTCGGCACCCGAGAAACCTGGTGTCTGACGAGCCAGCAAGTCAATGTCCAACGATTCATCCACTTTGATAGGACGCAGGTGAACACCAAATATCTCTTTGCGTTCGTTCAGGTCTGGTAAATCTACATGTATCTGACGGTCAAAGCGTCCTGCTCGCAATAGGGCCTGGTCAAGCACATCCACACGGTTGGTAGCTGCCAGGATAATAATACCACTGTTGGATCCGAAACCGTCCATCTCAGTCAGCAACTGGTTCAATGTGCTTTCACGCTCGTCATTGCCCCCCATCGCCGCACGGCTTGAACGGGCACGGCCCACAGCATCAATCTCGTCGATGAACACAATACAAGGGGTCTTTTCTTTAGCCTGACGGAAAAGATCGCGCACACGTGATGCACCTACACCCACAAACATCTCCACAAAGTCGGAGCCTGCCAATGAGAAAAATGGTACATCAGCCTCACCTGCTACAGCCTTGGCAAGCAATGTCTTACCAGTTCCAGGAGGGCCTACCAGAAGAGCGCCCTTAGGGATCTTACCTCCCAGGTCAGTGTATTTCTTGGGATCTTTCAGGAATTCCACAATCTCCTCTACCTCTTGCTTTGCTTCAGCCAAGCCAGCCACATCCTTAAAAGTGACTTTTTCTTTGGAGTCTTTCTCGAATAGCTGTGCCTTCGACTTGCCCACATTGAAGATGCCACCACCTAAGCCGCCAGCTCCCCCTGACATGCGTCGTGAGAGGTAGATCATAAAGGCAATGAAGAACACCAGTGGCAGGATTTGCCACATAATGGCCCAGAAATAATTCTGGCGTTTCTTATATTGGATGGTGCCATCGAAATGCGATTGCTGCATCTCGGAATCGATAAACTCGCCCAAACTATGTCGTGAAGGTGCTTCAGTAATCACGAAAGGCTTTTTCCCCACCTTGTTAGAGTCTTGCTTAAATACTTGTTGCACATGCTGTTGCTTGATGTATGCCTCCACCGTATTGTCATCGTATCCAATCACACGGTTTACGTATCCATTGCGAACAAACTGCTGGAACTCACCATAGGTGACTTCGCGCTGTGTGCTGCTATCATCATTGAAGAACATCAGTCCTAACAACAACATACCTATCAGAAGGTAGAGGATATTCAGGTTGAACCTGAGGGTGATTGGTTTCTGTTCCTTCTTATCACCCTTTTTCTCGTTCTGCCTTTTCTGCTCTTGAGGCTGTTCTGGATTCTGTTCTTTTTTCTTATTGTCGTTATTTTCGCTCATTGTTCTAATTCTTTTAATCTAAATCAGGAATGTTCGTCAGTTTAGCATCGGCCCACAGGTGTTCCAAGTTATAAAACTCCCTGGCTTCGGGCAGGAATACATGAACCATCACATTGGCATAGTCCATAGCTATCCAAGTAGCGTTTCTCTGTCCATCGATGCCTACAGGCTTTACATGGCTCCTCTTGATGGTGAAATCCTCGATGGAGTCAGCTATAGCAGACACCTGCATGGGTGAGTTACCTTGGCAAACCACAAAATATTGGCAGATGGTGTCGTCAATATCTGTGAGGTCAGCTATCACTATCTGCTTGCCTTTTTTCTCTTGTATTCCTTCTGTAATGTCTAATAAAAGTTTTTTCGTATCGTCCATTCTTAATCTTATGGGTTGTTTAATGATGCAAAGATAGTTGTATTTCTCTGATAAACCACCTAAAAATGGCATAGACTTTCAAAAAAAGTCGTTTTTTTTGATTTTTTTTCAAAAGATTGTTTGTATTTCAGCAAAAGTTCGTATCTTTGCAACCGCAAAACAGAAATGTTGGGGCATTGGAGTATGGTGTAATGGTAACACTACAGATTCTGGTCCTGTCATTCCAGGTTCGAATCCTGGTACTCCAACCAAGAAGCCGCTGGTCAATTACCAACGGCTTCTTTTCTATATATAGCCAATGGCTTCCCTTTCTTATAACTATATAACGAGAAGGGGAACTTCTCAGTCCCCTCCCTCTCAAATATCCATATTAAAAACATTTTTTTATTCAGCTTTCTCTTCGTCCTTCTGGAAACTATCGTCAATCTGGCGAATCTTCTCTTTGGCCACCTCGATTTCAGCCTTCAGCTTATCCATCTTCTTGTTCAGTTCAGTCAGCAGGCTGTTGCCGCTTTTAGAAGTAGCATTCAGGAAGCCCAAGTTGTTTTCATAGGTATGTAATTCATTGAGCAGGTTCTCGTAATTGCGTACCAACTTCTCGCGTTCACGATAAACAGCCTGTATGCCAGTTTCCTGAACTTTGCCTACAGCAGCACGGAACTTGCTTACTTTCTTTGCCATGCTCAGGTTGAATGTCTTGTACAGTTTATCTACCAACGCACGATACTGTTCGTAAACCTTGTCTTTTTCTTTGAATGGCACATGACCAATCTCATTCCACTCAGCCATCAGCGCGTGAATCTTTTGGTTGTTCTCATCGCTCTCCACCTGTTCCTTCAGTTCCTGAAGCTGTGCAATGATTCCCTTCTTGCGTTTCAGGTTTTCACTCTCTACAGAACGCTGAGAAGAAGTGGCGGCACCCTTCTGCTCGAAGAAATAGTCGCATGCAGCAATGAAACGTTTCCAAAGCGTGTCAGAATATCGTTTAGCCACAGGGCCGATGTTCTTCCATTCTTTCTGAAGCTTCACCAGCTCTTCTGTTGTCTCCTTCCATTCCTTACTGTCCTTCAGCGCCTCCACACGTTCCACCAAAGCACGCTTCTTTTCCAGGTTCTCGTTCATGCGAGCCTTAGCCTGCTTGAAATAGTCGCTCTTCTTCTGGAAGAATTCATCGCAAGCCTTACGGAAACGCTCGAATATCTTTACATTCAGCTTCTGTGGAGCATAGCCTATGGTTTTCCACTTGTTCTGCAGGGCAATCACTTCCTGAGTTTTTTTCTCCCAAGCTTGGAAGCCAGTCAACTTCTGGTAGTCAATGCCTTCTACAATCTCGCAGATAACAGTCTTCTTATCCAAATTTTCTTGTTCTACCTTCTTCTGCTCCTCAAAATACTGCTGGTGTTTCTTGTTCAGCAGGGTAGAGGCGGCTTTGAAGCGAGCCCATATCTCATCACGCAACTCCTTAGCCACAGGACCAGTGTCGCGATACTCCTGGTGCAATTTCTGCAGGTGATGGAATGCAGCCACCACATCCTCTTCTTCAGCCAGTTTCTCAGCGGCTTCGCAGAGGCGAGTCTTAATCTCCAGATTCTTTTTGAAGTCGTATTCACGGAACTCGTTGTTCAGCTTCAGCAGGTCATAGAATTTCTCCACATAAAGCTGATAATTTTTCCACAATTCGTTAGTCTTATTCTGTGGAACCAACGTCACATCATGCCACTGTTGCTGCAACTTCTTGAACTCGTTGTAGTTCTTATTGGGGTCTTCTGGTGATTCGATAAGTTCCTTGAGCTCTTCGATAATGGCCAGCTTCACCTGATAGTTCTTCTCGCGCAGCTTCTCCTCTTCGGCATTCAGCTGATTTCTTTTCTCTTTGACAATGGTCATCACTTGTTTAAACTCATCTTCTTCTGCATCGGGTGCTGGCACAAAGTCCTCCTCGTTGCCACCACCTTCAATGAAGGCCCGTTTGGCAGCTTCCACCTCGGCGTTGTGCAGCCTGTAGAAATTCTGTTTCAAGGCGTCGATCACTGTCTTAGACGCTTGTTCCACGTCTTCGGCAATCTCCTTCATCTTGGCCAGAATCTCTGGCTTGGTTAACTTACGTGCAGATTCATCCCCGGCAGCTGCTTCGAGGGTTTCCTTAACCTCTTCAACCACCTCTTCTGGTGCTGTTAGTTCCTGAGCTGCTGGCTCTGGAGCTTCCACCGTTTGCTTTACATCTTCTAATCCTTCTTCCATTTTTGGCAGATTAGTGTCCTGAGTGTCCGTCATTGTCAATAGATATTTAAGTTTGCGGTAACCCGCTTTCTACGTTATCAAGCTACAAATTAATGAATAAAAAAAGAGATTTCATATTTTTTTGCATCTTTTTTTTATTCTTAGTGTTATTTTTTGCCCAAAATCGCTTTTAAGAAGGGTGTTTTAACATAAAATCGGCCACTTTTTCATGTTAATGCCACCGTAATGATCATATAAATCAGCATACCCATGATGTCACTAATAATAGTGATGAAGGGGCCTGTTGCGATAGCTGGGTCAATTTTCAGCTTATCGAAGGTCATTGGCACGATAGTTCCAAAGATAGAGGCGAACATCACAACAGCAAACAGACTCAAGCTCACCGAATAGGTGATGGTGGCTGTTCCTCCATAAACGATGAAATTGTAAATATAGACCAGCATAGAGATGATGGTGGCATTGATGGAAGCCACCACAGCCTCCTTGCCGATGTGCTTGACCATGTCTTTCGACTCCAGCGAGCTGTTGGCGAGACCTTGCACAACGATAGCTGATGATTGGGTACCTACGTTACCACCTGTACCACCCACCAGCGGAATGAACAATGCCATCTCGGGATGTGCTGCAAAGGTGGAATCGAAATTACCCAATATCATAGAGTTGCCGATACCACCCAAAATACCAATCAACAACCAAGGCATGCGGGCACGGGTTTGCTGAAATACACTATCGTCGGTCTCGATATCCTGCGAGATACCAGATGCCAACTGATAGTCGCGTTCGCTATGCTCACGCACCTGATCCATCACGTCATCGACAGTGATTTGTCCCACCAGCCTGCCGATACTATCCACCACAGGTAGCGCCACCAAGTCGTATTTCTCAATTGCCTGAACCACTTCATCCAAAGGCGTATCTACTCGCACAGAAACAGGGTCGCGATGCATCACATGCTTCACTTTTGAGACGGAGGGAGATGAAATCATCTTCTTCAAAGGGAAAGTGCCCAGCAATCGCTCGTCGTCATCCACTACATATACATAGTAGATTTCGTCCATTTGCTCGGCTTGCATACGCATCTCCTTGAGGCACTCGGGCATACTCCAGTTCTCGTTAACAATCACCATCTCAGTGCCCATGATACCACCGGCAGTATCTTCGTCGTACTTCAACAGATCCACGATGTCGCCTGCCTGCTCAATGTCGCCCATGTGGCTCAGCACCTCTTCCTGTTTTTCCTCGTCGAGGTCACGAATCAGGTCAACCGCATCATCCGTGTCCATATTGTCCACGAAGCGCTTGGCGATGATTTCAGGATCCAACCCTTCCAGCAGTTCGTTACGCTCGTCGTCATCCATCTCAGAGAGCACATCGGCAGCTTTCTCGTTATCGAGCAACTGATAGATGTAGCGAGCCTCTTCCAGGTTCAGCTCCTTACACAGCTCGGCTATGTCGGCCGGGTGCATGTTCCAGATGATGGTCCTCACATTCTCACCGTCCTTGTGCGCGATCAATTCTTTCACGTTGTCAACATACTTCTCATCGATTTCCATAACGTTCAGTTTTCAGGGTTAACATATTCTTTTACTCTGTTAGTCAGGCTGATGAACTCTGCCACGCTCAGTTGTTCCGGGCGACGGTTGAAAAGCTCGTCAGTCAGTAAGGGGCAATCAGGCCCCACGATGGGCTTGATTGAGTTACGCAGGGTCTTCCTTCGCTGGTTGAAGGTGGTCTTCACCACCTGCTTGAACAAGGTTTCATCACAGCCCAGCTCCTGTGTGTCATTGCGAGTCATCCGAATCACGGCACTCTTCACCTTAGGAGGAGGGTTGAACACATGTTCATGTACGGTAAACAGATACTCCACACTGTACCAAGCCTGCATCAGTACGCTCAAGATGCCGTAAGTCTTACTGCCTGGTCCTGCCGCCATTCGCTCAGCCACCTCCTTCTGTATCATGCCTGTGCAGCAGGGAATTAGGTTCTTGTTGTCCAGCATCTTGAAGAATATCTGCGATGAGATGTTATAGGGATAGTTTCCTGTCAGCACAAAGGGTTGTCCGCCAAACACCTGCTGCAGGTCCATCTTCAGGAAATCGCCCTCTATGATGTTGCCTTCCAGCATGGGGAAATTGGCATGCAGGTAAGCAATGGACTCTCTGTCGAGCTCCACCACCTTCAGCGGCCTTTCCTTCCGCAACAGGAATTGCGTCAGCACACCCATGCCTGGACCTACCTCCAATACGGGAAGGGTAGGGCATGCATCTACCGTATCGGCAATGTCCTTGGCAATGCCCAGATCGGTCAGGAAATGCTGTCCCAAAAACTTTTTAGGTCTAACCTGTCTCATCTCAAAATTAATTCATATCTTTGCAAACTGCAAAAATAAACATTTTAATTAAAAAAGATGAACAAAAGGCTGAAAAAATCACTCAAAGCCCTCTTACCAATCGTTTTGGGAGTCTTTGTGCTGTATTTTGTCTATCGTGACTACGATTTTTCACGCTTAGGCGAAGTGCTGGCTCACCAAGTCGCTTGGGATTGGATGGCATTGTCTCTGCTCTTCGGCGTTTTGAGCCACGTGTTTCGTGGCCTGCGTTGGAAGCAGACGCTTCAGCCTTTGGGTGAGCATCCCAAGAGTGCCAACTGCATCAATGCCATCTTCGTTTCATACGCTGCCAACCTTATTATCCCCCGAATGGGCGAGCTCACCCGTTGTGGGGTATTGTGCAAGACTGATGGTGTCAACTTCAGCAAAGCTTTGGGCACAGTAGTTACTGAGCGCATCATCGATGGGGTTTGCATCCTGCTCATTACTGCTTTCACCTTCTTGCTTCAAATGTCCGTCTTTATGCGGTTCTTCAGCGAGACAGGCACCAAGATACCTTCGCTGGCTCATTTGGTGGCCTCTCCTTGGTTCTATGTCAGCCTGTTTTGTGTGATTGGGGTATGTGTACTCCTCTATTATATAATAAAGGTGTTCGGTTTGCCCAGAAAAGTGCGTGCTCTGTTGTTGGGCATCTGGAAGGGCATACTTTCCGTGCGTCAGGTAGATAATCCTCCCTTGTTTGTGGGTTACACCATATTAATATGGTTATCCTACCTGCTGCATTTCTATTTTACCTTCTTTTGCTTCGATTTTTCAGCCGATTTAGGTCTTTTGGCAGGCTTGGTGATGTTCGTAGGAGGCACCTTTGCAGTGATAGTGCCCACACCTAATGGCGCAGGACCTTGGCACTTTGCTGTTATCACCATGATGATGCTCTATGGTGTTAGCAATGCTGATGCAGCTACTTTCGCTCTCATAGTTCATGCCATCCAAACCCTCTTGGTAATTGTTTTAGGCATCTGGGGATGGCTCTTTGGGAATTTGTGACAAAACCACAAAACAGCTCCGAGCGGATGCTTCATTTAGTCGGAGTAAGCGAACCATCCTCCCGAAGTAAACGAGCCTTCCTTCCGAAGTAAACGAGCCTTCCTCCCGAAGTAAACGAACCATCCTCCCGAAGTAAGCGAACTATCCTCCCGAAGTAAGCGGGCATTTGCTTCAACTAATTGCCCCGATTGCTTGAAGCAAATGGCTCGATTGCTTGAAGCAATTGAACCCATAGACTTTTGCCAAATGAGGAGAGCAATGTATCTTAGTCACGAAGGACTGAGAACGATGCTCAAAGGCGATGAGGACGGAGTTCAAGGCTAACGAGAACGGTGCTCAAAAGCTAACAAGAATAGGGTAATTAGTCCTCTTTCGGTTGAATAAATCCAATAGGCTTCCGTTCTTTCTTAACTGGCTCTTTTGCTTGCAGTTCCGCCAATGCCAAGCTGATGGCATCCAATTGGGCACGAGTATCCTCATTGATATCGTTTTGGTCAGCCAGCGACTCATTCAAGTTATTCTTAATTATTTCAAGTTCGTGTTCAATCTTAGTGAGTCTCCCTTCTGTATTAGGGAGGTATATCATCTTTCTGAGTGCAACAAAAGCTCGCATAATCGTAATATTAACTTGAATAGCTACATCTGATTTCAGAACACTGGAGAGCATGGCGACACCTTGCTCCGTGAAAGCAAAAGGGGCATAAGCACTATAGTTATAGAGGGGTGTCCCATTTTGGGATACCCTATTGGATAGCAAATAGTTAGCCTCTTCTTTTGTAAGCTCAAACATAAAATCAGAAGGGAATCTTTCCATATTTCTTCTGACTGCACGTTTTAACAACCTTGTCTCAGTAGAAAACAATGCTGCCAAATCGAAGTCCAGCATGACTCGCTGACCACGAATCTCATAAATCTTGCTCTGAATTGTTATCATGTCGTTCATTGCTATAAATGAATTTAGTTAAAAATACGTTTGCAAAGTTACAAAAACGATGTATTTCAGCAAACAATTGCTTGTTTTTTTTGAGTGCCAAATCATTCAGGCAGATTATCTAAATCCGCCTGAATGGAGCTTGGAAATTATCAATTCCCAACTACATCTCTTCTCTATGTGCGATGTTAGCGCTTATTCTGGGATTGCTTGGATTTTGGATGCATAGTTCTTCCATCCATCAGCAGCCTTATAAGCTTCTACAGAAGCGGCGGGAACGTAAATGGTGCCAGGGTATGGCCATCCTTCACCACCTAATACATTATTATAACTTGGAGGGGTTATGGCCAAACAGGTAAAATCCATTAGATTACTACATTCATGAAAAGCTTGATATTCAATGGAAATGACGCTTTGTGGAATTATAACATTGTCCAATTCACTGCAACCTTCAAAAGCACTATTACCAATTGATGTCACGCCCTCGGGTATCACCATGCTAATCAGGCTATTGCAATTAAAAAAAGCTTGAGTACCAATAGATGTCACACCCTTAGGTATCACCATGCTGGTCAAACTGCTACAACCAGAAAAAGTACAACCACCAATTGAAGTCACACCCTCAGGTATCACGATGGTGGTCAGGCTGCTGCAATTTTCAAAAGCAGAACTGCCAATAGATGTCACACTTTCAGGTATTACCATGCTAGACAGGCTGCTGCAACCAGAAAAAGCATTATAACCAATTGATGTCACACCCTCTGGTATCACAATGTTTGTCAGACTGCTGCAGTTAAGAAAAGCACCTTCGCCAATGGATGTCACACCCTTAGGTATCACCATGCTGGTCAAACTGCTGCAATCCCTAAAAGCCCAATCTCCAATGTATGTCACACTTTCAGGTATTACCATGCTAGACAGGCTGCTGCAACCAGAAAAAGCATCATAA
>JAEEGF011633564.1_pt1 | contig 18099 bp, 13 predicted proteins | sample 9134171 | NCBI WGS metagenome assembly JAEEGF01 (sample SAMN16246542, study PRJNA631951) | gut metagenome | biome: gut microbiome; feature: rumen; material: AP-attached | host: Bos | place: Iran: Karaj | collected 2018-10
CTGGACAAAGATCCGGGCGGCCTTTACGAGTTCTGCAAAAGGAAGTTCGAGTACCTGAAAAACGATCCGAGCATGACCCTCCGGAACACCATAGCCAGCTGCGCCGCCGTCATCAGGCTTTATGAAAACAACGCGCACCGCAATCTGGTGTCCCGGGCCTGTCAGGTCACGCTGTCACAGTCGCAGCCGAGACTGTGGAACAAGGTCACGGTGGAACAGCATCTCCGGGAGCTCAGATCCCAAAAATCCGACGGAGGCTCCGTAACCGGGGGCCTCTCAGTCAATTATCCGTCCGACAAGGACGCTTTTTTTAGCACAGGAAAACAAGCATGAGCAGCATCAGCAATGACATCAGAGACTATCTGCAGCCGCACATCCATGAGATGACGAATAAGCAGATCAGTCTTGTGGAATCCGCCTCCAAGTGCAGGCTTCCGGGCCTGGCCATGGCTCTTATTGATATGTTCAGTTCCCCGAACTCCTACACGGAAATGACGTTCGAGGATCGCATGGAGAAATGCCTTAACGGGCAGCTTGACGCCATATCCAAATCCAGGTTTGCGAGAATGTACCGGAACTCCGGACTGCCCCGGAAGGTTTATCTCAGTTCCATCAGGCCAAGATCGGAAGCCGGAGTGACGCCGGATCTTCTGAGAAAGCTTACGGAGCTCAATTATCTGGAGGCCGGGGCGAACATCATATTCATGGGCCCGAACGGCGTCGGCAAAAGCACGCTGGCCATAGCGGCCGCGGTTCAGGCGATTACCCGTGGTCATTCGGTTCTGTATTACAGCATGAACCAATTCAGCATGATGCTGGAGTCAATGAGTTCCGCGGATTACATAAAGTTCCTGAAGAAGATGAAATCCGCGAAGCTTTGCATTCTGGACGACTGGGGCATGGCGCATCTGAGCGACACCATCATTTTAAGGCTTGCGGAGCTGGCTGAGGCGAGGTACGGAACATGTTCCACCGTCTTTACCACGCAGCTTCAGCGGCATGCCCTCGGAAACATCGCGGAAAAGCAATCCCCGGCTCTTTCGTCCCTGAAGGACCGGCTGTTCCGGCCTTCGGACATTTACGTAACACTGTCCGGCGCGTCCCTGAGGGGAACCGCCGGCGAAATCAGAGGAGAACGATAATGACAGAAAACATCGGATACCTGAACCCGTCGCAGATCAGGGCTGTGTTTAACAAGGTTCTTGAAAACCGGGGAGAACTGACCCCGGAGATAATCTCCAAACTGGCGGCTTATTACGAGTGGGACACCTACACCGCTCTGAAATGTCTCTGCTGCTATATCAACTGCTGCCAGGCCCTGGTAACCGGCAGGGATCTGCAAGCCCTGTGCGAGGCCACAGCCGCGGCTGACAGCCTGAGGGAACGGATAAAGCAGACGGAGGACGATTTCCGGCAGAAATGCCATGAGTACGCTGAACTCTCCGCGAAGTACAGCAAAAGCGAGGAGAATCTTGCGAGGACCAAATCCGAATGCTCAAATCTGAAGGACTCGCTGAAAGCTCTGAAAAACAGGATCAGCGTTGAGCAAATGCTGTCATCTGTTCGCTGAACCTCTCCCGGGGGCTTTGCCAGGAGATGTTTATCGGCTGAACCTTGTTGTATAAGGGCTGAAGCAAAATGGTACGAAATGGTACCGTACCAAAAGTACCAGATTGCCGGACATCCCTTGTTGCATAAGGTCTGAAGCAAAATGGCACGGAATGGTACCGTACCAAAAGTACCAGATTACCGGCTAAGCCTTATCTCACAGGCTCTGACAGCAAAGCTCCCGATTTGGAGATACTTCCCGTTTTACAGCATTCCCTGCAACCGGCGGGGAATAAATCTATCAATCATTAACCATGAGGACATCAGCATGACTGATACCGTAAAATTATCCGACGGCAGGGAAATTTCCTGTTCCAAAACCGTCATGGCCTTGCTAAAGACCTGCTATGAAATTGCTTCGCGGGGAATGGAGGTAACCGCATCCACTCTCAGCATCATTGCTCCCTCTCACTCCAAGCGGGACTACACCGCCGCCTGCGAGATTTACCGCGATGAAGTCAGAGTTCGCCAGGAATGCTCCGTTCCGATGCCGGTCAATGTTCAGGAACTGTGCAATAACAGCATCCGGCTTGCCTGGGGAACTCTCTGCCGCCACTGGGAATCGCAGATTGAGAGTCTGAAGGAATCGCATCAGAAAGAGCTGGAAACCGCCAGAAAGAATCATGCATTTGCCCTTGATGTGAATGAGAAGCTCGAGCAGCAGGTAAAGAAACTTGAGGCTGAAAAGACCCGCATGGAGGGTGAGCATCAGAAGTTCAGGGATGATAGTCAGGCTGAGATAAAACGTCTCAAAAACGAAACTCAGGATCTGAAACAGGAGAGGAAGCGTCTCTCTGAGGATTATCAGGACTTCAGGAAAAGCAGAGATGCCGAAACAGACAGGCTTAAAAGCGATTATCAGAAACTGAAGGAGAGCTCAGATGCCGAAATAGCCCGTCTTAAGGATGATATCAAAGCTTACGAAGACGCTGAAAGCGAGTTTGACGAGAAATATTCGGAACTGTCTGAGGAATATGAGGATTACAAAGCTGAAGCCTGTGTCAACGATGAAGAGCGTCTGGAGCAGATTGCAAGACTTAAAGATGAGATCAGCGAGCTTAATGATCAGGTTGACTCTCTTGAAAAGGATTACGGCATGTGCTGCGGCAGAATGGCGGATCTTGAAGACCTGCTCGCCTCTCTGAAAACTCAGATAAAGCTGCACAGCAGTCTGAACAGCACAATGCAGCAGTTACTGGTGCCTGTGGCCGAATACTGCAGCCAAAATTCCGAAAAGGACAGGCCGGAACTTGAACAGTTTGTTTCCGTCGTTGTTTCCAGCTTCAAAGGTTCTCTGACAAAGGTTAAGGAAGAGACAGATACTCTGATTCAAAGTCTGTCGAGATACCATATTCGGGATGCGCCGATACCGGAAATTGCTCCTGTTCAGCCCGATAATAACCCCGCAGCCGGGGAACAGCCGTCAGCCGAATAAATCTGAAACATCATTGCCAAGACTGCGGGCCCGGCCCGCAGTTCTCTCTCATCTCATTCATACATGAGTCCGGTATAAAAGCTCACACAGGATCTGTATAGTGTATTGACAACGAGACAGATCGCGAATATTAATCATTCAGCAATCTAAAATAATTTAATAAAAATCTTGTAATTGCTTATAATACAAGGTATAATCCTATAATAGGACATTTTATGGGGTCATTGCTATGGTTGCTTCAATAAAATCCTGCTACTCATCATCGCTAGGCATTTCTCTTTTTAATGATTCTCCCCTGAAAGGAGATGACTACGACAAGTTTCTGAAGAATTCAGAGGACTTCCTTACGTTGCATACCTGTGTAACTAATGCAGCGAATAGCGATCTTCTTCAGGAGTACTCTGAGTTTGCCAGAGAAATGAGGGATAACAAGAGAGCCGAGAACAACCAAAAAGTCTCGGCCAACAAAAATCTCGGGGCAGGTTCTTATCCTCCGGACATGATGCTGACCATACTGATTCTGAAAGAATATAGGAATGTTGACTTTGATGAAATAGCCATGAGCTGTCTGTATGACCTGAGAATCCGCATAGCTCTGGGAATTGAGGCTCTTGATCTTCCGGTTCCAACAAGGCAGATAATCATCAATCACAGTAATTACGCAAAGGCTTTTAACCAATACAAAACCGATCAGCTGGGCAAGCCCTACAGTATTTTTAACGTTCTTCTCAGGAACCTGGGTGCCTCCGCTATCAATTATTTTGGCAAGGACAATTACACTGGCACGGTCAGATTTGACTCCACTCCTACAGGTTCAAACATTGCTCACAAGACCAGAGTCGAAATAGTTATAGACGCCCTGGAATATTTTCTCAAAGGACTGAGCGTTGAGCAGCTGTCATTGCTGAGCATTACCAAAGACGAACATTGGATCACGGTGCAGAACATTATAGGAATTGGCGGAAAAAGGATTTCCTACGATACCAGCGATAATGGCAAGGCTGTTCTGAATGTGCTGGGATATGTCATGCAATCCATAGTGACTGACGTCCGCAATCATGTTATCGGAGAAACGGATCGTTATCCGCTGCTGGAACGGGTCTTTGTCGATCAGTATGATAACGAAGGCAAATCGATTGCTCCGCGCCGGGGACAGGATATCAGTCCCGATTCCCTCCAGAATATCAATGATCCCGATGCCGCATACTCAAACAAATACAAGCCGATTCAGGGAGAGGTTACCAATGTCTCTGAAATAGTCGCAAAGCATGAGACGGTAACTGATGAAAACGGAAATGAAACCAAGATACAGAAAGCTCCTCATGTATTAACCGGCATTGAGGTTGACAGAGCAACAGTCGGCGATACCAAGTTCGTTGATGCCAGCATTGACAGCGCAAAGGAGGTTGGCAATGCCTGCGGCCATGAAATTACCACCGCTCTTGGAGACGGCGGTTATGACTGTCCCGATGAGAAGAGAGAAGAACTGAAAAAGAACGGCACGACACTGGCAACGACTGAACTTAAAGGAAAGGAATCTGCTTTCACATACGCCATGAAGGATGACGGCACCGTTCTTGTTACTGATAAAAACAACCCGGAAAACACCTGCATTGCAGTGCCGGTTAACACCAGAAACGGAGTCAAAAAATGGAAGTTTGAAACCGTTGATGAGTCTGGCAAAGCAAAGCAGCATATCATTACCGAGGACAGCTTCAGGCGTCAGGAAATCCGGGAAGAACAGAAATCCCTCCCCGCTGATATCAGAAAGACCCGTAACAATGTTGAGGCGACGGTCAGAGAAATAAAACGAGGATGGTACAACGGGAAGGTAAGATACCGAGGAATAATCTCGATTCTTACAGGTCTTTCAGCTAAGGCAGTGGGAATACAGGTTAAAAGAATTTGCAATTTCTGTCGAAGGAACGGGAGAGATCTGTCCGAATTACGTAAAAATTGGAAATAAAAGGTAAAATTGAGGTAAAAACACGAATAAATAGGTACTGTTACGATATTTTTGGGTTGAAGTACCAAAAATAATTATACCCATAGGCATAAATTTTCAAAAATCAGTACGAGTTTGGAAATTTTGCAGATCGTGGGTAGGGTGTGGGTGTGTCGAATTTGGAGCTTTTATACTGGACTCATTTATCTTAGAGGGAAATAGGGTGATTAACTTTATATTACTATAATCCTGGTTCATTTCTGACTTCTTCAATGGTTTTTGGAATCTCATTAGTTTCTTTCATCTCCTTAATACACTGTTCAGCAACTATCACATCGTAATAGTCCTCAATCTTTTCGAATAAGGCTTCTTTGAAGGCATCAGCCAAATTTAGTCCGTGATTATCTGCATATAACTGGAAAAGTTTATCTTCTTCTTCAGAGAGAGGGATTGTTAATAACATTGGCTTGTAACTCCTGTCTTTTGTAATGCGGTTATTCCTCAAAACAGTTACATCTTCCCATAGTTGTAAATGGCGTTTAGTAGAGAAAATGCTTTTATCATCGGTATGCTCCGTCTCGGTTTGTTGCCGGTGAGGGTATTCGGCATTACCTGTTAGTCCAGATTAATATCTGCTGCATATGCATATGAAATAATTTGTCCTGTTTTTGTAGCTTTATACCATGTCTCTTTATGTGAATAGTCTGACATCTCTGCAGATTCGAAGTTTTTAAATTTTTCATATATGCGAGTAAGAACTTCAATTTCTTTGTCTGAAAGAGTACTTTCTTGAATCTCGCATTCAGGAATAACCTGATGACTTTCATACAAATTATCATAAAAAACTTCAATATGAGCGATATGATCTGCTGCCATCATCCCCAAAATCATATCAAAATGGTCTGGCACAGGTCCATACGGAAGATGCGCATACTTTAATCCAGAAATTGATGTTCCATTCTCTTTATAAAAAATCATATCCGAGTAATTGAGCAATTTCATTAATTTTGTTTTTAACAATCCTGTGCTCTTATGCGCAAAAAACAAAACCATCGCACAAAGCTTTTTATAATCGAACCCTTTAAAACCGTTTTCTTCACAAGGGATTCTGGAAAAGAACAAATCAAAATTCCTGCCATCTCTGAAATTTGCATCTTGCATCAGTTCTTCGACTTTTTTAAGTAATCGGATTATCTGTTTTTCTTCAAGAGAAACTTCATTATCAGTAAGGTATATCCTCATGTTTTCAGGCTTGCGTAAAAACAGCAGCAAGCTGTTATGAACTCGATCCTGGACATCTCCTTTTTCGTATCTCCGTATAGTCTTGTCTCCCCAGTTTAAAAGCTTTGCGAAGCTTCTCTGACTAAGACCATATTGTTTTCTTATCTTTGTTATCTCTTCCGGAAGAAGAAGCTTGTGTCTCCTTCTGTATTCATTGCAGGCTTCGACAAGCGACGCAGAATCAAGCTTCTCATTGCAAAGTTCTTCACCGCATTTGGAGCATACCATTACCTCTGCATTAACTTCGATGTCTTCTCCGCATACCTTGAAGACCTCTTTCCTGCTTATTATTTTCGTGTCAGCTTCTCTTCCGCACGCTTCACAATAATTCATCAATGTCATCATCTCCTTTGCCTGGCTATAATCATCCTCATGGAAACCTTGAGCTGACAGGGCTTGCTGATTTTTTCCTTTCGGACAAGCGCATAATCTCCCTCTGCCGTAATTAGCTCTTTCGCCCGTGCAAGGAATGACCAGATGTCTGAAGTTCTTGTTTGATTACCCACTCATTCCCCTCTGCCTGCTCTATTTTATTCTCATAGTTCCTAAAAGGTCAAGAAAAATGCGGTCATATAACCGCATTTTGTCTAATGCGGATCACATTCCATATTCCGCTATCAAAATTATCCGCAAAAAAAGCCCGGACCTGCAAAAACTCAGGCCCGGGCAACAAAAGAGAGCTATGAATTCAGTATCAGGAATGATACTTCTCGTAGGCTTCCATGGTATTTTCCATCAGGGAGGCAATGGTCATGGGGCCTACGCCGCCCGGAACCGGGGTGATAAAGGAGGCCTTTTCAGCGGCAGCCTTTTCGATATCGCCGGTAAGATGACCGTCAGGAAGACGGTTAATGCCCACATCAATAACCACGGCTCCTTCCTGGATCCAGTCAGCCGGAATGAAATTAGCCTTTCCGATGGCCACTACCAGAATTTCGGCCTGGCGGACAAAGGATTCCAGATCCCGGGTGAACTTATGAGTGGTGATTACCGTGCAGCCCTCCAGGAGAAGTTCCAGAGTCATGGGACGGCCAACAATGTTAGAGGCTCCCACTACCACGGCATTTTTGCCCAGAAGATCCACTCCGGTGCTTCTGATAAGAGTCATGATGCCCTTGGGGGTGCAGGGGTGCAGAGAAGGAATCCGCTGAGCCAGCCGGCCGACATTGTAGGGATTGAAGGCATCAACATCCTTGTCAGCTCTGATGCGTTCGATAACCTTGGTGGAATCAATATGCTTCGGCAGAGGAAGTTGCACCAGAATGCCGTCTACGGTGTCGTCTTCGTTAAGGGCATCAATAAGCTTCAGGAGATACTCCTCAGTGGTATCTGCCGGAAGATCATAGGATTTGGAGATAAAGCCGATTTCCTGACAGGCCTTTCTCTTGTTGTTTACATAGATCTGCGATGCCGGATCCTCGCCCACAAGAATCACAGCCAGTCCGGGAGTTCTCTTTCCTTCTTCCTGAAGCGTGGCAACCTTTTTGGCAAGACCTTCCCTGATGGACTTGGCAATGCCTTTGCCGTCAATAATCTGTGCGGTCATTAAAATTCTCCTGGGGGGATTTAACTGTTTTTAATTAATGCCGTAATTATACATCCGGAATCGGCTTAAAGGAATAACGGAGAACAAGAAGCAGACAGTGCGAGAATGCTCTAAATGTTCAGGTCAGAGAGCAGATAACAAATCAGCTGCGAGAAGCCTTTTGCCGTCATCGGAAAGGGGGATTCCGCCAAGTTTGATGAGCTCCCGGTTTCCTTCATATTTGTCGTTATCCCACACAAACACAGGAGACCATTTGTGTCGCAAAGCTTCTGCTGCTCCTGCCCAGGTACCGCCTTTCTTGTAATCAGATCGCACCACGGCCGTGGCTGCAGACTGGGCGTATATGAACTTGTTGCGTTCCATAGCGGTTCCGACAAAGGATGCTTTGCTCTTTTTTGCTAACTGTTGGGTAAATGGTGAAACATGGCTTAGCAGAGTAAGCCGGCCGTTAACGATACATTCGCGAGTGAATCCATCATGCATTCTGGTTTGAAGATTGTCGGAAACATAAGCGACCGCATATCCGCCGTTTGTCAGGGCGTGTTCCAAGGCTGCGGTGTCAATTCCTCTGGCGCCGCCGGATACCACTCCAAAACCCTCCCTGATATTTTTGGCAACTATCATTTTTGTCCAGCTAATGTCAGCTTCCTCGGCATTTCTGGAACCGACATACCCGGCATATCTCCGGTTGATAAAGCTGATATCTCCGCAAACGTATAAGAGAGGCGGACAGAAATCACCCAGCTTGGTGAACAGTCTTCTGGGAAAATCGTTATCTGCGAAAGTGAGGATTCTGATCCCCAGGCCATTTAACGCTTCCAAAGAGGAAGCCCGGGCTTCGCTTCTTTTCAGAAGCCTGTCAATGCGTTCATCATGGCTGCTGACAATTCCCTGAACCGAGTTGTCGTATTGATGATAAAGCTTCCAGAATTCAGATCTTGAGAGAGGGGAGCAATCGTCGCCGAAGCACCCGCATAAAGTGATGATGTAATCTGAATCCATATCTTATCCCCTGTTTCGTCATATCCCTTGTTTCGCCCCGTGTTTTGACTGTTATCTCCGGACTGAAAGCCCGAGCGGAAATGATATACCTTATTCAGTGCCTGCCATGAAGGTAAGCACCAGATGCCACCGACCGCTGGCTGTCACCGCAATTAACTCTGCGTAACCCGCAAATCTGGAATCCCTCAGGGCAAGGAGATGTTTGGCCATGAGCATCATACATATTTTGAACCGCGCATTGAAGAAAAGCTGTTTGAGCAGTCTCAATTTGCCAGTGTTTAAGCTGAAGCACTCGGGCAATCCTATGCGAAACCGACGGGAGGCATTCTGATGGGCGGTTTGGCTTAATGAGCGCCGGAAGGAATGTTATCAGGCAAAAGACGAATTCTTCATGCCGCCCGGGAACAGGTGCAGACATCAAAAGAAGCGCTGACCGATTATCGTAACCGAGCTCACATAGAAAGCTTTTCAGCGATGCAAAGCCTTATCTTAAAATGCTTCCTATGGCAAAATTGAATAAAGAAAGAGACCGTGAACCAGAAGACGCCGCGAATCGAGAGACCGTAAATGGCCAGATCCTTCACGACATTAGCGCAACCGTATGATAGTACCGAGTCTCAATAAAGAGTTTTGGGAGAGTATGAACAGCATTCCCATGAACCGAATTCCGAAAACACTTCGAGCAAAAATGAGCAAGATACTATGGCCAGATCAGATTTACTATGCCAGCTGATAGAAGCAGGTTTGCAAAATGATCGGGCCGGTTTTATTAAGGTTGTCAAAGCCATTTCCGCCGATGAAAGATCTCAGAATCATGAGATGCTGGCAGAAAAGCTGGAAAAGTGTCTTAAAGATAATGACAAAGACAGCCACTCCCCGGCATCTGTGAAGCACTCTTTCAGTGTTTCAGATGCCCCGCCGTCAGGGAATAGCTCCCGGCCGTTTTTTCAGGAAACGGTTCCCAGAATCTCTCTGAATCAGCTTATGCTGCCTGACAGAGTTTTGGAACTGAGCAGGCAGATTATTGAGGAGCAGAAAAACGCAGGTCTTCTCCGCTCCTATGGATTAGAACCCCGGAACAGAGTGCTCCTTATCGGCCCTCCCGGAAACGGAAAGACTTCACTCGCTGAAGCATTTGCCGAGGCTTTGATGCTGCCCTTGGTTACCGTCAGGTATGATGCCGTTATCGGTTCTTATCCTGGAGAAACCTCCTCCCGCCTGGCAAAGCTGTTTAAGTATGCCAGTTCAAAGCAGTGTGTCCTCTTTTTTGATGAATTTGACGTTATTGACAATGAAAGAGGCGGCAAGAAAAGAGGCGAAGAACATGAAACCAGTGAGATCCCGAGGGTGGTAAGCTCTCTTCTTCTTGATATTGATGCCTTGCCGAGCCATGTCCTAGTCATTGCGGCAACCAATCACAATGTTCTGCCGGATCATGCGGTGCGGCGCCGGTTTCAGGTAAAAATGGAATTGCCCCGGCCGGATACGAAGGAGCTCGAAAAATGGTTTTCCTCATTTGAAAAGAGAATGCATTTTTCCTTTAAGGTTTCTGCCGCTGTTCTTGCGGAAAAGTTTTCCGGCAGGAGCTATGCGGAAGCGGAAGAGTTTGCCATGTCGGTGTTTCGCCAGAGCCTGTTAAAAGAGGAGGAAGCAGATAACAGATTAATTACCCTCAGGCAGCTATGGCTTTACGGCTGTGACGATACCGAGAATGGGTGCAATAATGAGCTTGATGAGGGAGGTAGTTCCTCATGAGTTCTGAAAGATCGTGGCACTTTTTTCGGAGCGTAGGAAGAAAGGAAGATAATCCTCCGCAGGGCCGCTTCGGCATGCTCAGTTTTCCTTCGGGGTTTTGTTATTCCGGGCTTTGGTTTCTCCGGACTATTCTCCCTCTTGCCATTTTATTGCTGACTCAAGGCTGCGGTTCCGATGCTGAAGAACTCTGTCATGGCACTGAGACGGAGCACGCTCTTAAATACAGCTTCAGCTACGAACTTCTTTCCCGGCAGGATCTTCCGCAGGCGGAGTTCGGGGATTTTCGTCTCATGGGGGAATCGGCTTCTCTGGTAACCTGCGAGGCAAGGCTCAGGATAACCGGCGATGCTCCGGGGCTTCTGGAAATGCTGCGGATAAGGTTTGGAAAGGTGAAGCTTCGCAAATATGCCGGGCTTATTTCCGGTGTCCAGAACCAGAAAGAGACGGCAGCGAGAACCCCGGGAGCGGATCGCCATACCTTAAATGAAATTGCTTATTTGCGCCATATTACGGATCTGATTCAGAAGGACGGTCTTCAGGGACGAACCTTTCAGGCGGAAATCCCAGTGGTGTTTAAGGTCAGCCGTGCCACCGGAAAGCCGGTGAATACCGATTTCGGATCTGACCTCTATCAGGAGGTTTATCATCAGCTGACTTTGCCGAAATCCCGGTGAAGCCTCAGTTCTCTCTTCCCTGCTTCTTCCTTTGTTTCCTTGCTATTCTTCCTGCTATCAGCGGCTGTTTCGGGCTTTACTGCCGGCACACTGATGTTCTGCCGCTTCTTCAGATGGCGGAAAGCAGCATTTTGATGCTGGTGAATATCACCGTAACCCCGAAAAGTATTTTGATGACATGAGGCGGCAGGAGGCGGTTAATTTTGGCGCCCAGAGGAGCCATGATAATGGCGAAGGGGGCCACGCAAAGCACTGCGGGGAAGCAAATATGCCCGAAGGTCAGCTGAGGAGCGTTATTTAAGCTGGTATAGACATTTTCGGGCATCTTCATGACGTCTATGATGTCCATGGCCAGGGTTATCAGGGTGCCGGGGAGACAGACGATAAGGCCGATAATGGAGGCGGTGCCTACGACTTTTTTGGTGTCCAGTCCCTGAAACAGGGAAAGCGGGGGAACAGTGAGAGTGCCGCCGCCGATGCCCAGCATAACCGAGAGTCCGGAGATGCAGAAGGCCATGAGAGCCTGAAGACCATTCCCGGGCAGGCTTTTGAAGATGCCCCGGGCCTTGGAGAAGAATATGAGATTGCAGGCAGCCAGGAGCAGAATGCCGCTAAACAGCAGGGAGAGCCAGGCCCCGCCGAAAAAATGGGAGAAGATCTTTCCGCCCGCCACACCGGCACAGAGCCAGGGCAGCCACCTTTTCAGAAGATCCCAAAGATAGTTGTCATGCCTGACGTGAGCAATGCAGCTGGACATGGTGGTGGGGATCATGGTCATCAGGGACGTGCTGGTGGCCAGTACAATGGCCTCGTTTTGGGACATGGCGAAGTAGTCGCTGAAAATAAAGTAGTACACCGGAACAAAGATAATGCCGCCGCCGAGTCCGAGAAGACCTGCCACAAAGCCGGCCGCAATGCCGGAAACGCAGAGAATGGCCATGACGGGGAGCAGAGAAGAGAAAGAATCCATAGCTGTAAACTTATTTTCGGGATGGAATAAAACAAAACAGCCGGCAATGCCAGCCTGCCTATTGTATAGCAATTAGCCGGAATTTCCGGAACTATTGTGTGTCAGGAGGATGTGCGCTGCCTGTCCCAGGAGTTCATTTTTTCCGGCACGGCCCCGAAAATCAGCGCCACCTGCCGGTTTTTCAGCGATTTTGCGGCAGGATCGCGCTGAAAACGGGCAAAAATGGCTAAAAATTAAGCAATTGTGAAAAATGTCAAAAAAATTGTTGACGGCCCGGAGCTTAACCTGTATCATTCACCCCCGTTAAGCGATGATTTAACGGTGATTAGCGCAGTCCGGCTAGCGCATCTGTTTTGGGTACAGAGGGTCGTAGGTTCGAATCCTGCATCACCGACCATCCTTAAAGGGCACCCTTAGCTCAGGTGGATAGAGCAACCGCCTTCTAAGCGGTCGGTCAAAGGTTCGAGTCCTTTAGGGTGCGCCATTAAGCAAACCGTGTTAATCTAAGCTTACTCTTCAGTGGTGGCTATAGCTCAGTTGGTAGAGCCCTGGATTGTGATTCCAGTTGTCGTGGGTTCGATTCCCCCTAGCCACCCCAGTCCTGCGGGAATGGCGGAATTGGTAGACGCACCAGATTTAGGTTCTGGCGCCCTAGGCGTAAGAGTTCAAGTCTCTTTTCCCGTACCACTCCGGTTTTCTGATTATCCCTTCTCTCCTTTGGCTTTCATCTCCTTGTATCATCTTTATTCTGTCGTTTTTATCTTTATTCTTCAGCTCTCGTTGCTGATAAACTGTTTCCTTTTTGAAGTGCCTTCTGACAGTTTGGGAAGTTGGTCTGCCCCGGGAATTAAGTTTGAGATCCTGGGAAGTGGCTGACAAATCAGTGGAAATCAGGGAATCTCTCAGTATTCTGGCAGCAGCTCTGGTGGCGGGGAGTCCACCCACAGGCCAAAGTGCGAACTAAAATAAACACTCCCCTTCGGGGCTGCGTTTCGCCCATGCCGGAGGCGTATACGTTAAACTGCTGTTATATCCCCCTTATTCCCGCCTTGAGAGGCTGTCATACGCTTCAGCTTTTGCAATACGAGGCAGTTTTTGGGGTAAAGGGGCGGAGCCCCTTTAATCACTAAACAGGAAGCGCCGCAGGCGTCTTCCCTTTTTAATTATTATGCCTCGGAACTTTAACCCCTGTCCTGGCCGGCATTGATTGCGCAGTGTGGCCGGGATGGCTGTGTTTGGGCCTCAGCGGCCCGCCGAGGGAGGCGGTTATCAATATTGATCTTTGAAAATTATACTTGCCCTGGCTTCAGGCCGCTGTAAGGCTTTTCAGATGATTGCTTCAGAATATCTCAGTACTTGTTTTCCTCGTCCAGCTTTCGCCAGTCAATGATAAAGCCCGGTTCTGACTTTATGATGTGAATTTCCTTCTTGATAATGCCGTCAATGGTCTTCTGCCGGGCATCTCCCTCAAAGCTGTTTACCGTGGAGGTTTTGGGCTTGATGATCACCCAGGAGTTGCTGCCGGTGGCTTTTTTGATTTCCTGGGCGCCGGAAAGGGCGGTAAGCAGCACCTCCAGAATTTTTTCCGAGGAGAGCTGGTAGGGATCGTTCAGGAGGAGGGGATAATTGATGATGCCGGCGGTAACGGAGAATTCCATGCGGATTTCATCCAAGACCTCCTCCAGAAGACTGAAAAAGGTATTCATGGTTTCGTTGATCAGCTTTTCGGAATCAATTTTCTCAACGGTGATGAATTCCGTATCCGATACCTGAAAAAATCTGTCCTGCGGAAACCGGAGCTTGAGAGCCTGAAAGAATATCTGCATTATCTGGGAGGCATATTTGCTGCCGCGGCTTACGGAGAGTCCGGCAAAGCCCGGAATTGAGAAGCAGATAATGAGCTTTTCTTCCGGCACCAGCGGTCGGGCATTCTTTTTCTCGGAGTTCTGCTGCGGGATGTATTCCATGCGGAGCTCGGTGATATAGGAGAGGAAAGCCCGTTTGTCCGGGGCCGCGCTGCCGGTATCCTGATGGAGAGCAAGTCTCGCGATTTTCTTTTTCAGATTGCGGTAGCGGTTATGGACAACGATGAGCACCAGACATAAGAGCAGGAATATCAGAAAGGAGGTGGCCGCCGGATAAAAGAGAGAGCTTTCGCTCAGATAGGAAAACAGTTCTCCCTTATTGCGGTTCCAGGACTCATGGAAGTCACTTTCGGGATCCTGAGACTGCTTTTTGCAGGTTAAGGGAATATCCCCGGAGGACTCCTCGGTGATAATGACCCGGCTCAGCAGGTTATAGGCCTCCCGGTAGTTGCGGTGTCCGGCTTCAATGGCGGCTACCTTCTGGTAGTAGAGGTTTTTCTGGGAGGGCGTCATGGAAGGCACGCGGTTTTTCAGTCTTTTGCTCAGATTTTGCGCTGCTTCGCCGTTATGGCCTCTGATATAGATATCAAGAAGCCCGAGCTCGCAGTCATCAAGCTCCTTAAGGACATCGGTTGAGCTGTTAAGAGTCCGGAAATGGCTGCACCCCTTTTCCGTATAGATTCTGGCATCCCCGAAGCGTTCGTTCCGGGCGTAGATGGCCCCCAGCTTCATGTAGGTCAGGGCGGCATCGTATTTATCAGCATTCGGGGACTGGGCCAGCCCCTCGGCCCGCCGGAGCACCATAAACGCGGTATCGGGATTCCCCTGCCGGAGACAGTCATCGCTGAATTCTATCAGGGCCTTAAGATAGTTGTCGGCCTGAGAAGGGATGCTGCCCATGGCATGGAGGTAGATCTCCGCATAATACATGGTTTTTTTGTAGTCGTGAGCCTCCCGGAAAGCCGCCGCGGCTTTCCGGGCTATGAGCGCCCGAGCATAGGTGTAAAGCGGGGAGTCCAGAGTTTCCGCAGCGGCTTCGATAAAGGAGAGCGCCTTATTTGTTTCTCCGGCATAATCATAGAGGTAGAAGGCCTCCAGCTGGGCGGCGGCCCTGATATGAGGCGGGGTTTCCGCGGAGGCGGTTCTTTGCAGGAGAGCTTTGACGGCCTTTTCCGCCTCCAGAATGCTGTCCTCCTGAAGCATTAGAGCGAGATTCAGCATGCTGAAGGTCAGATCCTGATCCGCATTATGCTTGTAGTAATCGGACAGGGCAGCGTATTCCGGGGACGCCCGGATCTCCTTCCGGGTATCCGGGTGTCTGCTCATGCGGTATCTCAGCGTGTTGTAGAAATAATAGTTCCAGAGCTGCCGGTTGCTGGTGTCCTTGATATGAGACCTGAGCATTTCGGCGGCGGCCAGGTCTTTGCTGTCCGAATTATGGGAGGGATCCTGCGCGATATGGCAGGAATAGCCCACGTTCATGCTGAGAATCCAGAGATCGGAGTAAACATGCTGGAGGTCAGGCTCCACTTCGCTGCTGGGATTCCGAAAAATATCCTTGCCGCTTAATTCGTTCATGTAGCGATTGACGTTTCGGGAGCACTTGTAGGGGTTGGTGAACTCCTGCATGGCGCTGATGCGCACCTGGTCCGGGATCTCCTCGGCGGTGTTGAGAGGATAGGCCGGAAGCAGCACGGTAAGAAGGAAACTGTCAAGAAGCATGGTTATTCCTTAAAACAGCAGTCTCTGAAGATTTCAGGCGTTGTCCGGGCGCAGTTCGAGCTAGGTGCCCGGCGTTGATTTCGGCCTCTTTTACTGCCTTTCCAGCCTAATGCTTTCCGGAGGAATGTCCCGGGAGCATCTTCTGGGGTTTATGTCGATGCCGCCTCTCCGGGTGTAGCAGGCCCGGACATCCAGAAATTCCAGCTCGGCATGGTTTTCCAGATCCGTAAAAATACGTTCCGCGCAGTGCTCGTGAAATTCCCGGTGATTTCTGTAGGAGACGATGTAGCGGAGCAGCCCCTCATGATCCAGTTTTTTTCCGGTATAGGCAATGATAATCGTGCCCCAGTCCGGCTGTCCGGTAACCAGACAGTTGGAACGCAAAAGGTGCGAAACCAAGGTTTCCGTAACGGTTTCCCCGTCCGGGTTCTGCCGGATGAGATCCGGATTAACCTCCCAAGAGGTCAGGGGCTCCGGATCCTCTCCCCGGGCGGAGATTTCATCCTCCAGAACAGTACCCTCCGGGAACTTTACTGTCATTTCAGAAACAGGCACAGAGGATATTGGGTACAGGCGGACAATCACCTCCTTTCCCAGGGCCCGGGAGAGATCCCTTTTGATGGTTTCCTGAAAAACTCCCCGATCCCGGAGCACGGTCATATTGAAGCTGTTGAGATAGAGCTTCAGGGATTTGGATTCGATAAGGCACGGAGAGTCCCAGGGAATAATGAGTTCGCCGGTGCATACCCGAGGGAGTCCTGAGGGTTCCAGATATGAGAGCTCAAATAAATGCCAGAGATCATAGCCGTGAAAGGGCACCCGGATATCGAGAGTGTTCCGGTTCAGGGAGCGGGGGATGGGGCAGAGCAGGGCGGGATTGTAGGGAAAGCCCCCGGGAGAACCGGGATCCAGACACTGATAGCGTCTGGCGCCGTCCCGGAGAGCTGGCGCAAAGCTGTTATCGGCGCGAACCTTCCGGCCCAGCAGCATATTGTCAGGAAGATGCGGAGGCAAACTCATAAAATGCTCCTTAAAAATTTTGCACGGGCGGCGGGGTACGGCGTCCTGCGGTACAGACAGTGTCTCCGTGTTATTCTAGCAGGAATTTTTCCGGAAAAACCTGTCCGGGGCGGCAGCAGCTGAAATTATCCGGATGAGGCTTATGGTAACCGCTATGCGAGAAAAGAAGACTCTGTCTCCTGCGGAATATGGGGCAAATGGCACGGCGCAACATAGAAAGCTCTCTTCTGCTCTGCTTTGCTTTATTTTCCCGTAAGCGGCTGTTTGCGTAACGGAATCGTCATCAGAAGAAAAATGTCCCGAATGCTGATAGCCTGGCATCTGGTAATGCTTCTTCGTCATATTTGCTATCAATCTTCATGTGCCGCTAATTCAGGACGTCGCTTTTCTGTCATCGTTACTCAGAATTACAGTTTTTCGCGCTGAGAGTGTGCCAGGAGCGTAACTAACCTAAAACTTTCTGCTGCTTGCTGTTGGTGTGTCGGGTGAGTGGATTAAGTTAAAGTTTCTTTACAGCCTTCCGGGAAGTTCGGAGGCTTTCTCGTGCCGCCATTCCTGATAATTAAGATCCGGAGTGATTCATCCCGTGCTGTTTCCTGTGCATGATGCATTTTTGCAAATGCGGATTTTATAATGCCTTGCAAGGTATGGACATGTAAAACAATACCGGTTGTTAAGAAAATAAAGTTTTTTGGAGTTGATGTTGCAGTTTTAGTATGTCTGTTTTGAACAGGTCTAGAAAATCTGCCGCCTCCGTTCGGCATAGGCATAGTTACTATCATGCATATATTGAGAACAAAAAAAGTATTGAATTTGGCGATCTTTCTCTTTACAAAAGCGTAAGCTCCCATATAATAGGCTTCGGTTTTAACAGCCAAAAGGTGATAGTGTGAATAAAACAGTAAAAAATGCGGCTAGAAAGCCGAAAAAGCAGGCTGCTCCTAAAAAGTCAGGCGACTTTGTAATCAAATCGAGACATGAAGAGTATAAAATGTACGCAAAAGTAAACTTTTACGATACTGTTTTTAAACTCTTTTTCAAGGTCGATGAGAATGTAAGAAAGCTTTATGAATCACTGACCAACAGGGAGACCAGGATTGAAGACATTGAAAGGATTACTCTTGAGGAAGGAGAATCATTTGATTCGCAGCTATGCAATGATCTGGGTTTTCTGGTCAAAAATGCTCAGGGCAAGGATGAGTTTGTGATTCTGACCGAAGCTCAAAGCACCTGGAACGAGGAGATGCCGTATCGTTTTCTGGAATATGCCATGGCG
>JAEEGF011945200.1_pt1 | contig 18098 bp, 16 predicted proteins | sample 9134171 | NCBI WGS metagenome assembly JAEEGF01 (sample SAMN16246542, study PRJNA631951) | gut metagenome | biome: gut microbiome; feature: rumen; material: AP-attached | host: Bos | place: Iran: Karaj | collected 2018-10
CATAAACGATCCGATTACTTCGGTCAGATATACCAACATACCGGTAACGCTCAAGAATACAAATCTTATTACCGATCAGGGTCAGGTGTACACAATCCTTGACGGAAGTGACACTATCAGCAGTGTGACAATATATGCACCCAGATCAATCATTGATTCTCTCAGCCAGAACAATGTTATTGCAACGGCTGACTTGCAGGAACTCTCAAGTCTTAACACAGTAAGTGTTGATGTTAAGACCAACAAGTACTTCGACAAGATTGAGAAGATAGACACCAGTTCAGATATGGTCAAGCTCAGTGTAGAGAGAAAGGCATCCAAATCCCTTGTTCTTGGAGCTACCACATCGGGATCTCTGGCAGACGGTTATGTCATTGGAGATGTCACAACCGAGCAGAACATGGTCAGGATAAGTGGACCTGAATCTGTGGTCAATCAGGTTGCATCGGCGACAGTTGATGTAGATGTTACCGGATTTACCTCCAATATCGGAACCGATGCGGATATCATGCTTCTGGATGCAGAGGGGGAAGTGGTGGATACATCACTCATCTCCATGAATATCAAGACGGTAAGGGTCAATGTAGTCATTTATGAAACCAAGTACGTGCCGATCACGTATTCGGTGAGCGGAGAACCTGCCGGAGGCTACATTTTTACCGGAGAAGTCGAGAGTACACCGGATACAGTACAGATTGCCGGTAGAAGCAATACTCTTTCTTCGGTGAATGAGATCAAGGTGGACGATCCTAACATAGATGTAGGCGGACTTACCGGAAATCTTACCTACACATACAATCTCGGACAGTACCTGCCTTCAGGAGTGACATTTGCAGATGAGGACTTCAGCGGATCTGTTTCGGTGGTTGTACATGTTTCGGCTGTTGATACCAGGACCTATGACGTGAGTGTATCCAGGATAGCTGTTAACGGAGATACTGCAGGATTTAATGTCTATGTGGATGACTCCGAGTATGATACAGTGTCTCTCTCGCTTTCGGGACTGCCAAGCACACTTAACAATGTTTCAGAGAATTCTCTCGAGGGCAGTGTCAACATAGACGATATACTTGCTGCCAACGACCTTACGGAACTTAAGGCCGGAACCTACAGTGCGGATGTGAACTGGATTCTTCCGGATGGTGTTACAGCCAAGGGAACAGTCAGTGTCTACGTTACTGTAGATGAGAATTAAGAGGAGGTTTAGCTTAATGGTAACGAAAAAAGTTGTCATTACCAATCCTACAGGATTACATCTTCGTCCTGCCGGCAATCTTTGCAAAGTGGCGATGAACTATAAATCACATATTACATTTAACTATGGCGATAATGTAGCCAATGCCAAGAGTGTACTCAGCGTACTCGGTGCATGCATCAAATGCGGTGATGAGCTTGAGTTTAAGTGCGAGGGACCTGATGAGGAAGAGGCCATGAATGCTCTGATTGAGGCTATAGAAACGGGACTTGGCGAGTAATCTATCTTGTGTTAAAATCAATTGGTTAAAAAATTAGAGAGGAAATTTGGGAAATGAAAAAGTTTAAGGCTGCATTAGTTGCAGGTCTGGCTGTAACAATGCTCTTTGGTTGCGGAAAATCCAGCGACGAGGCTGTTGTGGGACTCAGTATCGAGAAACTTGAAGATGTTCAGGAAGTTACTCCTGCAGCAACAGAAGCAAGTTCTGAGGAAGAGGTTATAGATGAGGATGCTCCTCCTGCAGAAGGAATGGTAAGAAGTTACTTCACTAACCAGTGGGTTGATGAAAAGATCAATACAACAAGACCTCTCGCAGTTATGTATCCTATCAATAAAGAAGCTCAGCCACAGTACGGACTTAGCAATGTAGCTGTTTTCTATGAGATTATGGAAGAGGGCAGCATGAGCCGTCAGATGGGTATCGTTGAGGATTGGGAGAATCTTGAGCGTATCGGTAATATTCGTAGTATCCGTGATTACTTTGTATATGCAGCACTTGAGTATGATCCGGTTATTGTTCACTACGGCGGACCTGAGCTCTATGTTAAGACTATTCTTACACGTTCAGATGTAGATAATTTAAACGGTGTCGGTGGTGTTATGGGTTCCGATTACGGTGCGTTCTTCAGAGTGCCTGAGGGAAGTACTTCAGAGCACACAGCTTTCACAGACGGATCTCACGTATCAAACGCTATCAGCAAGGCCGGTTTCTCACTTGAGCATAGAGATTCTTTTGAGGGTGAGCCACACTTTAAGTTTACAGGATATTCTAATCCCAATACACTTGAGGATTATTCGGATGCTGTAGAGGCAACAGAGATCGATATGGCCGGTTGCTTCCCTGTAACCAAGTCAGCTCTTACATATGATGAAGAGAAGGGTGTTTACCTCAAGACACTTTATGGATCAGCACAGAAGGATGCTCTTACAAATGAGCAGCTCTCATTTGCAAATATTGTAATCCAGAGAACATATCATGAGACTCGTGATGATAACGGTTATCTTGCATATCAGATGCATGACACAACCAATGACGGATACTTCATCACAAAGGGCAAGATGATCCATGTTACCTGGGAGAAGACTGATGACTACGGTCCTACAACATATTATGATGACAACGGTGAAGAGGTTACATTCAATACCGGTAGAACAATGATCTTTGTCATTCAGCTTAAAGGAAAGTCATTCTCTAAGTTTAAAGTTAATGGTGTAGAGTACGCAGACTGATATCTGTTAAAACGTAATGGATAATAGGCGGACGGCAGAGATGTCGTCCGCTACGTGTTTCGTTAGAAGAAATGAAAGGTGCCTGAAATGGAAAAAATTATAGTTACAGGATGCAACGGACAGCTTGGAAGAGCAATAAACAAGGAACTTCCGAGGGATAAATATGAGCTCATCAATACTGATGTATTTCAGGGAGAAGGTATTATTCCTCTTGATATTACTAATGTAGATGCGGTTGTTGACCTTGCAAGAAAGACCAAGGCGTCAGCTATCATCAACTGTGCTGCTTATACAGCGGTTGACAAGCAGGAGAGCGATGTTGATCTGTCTTACAAGATCAATGCGATCGGTCCGAGAAACCTTGCGATAGCAGCTACAGAAGTGGGAGCTAAGCTTGTCCATGTTTCAACAGACTATGTTTTTGAAGGGAACGGAACAAGACCGTATATCGAATTTGACAAGACAGGTCCTGTCAGTGTATACGGCAAGACCAAACTGGCCGGAGAAGAGATGGTCAAGCAGTTCGCCAGAGATTTCTTTATAATCAGAACAGCATGGCTCTACGGCGATGGTAAGAACTTTGTTAAGACAATGCTCGGTCTTTCTGAAAAGTATGATGAAGTAAGCGTTGTTAAGGATCAGCTGGGTACACCTACCAGCACAACTGAGCTTGCCAAGGCTATACATTTCCTACTCGGAACAGAGAATTACGGAGTATTCCACGGCACCTGTGAAGGTGATACCAACTGGGCTGATTTTACTGAGGAGATATTCAGAATTGCCGGTAAATCAACCAAGGTTAATCACGTTACTACAGAGGAATATACAGCCAAGAATCCTCAGGCAGCTCCAAGACCTGCTTACAGCATTCTCGAGAACTATATGTTTAAGCTTACCTCTGACTTTATGTTCGCAGATTGGCATTATGCAATAGAAGAGTACCTTAAGGAGATCCTTTGATGAGTTTTATTAATGGAGTATTGAGCAACAAGATCCTATTGGCAGCCTTTTGCGGTTGGCTGGTTGCTCAGGTCTTGAAGACCATTATATATGTTGCTGTAAACAAGAGCTTCAATCCCGAGAGACTTTTGGGCGATGGAGGAATGCCGAGCTCACATTCAGCCACTGTTATGGCTATGGTGACATCGACAGCATTTTATTTTGGACCGGATACTTTTGAATTTGCGGTTACAGCTATTCTGGCACTTATTGTTATGCATGATGCTATGGGCGTTCGTCGTGAGACAGGTAAACAGGCCAAGGTCATCAATAATATGATGGATTGGTTTGTTCAGATGGACAGTGATATTTCACCTGAGGAAAAGCTCAAGGAATTCGTGGGACACTCACCGACACAGGTTTTCTTTGGGGCACTTTTAGGTATTATTGTAGGGTTCATTGTTTGTAGTATTTAATAATTCATCCTATTGGGGGCATAAAAAGCTATGCTGACAGTGCTTTTTATCTGGTTATATGTCATTGCTACAACATATCTGATTGGCTACGGCTTTCTGATGTCTTTGGTCAGTCTTCCGGGTATGCGCCATAAAAAGGGCAAAAAACATATCAAGGAGGGCAAAAGGTATGATCTCAGATTCAGGGAAAGCTATATTATCACCGGTGTTGTGCTCGTAACTGTATTTGCTCAGATTGTCAGCTTATTTTCTAAGGTTTCTGTTGGCGCCAACATTGTTCTGATATCCGTAAGTATGCTGGTTGCGGTATATTACCGACAGGAGTTGTACGAAGAACTTCTTAGCATGCACGGGAAACTCAGAGCCGGTGCCAATTTCTATATTTATCTCGCAGTTTTTCTTATCATGGCATACGGTGCATCACATGGTATAATGCACTATGATTCTGATTTGTATCACGCACAGGCAATTCGCTGGATAGAAGAATACGGTATTGTAAAAGGACTGGGCAATCTCCATGTGAGACTTGCCTATAACAGCGCTGCTTTTCCGCTGTCCGCTATATACAGCTTCAGATTTCTGGGAGGACAGTCCTATCATGTCATGTCGGGCTTTTTTGCACTGCTCCTTGCCTGGCAATGTGTTGATATCAAGAATGTCTATAGAAGAGGTCATCTCGTAATTTCTGATTTTGCAAGGCTTGCAGCTATTTATTATTTATTTACTATCTATGACGAGATGATGGCTCCTGCATCTGACTATTTCCTCTCTTGTCTTGTTTTTTACATAATCATTCATTGGCTTGATATGTATGTTAAGCATGAGAGGTCTTATGTTCCGTATATTCTTCTGGCGCTTTTGGGAGTATATGCGATTACAATCAAACTCTCTGCGGCACCTATGCTGCTTCTCACCGTTGTCCCTATTTACAAGCTTTTCCATGACAGGACAAAAGAGAAGATGAGGGCCTTTTGGACTTCAGTGATCCTTGCACTCATAATAGCAGTTCCGTTTTTGATAAGGAACATTATTCTGTCCGGATGGCTGTTATATCCTGTCACCATACTTGATTTCTTTGGGTTTTACTGGGAGATTCCAAAGGGTGTTGCAGCATTTGACGCTATGGAGATAAGAACCTTTGGAAGGGGCTACAACGACGTTGCGTCATATGGCAATGTGTCGTTTTCACAGTGGGTACCTGACTGGTTTGCCGGTATTACGGGTCTTAATAAGATAATGCTCGTGTTGGCGCTGGCTTCAATAGTGATCTACATTGCTTATCTCGTCTATTTTTTGCTCGTTGTTGCAGGCGAGAAGTCCGATAAGCTAAAGACTCTGAACAGTGCCAAGGTCTTTGAAATAAGCCACAGAAGCATGCTGAATATTGCAGATTTCCTTACAATCGGAGGTACTCTTATCGGCTGCTTTGCATTCTGGTTTTTCAGCGCACCGCTTATCAGATATGGAGTTGTCTATGTATGGCTCCTGCCTGCAGTTATTCTTGGCAGAACCTTTATCATCGCATATAACAGGCTGCTTAATGATGATGCAAAAGAAATTGTGGTTAAGGTCCTTATTGTAGTATTTATGGCATGGTTCATATATAAATGTGCAATTGTTGCCTTGGAGGACAGCAGGCGTTTTAACCCTGAATATATTTTAAAACAACAGGACTACGGGACATATGAAGTTGATTCCTTTGAAATGGGATCAGAAACCATATATTATCCGGTTTCGGGAGATCAGGTCGGATACGATCCATTTCCATCGGCAACTCATGATATTACCGGAGAAGTTGAACTTATCGGCCGGGAAATTAAAGATGGATTTAAGACAATAGCTCAATGATTAAAAAACTATAAATTATTTGCCAATATATTAAAAAATGATAAATTTTCAGACAAAAGGCTGAAGTTCGCTGTAATTTCTGACGAAATAATGTATCATGAATAATAGAAAAAGCGTACAAGCTGCGCTTGGGGGATACATTATGAGAAGAGCGATTTTATCAGTTTTTTTGGTATTTGTGCTTGGAATTTTGTTTCAACCAATAACAGCAAAGGCAGCAAGAGAGGATGATATCTTAACTCTTATGAATGACGCCAGGGCACAGCAGGGGCTTGGCGCAGTAAGCCTTGATTCTACTCTTACCGGAGTGGCTCAGACGAGAGCGGAAGAATGTTCTTCCAGATTTTCGCATGTTCGTCCGAACGGAAAAGCCTGGTATACGGTGTCAAAATCGACTAAAGCCGAAAACCTTGCACATGCGGTAAATGATGCTCAGCAAAAACCTGAGAATGTTGTTCTGGCATGGCTCCTCAGTCCTTCTCATAAAGCAAACGTGATGAGAAAGAATTGTACCAGCGTTGGTATTGCATATTATCAGGGTGCCAACGGAGAAACGTACATAGTATGCGAGTTTAATTGATTTAAATAGAGAAATGCCCGTCACTTAAGAATGTGGCGGGCATTTTTATGTGATCTAAGTTATTATCTCTCAGCTCTCATTGGATTGTTCAGGAAGTCTTCATAAGCAAGTCTGATTCCGTCATCCAATTCTGTTGTATAAGTCCATCCGAGCTCTTTTGCTTTGGATACATCAAGAAGCTTTCTTGGTGTTCCGTTTGGCTTGGTAGGATCCCAACGGATTTCTCCTGTATAGCCTACAATCTTTGCAACCTTCTCTGTAAGCTGCTTGATAGTAAGCTCTTTTCCTGTGCCGGCATTAACGGTCTCGTTACCGCTGTAGTTATTCATAAGGAATACGCAGAGGTTAGCAAGATCATCAACGTAAAGGAATTCTCTGAGAGGACTTCCGTCACCCCAACATGTTACGTAGGGGAGATTCTGCTCCTTGGCCTCATGGAAACGACGAATAAGAGCAGGAAGCACGTGAGAATGTGTCGGATGGTAATTGTCGTTTGGTCCGTAAAGGTTTGTGGGCATTACGGAAATATAGTCTGTTCCGTACTGCTTGTTGAGATACTCACAGTATTTAAGACCTGAGATCTTGGCAAGAGCATATGCCTCGTTGGTCTTCTCGAGCTCTGAAGTAAGGAGACAGCTCTCTTTCATGGGCTGAGGAGCCATTCTTGGGTAAATACAGGATGAACCGAGGAACTCAAGCTTCTTGCAGCCGTTTTTCCATGCGGAGTTGATAACGTTCATCTCGAGGATCATGTTCTCATACATGAAATCTGCAAGTGCCTGTGAGTTACCCATGATACCGCCAACCTTGGCTGCTGCCAGGAATACATACTCGGGTCTCTCTTCAGCGAAGAAGTTTTCGACCTGGTCCTGTCTTGTGAGATCAAGCTCTTTGTGGGTTCTGGTTATGATGTTTTCATAGCCCTGCTTTTTTAATTCTCTTACGATTGCGGAACCAACCATTCCTCTGTGGCCGGCTACGTAAATTTTAGCTTTCTTTTCCATCATAGTTTTGTACCTCTGTTTACTTATCTATGCCTTTCTCAAGGAATTCAGCCAGATTGAATTCAACGTGCTCGTTGGCTCTCTCAACTGCGACCTTGGCCATATCGTGCTCTACCATTATTCTTACGAGATCTTCAAAAGATGTTGACTGTGGATTCCAGTGGAGCTTCTCTTTTGCCTTGCTGGGATCGCCCCAAAGGTTAACAACATCTGTAGGTCTGTAGAAATCGGGTGATACCTCAACAAGAACTTTGCCTGTTGCCTTGTCATAACCCTTCTCGTCAGCGCCCTCGCCCCTGAACTCAAGCTCGATGCCTGCATAGTGGAATGCGAGCTGAGCGAACTCACGAACTGAGTGCTGTACACCTGTAGCGATTACAAAGTCCTCGGGCTTCTCGTTCTGGAGGATCAGCCACATACACTCAACATAGTCTTTTGCGTAACCCCAGTCACGAAGGCTGGAGAGATTTCCGAGGTAAAGCTTATCCTGCTTGCCCTGAGCAATTCTTGAAGCTGCAAGAGTGATCTTACGGGTAACGAAGGTCTCTCCTCTGCGCTCTGACTCATGGTTGAAAAGAATTCCTGAGCAGCAGAACATGTTGTATGCTTCTCTGTACTCTTTTACAATCCAGAAACCATAGAGCTTGGCAACAGCGTAAGGGCTGTAAGGATGAAAGGGAGTCTTCTCGTTCTGAGGAACTTCCTCAACCTTGCCGTAGAGTTCGGATGTGGATGCCTGGTAGATTCTGCAGGTCTCGGTAAGTCCGCAGAGACGAACTGCCTCAAGAACACGAAGTACGCCGGTTGCGTCAACGTCTGCTGTAAACTCAGGTGAATCGAAGGATACCTGTACGTGTGACTGAGCAGCCAGGTTATATATTTCATCGGGACGAACCTTTGATACTACGCCGAGTATACTCATGGAATCGCCGAGGTCTCCGTAGTGAAGATGGAAGTTTGGCTTACCTTCAAGATGAGCAATTCTCTCTCTGTAGTCTACGGAAGATCTTCTGATGATTCCGTGAACATCATATCCCTTCTCAAGCAGGAACTCTGCAAGGTAGGATCCGTCCTGACCGGTGATACCGGTTATCAAAGCTTTCTTTGCCATAAATTGGTCCTTTCTTATTTGAAAAATAAAGTTAATTTGCACTTTTCTATATCATTATATTTACTTGCTTACACTTTTTAAATTCACTTTCTTGACTTTAATTTGCATTATCTTGCTATCAAAATTATAATGGGAAATATAGGAAAAATGGAGAATAACAATATGAAAAATCAGTTATTTCAAGGTGAATATGTATCATCGGACAGACTTTTGTACACGCCTTCTGAATTTGCCAAGAATAATCTTTTGTATTTACAGGAAATAGGAAGGCTTACTGCCCAGAAACCCCATACCAGCAAGAGGCAGAATCTGTCCTCATTTCTTTTTATATATGTCAAGAGCGGAAGCGGATATATAGATTATGAGGGAAAAGAGTACGCGGTATATGCCGGGGATTGTGTCTTTATCAACTGTCGGAATCTCTATTCGCACAGGACGTCCGAGGATCTGTGGTCCATTGAATGGATTCATTTTAACGGAGAGACTCTTCTTCCGATATATCTGAAGTACGTTGAGAGAGGTGGACAGCCGGTGTTTCGGCCTGATGATTCCGCGAGGTTTATATCCCTGTGGAATGAGATCAATTCGGTATCAAGATCATCGGATTACATCAGAGATATTAAGATCAATGAATATCTATCAGGCCTTGTCACCTTTCTTATGACATACAGCTGGAATCCGGAGATCACACAGCAAAGCGGAGGCGCAAAGAGCATCAATGCCCTTAAGGAATACCTTGACACTCACTATCAGGAAAAGATAACGCTTGATATCCTGGCAGACAACTTCCTGATGAGCAAATATACCTTATCCAGAAGCTTTAAGGAACAGGTGGGAACCTCAATAATAAACTATCTTCTGGTGGTGCGCATCACCCACGCTAAGCAGATGCTTCGATTCACAGATAAGACCGTGGAGGAAATCGGCAGCAGCTGCGGAATTACTCCGCTCTACTATTTCTCCCGGATGTTCAAACAGATTGAGGGTGTAAGCCCGTTGGAGTATCGCATGAGTTGGAAATAACAGTAACATTGAAAGAACGGGGCAATAAGTGTAGAATAGGGATTAGGATTGCGATACTGTGCGCAAAATATAATTTTGAGAGAGTGTGTATAACACAATGAAGCTACTTACAGCAATTGTTCCGTGCTTTAATGAGCAGGAGAATGTATTCGATTTTTATGATGAATTTGTCAAGAATGAGGCTTTTTTAAAGGCTCATGATTGTGATTTTGAAATAATTTTCGTTGATGACGGCTCCAAGGACGATACTGTTGCCAGGGTAAAAGAGCTAAAGACCGGGGACAGCAGAGTTCGCCTGATCAGCTTTTCCAGAAACTTTGGCAAAGAGTCTGCTATGTATGCGGGACTGAGTGCGTCAAAGGGAGATTTCGTTGCGATTATGGACTGTGATCTCCAAGATCCACCGGCTCTTTTGCCTGAAATGTTCAAGGCTGTAACTGAGGATGGATATGATTCTGTTGCTACAAGAAGAGTTAACAGAAAGGGAGAACCTCCTATCAGGTCGTTCTTTGCGAGACAGTTTTACAAGCTTATCAACAGGATGAGTAACACGGAGATTGTGGACGGAGCCAGAGACTACAGGCTCATGACCAGGCAGTTTGTTGATGCTATTTTGTCAATGGAAGAGTATAACCGTTTTTCCAAGGGTATCTTTGGCTGGGTCGGATTTAAGAATAAGTGGCTGGAATTTGAAAATGTAGAGCGCAAGAAGGGTGAGACCAAGTGGTCCTTCTGGAAGCTTTTTGCATATGCTTTGGATGGGATTATGGCCTTTTCTACAGCGCCTCTTGCAATGGCATCATTTTTCGGAGTTTTCTTCTGCATAGTTGCGTTTCTGTTTATTGTGATCGTCATGGTGAGACAGCTTACTGTAGGAGATCCCAATAATACTGTGGGCTGGGCGTCTATGGTCTGCATCATTTTGTTTATCAGCGGAGTACAGCTCTTTTGCGTGGGAATTGTTGGTCAGTACCTGTCCAAGACCTACCTGGAAGTTAAGAAACGTCCCTTGTACATTGTTAAAGAGGAGCTCTGATGGTCAGCATTGTCGTTCCGGTCTATAATGCAGCAAACTACATAGAGAAGACTATTGATATGGTGTGCCGGCAGACCTACAAAGATTGGGAGCTGATCCTTGTGGACGATGCTTCAAGAGATAACAGCGCTGAGATCATTGAGGATTACATTAAAAAGCAGGGCAAAAGAATCCGCCTTATCCGCAAGAAGGTCAATCAGGGGGCGGCTGAAGCCAGAAATACCGGCATTGATGCCTCTTCCGGAAGATTTATTGCCTTTCTGGATGCAGATGATATCTGGATGCCTGAAAAACTTGAAGAGCAGGTGGCGTATATGGAGCTGACCGGTGCGGCTTTTTGTTTCCATGCATATGAGTTTGGAGATGAGAATGCAAATCCTACCGGCAAGATTGTTCATGTACCGCCTAAACTCAAGTATAAACAGGCGCTTTCAAGGACTATTATCTTCACAACGACTGTGATGTTTGATACTGAGAAGATAGATATGGAAATAATTCATATGCCCAATGTCCCAAGTGAGGATACAGCCACATGGTGGAGAATTTTAAAGAGTGGATATGAGGCGTATGGCCTTGATGAGAATCTGGCTATTTACAGAAGACCGTCTAAGTCTTTGTCGTCAAATAAGCTGGAGGCCATAGGAAGGATATGGTTTCTGTACAGAAACATTGCAGGTCTTTCTGTGGCAAAATCATTATTTTATTTTGGAGGATGGGCAGTGAGAGCAACCTTGAGAAGGCTGTAACTGTCCGGGGAAGAGTATGAAACAAAGAGAATCAAAAAAGAGAATCCTGGTTTTGCTGATGGGGTTTGTTGGGCTGTGTATGCAGACCGCTGTATACGCATGGTTCTGGTTTAGTGTATATTATCCCGAGGTTTCAAGACCTCGTGTCAGTGTCGACGGATATGCGCTGGGTAATGGACTTAAGCTGTATTTCCGTGGACATCTTCTTATTCTTGCTATTTATTTCATCCTGCTTTTATTCTTTTCAAATACCTATGGCGGACTGAAGATAGGATATTTAAGGCCGATGGACGTGTTTTTCTCGCAGATATTTGCACTGTTCATGGTCAATTTCATCTCCTATTTCCAGATTTCACTTTTGAATAACTGGCTGGTTCAGCTTCCGCCCATCTTTTTGATCTTCATTATCCAGCTTCTCATAGCATTCGTGTGGGCGTACATAACCAATGCTATTTATATGCATATATTCCCGCCGAGAGAGCTTTTGCTGGTAAGCGGAGAATATCCGGTGGATGATATCGTTACCAAGTTTAATACAAGAAAAGACAAGTATCACATTGCCAAGAAGATAAATATATCAGAGGGTATTGATGCTGTTTACAAGGAGTGTCTCGGAGCATATGACGGCGTGATCATATGGGATGTACCGAGCCAGTTCAGAAACGGCCTCGTTAAGTACTGCTACGGTAGAAATATCAGAATATATGTTATGCCCAAGATAACAGATGTTCTTTTAAAGGGCTCTTCACAGCTTCACCTATTTGATACACCGGTACTGCTCCTTAGAGAGTATTCCATTAAGGTTGAGCAGAGGGCTATAAAGAGACTGTTTGATATACTGATTTCCCTGCTGCTTATCATTATTACTTCACCTATCATGCTCATTACGGCAATTGTTATCAAGTGTTATGATAAGGGACCGGTTCTTTACAAGCAGATCCGCTGTACCAGAGGAATGAAGGAATTTAAGATCATGAAGTTCAGGAGCATGAGAGTCGATGCCGAGAAGGATGGCGTGGCAAGACTTGCTTCCAAGAACGATTCAAGAATAACACCTGTAGGCAAGTTTATCCGCTCATGCAGAATTGATGAGCTTCCTCAGCTCTTCAACATTCTGGCCGGCGATATGTCATTTATAGGTCCCAGACCTGAGAGACCTGAGATCATCAAGCAGTATCTTGAGGAGATGCCCGAGTTTGCTTTCAGAATGAAGGTGAAGGCCGGACTTGCAGGATATGCACAGGTTTACGGTAAATATAACACCACACCTTACGACAAATTGAAGCTTGATCTGACATATATTGAAAATTATTCAATCTGGCTGGATATTAAACTGATGTTACTGACGGTTAAGATTCTTTTTACCCCGGACAGTACTGAGGGTGTAGAGGAAAACCAGACTACAGCACAGAAGAACTCATGATGGAGTCAGGTATGGCCAACGATAGACTGCAAATTTTAATATCTGCCGTTAACAAGGATCCTGAAGAGCTGATCGGAAACATGAACCTTGATTGTGACGCTGTCATAGTCAATCAGCTTATCGGCGATTATCAGGATAGTGATACGGCAGGCAAAAGATCGGATTACATACAGGAATTCAAGGATCATGAAGCCAGGATCATACACAGGGTTGAAAAGGGCGTGGGCCTTTCAAGAAATACAGCCCTGGATAATGCCGATCACGAGCTGATCCAGTTCGGTGATGACGACATTGTCTATGACGATGGCTATGCTCAGAAGGTTATCGCGGAGTTTGATACTCATCCGGAGGCAGACATTTTATTATTTAACGTCAAGGCTCAGGAGGGCAGAGAAACTTACTGGAACACGGATTTTGCCAGGGTTAATTGGCGTAACTACGGAAGATATCCGGCTTATGCCATATGTGCAAGAAGGCAGAAGCTTGTAGACAGCGGTGTCAGGTATTCGCTTTTGTTTGGAGGCGGAGCGCCGTATATGAACGGGGAGGATTCCCTCTTTTTACATGACTGTCTGAAGGCCGGACTTGCAATATACAGGACTCCTGTAGCCATAGGCAAAGAGCGCAAGGGAGAATCTACGTGGTTTAAGGGATACACCGATAAATTCTTCTTTGACAGAGGTGTTTTGTACCATTTTCTCTATGGGAAGATGGCAACCATCCTGGGATTCAGATATCTTTTTAAAAACAGAAATGAAATGTGCAGGGAATTGGGATTAATGCACTGCTATAAGAAGTTATGCAGCGGAGTCAGACACGGGAGAAGTTTATGAAGAAACCATTTTTTACAATCATAGTTGTCTCCTACAATGCGGGGGATAAGCTTTTAAAGACTGTTGAGAGCGTTAACAGACAGACCTTTACCGATTACAGGATACTCATCAAGGACGGAATGTCCACCGACGGCTCTTTGGAGAAGCTTCGGAAGGCTTATGATGTCAGCAGGATCGATGATGAGAATCCGGGAAAGATCACTCTGACAGAGAGCTGCGACAATGGTATCTATCATGCTATGAATATTGCAGCATCTTACCTTGATGATAAGCTGAAGGTCGGAGAGAGCCCGTCATACGTCTTTTTCTTAAACTGCGGAGACTACTTCAGGAATGAAAATGTTCTCAGGGATGTCCACAAGATAATCGTTGAGAGAAATTTACGGGAGGGCACTACTCTTCCTGCAATATACTACGGAGACATCTTCGACTGCTCGGCGGGAAGTAAGGTAGCTTCGAACCCTAAGATTGACGACTATGCATGCTACAGGAACGTTCCTTCACATCAGGCCTGCTTCTACGATGAGAGGCTGGTCAGCAGGAATCCTTTTGATCTTAAGTACAAGGTCAGAGCGGATTATGAGCAGTTCCTCAGATGCTTTTACAGAGAGAAGGCTGAAACCGTTTATATGCCGGTTGTTGTAGCCAGTTATGAAGGTGGCGGATATTCTGCCAAAAACCGCAAGATTTCCGAGGAAGAGCGGAGAGATATCATCAAGATGTATCTTCCGGCTGCTCAGATCAGAAAATATGACCTTCTGAGAATTGTTACGCTTTCAGGAGTACGAACACTTATAGCTTCCAACAAGATCACATCGATTCCGTATAACGCGATCAAAAATGCCATTTATGCCCTGAGGGGTAAGAAGGATAAGTAAGGAGTAGTGGTTTGAGAGTTCTCTGGTTATGTAACATCATGCTTCCTGCCTATGCCATCGCGCACGATCTGCCATATTCTATGAGGGAAGGATGGCTTACAGGATGCCTTAACAGAATAAAAGAAGGCAAGAAAGACGACGAAAAGATCATTCTGGCCGTATGTTTCCCTGCAGAAGGCGAAATCGTGGCTTCAAGCGAGGAGATAGACGGCATTACTTATTATGGCTTCAAAGAGGATCTGAGTCATCCGGAGATTTACGATGGGACCGTTGAAAACAGGTTTCATGTGATCCTTGATGATTTTAAGCCGGATGTGGTACATATTTTCGGAACGGAATTTCCGCATACGCTTGCGATGATAAGAGCCTTTGGCAATCCTGACAGGGTGCTTCTGGGAATACAGGGAATATGCAGTGCCATTGCGGTAGAATATATGGCGGAAATCCCTGAGGAGGTTCAGAAGAATGTGACATTCAGGGACAGGATCAAGGATGATTCCCTGATGCAGCAGCAGGAGAAATACAAGATCCGCGGAGAACATGAGAGAGAAGCTATCATGCTGGCCGGTAATATCACCGGCAGAACGGCTTTTGATAAGCGCGAGACTGCCAGGATCAATCCCGATGCAAGATACTATCACATGAATGAGACCATGAGACCGTGCTTTTACATGGGCAAGTGGAGTGAAAAGAAGGCAGAGCCCCACAGGATATTCCTTTCTCAGGGAGATTATCCTCTTAAGGGATTTCATTTTGTGTTAAATGCCATGCCGAAGATTCTGGAGAAATATCCGGATGCTCACCTTTATGTGGCCGGTAACAACATAATCGGCAGGGGTGAGAGCAAATATCCGTACTTTATGAGAGCAAGCGCCTACGGCAAATATATAAAGAGCCTCATCGCCAGGGGACACCTTAAAAAGAAGGTTACAATGGTGGGGATGTTAAACGACCAGGAGATGAAGGAACAGTACCTTAAGTGCAGCGTTTTCGTCTGTCCATCTGTTATAGAGAACTCTCCAAATTCCCTTGGAGAAGCCATGCTGCTTGGAGTGCCGGTTGCAGCTTCGAGAACCGGCGGGATACCGGATATGGTTTCTGAGAATAAAGATGGTGTATTGTTTGAAAAAGGTAACGTGGATGATCTTGTAAAGGCTATCCTCCAGATATGGGATGAGCCAGTTATTGCTGCAGTCTACGGAGATAATGCAGCTGCGCATGCAAGGATTACCCACAACGCCGATACCAATTTCAAGAGACTTATCGAGATATACAAAGACATTGATAACAGGTAAGGGTGAGAAACATTGAGGATTACTTTTGTTTCCAACTACATAAATCACCACCAGCTTCCGTTTTGCAAGGCCATGAGTGAGTATGGTGATGACGTGGAGTTCTTCTTTGTCCAGACCATGCCTATGGAGGAGAAGCGCCTTCAGATGGGATGGGGGGTTGATGACAAGGCTCTTACATATGTTGTTCGTTACTACGAGAATGAGGAGCAGGCAAAAGACCTGATCCTTAACTCTGATATTGTGCTGTTTGGATGGACTGAAGATAAGATCTGGAATCTGGAGCAGGAGAGACTTTCTTCCGGCAGGATATCCTTCCGCGTGAGTGAGAGGATATACAGAGAGGGCCAGTGGAAGTTTATCAGTCCAAGAGGCCTTAAAAAGAAGTATCGTGAGCATATACAGTATCGGAAAATGCCGGTTTATCTGCTGTGTACCGGAGCTTATGTAGCTTCAGACTTTAAGCTTATAAGAAGCTATCCCGGCAAGATGCTGAGGTGGGGGTACTTCCCGGATGCGGCGGGAGATGAGGCAGTAGCAAAGCGCGGAAGTGACAGGACACGCATTTGCTGGGCCGGAAGGCTTATTGACTTAAAGCACCCCGAATATGCTGTTAAGCTTGCCGCTATGCTAAGGGATTTCGGCTATGATTTTTGTCTTGATATAGTGGGAGATGGTCCTCTCAAGGATAAGCTCTCTGAGATGGTAAAAGAGCTAAAACTTGCGGATGTTGTTAATCTGACCGGGGGAAAAGACCCGAAAGAAGTGCTCTCATACATGAGAGGAGCGGATATTTTTCTTTTCACCAGTAATTATCTTGAGGGCTGGGGAGCTGTTGTTAATGAGGCTATGCAGAGCGGATGCGCAGTTGTTGCATCAGGCGAGGCAGGGGCAGTCCCATATCTGATTGAGGACGGTGTAAACGGTCTTATTTATGAGGATGGGAGCTACGAGAAGTTTGCTGCTAAAGTGAAATATCTTTTTGATAATCGCAATAAAATACCCGTGTTTGGACAAAAGGCCCGGGATACAATAAATAACAAGTGGAATGCCAAAAACGCAGCAAAGGAGCTCATCAGGTTTTGCCGTGAGCTTGAATCCGGGAAAGAGCCTGTTATGGCAGCAGAGGGTCCGATGAGCCCGGCGCCGTTGCTAACTCCACCCGGATTTATGAGAACTCTTCAGGAAAAGAACCACTTGGAGTAAGCTGATGATGCTTTTGGATGATATTTTGGACAGTGAAATAAGGTTTGGAAAAGCCGGGTTAAGAATGGTGGATCTGTTTTTCCTGGCTTTTATGTTGGGGCTTGGAATTGCCGTAAGGCTCCCGCTCTTTGATTTTATATCGGGAGACTATTATCATTTTCTGTCCCATTGGATGGAGGAATGCCGTGCCGCCGGGGGAATTGGATATCTTGGAATAACTCCTTCTGCAAAGGGTGCCAGCACCATCAATTACGGATGTATGTATCAGTACGTGATCGTGCTTCTGTACTATATCCCGGGGAATGACCTCCACCTGATAAAGATTGTGTCTGTGATTTTTGATGTGATCTGTGCTATTACCGTTTTCAGGATAGCTCTTCATGTAACTGAAGGGAATGTGCAGAAATCTGTTATGGCCTTTGGGGCAGTTATGCTGCTTCCGACAGTTGTCCTTAACAGCGCAGCCTGGGCACAGTGCGATTCGATTTACACTGCATTTGCACTTCTTTCTGTTCTTCATGTCCTAAAAGGCAATAATAACCGCGTATTTATATACCTTGCACTTGGATACACATTTAAACAGCAGGTGATATTTATTGTTCCGTTCTTGATAATAATGTGGCTTAAGGGCAAAGTTAAGGCACGATATATTTTATGGCTTCCTTCGGTTCTGGTTATAACCCTTGTCCCGGCCCTTTTGGCGGGAAGAAAGCTTGGAGAGCTGCTCTCTATCTATGTCAAGCAGGTTTCGACCTATACGCATCTTACCATGAATTACCCCAGCATTTATGCTGTTATCAATGAGGGGCTGAAGGAGGATTACAGAAAGCTCCTTATATCTGCCGGTACGACAGCCGCAGTGGTCGTAATGGGAATGATCGCATACTATGTCAGGGAAAGAAAGTTTGACATGGACAGGGAGTACATAATAACGCTGGCTATTTTTACCATAGAAGTATGTCTCTTTATCCTGCCAGTGATGCATGAAAGATACGGCTT
>JAEEGF010912529.1_pt1 | contig 18097 bp, 12 predicted proteins | sample 9134171 | NCBI WGS metagenome assembly JAEEGF01 (sample SAMN16246542, study PRJNA631951) | gut metagenome | biome: gut microbiome; feature: rumen; material: AP-attached | host: Bos | place: Iran: Karaj | collected 2018-10
CCCTATCCCGAAATAATCTCAAAGTCTCAGAAAGCATATCATCAAAATCCAGATAATTGTAAGACCGCTTATATGTCTCATAATCTCTATAAACTGATACCATATCCATATCCAGAAATTTCTTGGATTTATAATGATCCAAATCAACCATATTATTTTTCATAAAGCTAAGCTCTGCACCAACTGCCACAACAGTATCTTCAGATTCCACTGTGTAACCTGATTTTATAATAGAATCCTTAATTAAATTCTGTTTTAATTTACCTGTAATAATCTGATATTTTCCACGACACAGTTCTTCTCTCAATATGCCATAAAAAACAGAATGGAACGTCCCAAATACCACCGGCATATCTGCCGATACATAGTTTCTGAAACGTTCCCTCATCTCTATAGCAGCACTCTTTGTAAATGTAATAACCAGAATCTGTTCTGGTAATATATTACAATCCATAACAAGATGAGCAATTCTACGAACCAGGGTATAGGTCTTACCGCTCCCAGGTCCAGCAATAGTCAGGCAGGGACCATCTACATGTTCCACAGCCTGCCGCTGTGATTCATTAAGCATATACTACCTTTCACTCTATATTGTTATCTAACTGCTAAATATTATATTTACTTTTAATTAATCCAAAACCAAACAATTATAGCCTATGATTTAGATTTCAAGAAATCCAGAATCTGCTTGCACCAGACTCTAGTTTAATTCTGCTGACAATTTCTCAATAGCAGCTTTGATTCTGCTGATTGATTCCTCTTTGCCAATTACTTCCATGATTTCTGTAGCTCCACCAGGAGTCATCTGCTTACCTGATACAGCTGTACGAAGTGGCCAAAGTACATAGCCATTCTTGTACTCATGTTCTGCAACGAAGTTCTTAACCGTCTCATAGATTGAATCATTTGAATAATCATCCAATGCTTCCAATACTGGAAGAACTTCCTTCAGTACCTCAAGTGAAGTCTCAGGTGTAGTCTTCATCTTCTTATGAGAATACATCTCAATATCATAATCAGGTACCTCCTGGAAGAAATCAATATGATCAGCTATGTCAGGGAAAGTCTCAATACGAGTCTTTACCATTGTAGCAATCTTCTTCAAATCATAATCCTTGGTTACAACTTCCTTGATATATGGTAATGCCTTCTCATAGAATGCATCGAAATCCATAGCCTTGATATACTCACCGTTCATCCAACGAAGTTTTGTCATATCAAATACAGCTGGAGACTTGTTGATGTGTCTGTAATCAAACTTGGCAACCAAATGAGAAAGTGACATAATCTCCTGATTATCCTCTGGGCTCCATCCCAACAAAGCAACGAAGTTTACAATTGCTTCTGTAAGGAATCCCTGATCCAACAAATCTTCATAAGAAGAATGTCCGCTTCTCTTAGAGAGCTTCTGATGCTCTTCATTGGTAATAAGTGGGCAATGTACATATACCGGCACATCCCATCCAAAAGCTTCATATAATCTGTTGTACTTTGGAGAAGATGACAAATACTCATTTCCTCTAACAACATGAGTGATACCCATTAAATGATCATCTACAACATTGGCGAAATTGTATGTTGGATATCCATCTGACTTAATGAGAATCATATCATCAAGTTCAGCATTATCAACTGTAATTGTGCCATAGATTTCATCTTCAAAAGAAGTTGTACCTGTTCTAGGATTATTCTGTCTAATAACATATGGTACTCCAGCAGCTAACTTGGCATCAATCTCTTCCTGAGATAAGTTCAAGCAATGCTTATCATAGATTGAAACTGTCTTGCCTTCTACAACTTCCTGCTTGCATCTGGCTTCCAATTCCTCTGGTGTACAGAAGCAGTAATAAGCTTCACCTTTCTCAATAAGCTTCTTGGCATATTCTAAATAGATACCCTGTGCCTGTCTCTCACTCTGTACATATGGGCCAACGCCGCCATCCTTGTCTGGTCCTTCATCATGGATAAGACCTGTGCCAGCCATTGTTCTGTAGATAATATCAACAGCTCCCTCTACAAGTCTCTCCTGGTCTGTATCTTCTATACGCAGAATGAAATCTCCATCCTCATGTTTTGATATTAAATATGCATATAAAGCTGTTCGCAAATTTCCTACATGCATACGTCCTGTTGGACTTGGTGCAAATCTTGTTCTAACCTTGCTCATTTTCGTCCTCACTTTTTAAAAAATTTTTCCAACATCCATTATATACCAGAATGCCTCTTTAAAGTGTATTATATTACATACTTTTTTGCTAAATAATCATAGAAAATAAGCAGGATTTTGTCAATTATAACTCTTCAAGCTGATTATAATCAGTTCTACCACAGATTACTGTCAGATTTCCGTTTCTACAACGAATCTCATCAAGGAACTCCTTCTCAACTGTTTCATCCTTTAACTCAACTTTGTAAGTCAATTCATACATACTTCCCATATTGGTTGTCTTAACACGATTAAGCTTGGCATTCTTGGTATATTTATCAAATAAATCATCGAAGATATCGCTGTAATCTAAGTTCTCTGGAATTGTAACTCTAAGCTCCTTGTCCATGTTCTTATTCTCTGCAAACCCTGTGAAATGTAACAGAAAATGTACTCCACAGATTGCAACTGTAAGAACTGCAGCCAATGCAATTGCTGACACGCTTGATAAGATACCCACTGTCATAGCAAAGAAGATAAATCCAATCTCCCTGGATGTTCCCTGCAAAGATCTAAATCTAACAAGACTGAAAGCACCAAGGACAGCCACCGATGCTCCTAAATTTCCATTTACAGCCAACATTACCACACATACAAGAGGCGGCAATATAATCAAGGTTCTTGCAAAATTCTTGGACACCTTGCCGGTATTCATATATGTAAGTGCAATTATCAATCCAAGTACCAGGGCGATTCCTCCATAGATGCAGGCACTTCCCAGACTGAGAGTTGTTGTTGTAGTTGTTGCTGTAATAAGTTCTGATAACATAATATATTCCTCCGTTTATAACTTATAGAGCCTGTCGCTCATTTAATAATTGTTTCTTGTAGAAATTTCCATATTTTGAAAATGAAGTATCATATATCTCATGCTTTGAAAGCAATCGAGCAAACCAAAGTGGCATTGCATCGCTAATCTTCACTTCCATTAGATGATATCCAGCCGATAGTAGATACTCATTGTCATTGTCCCAATCCAGAGTCAGATTATCCACTCTGCTTCTAATATTTATGTCAAATGTTACTCTAAAAGATGGATCCTCATTTCCATACATTGCAATTCTGTCATAAGCTATATATCGCTTCGGATACAGAGTATAATGATTCATGAAATAATCTATCTCATTGAATATCTGGCCACTTTTCTCCGGTGTAATACCATTTTCAATATAATCAATCGCCTGATCTATAGGCAGGATGATTCGCCGCTTATTTACCAGACCATTGTATTTCTTTTTGATTTCCAGAAAATATTTTCCCTGTTCCTTGGGCTCGCCATAACAACGAATCCTGAACTTCTCTTTGTATTTTGGTTTCTCAATTGATGTGCGAATCAGTTCATTATCCTCAGTGTCAAAATATATATTTCTAATAGTATGCAATCCATATTCATCCTCTGTCATGTATTGATCCAACTCTGCCTTGAATTTCATATATGTTGCATTATCCAGTAAATATTTCTTCTCATATCTGTTAAATACCTTTTGATCAGCCATTTTGCTACCTCCTTCAAAACTCGTTTCAAATATTTGATTTATTTGATAATGCAATTCTAAAATCCCAAAGTGATGGTTATGTGAAGATGGCCAAAATGTTAAATGAAAAAACTCCTTACAAGCACAAAGCTTATAAGGAGTTCAATAATCTCATGTATTCAATTACATTTCATAGAAATTAATATTCTCTTTCATCTCAGGTGTAATCTCGCCGCCCTCTTTCTCGTATTTATCATATACACCCTGGAGACGCTTCAATGTCTTCATATTGTTGGCCTTGAACTTATGAATAGCATTGGTATACATAGGGCTGTCTAGCAGCTTGCCTCGTATATCCTTGGAAAATGGACAGTATGTAAACATAATCATACGCACCACTTTGTTCAATCTGAAACCGCCCTTTGACTCATACTTAATCCAGTTGAGATAATCCTTGACGAATACCTCACGGAAATTATTCTTGGCTCTGGACAACGCAGTCTTCAACTGCTCCTTAGCCTCAGGACTCAAATCATGATTCTTTCTATAGAATTGTAAATAATCATAATAGTCACTGGTCAGGCTATGCTCACGGATATCATTCCAACGCACACCCTGAATCTTACGGCAGATTTCCCATCTGTATCTGGCAATAAGCTCAATCATAAGCTCATTTAAATCTGATCCTGTAAATATTGGAATCATAAATCTGGCTGGAGTATCATTCTTGACACTTGCTGTCTCCTGCCACATCATAGCCTTGGTTCCAGCATTTGGCATCAGTATAATATCCGGCAGAATCTCCTTCATTAATGATTCATGCTTCATATCCCCTGGCAGGCCATGAGAGTATATAGGTCTGTAAAATGCTGAGTAGTCAATAACTCTAACCATATTAATAGCTTCATATATCTTGTCTCTGGTTGTAAGCATCTTGTCAGGATCATTGAAGAGATCATTTCCATTAAGCACACAGCTGAAGTTGGTAATATTTCCATAAGTAATTCTATTTACTGACTTGAACATATTATCAATTTCAAACTCTGTTCTAGCCACAGGCTGAGCCTTGATCTTCTCAATATCGCTCTTTTGAATATTACCCTGCTTATATTCATCCAACAGATACTGACCGAAGTCCATATCGAATTCGTTCTTGGATGGTTCCTTGTCTCCTTGGTATACTGCTTTCAACCAATCAAACATGGTAAATACATGATCAGACTGGCAAAGTTCCATATGGGTAGCAATGCTAAAGAGTCCATCAATCTTGTCCTCATCTAAGTAGGACTTATCCATGTATCCGAAGTTCAGAAACATTTCAATAGTTGTAGGCACACTTGGCTGGTCTACTGCTTTAAAGAAACACTTCTTATAAATCTCATAGAATTCCTTAATACAATGTTTCTTCAACTGATATGCAGTCTCATCCTTTTGTGTATCTCCATAGCAAGATGAGAAATCAGAGAAATGAGATAATATCATCTCCTTCTCCTCATCCACATATCCGGCATAATTGATAATGAATTCCAAATCACTTGACGCTCCTGCCATGTCATCATCTGAACCTGACATACTTACATCAAGAGCCTTGGCCTTCTCATATTCATTCAAACATTTATCCAGAAGCTCTTCCTCATAAATGCCTACCACTCTGGCAAATTTCATAATCTGCTCGATAATCTGTTCAGTCTCCTGACAATCCAGATTATTCTTCTTCATATGAATCTCCAGATTAATAAAACTATGAAGCAAATCTCTCTTCTTGTCGCTGACAAGCAATTCTTTGTTGTATTTAAAGAAGCCTATCATCTCAGAGATACCCTGAGCAACTCTGTGCATCTGTGCGGAAGTTTCCATAATCGCTCCAACACACAAGCTGTCATCAATAGTATACAGCTTCATATAATCCTCGATACCATTTACCATAAGGCTGGCGCAGCTATCAATCTCCCACTGCTTAAGCTTATGTGTCACATTTAATGGCTCAAAATTATTAATATCAGGACCATTAGGATTGTCAAATCTGGCTTTGGCACCAATAGTCTGATACTGCTCATATACATTATCAATAAATGTTGTAAATTTCACCGCATCCCTGGACAACTTATCATACACTCTAAACTGCTGATATCTCTGAACCATGGATGTGCGCAAAAACAATTTACGCATCTTGGCTTCATTTTCCAGGAAATGCTTCAAATCAGATACACCATGACAGTCAAATGGAATCATTACGCAGTCAGTCTTGGCAATGTAATCACAAATAAAGAAATCCTGCTCAAGGATTCCAATAATTGAATTAGTTCCCAATTCCGTCTCAACGAAATGATTCTTTTGAATAACATTTCCCTGCTGTATAATATACCATTTCTTAACGGTATCATTCTTTTTAGCAATTATATCGCCTTGCTTAAATTGAACAACTTCCATCTATCCACCTCATTATCTCTTCGAGTCCTTCTGATTCAGTCCACATAGCTTATCTACAGATTTGATAATTTCAATAATCTCAGGAACATAATGCTCATGTTCTGTCATCAGTCTGTCAATTTCATCTCTCTCACTTTGAACAATCTCACGTACCTCATCGATATGTCCACGAATTGCCTGCCTTCTCTCAACAAGAGTATGACGAATCTCTGTCATCTCATTTTCATCAATCAAAGCTTTGGTCTGATTCAACCATATCTTTCTATCATATAAATTAATCTGCTGCAATATACGCATCAGTCTGCCATTAAAGAATTCCAGATCATCATTGTTGCGCAAGAATCTCTCCTTCTCACGAACAGCATCTGTATATTGCTCCCACTGGAAGTTCAACTCAGTAGAACTGTTTACATGATACTTATTATATACATAATTCACCGCTTTAGAAGCATTAACATATTTCAACAGAACAACATTTAACATCTCTATTGTCCTATTGAGATTTCTGGTAGCCTGGCGCATTCTCCTATCCATGGAATTAAGTTTCATAAATATGTAAAATGCTCCAAAAGCGCCTACTGCAAAAAGCAATACAAAACCAATGGACAAATCAAATTCAGACATCATCTGAATTACGATAAATAATACCAGAAGGGTTGCGTAGAATGAAAAAAGTGCAATGGATGCGCTTCTCAAAATCTTGCGATGTCTTCTGATATCATCACGCTCAATCTCCCACTGACTCTTCTGGGCTTCCAATACAACCTTGTCCTTCTTTACAGCATCAAGATATCTCTCGTTATCAAGAAGTCTGTGAATTGTACTAGGAATATCATCCTCATTCTGTTCCATAAGAACAAATTCTGTGTCTGAAATCTTTCTGGTAGAATTCTGATAAGCAGTTCTGGCCTTATTGAGTTCCTCAATATTGGCAGCCACTTCCTTCAATTCTCCAAGCTTGTCCTCAGGCATCTTCTCAATTGTCTGGATGTCTGTCAGATAAGCTGTAACAATCTTGTACTCTGCCTTTTCCCCTTCGATTTCCTTGGTCATGCCAATAATCTGTTCGCAGGAATCCAGAATATAATGCTCCAGCTTCTTAGGGTCTTCCCAGTTGTCTATGGTAGATATCTCAGCATATACCTTTTCAAATGCCTGATCTATCTCTTTTTCTTTTTTGCTTTTCTTACCAAATAATGAAAATGCCAATTCTATCTTCTCTCAATCTTAAATCTTACACAATTTATTATAATCCGCTTTCCACTTTGACAATATCTGTCCAATGGCCGCTCTGTCGTCCATGTCATTTCTCTCAAGCAATCTGTCAACCTGAGCATCGAAATCTACTATCTCTTGCTGATGACTCAAGGCTGTTACCTCTTCTTTCACAGCATCAACCATATCATCTGCCACAAAATATTTGTCAACTATTCGGTTGAAGCCATCCTCGTCTCTGGCGCATCTCATACATGCCAGCATAGATTTCAGAGACTGACTCTTGTTGTTGCGTCTGTAGGCTTCCTCGAAGCAGGCATAGGCCTCCTTAAAGAAGAATAATCTGGCATAGGCGCTACCTAAATTGTGCCATACATCTCCTACAAATCCGGCTGAGATTTTGCGCATATCCTCGTCATCCAACATATTCTCATATTCATATATGGCATCAACGATTCTGTCCTTGTTCATCAGTCTGTCAGCACGCATTTTCTGGCACTCTATAGGACTCTTGTTTTCAAAGGATGCAATGGCCTCCACCACCTGTTTCATCTCGCTCTTAGTTAGATAACCGGTGTATTGCAATATAATACCAACAAAGGTATGTAGCGGAGCTTTCAGCTCAATACATTTTCTAAGTTGAGCCTCCAAATCCTTCAATCCCAGTTCATGGCCAATCCACATACACAAATCCTGTGAAATGAAATCATTATTTAACAGGTATACATTATTCAATATAAAATAATTCAATTCCTCTATGGAATATATATTTAAACCAACCTCATCAATATATATAGGATTGGCAGCCAGAGGACGTTCACATAATATTAGCTCACCCATGATTCATCCTCCTCGTTTTGCCCTCTCAGGCTTATTGTATGTTCCCAGGTCTTGTTGGAAGATGGAACCAATTCTCCAAATCCCATATCCTTGATAACCACATTTACATCCCTGTCAGATGTAGGCGTAGCTGTAATTCTAAGTCTGGTTGTTCGTCTGTCCCTGGCAGGTAAATCCGTCAGTTCCAACAGTTCCACATGAGCTTCCCGGCTATCCGGTTGCTGAACCCAAAATTCAATTTCAGGCTCACCATCTAATATAACCTCACATTCGCCCTTCTCCTCATACCAGCTCTCACCTGCTGATATCAAAGTCTCAAACTGCATCTCATTTCTCACAAGAACCTTGAGATATAGATTCATCTTGGTCTCATTGGCACCGATATATGCAAATGGCCAATCCATCTGCTGATCCTTTACCACTCCCGCATAGCAGGCTCCCTTGGAGTAGAGATTCTTGCCTATAAAAACCTTGCGGCCATGACACAATTCCTGTAGAGATAATTTCATCCAATCTCCGTCAAATCCATCTCCCACCAGATATACTGAAGAAATCACTCTGCCCTCGAACCTCTGGCTCACAATGCCCGCAAACTGGGAATCCTTGTCCTCAAACATTCTACCGTTATTGCCATGCTCCAGTTTTATCATCTGTGGTGTGGATCTGGTATCTCTGGACAAAATGCAGGAAATCACATCTGAACCACTGTACTCAAAAAGGGCCACATCATGGATAAACAACTCTGGCTTCTGATTAAGCGCATAGTAATAGAAACTTTCCTTTCTATCTAAGAGAATCAGTTTAGAGCTGTCCAGGCCAATCTTATTGACAGCTGTAGCCATAAGCTCCATAACTTCCACACTTACATTGTCTACGGAGATGGCAAGCTTCGCTACCAAATCTCCAGTATATATGCGACCAGTGATACTCAATATCTTTTTGAAAAATATAATGAACAAATCTCTGGCATTATATTTCTCATGGTCAATGAAAATCTCCTCCTCAGCCAAGGCACGCTCCAGAAGTTTATCAACTCCCTCAGCATTTCCCAGCTTCACCTGATTTCTGGCTTCACTGCCATAGAACCACTGTCCTATGCCTCGCTTCTTGGCCAGAAATGTAGGAATCTGATAATTCTCACTTCCCATAACAGTACTTATTGTACTAGGCTCATCCATATTCAATTGATAGAAACTAATCATTGTATATCTGTCATTTAAATCAATTCCCAGATATACTCCATTTCTTGTATTTTCCATAATTTCCTCAATCAAATTCTATAAGTATTAACTAGACTATGGTAAATAAATGTTTTGTTACCACATCAAGTCCTTGATATTTTTTCAAATCCTTGGCAAGCTCTACATCCTCGCCATACATATACATATTCTGCATATGATTGATAATGTCATATCTATCAGACATCTCCTTGTCTGTGTCAGATGAAATAGTAAGTTCATCCTTGGCAGCAGGCAATTCTCTCATGCCCTCACTGTATATCTCATAGCTTATGACTTCCCCAAAGAATATAACGAACTGCTTAACAAATATACCGCAATACATTTCGTACATATCCTCAACCACAGGCTCCGAATCATTTATCCTGTAAGTGATAGTGACTCTCTCACCAGGGTTGCCTCTGTATTCCACGAACTGCTTATCATACAGATGATATTTCACAATAAGTCTGTCATCCATATTCTTGTAGAAAGCGAAATACATATTATTTCTGATATAGTGCTTCAACAGCTTATCCAGCAGCTTATATTCTCTATCGCTAAGTAATCCTGCCTGTGATAAATATTTCATATAAGCCAGGTTACAGCTTTCCTTCACTTCCACTTCCTTGTCGAAGTAATATGCCAGATATGTAAATAATTGTTCAGGCACACCATCATGTCCCAGCATATATTCATGACTCCAGAAATTAATATATGCCTCAATGAGCATACGGTCCTTGCCTCTGGTCATATAAGAATCAAATATTGCCGGTATCTGTGGCACCATATTGCTGCAATATAAAGCCTGGAATAATATATTCTCCTCCAGCTCTCTAACCTGCATACCCTCTGCTACAGCCGCTTCCCAAATTGCAGCCATAACACTGGTTGCTCCCACATATTGCTTAGACAAATAAGAAATTGTGGTTGTGTTATATACTCCCGAATCAAATAATCTGCCTGACAAAGCCACCATAAATTCATCTCTGGTAAATTCATTTTCTATAATCCAATCATTTACCAGCTGCAGGAGCAATTTGTCATCCACCTGAGCTCCAGGACATTTGCGAAGCAACTTCTCTGCCCGATGCATATGATTCTTGGAGATAAACATAGAAATTGCAAATCCCAATGTGTAAGCATCTAAATCTTCCACATCATCCATTTTCAAGAAATAATCCTCCAGCATATCCTCACGGAGTCTCATTTCAAGAGCCTGAACAAATTCCGGCAGCTTTCTTCTGATATATTCCTTGGATACAATAGATGATTTAAGCACCTGTTCAATCTTGCTTACATCTTCCACATCGTAATCCTCGTAGGATTCCTTGGCATCCAAATCCTGCAAGACATATGGCAGAGAAAGTGGAGCCAGAGTCTTGAGCTTGTTCATATATTTAGCAGTATACATTACCTGCTGTAAAATATATGCAGATGTATCAGATATCATTTCCCCTCTGCTTGTTTCCAGAAAGACTCTAAAGTTCTTGGAAATAACCGGCAGATAAGCCACATGATTTACAACAGGCACCACAATTGGCATCTCATACTGCTCCTGATACAGAAATACTCTGTTGATGTCAGGATACATGACAATAACCTTTTTCATATAAACCATGGCTGATACATCCTCTGCAATCTGCTCATGGATTATGCCCATCTCCATAATATTCTGGTAAATAATAGCCAGATTGTCGCTCATTCGCTTCTGTTTAAGCTGTTCAATCATAAACAGCTCCATATTTCTGAGATAATTCTCATAAAGCTGTGGAGACTTGCTTCTGTTGGTAATTACATTGGCATAAAGCAAGGCTCTCTTCTGATCCGGCAGAGTTGCACTGTACTGGAAATACATAAGCAGCATCTGCGGCAATGCCTGTATACTCTCCTCAGGCAATGAGAACATGTAAGCTTCATATAAACCACTAAGTCTCAAACCTTCCTCAATTCCCAGAGTATACCATGGTAAATATTTCTCACCGTATATCTGATTCTTGATCAAATAAGCAATTATATCAGACAGGAACTTCTCACTTGGACATTCCTTATATGCGCAGGTTGCCACATAGAAAGCCTTTTCGTTAAACTCATCAGCATTTTCCACCACATGAGCAATCTGTAAGCACAGGTCCCTGTTAAATGTTGCATGCTTTGCTGTCCAATATAATATTTTGGTGGCAAATGGAGTAAATTCATGCAATAAATATGGATCCTGGTTGTAAACCTCCAAGGCCTCTAAATATAAATAAAATGAATCATATCCTGCTTCAACCCACTGCTCTATAGCCTTCAATCGCAGGTTTGAATTTACCACATATTCTTTTCTAAGGAATGACAGGAACCAGAAAATCTTCGGATTCTCGGGATTCTTTCTGAATATTGTCTCAATATCATTGGTAAGTCTATCTACATAGGACTCTTCTCTCTCAATAAGAGTGCAGAGATATAACAGATATGCCCAGTCTTCTCCCTGCTTATCCTCTATATCCTTCTTTAAATCAGATATAGCCCAGAGAGCTTCCTGTCGCTTTTTATTTACAATGAGACACTGTGTTCTCATAAGTTGATAGAACCATACTGTAGGTTCATCCATTATCATTTCATCCAGCACTGCAATGGTTCTATCTGACCAGTCCCCAGTAGTGATTCTATGGAATCTATAATCCTCATATAATTTAGAAATCTGCAGCTTTCTATATTCATCTGCTGATACAGTTCCCAAATCAGCATCCTCTCTGGCATCTGCAGTAGCCATAATCTCTATGGTCTTCACAACACCTTTACTCTCAAAAGTGATGCGACACAGATTCTTGCCAGCATGCATTCTATCCTTGTGGATATAATAATTCAGCTCCATAGAGCCACCTAAGAAGAAGTCGCTGGTAACTACATCCTTTTCCACTGTAACGAAATCACTGTCAGACTCAACTTTGATTTCTATATAGCCCCAGGTATTCTTGGTAACCTCAATCTTCTCTTTGCGATTCTCCCGAACCTCATAGAACTCTTCCCTGGTCTCATTAATATTGTAAGTCACAGCCTCCTTAAGTCCTGCTGTAACCATAAACTCTTCCATATTTGTAGAACTTGGAACTGCTCTTCTAAATCCCTGATACAGAAGTTCCAATTCCACATTCTGTCTGGATACATATTCCTCAAAAGCAGAGGAATAAAATAATTGCATAGCCTCATTCCAATGACCTTTGGCCAGATTAGCCAAATCCTGCAGACTTGTAATCTCACCAATGGAAGATGCCACGGTCTTAGAATATATTTTTATATCAAAAGGAAGGCGATGCTCGATTTGATTACACATAATTGTGAAATAACCTTCGAGATGATCACCCTCTGATAATTTACATCCTCTTACTTCATATCTGACAACAACCTGTGTTCCCTCAAATTGAGGTTTAGAGACTCTAACATATGGATTTGATGAATAAACCAATCCCTTGATAGGTATATCACCTACACTGGTAATTACAAACTCATCAGAAATTACATTTCCTTCAATTCCTATGGTCTCAATCTTGTCAGCTGAAAGGGATAATTGCGGTTTTTGATTTTCAAATTTGTCTTCTGACATTCGCCAGATTCTCTTACGCAAAATGTAACTCCCTTAACCCTGTTCAAAGCCTTGAATCAGTTGATTTTCTCGTCTAAACGACTATAATAAATTATAAACTATTTGTATATGACATGCAATAAAAGGAGCTAGACATGATAACTCACAAAGATCATTTTCACGGTAGTGATTTAGAAAAAATTGAAAAGATTTACGGAATCAAAAAGGAAGACATAATAAGCTTTTCTGCAAATGTAAATCCACTTGGAATCTCACCTCTCATGAGAGAGAGATTAACTTCTAACTTAGATTGCATCTCCACATATCCCGACAGAGAATATACTGCTCTTCGTGATAGCATCGGCAATTATAACAGCTGTGATGCCAATGATGTAATTGTAGGAAATGGTACAACTGAATTAATCTCTCTATTTATCGAGATTATGCATCCAAAGAAAGCAATCGTATTAGGACCTACCTACTCAGAGTACGAGCGTGAAGTTACCCTCAACGGAGGAACCACCCTGTACTATCCTCTGAAAGCGGAAAATGATTTTGAATTGGACATCAACCATTTCACATCCAAGCTTGATGCCACCATCGATATGATTATACTTTGCAATCCTAATAATCCAACCTCATCATCTATTCCAAAATCAGATATGAGACATATATTGGATGTGTGCAAGGAAAATGATATCTATGTATTAGTTGATGAAACCTATGTAGAATTTGTTGATAATATTAATTCCATCAGTTCAGTGTCACTGTGCACCTACTACAACAATATTATCGTACTTCGTGGTACATCCAAGTTCTTCGCCTCACCTGGTCTTAGACTTGGTTATGCTATTACAGGCAACAAGGATCTCAAGAAAGAGATTCTCAAGCGCCAGGATCCATGGTCCATCAACTCTTTAGCTGATATTGCAGGACAGATAATGTTTTCTGACCAGGAATATATCAATGCCACTCGCCAGTTAGTATCAGTGGAAAAGGATAGAATGTATGAATTATTTAAATCAGATGATAGATTCAGACCATTCAAGCCATCTGCCAACTTCATGCTTATTGAAATCCTTGATGATGAATTAGATAGTGAGATACTTTTTGAGCAGGCAATCAGAGAGAATCTTATGATTAGAGATTGCTCTACCTTCCCATTCCTCAGCAATAAGTTCATTCGATTCTGTTTCATGAATCCTGAGGACAATGACAGACTGGCCAAGTGCTTAATGAGATAATCAAAATAAACAAGGATTAGAAAATCATTTCACATGATCTTCTAATCCTTGTTTTTTATTTAGCTCCTTCTTTTTTGAAAACAACCAAAACTGTCTTCATGAGAATCTTGATATCAGACCATATAGACCAGGTCTTGATATATTCATTATCCAAAGCAACAACCTCTTCAAAATCAGTGATATTATTTCTACCACTAACCTGCCACAATCCGGTAATACCAGGCTTGAAGCTAAGTCGCATCTTGTGATGAGGTGAGTATTGTTTGAATTCATCCACTGTTGGTGGTCTGGTTCCAACCAGACTCATATCTCCCAGCAATACATTGATAAACTGTGGAAATTCATCAATACTTGTTCGTCTGATTTTCTCACCAATTCCAGGAAGAACTCTAGGATCATCTTCCATCTTGAACATGAGACCGTCCATCTCATTTTCATTCATAAGCTCCTTCTTACGGTCCTCAGCATCCATATACATGGAACGGAATTTATATAAATTAAATTCCCTACCGTTTTTACCAATACGCTTCTGCTTAAATAGAACAGGACCCGGATCAACCTTTTTAATCTTTGGCGCCACATACAGATACAGAATTCCTGTCAAAATCAATCCGAATATAGCTCCGATAATATCCATAAATCTCTTGATCCATATGAGCCATACTTCAGTCATCTGATTACTTGTGGTAACTACTGTATGTCCACCAATTCTCTCATTCATACGATTTGGAAGATGCTCTGTATTCATCATGAGACATACATGAACTACAACTCCAAGTTCCAACAGATAATCCACAATCTCATTCTGTTTCTTTCCTGAACCAACACTGAGATATGCCTCATCAACTACTGCCTCAACCAGGTAATCCTTCAGTTCATCAGCATTGCATACTACCTTCTCACGCTCAATGACCTCACCCTTCATATCCTTGTCTATGATACATACACCACAGAGTTCAAAAAGGTCATATGGTCTCTTGTTAAATTCTCTGATAATCTCCGCCGCCGTATCTTCCTTGGCAATGAGGATCATCTTGGACAAATCATGAGTTGATAATATCTGATTTCTAATTATTCTCTTCCATATTATTCTCTCTGCATAGATGCAAAACAGAGATATAATTCCTGTCAAACCAAATACCAGACGAGAGAATTCAAAGGACAGCTGGAATGCATACAGATAAATTACAAATACAGCAAATGTAACTATAACCTGTTTTATAACTGCCTTCAGCTCCATATATCTGTCTCGTCGAATTATATTCTTGTAAGCAGATGTTGCAAGAGCACACACCAGATAAATAATAGCCAGAGAAATCCAGCCTACTTCCAAAATCTCATGCCACCAAAATTCATATTCAATTTGTTGTCTAATATATAGTGCTAAAGCATATGACAAAGTAACTGCTATTAAGTCTCCAATTAAGAAGTCAAAATGCTTTGCCCATGATTTTAATTTCTTCGCATACATGCTTACATTATATCTCATTCACCATAAAGATTCTATGATAATTTTGTGATAAAGATTTTAAGAAAAAATAAAAAGCCACGGGGAACATGGCTTTCTATTTCATAAGTGCATCACGCACTAGTATTCAATTTAATCAATTAATCAGTTACTACAACTGGTGAATGATAGAACTCAGTTGTTGCAAAGTTCAGAATCAGCTGTCTGCCTGTATTCTTCTCTCCACAAGGATCATAAGCTCCCCATACAGATCCACGCTGATAGCTGAATCTATGAGCTGCAAAGTTCAGATCCCATACTGTATATCCACCATTCTCTCTATTCAATCCAGCAGCCTGCCAGAAAATATTGAGAAATGTTGAAACTGATAAATATGGTACAACATCTGATGTATCTCCAAGACGCTTAACCATACCCTCACGGCTTAAGCCATCAATAAGTGGAGAACCAAATGTTACTGTATTCATAAAGTTGTATTCTCTCTTCAAATCCTTGTCAGCTGCAACCTGCTGAGCAACCATTCCACCAAGAGAATGACCTGTGATAATCAAATTAGATCCTGCAGGAACATTGGCTCTGATTGTAGCCTTAATATTTCTCACATATTGATTATCAAATTCGAATCCAGATAACAAATCTGTCCACCAGTCTGTTGTCTGATTCTCAGCATCAGTATCTGTACCAGATAAACATACTAAGTATACATCCTCTGTCTTCCACCAGAACCAGTTCTTATATCTAAGCTGGCCACGTGTAATAGAAATAGGACCATTGCTTCCAACCTTTGAATATCCAAGCTGTACCAATGAAGCGACCTGATTAGCTTCTGTATATGTAACAGTCTTTCTACCGATTACATCTGCTGCAGCCTGGGCAATTGCCAATGTACTCTCATCATCTGACTGAGAAGCTACCTTGTAATATTCTCTAAGGTTACGACGCATCTCCCCGATGTTTTCTTCATCTACAGTACCATTATCTGAGATATCAAGAGATGTCTCATTTGCTGCAAATGCTGTCATAGAAAATAGCATGCAAAGTACCATAGAAAGTGCAATAAATCTGGTTACCTTCTTCATTATTAAATTTTACCCCCTTATAATAAAAACACAATCTCCCTCTGTCTCTATCCCCTCTGAGACAAGTACCTAAATCCATTTTATTATCCACAGAAACATGTGGCAAGTGTTTCGTAAGTTTCGCTTGTATTCTTTTTGTATTTACTTAAGGAAACCTCTAACCTTGTCATATATAATGGCACTCACAAGAGAAACAACTACCAATACAATAGGTGTAATCATAAACCATGTGTTATCAGGAACATGGGCATTCATAGCATTTCTATAGAAAATATGTACCAGCCACATAACTGTAGAATATTTGCCCAGATAAGCAAATACCTTCTTCAATCCAGGTATCTTGAATATCACAAATATACACAGGAAAATATTAATAAGGGGAACTACAATATAATGATATTCCCAGAATACCTTTCTCGATAGCAACAGGTTATTGTGGATTGAAAGCACAAAGAGGGCTATAAGCACCACTGCTGTTGCCGCCTTGGCCAAGCTGCTCTTGTAGAATTTCCTGTAAAATCTACCAAACCAGTCTGCATGACAGGCAATCATTCCCACAACAAAAACTTCCAGATATACATAGATGCTGGTCTGTCCGAAGTATTCCAGCTTCAAGATTCTAGGAAGTACAATAAGCACACCAATTACAAATACTGAGCCGAATTGATTCAAAAGCTTGTAAAATGCAGGTGCTACAATCATAAATATAATGGCAGCACTGATATACCACCATGCTCCATTTAAGCTGCGGGTATCAAGAAGCTTGGATACACCAAATATATCAGCAGCAATAGAAATCACAATTTCAGATACTGACTTACCATATTTTGAGAAGAATTCCTCGCCTGTAATCAAAGCCTTGATTGCAAAGTATACATATGAAATAACAGCCACAGTGCAAAAGGTTGTCATAACCTTCTTCAGTCTGTTCCAAATCCATTTGGAATCCCCTTCTATAACTGCAGAATTCATATAGCTTATATACAATCCATAACCTGATACAAAGGCAAATAAAGCCACACAAACTTTGGCATAGATTCCAACATTTAACACACTCTCCATGTCAAATGGATAGAAATTCAGATTCAGATAATCAAACAAGCCGGTCTCATGATAACAATGATGAAATATCATCCACAAAATGGCTACTCCCTTTAATGCAGTTGATTCCTCTTTTGATAAATATCTATTCATAAACTAACTTCCTCTAAGCAAATTTTTTCTAACTTTGCTATTATAACACAAAATGACGCCGGTATAATAAATATACCAGCGCCATCCATATAATCTAATTATTTATTCATGAAATACTCGTGAATACCAGCTGCTGCAGCCTTACCAGCACCCATAGCCAG
>JAEEGF011310900.1_pt1 | contig 18096 bp, 18 predicted proteins | sample 9134171 | NCBI WGS metagenome assembly JAEEGF01 (sample SAMN16246542, study PRJNA631951) | gut metagenome | biome: gut microbiome; feature: rumen; material: AP-attached | host: Bos | place: Iran: Karaj | collected 2018-10
TCAGTGCCCATCCAACGATATATGCAAGAATTGTCATGAACATGGCTTTGTGTATTTAAGTTTCAATACAATGATAGTAAAAATATTTGACAATGGCAAGTAATTCGGAAATTATGACAGGCGACCAGCTGGAGAACGAAATAAAACGAAAAAGAATGACTAAAAGTGGATCGGTTGGGTAGCCTCCCATATGATCGAACACTAATAATCATTCTCTTGTATGTGCAAACATACGAATAAGTTTTATAAACCAAGTGATTATGGAAGAAAACCGTGTTGGATTATCTGAATCGAAGTCATAAGAGCCGGGAGATATGGATAATTCAAGGTAAAAGACTTCGCAGATATGTAAAAAACAACCGCTTATGATTTGCATCACAAGCGGCGGAGGTTCCGGGCTGCCTTGCGACAGTGGTCCCCAGATCCACCACAAACATACGAATAATTTTTATAAAAGCAATACATTATGGAAGAAAAAATCCTTTACCTGCCGCTCAAGAAGAAGTGGTACGAGATGATCGAGAGCGGCGAGGCAAGAACAACAACGCCGACGCCGTGGTGGAATGGAGCGACGGCAAACAGTGGGTCGTGGACTTCAAATGCATGCTGGGGAATGGTGGCAACTTGAGCAAAAGATTACTGGAGGCTTACGAACAAGCAGACTATGCTGTTGTTATGATAACAGGAACTGTCAATATTGATGCTATCATTAATATGGCTAATAGTTTCCTTAAAAACAGACCTTCGTTCAAAATGGTGATTATATATGGCTCAAACGGCGAACTCATATACAAAAAAGGGAATGCTTAGAGCACTCCCTTTGTGATCTTTAGCGTCCGCGCCGCAGCCCCGACTGAGATCACACTGCAAACATAGGATTAATTTATGAAAGAAAGGAGAATTTATCCACAAAAAACAAAGTTTGAGAATTTCAGAGTTTTCTCACTCGTTATTAACGAGTGTGTCTTCATTGTAAAAATGGGTGTATTTAAAAACGACAAGGGACTGCACCTATATGCCATTACTGGATAAAAAAAAGAGCCGGAGGGTGAAATGGGTTCACCGCATACCCGACTCTCACCGCAAACATATGATTAATTTATGAAAGAAAGGGTATTGATATGGATTTTTATGTTCCCTTGGTGGAACTGCAAGTGCGACATCGAGGAACGCGACGACAGAAAAATCTCCCTGTATATGTGGAAAGCCCCCGATAGGCGCGGACCATAATGAGGTCCACCAGCACTACCGAGGATTTCCACACCGCAAACATACGAACTTTTTAATAAAGACAAGCTTTTTTACGGCATTTCGTAAAGGTTATAAACTTGTCCACATCGCACACATCGCCGTGCACAGCCGTCACCTTAGCCGTGTAGAGGCTGGCGCGGTTTTTGCTTGTCATATTCTGTATGCTGCGCTTTATCCTTCTCAGTTCATCCATAATTTCTTCGCTTATGAAAAAGGTTTTGTTCTTTCTTCTTTTATCTCTTTCTATCCCGGCATTTTGTATAAAAGATGTCGAGATCGACGGCTGCGAGGTTACCATTACCGACACCTTCGCTGGCGAACAGAAGATCTTCTATGCCTATGGCAACGTCTATGTCGTGACCGACCCAAAGGAACCGGCAGACCTCAAGGTCTATGTATCCTCATCTCCCTCTTCTTGTTGCATCTACCGCTGCAAGGACAAGCCTCAAGACTGCGGCGAGTGGCGCTTCGTCAAGAACCGCAAGGATGCCAAGTTCACTATCCGCTATGTTAAGCAGGATGATGATTACGATTGCCGCATTCGCTTTACTAACAACCGCTCAGAAGCATCCTTCTCAGAAAATTACTTTTCCAATTAGCGTGTAAGCTTCATTCCTGACTTCACCTTGCGCTTCGCTCCGTTTTTTCTACATTTCGTAAGGCTTATAAAACTCTTCGCTTATGAAAAAGGTTTTGTTCTTTCTTCTTTTATCTCTTTCGATCCCAGCCTTCTGCACGACAGATGTTGAGATCAACGGCTGCGAGGTTACCATTACCGACACCTTCGCTGGCGAGCAGACGACCTTCTATGCCTACGGCAATGTCTATGTCGTGACCAATCCGAAGGAGTGGGCTGACCTTGATGTCCGTGTGGTGGACTCTCCCAAGAAAGCCACCTACATCGTCTATCGCTGCAAGGACAAGCCGCAGAAGTGTGGCGAGTGGCGATTCGTCAGAAACCGCAAGGATGCCAAGTTCACTGTCCGCTATGTCAAACCGGACGCCGACCACTACGACTGCAACATTTTCTTCACCACCGACCGCTCAAAAGCCGGCTTCTAATATGTCAGCTTCCTGCCTAACTTCACCTTGCGCTTCGCTCCGTTCAGTCCGGTTTTAAATGCTTTACATAAGATAAGTTATGAAACTTAAAAATATAATTAACTGATTGATTACTCATTTCAATTTTATATTTTTGAAAAAAATCATCAACTATGATAGTTTCTCTACTTTTAAATCTGGTGGCTTTGCTGGCTCTCGCCGGTCTTGTCACATTAATCGTAAAGACTCTCAAGGAGTTTCTCTTTCCTCCAAAGGATTAGAACATTATGTGAAATATTTTTCATATCATTGTAGTGAACTTAAAAAACTAAAAGCCATGTTGATGTCATTAGCTGTCATATTAGGAGCAATTATTCTCATAATAGTCATGATTGCTTTTTTTGTTGGCTTGATTACATTCTTTTTCTCTGCCATCAAAGACATCTTAACTGGCAAGAGCGATAGTTGGGGAGACAGCCTCTTTGGTCCGTTCTGACAACTTCATCCCTTTCCCCATATCAAGCCGTCCTTTCCAGGGCGGCTTTCTTTATTTTTCTTCGCCCCCGGGCAGTCGTCCTCGGTGCTGACGGCGAGTGCTCAGCAACCGATGCTCACTTCGGTGCTTCGGTGGTTCGACTACGCTCAGCAACCGACGCTCACCAATCGATGCTCACTTCGGCTCCGCTCAGTGACCGGTGTACTCAGCGACCGGAATTGGCTAAATAAAAAAAATCTCCAGCCTTTGGGACTGGAGATTATGAGTTGTGAGTTAATTCAATAGGTTATTTTACTGAGATTTTTCGTGTGGTGTTGCCCACTTTCACGAAGTAGTAACCTTTAGGCAGGTCAACAATGAAATATTGTTTTGTCTCGACCATGACATCGGAGAAAACTCTGTTGCCCACAAGGCTGTAAATCTCGACAATGCTGTTGACTCTCGCGTTCTCTATAGTGAGTTTGCTGTTGAGGAATGTGATGGTAGGCTCTTCGAGCTGCTCCATTTCCATTTCAGCCTCCTCGCTAAAGTTCTCGCTGAAGGAATCCATGAACGACCCTTCGGCGAAAATGTTAAGAGGCAACATTATAAGTAGTGTTAGTATTAGATTTCTCATACGCAGTGATTTATGTATGAATGACCAAAATTACATATTTTTTATATAAATCAAAAACAACAAACGCTTTTTCTCTTGATAAGCCCTTGTTATATTTGCACTGAAACAATAAATGTACCAGAAACTATGAAGAGATTTTTATTAACGCTGATGGCTTGCGCAGCCGTGGTGTCTTCTTACGCGTTGAAGTATGATGTGGTGGTGGCACAGGACGGCACAGGCGACTTCACAACGATACAGGAGGCAGTGAATTCCGTAAGGGCGGAAATGCAGGAGCGAAAGACTATTTTCGTGAAGAACGGCGTTTACAGAGAAAAGGTGGTGATCCCGACTAACTGCATAAACGTTACAATAGTGGGCGAAAGCAAGGACAGCACGATACTCTCGTGGGGCGACCACGCCAAGATGCCTCTGCCAGGCACCGACAAGCCAATGGGCACGTTCAAGACATACACGCTGCTGGTGAGAGGCAACGGGTTCAAGGCGAAGAACATAACGATAGAGAACGACGCTCCTCAGCTGGGACAAGCGGTGGCGCTGCATGTGGAGGCCGACAAGGTGGAGTTTGTGAACTGCCGCTTCCTTGGCAACCAGGACACGATATACGCAGGCAAGGAGAACTGCAGGCAGTATTTCAAGGGCTGCGAGATAGAGGGAACGACGGATTTCATCTTCGGCCCTTCGACGGCTTACTTTGAGGCGTGTTTGATAAGATGCAAGAAGAATTCGTACATAACAGCGCCGTCAACTCCGGAGTATTGCAAATACGGCTTCATCTTTAACAAGTGCAGAATCGTTGCAGCCGACGGCATAGACAAAGTGTTCCTCGGACGTCCGTGGAGACCTTACGGGCAGTCGGTTTTTATAGACTGCTTCTTGGATAAGCATATCCGTCCAGAAGGATGGGACAACTGGAGAAATCCGGAAAACGAGAAGACCGCAAGATTTATAGAAATAGAAAATAACGGTCCTGGCGCATCGCTTGAGAATCGTGTTGCATGGAGTAAGAAAGGCAAGAAGAAGGAAAAGAAAGTGTATGAAATAAGTCGTGTTTTCTCGTCTTCGGTGGAAAAATGGCAACCGGAAGAGTAAAAAAATGACATTTTGTTTTGCATTATAAAAATATGTTCTCATATTTGCAGTGGTAAAAAAAACAGCAATGATATTATTTATTACAAATAACGCATGGTGGCGCTCGCAATTATAAAAATTGTGAGTGACGGTTATTTTATAAAATAGTAAAGAAATCAAAAAGGCTTACCGAACTCACGGTAAGCCTTTTTTTGTTGAAGGATAAAAATTAAAAACAAAATAAGAAAATGAAAGTAGAATTAAACGCAAACGGTTATTACGGAAGATTTGGAGGCTCGTTCGTTCCAGAAATCCTGCACAAGAATTTTGAAGAGTTGTCAAAATGCTATTTGGAGATAATAAACAGCGAGGACTTCAAGGAAGAGTTCGACATGCTGCTCAGAGACTATGTTGGCAGACCGTCTCCGCTCTATCTCGCCAAGAGGCTTTCGGCAGAGATAGGCGCTAAGATATACCTCAAGAGAGAGGACCTGAACCACACAGGCGCGCACAAGATAAACAACGCGATAGGGCAGATACTCTTGGCCAAGAGAATGGGCAAGACCAGAATACTGGCGGAGACAGGCGCAGGACAGCACGGCGTGGCTACAGCCACAGCGGCGGCGCTGATGAATATGCAGTGCGTTGTCTATATGGGCGAGACCGATGTTGAGAGACAGTTCTTGAACGTGCAGAAGATGAAGATGCTGGGCGCGACAGTGGTGCCAGTGACTTCGGGCAACAAGACGCTGAAAGACGCGACGAACGAGGCTTTCAGAGACTGGTGCAACCATCCTGAGGACACGTTCTACATAATCGGCTCGGCAGTGGGCGCGCATCCTTATCCCGACATGGTGGCGAGATTCCAGTCGGTGATAAGCGAGGAGATAAAGAAGCAGCTGATGGAACAGGAGGGACGTGATTATCCGGATTACCTTGTGGCTTGCGTAGGCGGCGGCAGCAATGCGGCAGGCACGTTCTACCACTATTTGAACGACGAGAGAGTGAAGCTGATAGAGGCAGAGGCAGGCGGACTCGGCGTTGACACCGACAAGACTGCAGCCACGATATACTGCGGCACAGAAGGCATATTGCACGGCAGCCGTTCGCTGGTGATGCAGGACGAGGACGGACAGATAATAGAGCCTTATTCGATTTCGGCAGGACTCGACTATCCAGGTATCGGTCCGCTGCATGCCCACTTGGCGAAGACAGGCAGAGCAGAGGTGTTGCCGATAAACGACGACGAGGCGCTGAAAGCCGCATTCGAACTGACCAGAATCGAAGGCATAATCCCAGCGCTCGAAAGCTCGCATGCCCTGGCGGCGCTGCACAAGGTGAAGTTCAAGCCAGAGGACGTGGTCGTGCTGACCGTTTCGGGACGAGGCGACAAGGATATGCCGACGTACATAAAGAATTTCAATGTCTAAAGAATAAAAACAAAGCGATATGCAAAACATAAATATCAAAGTAAACAGCGAGACCTATCTTGGCGACCTTCAGACGCCTGTGGGCATATACTTGAAAATTAGGGATTTGTATGTGGAGTCGGTGCTGCTGGAGAGCTCGGACTACAACAGTACGGAAAACAGTATGTCATACGTTGCGTTCAAGCCGCTGGCGTCGTTCGTGGCGCAGTCGGGCGAGATAACCATGACATATCCCGGCGGCGAGAAGGAGATTGTGAGTGTGAAAGACAAGAACACGCTGCCTGACACATTCCAGGAGTACATAAAGAAATTCTGCGTTTCCGACGCGGACAAGGAACTGGGCGCAAACGGATTCTTCGGTTATTCGAGCTACGAGGCGATACAGTATTTTGAGGACATAAAACTGTCGGCCGAGCGTAAAGCGGAGAATAAAGTGCCTGAGGTCAACTATGTGTTTTACAAATATATAATCGCATTCAACCACTACAAGAACGAGATAAAAATAATCGAGAATCTGCTGCCTGGCGAGACCGAGACGCAGATACCTAAAATCATCGGCATACTGAACAACCCGATAGTGAGCGAGTTCCGATTCGAGCTCGACGGCGAGGAGCAGTCCGACATAACCGACGAGGAGTTCAAGGCTATGGTGAGAAAGGGCAAGGAGAACTGCTACAAGGGCAATGTGTTCCAGATAGTGCTGTCGAGACGTTTCTCGCAGGGATACAAGGGCGATGACATGATGCTTTACAGAAAGCTGCGTTCCATAAATCCGTCGCCATATCTGTTCTATTTCGACTTCGGCTCGTTCAGAATCTTCGGCTCGTCGCCAGAGGTTCACCTGATGGTGAAGGACAACAAGGCGTACATAATGCCGATAGCCGGCACGATGAGGAGAACCGGCAACATAGAGGAGGACAAGAAGATAGCCGAGAAGCTGCTTGCCGACCCTAAGGAGAACGCCGAGCACATAATGCTTGTGGACCTGGCACGAAACGACTTGAGCCGCAACACTGACAATGTAAGAGTGGAGCAGCTGCGCACGGTGCAGTATTACTCGCACGTGATACACCTCGTGTCTTCGGTGGCTGGCGACATGCCAAAGAACGTGAATCTGATGAAGCTGTTCGCCGACACATTCCCTGCAGGAACGCTATCCGGCGCGCCTAAGGTGAAGGCCATGCAGCTGATAGACGAGATAGAAAGATACGACAGAGGCTTCTATGGCGGATGCATCGGATTCATCGGACTGAACGGCACAAGCAACCAGGCGATAACGATACGTTCGTTCCTCTCGCGCGACAACAGGCTCTACTATCAGGCAGGAGCGGGCGTTGTGGCTAAGTCGAACGAGGAGAGCGAGTTGCAGGAAGTGAACAACAAGCTTGCGGCACTGAGAAACGCCATGAATGTGACAAGTTCAAAAATTTAATCATCAGGAGGAAACAGCAATGGAAACAAGAATATTAGTGTTGGACAATTACGATTCGTTTACATATAACATCGTTCAGATAGTCAGGGATTTGGGTTATAAGGTTGACGTTTACAGGAATGACAAGATTTCGGTGGAGGAAGTCGGCAAGTACGACAAGATAATCCTGTCGCCGGGTCCGGGAGTGCCATCGGAGTCGGGAATATTGCTCGATGTGATAAAGACATACGCTTCGAAGAAAAGCATTTTCGGCATCTGTCTTGGCGAGCAGGCGATAGGCGAGGCGTTCGGCGCTAAGCTGACCAATCTGTCAAGCGTTTATCACGGCATAAGCTCAAAAATAAAGATAACAAAGCAGGACGAATACACGTTTGCTGGACTGCCAGCGGAAATCGAGGTGGGAAGATACCATTCTTGGGTGGTTGACGCGGAAGGACTGCCAGAGTGTCTTGAGGTGACTTCGGAGACCGAGGACGGGTTGATAATGGGTCTCAGACACAAGACATACGATGTGAGGGGAGTGCAGTTTCATCCGGAATCGGTGCTGACACCTTCGGGCAAGACCATTTTAGAGAACTTTCTTAAGAAATAACACAAAAGAAGATATATGAAAAAGATATTATTACGACTGGCGGCTCACGAGGTGCTGAGCAAGGAAGAGGCCGAACAGGTGATGCTGAACATGGCGGCAGGGCAGTACAGCAATGAGCATATAGCCGCATTCCTGACTGTATTCAACATGAGGGCGATAACGCTTGACGAGTTCGTGGGATTCCGTGACGCGCTGCTCACGACAGCCAAGAAGATAGACTTGTCGGACTTTGAGACGGTCGATGTAGTGGGCACAGGCGGCGACGGCAAGAACACGTTCAACATCTCCACACTGAGCTGCTTCGTGCTTGCCGGCGCAGGATTCAAGGTGGCTAAGCACGGAAACTTCGGCTCTTCTTCCGTAAGTGGCGCGTCAAACGTGCTGCTGCATTACGGAGCGAACTTCACCAACGACGAGGACATTATAAAGAGGTCCATCGACCAGTCGGGTTTTTGCTTCCTGCACGCGCCATTGTTCAACCCTGGAATGAAGTACGCCGCGCCAGTGAGAAAGGCGCTTGCCGTGCCAACGTTCTTCAACCTTATGGGACCGCTGATTAACCCGGCGAGACCAAACCATCAGCTTTGGGGCGTTTACAACCTCGAGAAAACGAGACTTTACAACTACGTCTGTCAGAAGACCGGCATCGACTACACGCTTGCCCATTCGACCGACGGATACGACGAAATCTCTCTGACTGCGCCAGCCAAGATAATCACAAGAAATTCGGAAACCGTAGTGACGCCAGAGCAGCTTGGATTCGAAAGAGCGAGCCAGGCCTCTCTGTCGGGCGGCGACAGTGTGGAGTCGGCAGCGGTGATATTCATGAACGTGCTGGACAACAAAGCGACCGCCGCACAGAAGAACGCAGTGCTTGCCAATGCCGCGTTCGCGATACAGAATGTGCATAAGGACAAGGACATACAGGACTGCATCGGCATGGCGAGAGAGTCGCTCGAGAGCGGCAAAGCGAAGAAAGCATTTGAAAAATTCATAGAGATATACAGTTGATATGCCTACAATATTAGATGAAATATTAGCGGACAAAAGGAAAGAACTGAGCGTGACAAAGGCGTCGGTGAAAATCGACGACTTGGAGAGGCGCGAGTATTTCGGCCGTGAGACACTTTCCTTCAAGGACAGTTTGGCGAGCTCGGCTTCGGGCATAATCTCGGAGTTCAAGCGGAAGTCGCCGTCGAAGGGGTGGATTTTCCCTGACGCAGACCCGGTGGCAGTGACCAAGGGGTACAGCGACAACGGAGCGAGCGCCATCTCGATACTCACCAACGACAAGTACTTCGGCGGCTGTCCGGACTTTCTGCAGCAGGCGCGTCCAAACGTGAAGTGCCCGATACTGCGCAAGGAGTTCATCGTTGACGAGTTTCAGGTTTACGAGGCGAAGGCCATAGGCGCCGACGCGATACTTCTGATAGCTGCTGCATTGACCAAGGCGGAGCTTAAGTCGCTGGCAGCCAAGGCTCACGAGCTGAGTCTTCAAGTGCTGATGGAAGTGCACACCGAGGCTGAGCTTGACGCTGTGAACGAGCATGTGGACGTCATTGGGGTGAATAACCGCGATTTGAAGACGTTTGTGACGGACGTGGAAAACTCGATGAGGCTCGCCGACAAGATACCGGCGGAGTTCGTGAAGATAAGCGAGAGCGGCATAAGCGACCCGGCGACGGTCAGGAGCCTCAGGGAAATCGGCTACAGGGGATTTCTGATGGGCGAGAACTTCATGAAGACTCAAGACCCAGCGGCGGCATTGAAGTCGTTTATTAGCGCGATATAAATATCTTTGCAGAATGGGAAAGTTGCTAAAAGTGTGCGGAATGCGTGACGCTGCCAACATAAAGGAGCTGGCAGCACTGTCGCCGGACTTCATAGGCTTCATTTTTTATCCGAAGTCCTCGAGGTTCGTTTCCACCATCGACGACAGGACGTTAGACTTGATACCGAAGAAAACACGCAAGGTCGGCGTTTTTGTGAACGAGACAGCGCAGAAGATAAAGAGCGTGGCGACGAGCTTCAGATTGGACGCGGTGCAGCTGCATGGCGACGAAACTCCGGACATGTGCCGTAAACTGAAGGACGAAGGCTACATGGTCATCAAGGCGTTTCACATAGCGTCGGCCGATGACTTCAGCGAGACTGCGGAGTACGAAGGCGCTTGCGACTACTATCTCTTCGACACCAAGACGCAAGGCTACGGCGGCTCGGGAGTGACATTCGACTGGGCTTTTCTGGACAGGTATACAGGTCAGACGCCGTTTCTGCTGAGCGGAGGCATCAGACCGGACTCGGTGCAGGATTTGTGGAAACTCACTCATCCTATGTTGGCGGGGTTTGACATAAACAGCGGTTTTGAACTGAAACCTGCGTTCAAGGATATTTCTCTGGTTAAGAGATTCAAGGAACGAATGATTCTGTAAATACAAATAAATCAACATAATACAATGAATAGAATAAATAAATTATTTAAAGAGAAAGGCAATAACATTTTGTCGGTTTACTTCACAGCCGGTTATCCGAACCTCAACGACACGGTCGAGATAATAAAGCAGCTTTCTTCCAAAGGCGTGGATTTGATAGAAATCGGCGTTCCGTTCTCAGACCCGCTTGCTGACGGTCCTGTGATACAACACAGCAGCCAGGTGGCGCTGAAAAACGGCATGAGCGTGAAGCTGCTTTTCGAACAGCTCAAGGACATAAGAAAGGTGACTGACATTCCGCTTGTGCTCATGGGTTATGTTAATCCGATAATCCACTTCGGATTCGAGAATTTCTGCCAGAAGGCGCAGGAGGTCGGCATTGACGGATTCATAATCCCGGATCTGCCTATGCTTGAGTATCAGAGGGAGTTCAAACCGGTTTCCGACAAATACGGAATCGAGAACGTTTTCCTCATAACTCCAGAAACATCGGCTGAGCGCATCAGAGTAGTGGACGAGAACACGAACGCGTTCATCTACATGGTGTCCAGCGCCAGCACCACGGGCGTGCAGAAGTCGTTTGAGGGCGCGAAGGAGGAGTATTTCAACCGCATCAAGTCTATGAACCTGAAGAATCCTGCGATGATAGGCTTCGGCATTTCTAATAAGCAGACTTTCGAGAGCGCGTGCAAATACTCATCGGGAGCGATTATCGGCAGCGCATTCATCAAGTCGCTGGACGAGACGTCGTCGGTTTCGGACGCTGTGGACTTGCTGCTGAAAAGGCTTAAGGAGTAATACAGAACTCAGAATACAAAAAACGCTGTTCAACGATTGTTTGAACAGCGTTTTTTGTTTTATGCAGTGTCTTTTTATTTTGTGCTGAATGTCACTGAGACAGGAGCGAGCACGTTCTTTTTCCACTGCTTTGTGTAGTTGAAGTACTCGTCCGGAGTCTTGAATCCGTTCTGCTCTTTAAGCCAGAAAGCCTGGAAGAAGTATCTGATGCTGTTGTTCTCGCCCGGCTTCATGATAATCAGCTGGTTGAGCGGGTCCTCCTTGATGCCGTCGCTGTATTCAGGCGCGATGGCAACAGCCATTCCTACTGTCTCTTTGTTCGGGTGCTTCACGGTGTCTTTCTGCGCGAAACCCTTGCCCCACATAGCCACGAGGTTGTTCTCGTCCGACGAGAAGCGCATATCCTCAGGGAACTTCTGCACGCCGCTGCAGAACGACATTCCCTTTGCGTTGTCCGACAGGAACACATCCACTTGCACGTCTCTGTGGCGCGCGTACTGAGTGTATCTTATCTTGGCGTTGATTTTCTGTCCTTGATATTCCCAATCGTTGAGCTCCAGCTCCATTATGTTTCTCAGATGGCCTTTTGACACGATTCTTTGTGTGCGCTTGCCGAACGCTTCAGTGTGAATGGCTTCGCTTCCGCTCCATCCTTTGAATGTGCCTACGCCCACGCTGTTGCCAACAAGCAAGATGTCGTCGCCGTAGCCTTCGCTCAGTTGCTTGTTGGTTGTGTGCCACTGTGTTATAGGTATTTCCAAACGGCTTTTCACCTTGCCGTAAACGTCGATTGTCTGCTTGTTGTTGAAATAGACTCTGTATGCCACAGGTCCGCTCTCGAACACCATTCCGTGCAGATATACCTTGTTGTACATGTCGTCCTTGTCCGACGAGATGGCAGTGTCGGGTCTTGTGGTCTCGGTGTTGTCGGCGTTCTTGGTGCGGTGCATCAGCACGGAGTAAACCTCCTGCTCGTAGTTCTTCACATTGTAGCTTGTCGGCACGATTCTCGCCATGACTCTTTGCTTCTGTCCGGCTTTGAGGTTGAGCATGAATGCCACTTCGTCTTTCTTGCCGTCGCCGTCGGTGTCGTCAAACTGTGTGTTTATCTCCTTGTTGTTGATGAAAAGGCAGATTCTCTGATTTGTGTAGTGCTTGAGTTTCGATGTTATGCTGTCGATTTTGACAACAACAGGCACATCCGTTCTTGCGAAGTCGGCTTTGTTCTCCACGTCGATGTAAACAAAACTTCCTGGGTTGTACTTCGGAGCGCCGAAGCACAATGCCGAAATAAATAACGCTGCAGTTAAAAACTTGATTTTCATATCCTAATGTTCTATGTTTCTTGTTGTTATGTTTTGGCATCCGCTCTTTTCGACATTGTTTATGTCGCTCTGCGATGACTTGATGTTGTCGAATGTCGAGTCTTTCACTCTTGTGAGTTTCAGCATTGCGCCTTTCTTGCAATTGATGTCGGCGTTTGTCATCGTTATGTTTGCTGCATCAACCATCTCTGCTCCGTTATCGCTTGTTATGTTTATGTTTTCAAGTGAGACTTCTGTGATGTTCTTCTCAGGCAGTCCGTTGAAGAACATCGCTTTCTTGGCTCCGTTGCAGTTTATGTTCTTTATGTGTATGCTCTTGAATTCCGGTGTTGTGATGTCGGCTGGCATATTGCCTTTGTCGGTCACGTTCTTGTTGCCGTAGAACAGGTCGAAGAGTATCGCCTCGCCCTTGATGTCAATCATGTTCACTTTGTCGATGAACACATTCTCCACAACGCCGCCTCTTCCTCGCTTGCTCTTGAAACGGAGTCCCACGTCTGTGCCCATGAACAGGCAGTCATTCACGTACATGTTCTTCGCACCGCCCGACATTTCGCTGCCTACGACGAATCCGCCGTGTCCGTGCAGCACGGTGCAGTTCTTCACCACGATATTCTTGCAAGGCATGTTTCTCTTTCTGCCGTCCTCGTCTTTACCAGACTTTATGCAGATGGCGTCGTCGCCGGCATCGAATGTGCTGTTGTAAACTATGGCGTTCTGGCACGACTCAAGGTCGAGCGCGTCGCCGTTCTGCGCGTACCATGGGTTTCTCACAGTGATATTGCTTATCCTTATGTTCTTGCACATGAGCGGATGCAGACACCACGAAGGCGAGTTCTGAAACATCACTCCGTCCAGAACGATATTCTTGCAGTTCTTGAGTCCCAGCAGTGTAGGGCGCAGGAAGTCTCTGATGTTTTCCCATGTGCTGTCGTTGTCCACGATTGGGATGTTCTGGTCCTCTGCCATTCTTTTTCCGTCGAGATAGCTTTGAGATGGATACCATTGCTCGTCCTCCACGATGCCGCCTTTCTTCACGAGCTTGTTCCACTCATACGGCGCCATCTTCCTCTTTTTCACGGCTCTCCACACATCTCCGTTGCCGTCGATGACTCCTTCGCCTGTTATGGCTATGTTCTCGAGGCTGTCGCCTGAGATTTGCGAGACGCATCTTCTTGTGTTCAGTCCTTCGAATGTCGATGGGGCAATCTTGTACTGCTTCTTGTCCTTTGTGAAGAATATCAGCGCGCCTTTTTCGAGATGCAGGTCTATGTTGCTTTTCATGACGATAGGGCCAGTCAGCCAGATGCCTTGTGGCACAATGACGTGTCCTCCGCCTTTGCCTGCGATGGAGTCAATCGCCTTGCGGAAGGCTTCTGTGTTGTCGTAAGTGCCGTTGCCTATCGCTCCGCAGTCGCTGATGCTCAGCATGTTGTTCTTGAATTTTATCTCAGGTACGGCTTCCATGTTGAACGGAACGCCGCTATAAATATCCTTTGGCGTCTTGTCTATCTTCACCTTGGCTGCGTACGACGCAACCGCGCATAAAGAGAGCAAGGAAATTGCAAAAAAGCGTTTTCTCATTATTTGTTGTTTAAGTCTGGTTTTGTGTATCTTATCCAATCTATGTCCATGTATCCGCCATCATTGCTCTTCTTAGGTCTGGAAGCTATGTAGCCGATTTTCGCACCAATCCAGCGTCCTTCCTTTGCTTTGAATTTTGTTCCGATAGCCTTGAATGTCGCGCCATCGTCAGTGCTGTAGCTGAAATTGCAGTACTGGCCGTCGGTCATCGTCATTCTTATCACGACATCGCGACTTGGCAGCAAATTGACATCAACTGCGGTTTCTATGCCTTTTTTTCTTGCGTCAATGCAGGTGTTCTGGCTTATTTTCAGTCCTTCGGCTGTGTTCTCGATGCAGATCATGGAGTAGTCTTCGCCCATAATTCCGAAAAAGAATTTTTCTCCAGTGTATCTTTTGTCGGGATATACCGACAGTCGGGTAGTGACAGTGAAGTCCTTTGCTGGGGTTTTCTGCCCGAGAAAACTGTTGACGTTGAAAAGGTTGTGCGATGCCTCGTCATATTGCGAAAAAAGTCGAAGCACTCCGTTCTTCTTGTCTGCAAATGGCCATGTCGGACCAGGGTTTCCCATCCATTGCCACTGCAGGCCGATTTTGTTGTCAGAGAACTCGTCGTCATCGACTGGTGTTGTTATCGCTGTTTTTTGGGCCTTTGGCTTGGTGTATGTCATGACAGGCTCGCCACAGCCGTCGCCGTCGTCATCGTTGCCAATGACAGGCCAGTCGTTTACCCATTTCATTGGCTCGAGGTGAATGATTCTGCCGCATGTGCCGACATCCTGGAAATGGATAAACCAGTTTTCTCCTTTCTTTGTTTCCACCCATGCTCCCTGATGAGGACCGTTGATGCTGGTTTTGCCCTGATGCAAAACAATTTTCTCTTCGTATGGTCCCCAGATGTCCTTGCTTCTCAGTACGAGTTGCCAGCCTGTAGCCACGCCGCCGGCAGGTGCGAAAATGTAGTAGTAGCCGTTGCGTTTGTACATTTTTGTGCCTTCTATCGTCGGCTGTGATGTGTGTCCGTCATAGATTATGCGCGTGTCGCCGATTGTAGCGTCTCCTTCCTTGTTCATCTGAAGGAGTCCGAGGATGCTCTTTACTCCGGCTCTTGAGCCAGCGTACCCGTGTGAGAGATAGACATCGCCGTTGTCGTCCCAGAAAGGGCAACAGTCTATGAGTCCCTTTATTTCCTTGACGCAAACAGGTTTTGACCATTCGCCTCTTGGGTCTTTCGCCTTCACCATGAAGAAACCTCGGTCGGGGTCGCCCCAGTAAATGCGGAACTCTCCGTCGTGGTATCTTATCGCAGGAGCCCAGACGCCGTTGCCGCGCTGAGGTTTAGAGAAATCTTCCTCTTGCGGATGGCGTTTGAGCGCGTAATTTACAAGCTCCCAGTTGACTAAGTCGGTGGAGTGGAGTATAGGCAATCCTGGCACGCAGTCGAAACTCGACGCAGTCATGTAGAAGTCTTTGCCGACTCGGCAGACGTCCGGGTCGGAATAGTCTGCATAAAGAATAGGATTTTTATATGTTCCGTCGCCATTGTCTGCCACCCAGACTTTAGAAACGAATTTCTTTGTTTTAATTGTTTTTGCAATTGCTGTTTGGAATAGTAGTAATGAGGCAATTGCTATTGCTATATGTCTCATTTCGTCTGCTTCTCTCCTTCGTCAAGGTTGTTGTTGGTGTTGCTTTTCAGCGTTTCTATTTCCTTGATTTTTGTTGTATATGTCAGTTTTATCTCTCCGTTGTTCAGGTTTTTCACAAGCGGATTGAGCTCCTTGTGCTGCTTGCTCACTTCCTTCAGCTCTTCAATGAACAGGTTGCCGATGGCCAGCGCGCCTTCTGGTCTGAGGTGCGTGTTGTCCTCTTTGCCGTCAGGGTGCTTCTTGCATTCGCCCGGCTTCACGTGCAGGAAGTATTTTATCGAGCCTTCAGTTCCTGCTGCTATCAGGAAGTCCATGCTCGAGTGCTGCATGTCTATCAGTATCACGTTTTTCTCCTTAGCCACGGCTCTCACGAGGTTCGGGTAGTTGCCGTGCTGGTCCACGAAGTTGTCGTTCTTGTCGAACTTTCGTCTCTCTATCGGTGTGCAGAGTATAGGTGTCGCCCCTTTGGCTCTCACGTCGCTCACCATTTTCTCGAGGTTCGCCTTGTATTGCTCTGGAGTGGTGTATCTGTCGGCTTTCTTCTTGCTCTGGTCGTTATGTCCGAATTGTATTATCACAAAATCTCCCTTGCTCACACGATTAATCAAAAAGTCCCATCTGCCCTCGCTTATGAATGTGCGTGTGCTGCGGCCGTTGCGAGCATGGTTCTCGATTATCACGTTGTCATTGAAATATGACGGCAGAGTCTGTCCCCATCCGGTTTCTGGATAGGCGATCTCCTCCTTGTCCGCCATTGTCGAATCGCCGGCGAGGAATATTTTCACCGATTTCTGCTTTGATGCAGTGAATGCCACTAATGCGACTACTGCTGTCGCAAGTATTATTATCTTGTTTCTCATGTTTTTGTGTCTTTATAGTTTGCTTAATTCAATAGCGGCAAGGATGAACGGACCTACGACTTTTGGGTCGTCGTTTCTCTGCTTCTCGCCGATGTAGTATTCATAAGTTCCGCTTCTGTAAGGCGTTCCGCCCAGTCCAGCCACGCCGCAGGCTTTTGTTATGCTTGTTGTGCCGTCGGCATTGGTTATTGTCGCGCTCTTAGTGAACTTGTCGAATGATTCCTTGGCTATAGCCTTGAATTCCTTAGGCAGATAGCCTTTTCTCGCGCCCTTGGCGAATGCGTAGATGAACATTATCGAGCATGACGACTCCAGATAGTTGCCTTCTCTTCCTGGGAAGTTTGGCACCTGATACCACAGTCCGCTTTCCTTGTCCTGATACTTCAGCAAAGCGTTTGACAGTCTGTTGAAGTTCGCGATTATCGTCTTGCGCGAAGGGTGGTTCTTAGGCAGGTAGTCCAGCACGTCAACCATCGCCATCATGTACCATCCCATGCTTCTGCCCCAGAAGTTAGGGGAGTGTCCGGTCACTTTGTCGGCCCAAGGCTGCTGTCTTGCGTCGTCGTAGGCGTGCCAGTTCAGTCCGGTCGTCTTGTCCAATGTCAGGCTGTCTGCCAGCACGAACTGCTTTGCCACATCGTCGAACTTCGCCTTGTCCTCGTTGCATCTCTTTATGAACTGCGCATAGAACGGCGCGCCCATGTACAGACCGTCGAGCCATACCTGCTCTGGGTAGATTTTCTTGTGCCAGAATACGCCGCACTTCATTCTCGGATGCGTGTCCAGCTGCTTTCTAAGCAGGCAGATGGCTTTCATAAGCTTCTCCTCTTTGGTTATGTCGTAGAGCGCGAAGAGGAACTTTCCGCCGTTCACTCTGTCTATGTTGTAAGTCTCGAGTTTATAAGTCTCTATGCTTCCGTCCTCTTTCACGAAGAAGTCCTTGAATTCCGTCACATAGTTCAGGTACGCGGTGTCCTTCGTCGTTTTATACATCTCGGTTATGGCGAGCGCCACGAGTCCCTGCGTGTAGTCCCACTTCGGTTTCTTCACGAAGTCGGCTCTCCATAGCTCCGGGTTGTGCTTCATCTCCGACTGTGCCACTTTCTCTGCCCAGTCGATGTATTTATTGTCCTTCTTTGCGCTTGCTGTCAGTGAAACCGTAGCACATATTGCTAATGCGGCGATTGTGGTTGCGAGTCTCATTTTCTTGTCTTTTGGTTTAATTGCTTTGTTTATATCTGTTTAGTCTAATTCATATTCTACGCTTGTCACCACTCTTATCGACTTGATTTGTGGTGTGTACTGGTCGCGCGACTCTATCGAGAACTGTCCTTGGTTGGAGTTCACTATCTTGCCTATCTTGCTGTCGGACTTCTCAGCGAACACTTCTGCTGCCTTTCTCGCGTTCTCGGTCGATTCCTGCAGCATGCCCACTTTTATGTCGTTCAGCTTTGTGTATGTGAACTGCACATTGTTGTCCCAATCGTTGTTGCCCTTTATGGCGATGCCTTTCTTCATC
>JAEEGF011006011.1_pt1 | contig 18095 bp, 12 predicted proteins | sample 9134171 | NCBI WGS metagenome assembly JAEEGF01 (sample SAMN16246542, study PRJNA631951) | gut metagenome | biome: gut microbiome; feature: rumen; material: AP-attached | host: Bos | place: Iran: Karaj | collected 2018-10
TCCAAATTCCTGGAAGTAAAAAGACTAGTGGATAGAAGATGACCAGTCTAGATTGGCTGGATTGGCTAGGTCGGCTAGCTTTCAAGATTGCAAATACGATGAAAATTCCCGGAAGGGCGACGGAGGCGGGTTTGGACCAGATGGAGAGGACGCCTAAAATTCCGGTGGCAATCAGAAGAATCCATCGGTGGCGGGGGCGCCGTTCGTCCAAAGAGCATTGGAATGCGAAGAAGGATGCGAAGGCAAAAAGTCCGCAGTCCACGTCCTTTCGTTCTGCAATCCAGATGACGGATTCGACTTTTTGCGGGGAGAGCGCCCAGAGGAGCGCACCGAGGGCGGCGAGCAGGCGGTTGAGCGAAAGTTTTCTGAGGATGCCGAAGAACAGGATGGCACAGGCGGTGTGCAGGAGAAGGCTGTGGAGATGGTAGCCGATGGGGTTTAGTCCAAAGAGCGCATGGTCGAACATCAGCGAGACCATCGGGATCGGCGTATAAAGCTCCATGAACGGGTGGGTGAAGTAGTCATGAAGATTCTCCCAGGTCCAGGCGAGGCGCTGGTTGTTGACGACAAACGCGGCGTCATCCCAATCCGTCATGAAGGCATAGTTGCAACCAATCGAAAACGCGGCACCGACGACTAGCGCTATGATAATGCAGTATTGCCAGTCGTTCCAGCGGCGCCAGAATGTTATGGGATTGGAAGCCGGAGTCATTTTGCAGTGACGGTAAGGCGATTGACCGCCTCGACGCGCATGGTGATACCTTTGCGCAGGAAGAGTATCATCGCGGTGAGCAAGAAGAAATAAAGCGGTCCGATGTAATAGAGAGTAGTGATGCCCATGGTGGGGGCAATTGCTGCGGCGGTCAAATGTCCGCTACAGGTCCCGATGCCCCGGAAGGTTCGGCTGAAGCCGAATATAAGGCCGCGGTGGGCGGGGAGGGTGATTTTGGAGATCCAGGTATTGCAGATGGTGTCCACTCCGCCGGCGAAGAAGACCATCAGGAGCCGCAGGGGAATCAGGCAAAGAGCGCTCCAAGTGACAGGGTTCTCAAGAATGGCCACACGTGCATCGGCGGGAATCCATCGGGGCAGGAGTGCCATCAGGAGCATGGCCAGCCCTGCGATGGAGGCGCTGAGTAGTGCGATGCGCGAGGGGTTCCGGTCGATGAAATGTGAGAGGATGAGTCCTGCGCTCATTGCGCCAAGGGAACCTGCGCCCAGGGTGAGACTGGTCAGCAATTCGCGCCCTGGCTGTGCGGAACCGCCGTTGAGCTGTTCGACGTAGAGGGCGATCTGCGACTGGTCCAGGAAATATGCCAGACAGAAGAGGGCATAAATGAGAAGAACGGGGAGAGCTGGCAACAATGCATTGTGCCATAGGCTGTTATCCGTTTTTCTGACGGTGGGTGGGGAGACTACACGATGGAAGTCCTCGCGGGCACCGAAGAGGATAAGCAGTGCGGTCCCGAGAACGAGGAGGGCGGAGATGTGGAAGGAATTACGGAAGCCGAAATGGACTGCCATGAAGCCGCCCATGAAGAGTCCGGCCATGTCACCGGAGAAGAGCGAACTGTTGAAAATGCCAAGGGCGTAGCCCTGCTTTTCCTGCGGAGTCGTGCAGGCGATGAGGGTCATGGAGGACGCGATGGTACCCGTCAGGATTCCCTGAAGTGCCCGAAGCAGGATGAATTGCACGACGTTTTGTGCCAGGCCCATTAGTGCCAGCACCAGTGTGCCGCAGAAGGCTGCGCGAAGTGCCATCTTCTTGCGACCGTAGCGGTCAGCCAGCCAGCCCCAGATGGGCGAGAAGGTGGCGAAGCCGAGCTGTGAGATGAAGGCCGACAGCGCCGCGTAGAAGCGGATTTGCTCATCGGATGCATAGGGGGCCAGTTCCCTAATGAAATATGGCGCGAAGGGAATGGAGAGCGAAAATCCACAGACGGAGACGAACTGCGCGATCCACAGGACCCATAGATTTCTGCGCCAATAGGGATATTCTTCCATAGTTTGAGAGCACGAAGTCTTTGAAAGATTCTAGCAACTAGTGGTCTGTAAACAAGTTACAGAGCACTAGAATTGCCATCCAAGCCGGATTCCTGCCCAAAGGAGTGCGGAGGAATTCATCGGTGCGTCTTTGGCGGCGTGTCTTGCGCGTCGGTCAGGCGCACTGGAGAGAGCCAAGTATGGCGAGAGGCTGAGGTGGTCGGTCAAATGCCAGTCGAACTCGGTCTGGATGACTACGGCATAGAAGGCGTTGCCATTGACGCGTTGGTTTGTGATATCCTGCAATTTGGCGGTGTCGCCCCAGTAGAAATGAAAGGTGGTGACGATGCTCTTTCGGCCAGATATGTCCAGGAGGCAGGTAAGCCGTCCCGCGAGGTCAATCCAGGTTTCCTCGTCGTCGTAGTTGTGGTTCAAGCCAAGCGAGGCGGTAGCCAGCCATCGGTCTTTTTGGTATAATTGATTGAATGCAAATGTGATACCAAGTTCTCCGGCATCATCGGTTTGGTGGTCGAGGTAATGATTGTAAGTCCAGGAGAGGTCGATGGTGACAGGTCCGAAGTCGCCGGCGTTGAGGAAGTCCATTGCGAAGCCGGCGTAGAAACGGGTGTCCTGAAAGCGCCACTGCCGGTTCACGCGGTCGGTAAAGTTGTATGCGCCCCAAGCGCCAAAATATGCGCCGCTTTCGGCGAACTCGGCTTGGATGGTTCCGGTCGGGCCGTCGCATCGCGTCCATCCCTCTCGCATATTTCGGCTATGCCAGCCGAGGTCCACGGCAAAATCGGGGTCGAACGGCGGCAGTTCCCAAAGATGCTTTGCCCTGACTTCGGCAGGCGTTGGTGGTGGCGTCGGTTCCTGACCGTAGAATTGTGCGCGGGTTTCAGCAGACTGCGAAAAGGCGTTGGTCGCAAAGGCCAGAGCGAGGAAAAGAGTCAAAAGAATGTGCATGGTAAATCGAATCAGCCATCCAAGGTCTGGGCGAGGTGTGCAGCGTTTCCTCAAGTAACGGTGATAAAACATAATATAGCATAGAAGTGGCTGACTACTTTGGGAAAGGATCAGCCGCCCGGTGAAGCAGGGATGATTTCCTGCGGGCGTGATGCGTCGTGGCGCTGGACGAGAATGAGTTCGCCTATCCAGAGGTCGCCTTCGGCATCGAGTTTTACGGCAAGCCCTGTTAGGTGCCCATTGGAGTACCGATGCGAAAAAAAGAAAGCCCACGCGCAGTGTAGAAACACTCCGTGTGGGCTTTGGCAGTTGATTGTTTTATCCGCTAGAAGTTGAAGAGCTCCGGTGCCGTGCCGATGGCGGCCGTACCGCCGTTTTTATAACGCGGGTTCCAGAGCTTATAGCGGGCATACTCGTTGCCGTTCCGGTTTGTGACTGCCCGCGAGCCGAGGCTCTCCACATGGCCGTCAATGATAGCGGCATTGAGTTTGCCGGCATGGAGCGTGTAGGTCGGATAATATCCCCAGTAGTTGGCGCTGTCGGGGATTTCGGGATAGACTTGGTAGGGCTCAATCAGATAGCCGCCATCCGCAATCTGGCTGGTGTCACCGCCGACAGCCTGCGTGGAGGCCGAGTCCGCAATCCAGATTGCCGTGCCTGTGGTGCCGAAAGAATCCAGGTGCGAAAGCTTCACGGGACCACGCCCGTCTTCGACCCTGCTGCCATCCGGGGCGGTGGCACTGAGACCATACGAGACATAGCCGAAAGTGGCGAAGTTGTGGCCGTAGGACTGGAGATTGCGGTTGGTGGCGTTGACCCATTCGAGGTTCTTGTGACCGTTGGCCAGCAATCCGCGCTGGTTCATGTATGAACCCCAGTTCTGCTTTCGGTTGCTGGGGCAGTCCAGTACCTTTCCACCCACGTTGTAGTCGGCATAGAGGAAGCCCATGAAGGTGGTGGAACCACTATAGGTCCAGTAGGTCGGCCAGGTCGCGTAGGAGTTCATGTATGCGGTCATGGAGTAGTCGTCGTACTCATCCGCATAGATTTTGTTCATCAACACCATCTGCTTGAGGTTGTTCACGCAGGAGATGGCGCGGGCCTTTTCGCGGGCCTTGGAGAGGGCCGGCAGGAGCATCGACGCCAAGATGGCGATGATGGCGATGACGACCAACAATTCAATTAAAGTGAAGGTCTTTTTCATTTTTTCAGGGAGAGATTTGTGGTGATAAAAAAACAGACACTTTAAATTATAGGTACAAATGTTGAAATTTTCCAGCGATTTAAGCAAAAAAAACGTTTTTTATAAGGTATTTTTGCTTTCATTTGTCCGTAGAAGGCTGAAATCCGCTGATGCGGAAGACCTCTTGAGTGATGCGGACGACCTCGGCGGCCTGGTCAAAGCGAATGGGGCAGGGGACGCCGTTTACGATTTCATCGTAGTAGGTGGACCAGATGCTTGGGAGGTCCTTGGGGCACTCGTAGGAAGCGTCCACGAAGGCGAGCTTTTCGTCGAAGTTCCCGTAGGCAAGCGGGGGATTTTCGGGATGTGGCTGAAGTTTTTTGGTTGCGCAGTCGGGTTCCAGGTAGCGAACGCGAATCTTGCCGTCGTTGCAGTTTTCAGAAACGAGAGTTCCGCGGTTGCCAATGATTTCTACCTCGCGTCCAGGGAGGGCGTTGCAGCCTGAGACTTCGATGTCTGCGAGTCGGCCGTTTTCGGCGGTGAGGAGAATCTTGAAGAGGTCGTCGCCTGCGCCGATACTGACCACTCGCCGGACATCTGCCCAGACGTTTTTGACCGGCGAGTCGAGCAGTTGGAGTGCCTGGTCGATGAGGTGCGGTCCCCAGTTGGTGAGCAGCCCGCCATAGAACTCGGGCATGGTCATCCAGTCGTTGCGGCGGCAGAAACCGACACTGCGGTGGAGCTTGATGTACTGCACTTGACCAATCAGCCCAGTTTGGAGGAGCTGTCGAATTTTATGGAAAGCGGGTTCGAAGCGCCGATTGTGACGGAAGAAAAGTTGATGCGGATGGCCTTCGGCGGCTTGGCGAAGGAGTTCCATTTCGGGGACGCTGGTTGCCACGGGTTTCTCGACTACCGCGATTTTGTTTGCCTCAAGGATCTTAATTGCCATTGGCACATGGTCGGGATGACGGGTGGCGATGGTCACCATCTCCACTTCGGAGTCTTGAAGCATTTCCTCCAGGCTGTTGTAGGTTCGGGCATTTCGCGCGGGTTCCGGAAGGTCGAGAAGGCGTTCTGGCGTGGTGTCTGCCACGGTGACGATTTGGTATTGCGTGGGGAGCGCCCCCAGTTCGGGGATGTGTCCGAGGCGACCGATGCGGCCCAGACCGCAGATTCCGACTTTGATGATTCGTTGTGACATTTGAGGATTCAGAATGTTGGCTATTGATGAAGCGCGCTGGTATCCAGGTTTGCCAGCGGATTGGCAGTATGGATGGGCTCGACGGAGACGGGAGACGGGGTGACGCGCTCCGGAACGATGGCTGTTGGCGTGCCCCAGCGGATGGCGTTGCCCAGAATTGTCAAGACATTGGAGTCGTGGTAGATGGGGTAGGTCTCGTGCCCTGGCGAAAAGTAGAAGATGCGGCCTGCACCACGTTGGAAGGCCATGCCGCTGCGGAAGACATTGCCGCCCTCGTACCACGACATGGTAATGACCTGTCCGTCGCCCGGAAGGTCGAAAGGTTCGCCGTACATCTCGGAGTGTGGTAGCACGAAGCTCTCCGGCACACCCTGCACAATTGGATGACCTGTGGCGCATACCCACACGCGCTCCTTTTCGCCGACCTCGCGCCAACGTAGGCGGCACGGCGTGCCCATCAGGCGGCGGAAAGGCTTTGATAAGTGCCCTGAATGCAGAACGATGAGGCCCATTCCGCGGAAGACGCGCAGCGCGATGCGCTCTGCCAGTGCGTCCTCCACCTGGTCATGGGCGCAATGTCCCCACCACAATAGCACATCTGTATCGTCCAGCCTTTCCGGCGGAAGTCCCTGTGCTTCGTCTTGGAGGGTGGCAGTGGTGATTTGCAGGTCCTGGGCAGCCAGGGCGTGGGCGAGGTGGCGGTGGATGCCGTCGGGATAGATGGTCCGGATGTAGTCGCCCAATGCATTGTTTTCGCGCTCGTGGACAAATTCGTTCCAGATGACGATTTTGATTTTTTTATCCATTTGTGATTTGATTTTTTTATCCATGGCTTCCCGTGTCATACGGCAAATTGGAAATATGTTATAATATATTTGTTGACAGAACTGTTGTAAGGCTTCTTTCTTTGTCGTATTCGCACCAGTTTTTACACAAAATGAACTTTTTTGATGGGCAGGATTTCGTTGCCGGCGGACTGGCTCCTGAATCGCGCGGGATGTTCCGGGCCACCGCCATCTACTACGGCGTGCAATACAACCACTCCGGGCGCTTTTCGCTCCAGGTGGACCACGGTCCTGTGTTTACTGCCGAGGGACCATACGCATTTTTCACCACTCCAGGACATTATTATGAATATGGATGTCGGGAAGACGAGAAGCGCTCCCACAACCACATCTGCTGCCTCGGGCCACGCTTCCAGCGCTATATCGAGAGCGGGCTGTTTCAGTCGGAGCGTGCCGTACCGTTGATTCCGGTTCGTTCTCCGGAACGTTTTCTGGCGACTCTGAAGGAACTGGTCACCTTGAGCCGCCGGGTAGTTCCCGCCACGCCGCGGATGGTGCTGCTCTATGAAGATCTGCTGTTGCAACTTTATGAGTCGGAGCAGCAGGGCAGACGACCGCCAGTCTGGCAGGCGGATTTTCTGAACCAGTTGATTGGCAATATCGCCGCGGCGCCGGAACGGTCGTGGGACTTTGAGGCAGAGGCCGCGCAGTGCCATGTGACGCAGACCCACTTCCGTCGGCTTTTCAAGGCAGTGACCGGGTTGCCACCCCAGCAGTTTTTGATACTCCAGCGCCTTCAGTCTGCCGCACAGTTATTGCTGGAGACGCCCGTCAGCCCCGTCAAGACAATTGCCGAGGCCTGTGGCATTCCGAATCAGTTTTACTTTACTCGGTTGTTTCGCAAGCACTTCCATGTCTCTCCGCTGGAGTTTCGGCGTTCCATGACTGATGGGCAGAGAATCTGAAGCGGCATCCTATGGCCAGAGATATTGGCGTGACAAAAGCATTGCGTGGAGCTGGTGCTGGACATTGTCAATGCGGATATATCCTGAAGTCGCGCTTTCGGTGACACCGCCGTAGGCGGCTGCTGGGGTCTTATCCTTCCATTTCATCAGGAATGGGTTATATGATTCAAAAGGTCCGCCGACCTGCCAGGTCATCAACTTGGTTAGGGTTTTCTCAATGGCGTCATAAAGATATTGTGCCTCGACAGCGCGTCCATTCTGATGTGCGATATGCCAAGCGGCGACAAGTCCCTCGATGGCGTAGGAGGTATTTCCGTTGCGAGTGTCCATGCGGTTGTTGAAGATCTGCCACCAGGAGAGAGCCAGTGCGGCATTTTCGATGATGTTGGGAATGGATTCAGGGAAGAGGTCATGGTAGAGTGCGCAGGACATCAGCCCCCATTGGAAGAAGCCTTTGGTATCCGCCATTCCCTCGTCCGAACGCAGGCATTCCACGGCATAGAGGCGGAGTAGCAAAGGCATCGCATAGTGGATTCGCTCCACCAGTCCTTCGGGAGCGTTCAGTTCGGGGCGGTCGCGGTAGAACCGTGCGGCAAAGAGGTATGCCAGCATCGCCTCGCCGTTGTAGTAGGGCGAGGTCTCAGGTTCCTCTCCAGGGGGGAGTGGCGGTTCGGCGGGATCGTTGATGTACTCCTTTATCCAGCAGCCATTGGGCATCTCCTGGTGCTGAAGGAAGCGTAGGTTTTCGTAGAGTGCGTCCAGATACGGCTGACGTTGTTCAGGTGTCATATACTTTTCCTGCCCGGTGAGGAAGTCGATCACGCCCAGACAGAAAAGTGCGACCATTCCGGTTTTGACATGGCGGTTGCCCTTGTAGGTGATGACTTTGATGTCGCTGTTGGGCAGCGGGCGGGTGTAGTGGATGAAAAAGTCCAGTGCAAGGAGGCATGCCTGGCGGGTGGGTTCGTTGAAGCGGTCTCGGTTGAGGTTGCAGATACTCCAGAGGGTTCCTGCCTGCCGTACCGCATTGTCGCTACTTTCCGAGAAGTCAGGATCGGTCAGGTCCATTGAGTAGCGGAAGTTCCCGCGGGAAGACTGCTGGGAGAGGATGTAGTAGCGTGCCGCCTCAATGGCTTGGTCGAGTGCCTCGCCAGTGATTTTCGGCAAATTGCTGTTGCGTTTCTGCCAGGCATCCAGACGCGCATGCCCTGCCAGTTCGGTCTGCCAGGCGGTGTCGATGTCGGTGGCGGTGACATTCTGGGCGTGGGCTAGGTTCATTAGCCCGGCAAGCAAGATTAATGAAATCAAGAAGTAACGCATGACAAACGAGAGATTGAGTTTTTGAGTCGGGTTGAAAGTTTTGGCTTGGTCAGCCGTCAATCTGAGGCATGGCAATGGCAACTAGCCGATGAATTGCGGCAACCGCCTCTTCGATGCTGGTTGGCGACACGGTCTGGGCAAAATGATTTTGGAGAGCCGCCTGTGCGATAATCTGGAAGTCTGGTCCGAAGTCCGGTGCGGAAGTCTGGAGGGCTTTGGCTTGCTCGGCGGCATCACATGCGGGGAGGCGCTTATGATGGCAGTAGATCAGCAGCAAGTCTGCCAATGCGAGACTGCCTTCTATGCGGCGTGCGGTTGCGCTGGAGGGCAACGCCCGAAGGCGCCGAAGCGCGAGGCGAATGGTCATTTTGTGCCACCAACGTCGCAGGAGGCGGGCAGTGGAATGGCGCGTTAGCCAGCCGAACAAGGCGACGATGAAGACGAAGGCGAGTGATTTCTTGTGGTCGAACATCCATTGTTGGAAATCCGAAAAGATTTCGCTGGCGTTTTGCAGAAGGCCAAGAAAACGGTTGTTGGACGAATTGTCGGAAGACGTATCGGCAGTTGTGTCCGCCGTGCCGGAGACGGCCTCTCCTACGGTATTTTTATTATATTTATATTTTTTATTTCCAAATAGATATCTCATTATTCCAGGAAGCCCGTCGGCCATCGCCCTGCCAATTTGACCCCAGCCGACGGGATTGGTGCGCGAGAAGACAATGGTTCCTGGCTGTGGCTTGTAGGCCGTTTCAGGGATGGTGGGAGTCCAGGTCTTGTCGAAGGCGTTTCGCGTTGAAGCGAGGATGGCGGGGGTGTTTTGGAGGTTGAGTGCGGCAGGCGGAGTTCCGTCGAAGGTCAGCCAGCCATAACGTTCGACAAAGATCTGAGTCCAGGCATGAGCGTGGTACTCGTAGATTTCGTAGTAGTTCGACAGGATATTGTAATTTCCAGGAGCGTAGCCTGTTACCAGTCTGCTTCGCAGTCCGGCGGCGCGAGCAAGAAAGACTAGCGCTTGGGCAAAATGTTGGCAGAAGCCCTGTTTGCTTTCGAAGAGGAAGTAGTCCAACGGCGGGGTGCCGGCGGGGACAGGTGGCAGTTCCATGGAATACTTGAAATTCTCGCGGAGGTAGTTGCGCAGGATGGTCGCCTTTTCCAGTTCGCTGTCGGCGTCTTTGGTGAGTTCCTGGGCGAGGGCGACCATGCGGTCGGTGACGGCCTGTGGCGGCATCTGAAGGTAAAGTTGTTCCAGCTCCTTGTCCTGAGGCCAGCTGGTGCCATGCCAGCGCATCGGCTCGCCGGTAAAATGCATATAGCGGAAGAAATATCCACGCTGGTTCGGCGGTGGAAGCCGGTTGGACGAGCCAGAGTCCGGCTGCGGCGGCAGGGTAGTGGGGTCTTGGACATCTTCTGGCTGAAGTGCCACTTGGGAGAAGACGGTATAGTGCCATGGCAGTTTGGGCATGTGCCCATCGACGGTATGGCTAAGTTGATATTGGAGATGTCCCTCCATGCGGATGAGCGCCTCCTCCTTGGATGAGGCAGGAGCACCATTGGCGACGGTGGAGTAGCGGAGCCAGCGAGGCGCAAAATGGAAGGGGAGATAGTCGCTGCTGGGCTTGTAGAGCGTAATCTTCTGGACGACGGTTGCGAAGCGGTCGGGCAGGGTGTAGTCGAATGGATTCGATCCGCTGTCGAGAAACCGCGAGCGGCTCCAAGTGGTTCCGTCGAAGAGGTCATAGACTTGGAGCATCCAGTAGAGTTTTGCGCTGGTGTAGGCTCGGAAGACCAGATCGGTGCCGATGGCGAAGCCGCCGCCGGTTCCCTGGGAACTTTCGCTTGGGGCATCCGGGAGGTTGGTCAGCGTGGCGGCGTTGGGATCCAGCATCGGATTGCCCTCGTTCATGGCTTCATCGATCAGCTCTCCGGCGTCAGTGTTTTCATATTGACTCGAATCAGTCATCCAGTCCCCGAAATCCACAGGGAAATTCTGCGACTGCATGGCGCGAAAGGAGACGGGGATGACACCCATCGTGTTCCACTGCGGCATGCGAGTGATGCGGTGGGTGATCAATATGGTGAGTCCGGCGACCAGGGCGAGGTGGAGAAGCCAATAGAACGACGGTTGTTTGGGGGCGTTGAGCGGGGTGGCGGCAGGGCGTGGCTGACGAGCCTGGGAGAGCACCAATGTCCTTGTGGCATAGAGCAAAAAGACAGCCATTGCCGCAGTAAAGGCGAAAAAGATCGCAAAGTATGGGCGCGTGGAGTTCATGGACCCATAGCACATCAGCCCCATGCATGCTCCCCAGAGCAACAGGTGGTCAGGGAGTGTGCGAGCCAAAAAGAGCGAACAGAGCAGCAGGCAGCAGGACTCGCTGACGCAGAGGTCCATTGGCGCATTCTCCCAGCGTTGCAGCAACCACAGAAAACTGATGCCCACCAGCAGAAATTGGAGGGTGACTCGCATCCAGCGGGGAAACTGCTCGTAGGGCAGGCGCGATAGGATGAGACACGCAGTGGCAAGAAGCGCCGCCACGGTGGTAATCCGTGAGTCGCCGTGCATCCACAGGGCACAGTGCAATCCGCCCAGAAACAGGCAGAAGAAGCCCAATTGCGGCCAGAAGTCAAGAAGGGGTTGGTCAGTACGGGAGGACAAAGGCAAATGCGCCAGTCAATGGTAAGGCGTCAGGAGACGCGTGTCAGATGGAAATTGGCAATCTCAAAAACCTCATCAGGCGGTGCTTCGCCTTTTGGTGGAATTTTTGAAATTGTCGGCTCCAAACGGAGGAATTGTGTTTAAAATACTGTAATTCCTTGTCTCTGCTTGAAGGTTATTGAAAAAACTGCGATATATTGTAGAAAATTCCTGAATCGGCGATGCACGCGTGTCCGACCGGCGTTTCGGGGTGAGCAAAGTCGCTTGGGATGATTTGCTAATAAAATCACATGTCTCTGCCATCCAATCACAAATCATTGTTGAGTGACCAGACGATACCGCTGGAAGCCGACGCATCCGCCGTCGAGCATACCATTCGGCTGGACGGCGATGAAGGCGCGGCGGCCGCACCACGCCATGACGCACCCAAGCGTCCGGTCTGGCAGCGATATCGCCCATTGCCGCAGGGACCGGATCATCGGACGGTGCCCGGCTATACTTTGGAAGCCGTGCTGGGCTCTGGAGGGATGGGGGCGGTTTATCTGGGCAGGCAGGATCGGCTTGACCGGGCGGTGGCGGTCAAGGTGTTGAATAGCGAACTGGCCAGCAATCCCGAATTTGTTGCCCGGTTGCGTCAGGAGGCCCGTATCCTGGGTGCCATTGCTCATCCAAATGTGGTTGCGTGCCATGATGTTATCGGGTCAAAAAATGGCGTTAGCCTGGTTATGGAGTACATTCCCGGACAGCTTAGCGGGAAGAATGTCGTGCAACTGCTTGGACCGATGCCGGAACGCTATGTGGTTCAGGTGCTTCTGGGGATTGCCAGGGCATTGAACTATGCAAACGAGAAAGGCTTCACGCATCGTGATGTGAAGCCGGACAATATTCTTTTTGCCTTTGATGCGCGCCGTCCGCCGGACAATTACGACGAATTGTTCCACCATCCGGATTTTCGAGTCGCGTTGTGTGATTTTGGCATTGCGGCGGCCTCCACGAAGATCTCGCCATCCGCCCGCCATGCCCCGGTCATGGGAAGTCCGCTTTATATGGCACCGGAACAGGCTGTTATGCCTGAAGAGGTAGATTTCCGCGCGGATATCTATGCATTGGGTTGCACCGCCTATTACCTGCTGAGCGGGGTTCCGCCGTTTGATGGCAAGGACTGGAATGAGGTGCTGGACCAGAAGGTGGAGCGAAATGTCCCCCCGCCTCAGCCGCCCAAGGGGGTGCATTTCTCACCGGAGTTGTTGCGAATCGTGGGCAAGATGGGCATGGTGGTCCCCACGGACCGCTATGGCGACTATGCCACATTGTTGCGTGACCTGAATCGGCTTGACGAGGTGTTTGCCGAACGCGACCGGGGACTTCGGACTTTCCTTTATGCCCATCAGCGTCAGCTTACCATCCTGTGCGGTGCGGTGTTGTTTATCCTGCTCTGTGCGGTAGGGGGTGTGAACTACTACACGCATTGGCTGCAAGGCTATGCAAAGCGGATGGAGCCGGGGATCATGAATCCCTTTCGATGGAACGGGGAACGCAGTGGCTGGCAGCAGCGAATCGACGAGAATACCGGCCGACCTATGCTGATCGGAGTTCGAGGATGCGGCGCCATTACGCTGGACGATGTAATCCAGCCTGGCGATTTCGTTCATCTCCAGCTGGGGTGCGACTACGGCTACATCGGGATTCAGCTCAAGACGCTGTCTGAGCCGTCGCTGACCATTGGTCGAATCACCTTGCGTCGTGAGCTGGAAGGCGACAAATACCGTTATCATATCGGATTGACCTCCTTTTTCTCGGATACCTCCGAGGGGATGATCAGCCGCGTGCCGGTGCCGGCTCATTTTGCGGAGGAGTATGCCCAATGGGTGGAATTTCGCATCGAACTCTACGATGGATTTTACTGTGTGTGGTGCCACCGACAGTTGCTTGGCGTGGGGCATTTCGAACCCGGCACCAGCCCGGCCGGGTATTGCCTGGAAGTCGGTCCGGTGACTTGCAATCGAGTGATGTTCCGGAATATCTTGGTGATAGACAAGAAGAAAGCCAGACAGCTGCGCAGCTGGTAGATTGGATGGAAGGCGAATGCGGGGGTATCGTATCCTGCACTGGTTCTGGACATGGGGGCTGATGGAGTAACGTGTGAAGGACAACGTGCCAATCGAGAGGGTGAGGGGACTTTCACGACTGCCGTGGAATGCACTGCTGTGGGCTGCGGCAATCGCATTGGTCACTGCGCTGACCTTCCACGAAGGGATGAACTATGAGCTGCTCAGTGACTGGGATGATGTCACCTTTGTCGTGAAGAATCCCCATATTGCCTTGAACTGGAATAATTTCTTCTTCTATCTTTGCCATCCTTTCCAAGATTTGTTTTCACCGTTGCCGCTGTGGTCGCTGATGGTGGACCGTGCACTCTGGGATTTGAATCCGCTGGGCTATCATCTGCATAATCTGGTCCTGCATATTCTGGCGGCTTGGGCACTGCTGGCGGTATTGCGGAAGCTGGGCGTGCGGCATTCGCTGGCGGGGCTGGGTGCGTTGCTGTGGGCGCTGAATCCGCAGAAGGTCGAGTCGGTCATCTGGGTGAGCGAAAGGAAGGATGTGCTGTGCGGGCTGTTCGCTTTTCTGGCTGTCTGGCTGTTCCTGGAGCATCGTTGGGGATGGTGTTCATTCTGCACTGTGCTGTCCATTTTTGCCAAGCCGGCCGCTTTGGCGCTGCCAGGTGTCTATGTGGTCTTGACCTGGGGAAGTGGTAAATCATATTGGCGTCGGGAGGTTGCAGGACCGGTCGCTACCGGTGTACTGGCGGCCGTTTGGTCCATGGTGGTGACAAGCCAGACCAATCCCGGCACGGTGGAAGCTTCGCTTTTGGTGCCCTTGCACAACTTCTTCTGGTATCCGTTGACCGCGCTGATTCCCTTCGAGACAAATCCGTTTTATCCGGAAGCCATTGGGTTGGACGCACGGTGCGTGGCGGTGCTGGTTGGCGGGAGTGCTTTGCTGGTCGGCGGAGTCTTGCTGGCGCGACGGCTGGGGTGCGCATGGCGGGGCATCCTCGTCGCCTTGATGACGATTGTCGGCGCGATGGCACCGGTGCTGGGGCTTCTTCACTATACGAATTTTCGCTACTGCGACCGCTACAACTATCTGGTTTCAGCGGCGGTTCTCTGTGCCGCCTGTCTTTTGGCGGAGTTGAGTTTCCGCCGTTGGCCGAATCCACGCCTGAATCGAGCAGTTCTGGTATTCCTCTCCATTGGAGCAGTAATCTATGCCAGTTGCTCTTATCTATATGTACCATATTGGGAAAACGGCGTGCGACTTTCCTATTACGGGCTCCAGCGTCCGGGACAGCCGAATCTCAAGGCATACGAACTCGGCATCATGGCGGGATTCCGTCTAGGCGCCGTCGAATATCTTGACTATCTCCGCCATGAATTGCCAATAAGGCCGCCGCTGACACACTTTGAGGTGGAGACCTCGGTGCAGACTTTGCTATTATTTATGGATGCACATCAACGTTTTCTGGAAGGCGATTTCCAAGCGGCGGAGGAATGCTACCGGCGACTTGCCGAGACAATGGCGCAGGGGCGTGCCGCCGGGGGGAAGATGGAAGTGGCACTTCCCGCGCCGTTGATCGCATGGCTCTATGAGGATCTCGCGACCATCGCCGAACAACAAGGCGACGACAAAAAGGCCGCTTTTTACCGAAAGGAGCTGATGTCAGAATAAATTCAAAATTGTCTTGATTTGTCATGGATTTTTCGGATTTGTCCAAAATTGTCATAAATTGGCAGTTTTGTCTCCCATTTTGGTTTAGAAAGGCTTTTTTGCATGGAAAAATGGCAGAAAAGTGAGAAATTCTTTCGCCTTAGCTTTAAATTCAGGAAACAGAGACTAAATTTCCGCATATATAATTTTTCTGTAACATCAACCACCCATCATTGTCCATAAGGGAAAACCAATGTTCAAACGCAATGTCACCCTGCTTCTGGGCGTCTTTGCCCTGTTGGCCACTATGAGTCTGACCCCGGTCAAGGGGCAGGCCCGCTCCAGTGAGACTCTCGACGTCAACCGCGCGATTGTCAATACCGAATTGTATCTCTGGAATCGCTTCTCCGATCTTTTGGATGTCGTTCGTTGCGGCGTTGCCTTGGGACCGGGGCTGGGTTTTGAGGTCGCAATCACCGACTACCTGAATCTTGGATTGTATGCAAACTGCGAGCGCGGTCTTGCATTCCCGCATTTCATTCCGCCGTTCTGGCTGGTGGACTACTATGAACACAATACCGGCGTGTTCGTTCCCCATGGCGGCACTTATGCCACCGCCGCCTTCGGACCGTGGCGTGCGGAGACTGGCAAAGGCCAGATCGGCACCGAAACCAAACATTTCGCGCGTGACCGCTGGGACATCCGCGTTCAGCTCGATGCGATTCTCATCCATCTGTATATCGCCATCCGCCCGGTCGAGATCATCGACTTCTTTACTGGCATCGTGGGTTACGATTTCAGCTTGGACGACCAGAAGCTGGACAGCCTTCAGGAGCGCCGCCCTGCCGACCAGTTCGGCCGCGGCTTGTCGAATATTCTCTTCGGCGTGTTGGAGGTCCCGCTGAACATCCTCCGCGTTACCCGGGTTGAGGGTGACATGGCAGGTGCCACTAAGGGCGTCGGCCTGGGACTCTGGCGCTTCTTCGTGCGCGAGTGCGTCGGCGTGGTTGAGACCATCGCCTTCCCCTTCGGCTGGGAACCCATCATCGAACCGGTCTATGTCTTTGATGGCAGCAGCGACGAGACCACTTCGTGGAAGGTTTACAAGCCCGCATTCCATAAGCGTTACTAGTCTCCGTTTTGTCCATTGTCAATTGATCACCTGGCTGGCCGGGACGCGTTTCCCGCAGGCCAGGCCGCGAAATCGGCGGCCCCGGCATCAGGTCCAGGGTCGCCGTTTTTTTGCTGTGCGCTTTATCTTGCGTCGGTCATTTTCCCATGCCGTCTCGCCACAACAATTTCTATGACCGTCTCCAGGAACGTCTGGATCGGCTGGATGCCGCCAGTCTGCGACGTTACCTGCAGCAGGCCATCAGCGAGAAGGGCTTCTTCGAGGAGATCTTCGACACCCTTCGCGAAGGCATTATTGTCATCGACAACGCCTTGCGGATTCAGGTGGCGAACCCAGCCGCATTGCGGCTCTTCGGTATGCCAGAGGATGCGGTCGGCCAGCCAATCGGCAAATTCTTCCGCCAAGTGGACTGGTCGGAGTTGCTCCGTCTGCCCGCCTCCGAATGGGGACGCTTCTCGCGGCAGGAGATTGAGATCTTCTATCCGGAACGGCGGTTCCTTTCCTTTTACCTGCTGCCTGCGCCCGAACCGCCGAATCTGGGCAATGAAGACCAGTTGCTGGCTACGCTGATTTTCCATGACATCACCGAACGGTGCCAGGACAACGAGAAGGCGGTGGAGACACAGCGGGTGACCGCCATCACGCAGTTGGCCGCCGGTGTCGCCCATGAACTGGGTAATCCCCTCAACGCTCTGGGCATCCGACTTCAAATCCTGAAGCGCAAACTCAAATCCGACGACAATGAGAAGATTGTCGAGGCCACGCGCCAATTTGTCGAAATAGCCGACCAGGAACTCTCCCGGCTAGACGCCATTGTGAAGAATTTCCTTTCGGCGGTGCGTCCCACCCAGCTGGAACTCACGCCGGTCAATATCCAGGAGTTGCTGGTCTCTGCTGCGCAATTTCTGGAACCCGAACTCAAGGCCAAGGACATCTCCATTACATTGGATTTCCCTGATTTCGTCCCTGCCATCTCCGGCGATGCCGGTCAACTTACCCAGGCTTTCTTCAATCTCATCAAGAATGCGATGCAGGCTATGCCCAATGGCGGGAAGCTCATTGTATCTTGCCGAGTGGACGATGTTTACGTGCACCTGCGGTTCGCGGACAATGGCAAGGGGCTGACACGTGAGGAACTCTCGAGGCTCCTCGAGGCCTATTATACCACGAAGCCCGGCGGTCATGGGCTGGGGCTGCTGATTGTGGACCGCATTGTGCGCAGCCATGGCGGCGATTTGGCCATCGACGGCAAGCCCGGCGAGGGGGCCGCCTTTACCATCAGCCTTCCGCGGCACGCACGCGTCGTTCGCCAACTGCCTGCTGCAAACCTAGAAAATTAGCAATTAGCAATTAGCAATTAGCAATTGCGGAGACGATGATTGCCATGCCTTCCAAGCAACCTGTCATCCTAGTCATCGACGATGAACGCAATACCCGCGAGGGATTGCGCGACGCCTTTGAGGACAAATATGAAATTCTCTTGGCGGATTCGGCTTCCGCCGGTCTGGAAATCCTTCGTCACCGCCATGTCGATATTGTTTTGACGGACTTGCGGATGCCGGGGATGGATGGGATGGCATTCACGCAAGAGGTCTCCAGCTGGCCGGAGGCCCCGCTGATCATCATGCTCACCGCATACGGTTCGGTGCAGACTGCCATGGCGGCGATGCGGGCGGGCGCCTACGACTATTTGACCAAGCCAGTAAAGTTGGACGACCTCGAGATGATGATCGACCGCGGACTGGCGGTTTTGGAAGAGCGCCGCTCTAGCGGAGGCATTTCTGCAACGGCTACGGAGAACGCCGGCATCATCGGCAGCTCGCCTGCAATGAAGGCGGTGTTGGAGGAGGCGCATCAAGTGGCAGATGCGCGCTCGACCGTGTTGATTACGGGCGAGAGCGGCACTGGCAAGGAACTCTTTGCACATGCAATCCACGCCTGGAGTCCGCGTGCTGCCAAGCCATTTGTGGCGGTTCACTGCGCGGCACTGAACGAGAATCTCCTGGAGAGCGAACTCTTCGGACACGAAAAGGGAGCCTACACGGGCGCCAACGAGCGTTTCATCGGACGCTTCGAACGTGCCGACCACGGAACACTCTTTTTGGATGAAATTGGCGAGATTTCCCTGGCGACCCAGGTCAAGTTGCTGCGCGTGCTGGAGAGCGGCGAGTATATCCGCATGGGTGGCACCAA
>JAEEGF010079098.1_pt1 | contig 18089 bp, 14 predicted proteins | sample 9134171 | NCBI WGS metagenome assembly JAEEGF01 (sample SAMN16246542, study PRJNA631951) | gut metagenome | biome: gut microbiome; feature: rumen; material: AP-attached | host: Bos | place: Iran: Karaj | collected 2018-10
GACAAGGGCCGCACGAAGGAGGAGCTCAAGAGCTATGCGGACGGCGTTACGCTCAGGAACAACGTCATCGAGGCGCAGAACGTCAAGGACCTCGTGTGGCGCGACGACGTCTTTGAGATCTCGAACCTGGTCTTCGACGGCAACCTCGTCAACGGCGCGGAGGTGAAGTAGCACCGATGCGCGGTCGCCTTTTTTGGTATAATTACCGCATGGAGAAATTCATTGCAAAGGCGGCGACCGCCGCGCTCTCGCTTGCGCTGCTCGGCCAGGCGGGATGCTATTCGATAAAGCTCGACTCGCACGGGGACAAGGTTTCGCGTCCGGTCGCGAGCGAATGGTTTTGCCACACGGTCTGGGGCGGGGCGTGGTGGGGCGAGAGCCCCGAGCAGCGCTGCCGTCTCGCGCCTTCCCCGGACGGGAAGGTGAACACGCATGGCTTCCGCCGAGTCGAAATAACAGGATGCTGGTGGTCAGTTCCCGTCTCTGTGCTGACGCTTGGCGTGTGCGTGCCGGTGCATGTCGAATGCTATGAGGCCATTCCAGACGAGCGCGGCGCATCCGCCGCGGCGCCGCTTGACCTCTGAAGGAGGATTCGGACGATGAAGAAGCTCAATCTCGTCGCGATGATCGACGGAACCTGGAACGACTACGAAAGCGGGACGAACGTGCGGCGTCTCCACGACATGATCGTGCAGGGACGTCCGTACGTGATCGATGGAGGAGACGTGCAGTACGTGACGCGCGCGAACTACGAGCGCGGACCCGGCACGTCGCCGGACGTGAAGCTGACGGGCGGCGCGTTCGCGTCTGACCTTGCGCGCGCCATCGGACACTCCTACGACTGGCTCGCGACGCGAGCAGCGAATGCCGCGCCGGAGGAAGGCGAGATGCAGGTGTGGCTGTTCGGCTTCAGCCGCGGCGCATACAGCGCGCACGTCCTCAGCTGGCTTCTCTCCGAGGTGGGGCTTCCGCGCGAGGTCGATCTCGCCAAGGAGATCGCCGAGGTGTACGTGAAGGGGGACAAGAAGTCGCTTGCGCAGCTTGCCGAGCGCGCGGGCTGCCATCCGTCGCCCCCAGTTGTGTTTCTCGGACTCTGGGACGCGGTGACGGCTCCGCTCGACATCCGCGGCAACTGCCACGACGGAGAAGTCGCGCCGATCGTGAGGTGCGCGCGCCACGCCATGGCCGCGAACGAGCGGCGCATCCTCTTCGACGTGATGCACTACGTCAGCGGAATGCCCGAGGACTTCGTCCAGATGTGGTTCCCCGGTGTGCACGGCGACGCGGGCGGGATGTACGAAGACGACAGGTGCCTTTCGGAGATTGCGCTCAACTGGATGGCGTGCGCGGCGCGCGAACACGGACTCGGCCTCTCGCCGCGTCCAGTGGAGATGTCGGAGTACGACTTCAGCGGCAGGCAGGCGCATGACGAGGCGTGGGGCGAGACGGCCAACAGGCGCTTTGTCGAAGGCGACGAATTCCACGACTCCATCGCCAGCCTCGGACGGCTCGACTCCGACTACCGCGTGGACGTCTCGGGCCTTCCCGAGGCCATCTTCTCCCTCTTCTCATAGCTCCGGCTGCGTCAGGCAGGGTTGCGCGGAAAATGGTATAATATTCTCCAAAACTTAAGGAGCACACAACAATGGCGGCTATATACGAATACACGGGAGTGGTGGAGAAGATCCTCCCGACACAGACTTTCGCGAGCGGATTCACCAAGCGCGACATAGTGATGACGGACGACGTGGGCACGGAGTCGAAGTGGCCCAACCACATCGCGTTCACCTTCAAGAAGGATTCCGCCTCCATTCTCGACACAGTCAAGGAAGGCCAGCGCGCGAAGATTCGCTTTGCCATCGACGGACGCGAGTGGACGAATCCGCAGGGACAGGTCAAGTACTTCACCGACCTCACCGGCCTCAAGCTCGAGGTCCTCAACGCCGACGGATCGTCTACCGAGCCTGTGCCGGCGCCTGCCGAGCCCGACTTCCCGGAGGATCCCGGAGCTGTCGACGACATGCCTTTCTGAAGTTGAAGGGTCGAAAAGTCCAAACCTTTGAACCTTGAACTGGCGGGAAACAATCACAAAGTCCTCGGGCTTCCTTGAATCGAAGGGCGTGCCCGACGCCGCGGTTGCCGCGGAGCTGCTTGCCGCGCGTCTTCTCAGGACCGGACGCGGCACACTTGCCGCGCACCTCGAGAAGGAGGCGGGCGAGAAATACCTTGAGGCGATGCGGCGCGGACTTGCCCGCCTCGCCAAGGGCGAGCCTGTCCAGTATGTGATAGGCGAGTGGGATTTCCGCCATCTTACGCTCAAGTGCGACCGCCGTGCGCTCATTCCCCGGCCGGAGACCGAGGAGCTCGTCACGCGTGTGCTGGCGCATCTGAAGCGGATGCAGACCGACGGCCGTTCGGATCCGCCCCTCGTCGTCGACGTAGGCACGGGAACAGGCGCGATAATCCTTTCCCTCGCGCAGGAGTTCGGCGGAGAGGCGGCGTTTCTCGGAACCGACATTTCAGAGGAGGCGATAGCGCTGGCGAAGGAGAACGCGGAGCGGTGCGGACTCTCTGGCAGGGTGAAGTTCGCGGTTGCCGACGGACTTGACGACTTCGACGAGCCGGAATGCGTGGACGTCATCGTGTCGAATCCGCCATACATCGAAAGCGCCGTCTGCGAGACGCTCGATCCGCGCGTGAGGGACTACGAGCCGCGCCTTGCGCTCGACGGGGGCGCGTCGGGTCTCGACTTCTACGACCGCTACCTCGGCGACGCGCTGAACGTCCTGAAGCCGGGCGGCGCTGTGTTCTTTGAAATCGGCGAGGCGCAGGGTCCGGCCCTCGCGAAGTTGATGTCGGACTATGGCTTCTCGCAGGTGAAGATCGAGAAGGACTTCGCCGGACACGACCGCTATGCGTCGGGGGTGCTGGCGTGACGGCGCAGGACATGATCGAGGCGGCGCGCCTGGTGCGCGTGAGGGAGCTTCAGACGGCGCTCACGAAGGCCGCGGCCGAGAACGGCGCGCTGCGCGCCGAGAACGAGATGCTGCGTGCGCACTTCGACCTTGCGCTTCTCGCGGCAGGCGACCTCGCGGCGCTTCCGAGCGGGGGGAAGCTCGTAATAATCGACGGCTGGAACATGATCCTCGGGGCGCAGAAGGAGGCGCGCGACAGGGCGGACCTCCTTGCGCAGGCGAAGGCGCACGTCGCGGAGAATCCGGCGGATTTCGTGTGGATAGTCCTCGACGGAAACCGCGCGTCGTCGTCCGTTGATGGCCGTGTGCGCGTCACGTACACGGGCGGGACGGGCGCTCACCGCGCCGACAGGCTCGTGTGCGACTTCCTTCGCATGGCGCGCTTCAGCGGGGATCTCTCGCGCATAACGGTGCGCACGAACGACAAGGATTTCATCAAAGAGGTCAAGCGCCTCCGCGCAGGGGCGTAGCGGGCGTTTGCAAACGGGAAAATTTGATATAAGAGACAGATATGGCAAAGGAATACGGAGACGGAAGCATTAAGACGCTCGACCCGGTGACGCACATAAGGCTGCGCCCGGGCATGTATGTCGGCGAGCCCGGGACGGGCGCGATGTACCACGACTGCATCTACATCCTGATGAAGGAGGTAATCGACAACGCGATCGACGAGTTCGGGCAGGGTTTCGGCAAGCGCATCGACGTGAACGTCAACTACGACACCGGAGAGGTTTCGGTGCGCGACTACGGACGCGGCATACCACTCGGCAAGGTGGTGGACTGCGTCTCGCAGATGAACACTGGCGGAAAGTACGACAACGAGAACTACCAGTTCTCCGCCGGCATGAACGGCGTCGGCACGAAGGCCGTGAACGCCCTCTCGGAGTTCTTCGAGGTCAGGAGCTTCCGCGAAGGGGAGTTCTCCGAGGCGTACTTCGAGGAGGGCAGGCTCAAGTCCAAGAAGCGCGGAAAGGACAAGGAAGGGCAGCACTCCGGCACGTTCATCCGCTACAAGCCCGACCTCAAGGTCCTCAAGCGCTTCAAGGTGCGCGAGGAGCACGTCCTCAGGCGAATGAAGATGTACTGCTACGTCAACGCCGGGCTCACGATCGTCCTCAACGGACAGGAAATCTGCTCCGACAAGGGGCTCGCCGACCTGATCTCGGACGAGGCGCAGTTCGAGAAGCTCTACCAGCCGTTCCACGTCAAGACGAAGAGCCTCGAGATAATCTTCACGCACACCAACCGCTTCGGAGAGGAGTACCACTCGTTCGTCAACGGACAGTACACGACGGACGGCGGAACGCACCTCACGGCGTTCAAGGAGGCGCTCACGAAGGCGCTCAACGACTTCGACGGAAAGAAGAAGTTCGACGGAGACGACATACGCGACGGACTCATCGGCGCGGTCTCGGTGCGCATAATGAACCCCGTCTTCGAAGGCCAGACGAAGATAAAGTTCGTGATGAACGACATCCGCGCCGACCTGGTCGCGGAGATGAAGAAGGAGATCGAGGCCGCGCTCCACCGCTCGCCGTCCGAGGCCGAGAAGCTCATTGCCAAGGTCGAAGAGACCGGCAAGATACGCTCCCAGCTCAACACGATCAAGAAGCAGGCGCGCGAAAGGTCGCAGGCCGTCTCAGTGCGCGTCCCGCAGCTCAAGGACTGCAAGAACCACCTCAAGCTCGACAAGGTCAACAAGAAGACCGGAAAGGCCGAAGGCGAGGACACGATGATATTCCTCACCGAGGGACAGTCCGCGGGCGGCACGCTTGGCGGCGCGCGCGACGCGATGACGCAGGCCGTGTTCTTCCTGCGCGGAAAGTGCCTCAACACTTGCGGACTCAACAAGGACGTCCTCTACAAGAACGAGGAGTTCTTCAACCTCATCAAGACGCTCGACATCGAGGATACGCTCGACCACCTCCGCTACGGGAAGATCATCTTCGCGACCGATGCCGATGTCGACGGACTGCACATCCGCATGCTCCTCACGACGTTCTTCATGCGCTTCTACCGTCAGCTCATCCTCGACGGACGCGTCTACATACTCGAGACGCCGCTCTTCCGCGTGCGCAACAAGAAGGAGCACTACTTCTGCTACACGGACGAGGAGCGCGAGGCTGCGATAAAGAAGTGCGGGCGCGGATGCGAGATCACGCGGTTCAAGGGACTCGGCGAGATCGACAAGGAGGACTTCAAGGGCTTCATCGGCGAGGACATGCGTCTCACGCCGGTCACCTGTTCCGACGACACCGACGTCGAGAAGACCATAAAGTTCTACATGGGCGCCAACACGCCTGAGCGCAAGGACTACATCATGGACTCCCTCGTCTGCGACTCCAGCGAGTTCTAGTGGATTGCCATATTCATAATACATTGTTTCCATTTTGACAATGGACAGGTTTGCGCGGTTATTGTAAAATAGCCGCGTAAACTTCATTCACCAACAGCAACGAGGGAACAAGCACTATGAACATGCTGGCGATAATTCTGGCGACGACGGTCAACTTCAACGTGCAGACCGCAGTACACCCCGACGATTTCAAGACCTACGACACCGCGAAGACGCGCGATCGCTTCGTCATGGAGAAGGTGATGGTGCCGGACGAGATCAACGTGACATACACGATGTACGACCGCTTCGTCTACGGCGGCGCGATGCCTGTCGAGAAGGAGCTGACTCTCGAGCCGTTCGAGGAGCTGAAGGCCGAGCACTTCCTTGACCGCCGCGAGCTCGGCGTAATAAACGTGGGCGGACCCGGAACCGTGTCCGTCGACGGAGAGAAGTTCGACCTCGAGTTCAAGGAGGCGCTCTACGTCGGCTGCGGCAAGAAGGAGGTGAAGTTCGCTTCTAAGGATGCGAAGAACCCCGCGAAGTTCTACATCAACTCCGCTCCCGCGTACAAGGAGTTTGTGACGCAGCGCATCTCCTGCGACCAGGACTGCAAGAAGCCGGGCTACACGATCGGCAACTACATCAAGGCCGGGAAGATGGAGGAGTCGAACGACCGCGTGATCAACCAGCTCATCGTCAACCCAGTCCTCTCGAAGAAGCCCGGCGGCGGCGTGAACCAGCTGCAGATGGGCCTCACCGAGCTGAAGCCGGGCAGTGTCTGGAACACGATGCCGCAGCACACGCACAACCGCCGCATGGAGGCGTACTTCTACTTCAACGTCCCCGAGGGGCAGGCGATCTGCCACCAGATGGGCCGTCCGCAGGAACAGCGCCTCGTGTGGCTCCACAACGAGCAGGCGATCACCGCGCCCGAATGGAGCGTCCATTCAGCCGCGGGAACGTCGAACTACATGTTCATCTGGGGCATGGCCGGCGAGAATCTCAACTACGGCGACATGGACAAGGTGCCGGTGCTGGAGATGAGGTGAGTTAGTCGTTAGTCATTAGTCGTTAGTTGTTAGACGTTAGTGATTAGTGGCTAGAGGTTAGTTGTAGGAAAAGGAGAAGACAAAATGATAACATACGATCTTTCGGGAAAAACGGCGCTGGTGACGGGTTCGAACCGCGGCATCGGCAAGGCCATGGCGGATGCGCTGGAGGAGGCGGGAGCGAAAGTGCTGCGTACCTGTTCGAAGGACTGCGACCTTTCCGACCGCAAGGCGGTCTACGCGTTCATCGAGCGCGTCAAGAAGGAGCACCAGATCGACATTCTCGTCAACAACGCGGGCATGATCCTCAGGAAGCCCGCCGCCGAGCATCCTGACGAATGGTGGGACAAGGTGATGTCCGTGAACATCGACTCGCAGTTCATCCTTGCGCGCGAGTTCGGCAAGGACATGGTCGCGCGCGGCTACGGCAAGATCGTGTTCACCGCGTCGCTTCTCACGTTCCAGGGCGGAATCACCGTTCCGGGCTATGCGGCCTCGAAGGGCGCTGTCGGTCAGCTCGCGAAGGCGCTTGCGAACGAATGGGCGTCTAAGGGCGTCAACGTGAACGCGATTGCGCCAGGGTATATCGCGACGGACAACACCGCCGCGCTCAGGGCCGACCCTGTCCGCTCGCGCCAGATCCTGGAGCGCATCCCGGCGGGACGCTGGGGCGAGGCGTCGGACATCGCGGGCGCGTGCGTGTTCCTCTGCTCGCCCGCGTCGGACTACATCAACGGAATCGTGCTGCCCGTCGACGGCGGATGGCTTGCACGGTAAAAAGACTGAACCATCTCAAAGGACCTATGCAATGATTATCTCGTCAATCATTCTTGCGGCTGCCACGGCGTGCCCGTGCGAGGCGAAGCTCCAGTCGATGCTTCCCGATGTTTTCGCGAAGAGCGCGGCGCACTACCGTGCGATCGACGCGGCGGCGACTCCGCTCATGAACGCGGGCGACGCGTCCAAGGAGGCGAAGCCGCACGGCGAGCGGCTCGTTCCGCACGGATGGAACGCCAAGACCGGAAAGCCCGACATGCGCTCCATCTACTGGTGGACGTCCGGACACTTCCCGGGCTCGCTCTGGTACCTCTACGAGGCGACCGGCGACGACTTCTTCAAGGAACGCGCCACGGTCTGGATGGAGTCCATCGCGCCGAACTCGAAGGTCACCGACAACCACGACGTCGGCTTCATTATGTACTGCTCGTTCGGCAACGCGAGGAGGCTGCTGAAGACGGACAAGTACGACGCTCTTCTCCTCGAGACGGCGGATTCGCTTTCGAAGCGATTCAACTCCGACCTCGGACTTATCAGGAGCTGGGGCGCGCTTAACGAGAAGCGGAACTTCCTTGTGATTCCGGACAACATGATGAACCTCGAGCTCCTCGAGTGGGCGGCGAAGGCGAAGGGCGGCGAAAAGCGCTTCGACGACATTGCGCGCTCGCACGCGACGAAGACGATGGGCCATCACTTCCGCGCGGACGGCGGAACGTTCCATGTGCTCGACTACGACCAGAAGACGATGCGCGTCAAGGGCATCGAGCGCGGACAGGGCGCGAGCTGCGAGACGGCGTGGAGCCGCGGGCAGAGCTGGGCCATCTACGGATACACGATGATGTACCGCGAGACGAAGGATCCCGCGTACCTCGAGTTCGCGCAGAAGGTCTCGGACTTCGCGATCAACAATCCGAACATGCCCGTCGACGGCGTTCCCTACTGGGACTACGGCGCACCGGGCGAGGAGCGCGACACATCCGCCGCGTCGATTATGGCGTCGGGACTTCTTGAGCTTTCGACGTTCGTTCCCGGCGACAAGGGCGCGAAGTACCGCGCGTTCGCGGTTAGGCAGCTTCTCTCGCTCTGTTCGGACGAGTACTTCGCGAAGCCTGGCGAGAACGGAGACTGGCTGCTGAAGCACGGAGTGGGGCACAAGCCCGCCGGCGGCGAGATCGACACCCCGCTCGACTACGGCGACTACTACTTCCTCGAGGCGCTGCTCCGCTTCAAGGCCCTCGTGGGCAGGTGAACGGATTTTTTGGTATAATATCTGCCATCTAGTTTTGAACCTCTGAAGCTTTGAACTATATGGCGACGAAAGAAGCAGCACCCAAGAAGTCCGGGAACACCGCGCTCGACGCGGTGATGAGCCAGATCCGCAAGGAATTCGGCGAGATGTCCATCATGCGCCTCGGAGACCAGGAGGTTGCCGACATCCCCGTCATCTCCACGGGCGCGCTTTCGCTCGACATGGCGCTTGGCGTCGGGGGGCTTCCGCGCGGCAGGATCGTGGAGTGCTACGGCCAGGAATCGTCCGGCAAGACCACCCTCACGCTCCATGTCGTCGCGAACGCGCAGAAGGCTGGCGGGGTCGCGGCGTTCATCGACGCGGAGCACGCGCTCGATCCGGGCTACGCGAAGAAGATCGGCGTCGATCTCGACAACCTCATCGTCTCCCAGCCGAACAGCGGCGAGGAGGCGCTCACGATCTGCGAGCAGCTCGCGAAGTCCGGCGCGCTCGACGTCATCGTCGTCGACTCAGTCGCGGCGCTTGTTCCGCAGGCCGAGATCGACGGCAACATGGGCGACAGCCACATGGGTCTCCAGGCGAGGCTTATGTCGCAGGCGATGCGCAAGCTCACCGCGGTCGTCGCGCAGACGAAGACGCTCATCATCTTCACGAACCAGGTGCGCGAGAAGATCGGCGTGATGTTCGGGAATCCCGAGACCACGCCCGGCGGAAAGGCGCTCAAGTTCTACGCGAGCTGCCGTCTGCAGGTGCAGAGAATCGGCGCGATCAAGAATCCGAGCGGGCAGGTCGTCGGCAACAGGACGCGGGTGAAGGTAGTCAAGAACAAGGTGGCGCCTCCGTTCACCGAGGCGGAGTTCGACATCCTCTACACGTGCGGCATCTCCTACGAGGGCTCGGTCCTCGACGCGGCGCTTGCGCGCGGCGTGGTGGAGAAGCGCGGCAGCTGGCTCAGCTTCGGCGACTCGCAGCTCGCGCAGGGCTCGCTCGCGACGATCGACTACCTCAAGGCGAATCCGGAGGTCACGGCGAAGATCGTCGAGCTGGTGAAGTCTACGCCGGTTAACCCGGCCCTGGCGAAGAAGAAGTGATTTTTGGCGAGTCTCCGAGCGAGTGGAGCGCAGCGAAAGGCGAGCGGGCCATGAGCGCGGGGGCGAAGCGAGAGAAGAAGATTTGACGAGTCTCCGAGCGAGTGGAGCGCAGCGAAAGGAGCGAGGAGACGAGCACGATATGGAGAGTTGGCAGAGTGGTCGATTGCGGCGGTCTTGAAAACCGTTGAGGATGCAAGTCCTCCGGGGGTTCGAATCCCTCACTCTCCGCCACCGCGGCGCTACGGGCGCTCGGCGCGGGGCTCGCCCGAACCGTCGACTGCGGCAACCGCCAGTGGTTCGTCGTTGAAGGTTAAAGGTTGAAGATTCCATATCTAACTTTCAACGTTTCAACTTTTAACCTTCAACGTTCCAACCTTCCTACGCCTGCGAGACAAGGACTTCCTCTCGTGCGACCTTCGCCTCCCCTCGCCTACGCTTAGCCTAAATTCGGCAGTTGGATTATGGGTTTAGCCGCAAAGAACCAATAAGGGAGTTGTTCAACTGCGATTTTTAGGCTTAGCGCAAAATCCACTATCCACTGACTACTAACGCCTGACCCCTCAGGGCACACAATCAAAATTGCGTTCAATCCGGCAAAGTGCTGTCGGGATATTTGATATAATGTCCATATGCGGAGAAATAGGCTTATAGTGCAGAACCGGTGCTGTCATCTGATTCGCCGACTTGCGCACCGGGCGTTCTTCCTTGACGACAAGGAGAAGGGCCTCGTCGCAAGAACCAACCAGGACCGCCCGATGTCGCCTGTGCAGGAGCACAAGCTGGCATGAACCACTGTATCAATAAACTCTGATCATTCTGTATTTCCATGAAGACTAGGAGTCCCAAACAGAAGACGGTTCTCGTGTTCCTTTCATCGGGAGAGGACTTCCCGATGCAGATGTTCGCGGGAGTCAAGGTCGTTGCAGAATCTGAGGGCTGGAGGCTTCAGACTGTGGAGCTTGGGTTGGACAGCAACGGAAAAGTGTCGCTTGCCGTATCGCCTGTGAGTTCGAATGTCCGCGACTTGATTGACTTTTGGAATCCGGACGGGTGCATTGTCGAGGCTGGCCGCAATGCCGACGCAATCGGGAGGATTGACTTCGGCAGCTGCCCCGTCGTGTTTCTCGACCACAGCCCTGGCACGGTGCAGCGAAACGTGTCGTGCGTTACGTGCGACAACACCCACATAGCCACGGCTGCGGCAAGAGAGCTTATGCGCTCGGGATTCGGCGACTATGCGTTCGTCCCTTGGATTGTTGACACAGTCTGGAGCGCCGAGAGATTGGCTGCGTTCGAGCGGATCGTCCGCATGAATGGAAAACGGTTCCATCTTTTTTCGTATCCCGCGCGGTTCAGGAGGGAGGATTCCCTGGTGACGGCGTTCATGCCGTGGGTGAAGGCGCTCCCTCGTCCCTGCGGGATCATGGCGGTAAACGACGAGATCGCCAGGAGCTTGGTGTTTGCCTGCAACGCGTGCGGCATTGCCATCCCGCAGGAGGTCGCAATAGCGGGAGTGGACGACATACAGCACGTTTGCGAGAACACGCGCCCGACAATAACAAGCGTGCGGAGGGGCTTCCATGCCGCTGGCGCCATGGCCGCAAGGCTACTTGCAAAGAAGATGGCCTCGCCACGTAGGCACGTGCCGTCGTGCCAGTACGAGTCGGGAGGGGTGACGCGCCGCGAATCCACATGCTTCGTCAAGGCGCACGACTCAAGGATAATCAAGGCGGTCGAGTTTATACGCAGGCATGCCTGCGAGGGTATCTCCCCCGGAGACGTCGCTGCGGATGTCGGCTGCTCCAGACGTTTGTTGGACATGCGGTTCGGGGCGGCAACGGGGAGCACGGTCCTTGAGGCCATACATGACGTGCGCCTCGACAAGGCCAAGACGCTTCTGCTTGAAGGACGCATAGAGACGTGGCTGCTGCCGGAGCTCTGCGGGTACGCCTCCATGGCTGACCTGCGTCGCGTTTTCAAGAAACGCGTTGGATGCACGATAGGCGAGTTTTGCCGTAGGAATCGGTTTGCCTGATTTGTATCTCGAAAATTTCTCTAATTGTATTCAATATTGCCGTTGCATGTGGTATAATTAGGGCGTGCAAAGAGAGAATAGCGTATTTCAGGCAATGCGCGTCTTGCCTGTGGCAGCCGTGATGCTGTCCATGGTGGGGGCGTACGCATCCAGTCTGCTCGAGGGCTCCGCTGTTGGCGCCGCCCAGGTAGCCCTTCGTGCCGAAGGTAAGACGTCAGGTGTCACTCTCGCCCATGACGGCGGCAGCATAGTCCTTAGGGATGGCGAAGGCAGGCTTATGGCGGCGTTCTCCGGGATTGAGCTCTCTATTGGTGGCAAGATGGACTTCATGTTCGCCGACATTGAGTCTAGGGGCTCGGCCCTCAAGGCGTCATGCCGGGTCCAGGGCCGACCACCGCGCGGCGTTAAGGTCCCCGACGTGGTGGCTACGTTTGCGCCGGAAGGCGAAGGCGTGCGCGTCCGGTTCGATCTATTCAACGTGGCCACCAACATAGGATTCAAGAGCAATCTGTGCATGTTCATTCGTCGGCATCCAGATGGTTTCGCGCGGGGGGAATCCGCGCCGGCGCTGTCGCATTGGGTGCGGGACCGCAACGGAGGGTTGCCATACGAAGAGAGCATCGGTCAGGGCATAGGATATGGCGATGGCAAGTACGGGGTGTGGTACGTGTTCGGGAGGGGCATGGGCACCAACCCGAAGTGGGCGGACAGGGCCCGCCAGCACCTTAACTTCGTCCGTCGGGGGAATGGGGCCTGGAGCAGTGACTTCCTCGTCCTGGCGTCGGACTGCAAGCGGAGTGCAGAGGACGTGGTGATGTCCGTCGCGGGAATCGACTCTTCGGTAAGGCTGTCTACGGGACGCACCTACAACTGGTTTGACGATGCGAAGTCCCCGATGTCCTTAGACGCCGAGGTAAGGAACTTCTCCACGGATGCGCGGGAGTTCCGTCTCTCCTGGACGGTGCGGGACTTCGACGGCGTGGTGGCGACCAAAGGGCGCACGAGCGTCCGGATAGGTCCGCGGGCCGTCGTGAAGCGGAACGTGTCGTTCACGCCGCAATGCGCGCGCAACCTCTATTTTGCGGAGTTCTCCGCCGTCGAGGCGGCGTCGGGCCGCGAGTCGTTCGCGCGAACCAGCCTGGCGCTTCTCCCCCCGCACACGTTCTCCGCCACTCCGGACGACAGCATATTCGGCATTTCGGCGTACTGGCCGATTCCAGACGAGGAGTCCGTTCAGCGACTTATGGACCGCATGGGCGTTATGTGGGTTCGGCAGGGCGATAGCCGCCTTCAGCACGCGCCGCGAATCGCCAACAGGCACACGTCTGTAAGCCCTTCCGAATGGATTGCGCGCGGCAGGACGGACGTGGAGCGGGACGCCTGGATTCGCGAGAACCTCGCGGAATGCGTGAGGAACGGCAATAAGTACTGGGAGTTCTGCAACGAGCTCAACATGTCCACCCTCGGCATCGCCATGGAGGGCGGTGGGATCGGGAAGGCGCTGCAGGCGCCAGGTTACGCCGCATGGGTCCGCCGCATCGCCGAGATAAAGAAGGAGAAGCCTGAATGGCGCAAGGTGCAGCTTCTGACGCTCGGCATTGCCGGGACGGACGACGCCTTCCTTCGCGCCGTAGCCACCAACGGCGTGTGGGGCGCATTTGCGGGAGTGTGCGAGCATCCCGGTCGCGGGAACTTCACGCCGGACTATCCATATGCCCGTCCTGAGAAGAGAGGCGCGCGGTTGCCGAAAGAGGATAAAGCCTCCGCAAACCCCAGTTTCTGGAATTATCTGGGGGCGGTTCGGCTGACCCGCGAATGCGTGTCGCGGCTTGATGGCGAATTTACGCCGGGCGGGGCGCCCAAGCCACTTTGGCTTACAGAGGTGTACGCGCCGACGTTCCCGAACAGCTACTGGGAGGATACGCTTCATTCATCCGCCGAAAACGTCGTCCTGACGTATGCCCTTGCAAAGGCCGAAGGCGTGAAGTGCGCGATGTTCTACCAGCTCTTCGACGGCGTCTGGTCGAACAGGCTCGGCGTCAATCCCCGCAACCGCGAGTACTTCTTCGGTCTCGTGAACCGCGACCTCAGCTTCAAACCGGCGCTCATGGCGTATTGCGCGATAGCCGAGGCGCTAGACGGCGCGGCGTTCATCGGCTGGGCGGAACTGCCCGCGCGGACGGCGCACGCCCTGCTTTTCTCGACGCCGCGTGGCGGCCTGGCGATTGCATGGGACAGGTCCGAAGGATACGTCCTCACCGACAAGCCCGCGCCGGGAACCCGATTCCGCTCTCCCGAGGCGTGGGTCGGACGCTGGACAGTCGAGACACCGTGCCGCTTCCCCGCCAACGGCGACGTCATGCTCGTCGACGCCATCGGACGCGCCCGCAAAGTCGTCCCTGAGGCCGGCGAGGTCACGCTTCGGCTTACGGGGGCGCCGGTTTGCCTTTACGGAATAGACCTTGCGAGGATCAAGGCCTTATGATGTTTCTACAGCAACAAAATAAACAAGGAGCATAAGCAATGAAAAACAAACCTTTCGTTTTGGCGCTTGCAGTATATGGCGTCTTTGCCGGAAGTGATCTGCCCGCAACCATGTACTTGCAGGACGGCTTTGCTTCGTCGGTCTATACCGTAGGGGATGACGGTATGGGCATGATCGACGGCAAAGGAGATTCAGAGACGGGCTTCAACGCAGAGTGGGACTCCGCCGGCAGCTCGGTGGTCAGGTGCTTCTCAACCGGGCTGTCCTTCCCCGCGTCCTGGGAAGGGTATTCCGCCGCCGGCGATGGGTCGATTGGATACAAGAACACCAACGTAAGCGCCAATGGAACGGTTGGGAGCAATGACAGCAACTATCGTGCCGGGCAGCGAGAGATTGCATCGTCCGCGTTTCCGTCTGAAGGTACGTTCTACCTCCGCGCCCTTGTCAGCCAGGGGTCCGGCGCAGGCGTAGCGACTCGGGTGGAGGGGATGGCCCGGGGCGTGGGCCTCAGGACTTGCGGACTCCTGAAGCTCTCGTCCGGATCTCCGATGCATGGCCGCGCGGAATCAGGCAACGCCCTCACAAATGGTGTTTGGTTCGCCTTCCGCAAGGTTTCAAGCAGTTCGTCGAAAGTAGACACCGAAGTCGTGTTCTGTTTCGGGGGCGAGTCCCAGACGCTCGTCTCCAGCACCGCCTTCACGGAGGGGACCACGTACCTCTGCCTCGCCGAAATCACGGTTGGCGAGCAGGTGGCCAAGGCACGCGCGTTCGCTATGCCGGTGGACGACTTCGACGGCATGCCTGCGCTTCATTGGGGCGAGCAGCTGCAAACATCTGCGATCAGTTCCTCAGCCCCATTCACGCACCTTTGCATGACGGGACCATACATGACGGCGAACGCCGTCGTGTGCTTCGACGAAATCGCGGCCGCGTCGACAACAGCGGAGCTTGTCCCCACGAAGACGGTATTTCCCTACATCTCTTCCCTGCATCCAGAACTGAACGGTTTTTCCGTCCCAGTCGTTCTGAATCTGGAGGGGGATGTGAATGCCGACGTGGAAGTCGAATACGGGACGGACGAGGATTCCCTGTCGGGTTCGGTCAAAGTCCTCGAGAACAAGCCGACCGGCCATTACAACGTGGCTGTGGACGGGCTCGAGCCTGACATGGCATACTACTGGCGCCTCTCGGCGAAGACGAACGGCGCCGTCGCCGCGCAGTCGCCCGTGTTCAGCGTCCGCACGCTCGGCGCGCCGGAGCTTGCGTCGCCTGCCGCCGAGGTTGTCGAAGGCGGCATCAACTTCTCGGTCGAACTCGCCGTCCCCGCGCTCTACGGCGCCCCGGAACAGCCCGAGACGACAGTCTCCGTCGTCTACGTGTTCGGTTCCGTTACCAACGAGGTCGCGCTTGGCTCGCTCGCAGAGCCCGGAGTCCTTTCGCCCCAGAAGGTGGGCGCTTCTTGGGGGCAGACCTACAAGTACTGGTTCAAGGCGTCCGCGACATACGCCGACAGGACATTCTCCTGCACGACGGAAGAGTCGACCGTCTCCGTGCGCAGTGGCTCCGACGTCTACGTCTCCTCGTCCGGATCGAACACGTCGCCCTATGACACGCCGGAGAAGGCCGCGCATTCCGTAGCAGACGCGGTTGCGGTGGCGGGGAACGGCGCAACCGTGTTTGTCGCGGCCGGGACGTACGAGACGACCTCGCGCATCGCCATCGGAAGCGCGGTCCGCGTCGAAGGCATGACGGGACGTCCGGAGGACGTGGTAGTCAGGAACGTCGGGGATTCCACCTCCAGCCGCGTGTTCAACCTCACGCACGCCGGCGCGGTCCTGGCTAACGTCACCGTCAGCGGCGGTATCGTGCGCAACTACACCGGCGGAAACATCTGGATGACCGGCGGGCTCGTAACCAACTGCATCGTCCAGAACGCCACGTTGTCCTGGAGCACTGCTGACACTAACAACGAGCACGGCGGCGGAGGCGTCTACATGCGCGGCGGAAAGCTCGTCAACTGCATCATCCGCGGCAACACCGTTACTGGAACTGCAGTCAAGGACCAGGCGACGGGAATCTACGCAAATGGCTCGTCGGTAATCCAGAACTGCCTTGTCGCGGAGAACAACAGCGAACTCGAGGCGGCGGTGGTCTACCTTGCGGAGAACGCCCACTTGGTCAACTGCACGGTCGTCAAGTCGACGCTAGGCTCTGGAACCGGACTCAACGGAGGTTCGGCGTCGATCCGCATCGGAAGCAACAACGCCTATGTGCAGAACTGCGCTGTTGCCGGCATTGTAGACGTGAACAACGTCACGCTTCGCCCCCTCGACGGCACCGGCGGCACCACGACGCACTACGACCACATCGCGAACAGCGCGTTCGACTTTGAGCTCGGCGAAACCCTCGCGGAGAAGAAGTGCGTCAGTGCGACGCCCGCGGCTATGTTCTCGAACTATGCCGGCGGTCGCTACAAGCCCTCATCGAACGGACCGCTTGTCGACGCCGCCAAGGCCGAGGTCACCGATGCGCTGCCTTCGCTGGACCTGGCGGGCCGGGCAAGGCTTCGCGGCAACGGCTACGACATCGGCTGTTACGAGTGCCAGAACGACGGACTTGCCATCATCCTGAGATAACCCCGCCAAAGTTGACGAATAGGAGTGGCATATGCCGTTGCATGCAATCGCATTCGCTTCTGCTCTCTTCCTAATCTGTGCGGCACGGGGGGATAGCTTCAGGCCCGTTGATTTGTCAGGGTTGGACGCGTCGAAGGCGATCGCCGGCACGACAAATGCCGGCACGCCGTCCGCCTATGCCCGCGACGGCAAGAGCCGCATCCCTCTGTTCGCCTTCAATGGAGCCGGCATGGACGAGAACGGTTCGCACGGAAACATTCCCGACGACCGCATGTTCATGCTGTCCTCCAACGACGCCGGTTCCTTCCCGTGGTACATCCAAGTCGATCTTGGCGAGACGAAGACCGTAGGCGCAGTCCGTCTCTTCAATTTCAACATGGCGGACTACACCGGACGCGGCGTCCGCGCGTTCAAGCTCTATGTCTCCGCCGCAGACTCGTGGCAGACCTCCGTCGCCGCCATCCAATCCGCCTATACCCTCGTCCTTTCAAATCGGCTGGCGAGGGCTTCGGGAACCGCGGGTTACTTGGGCCAGACATTCGAACTCCCACGGCCGGTGAACGCCCGTTTCGTCGCGCTTGTCGCGCTGGACGACTGGGACGACAGCAGGAGCGTCCTCAACTACAATGGCATTTCGGAAATCCAGCTCATGGAGCCCGTGCATGGCGACGACAGCGTGTCGCCGCCATTCTCCATATGTTGTGTCGGCGACTCCATCACCGAAGGCGCCAACTCGACTTCGGCCGCCAACAGGTGGACGTACCGCACCTATCTCGCCGAACTGCTGTCTTCCTCTCCGCTTGCCGACGCCGTGTGGAAGGGGTCCCACCTCTCCCCGTATTCCGGCAACTCCCTCCCGAACGAGGGCTGGAGCGGGAAAAACGCCGCCTGGCTCGCCGACCGGTACGTCGCGAACGCGGCGGTAGACGCGGCGGACGTGCTGCTTCTCCACGCCGGGCACAATTACGACGCCACGGCGATGTCCGCAACGGACATAATCGCGGCCGTGACGAACGCGCACGCACGCATTGTCGCGGCCGCGCGGGCGAACAATCCAAATGTCACAATCCTCTATGCCAAAGTCATCACGAGCGGGAAGCTTCCGAAGTACAGCTACATACCTGCGCTCAACGACGCCATAGGCGCGCTGGCTGCGGAGCTGGACTCGGAGGACTCCCCTGTCGTGGCCGTCGACATGGCAGCCGGATGGGACTGGCGCTCACACTGCGTTTCGGACATGGTCCATCCCAACGAGTCCGGCGCGAGGCTGATGGCCCGTCGCTGGTTCGACGCGCTCATGTCCTCGCCGTTCATGGCGGGGAGCGATGCCCTCGTCGAGGCCGAGTCGTTCGCATCGAAGGGTGGTTGGGTCGTCGATCCGCAGTTCGTCGACGTCATGGGATCGCCGTACCTGCTCGCCCACGGCAAGGGCATTCCGGTCGCAGACGCGGAGA
>JAEEGF012295947.1_pt1 | contig 18089 bp, 15 predicted proteins | sample 9134171 | NCBI WGS metagenome assembly JAEEGF01 (sample SAMN16246542, study PRJNA631951) | gut metagenome | biome: gut microbiome; feature: rumen; material: AP-attached | host: Bos | place: Iran: Karaj | collected 2018-10
CGATGTTGGCGTAGATCGTGATGGCCTTTGTCGAGGTCTTTTCGATGTGATCAACGGTGGAGGCGTCGATGTTGATTGCATAATACGGCCAGGCGCCGTCTTCCCGTCTGGGCGGCTGCTCACCGGTAGCGATGTCCTTTATGAACCAGGTATAATAGTGTGTACCATCAATAATACTGATCGCTTCGTTCACACTGATACCGGCCGGAACCTCGGGAATGGCCGGCGGTTCTTCTGCCGTAGTGGTTTCTTCCGGTGTCTGCTTATCTTCCCGATGGTTCTCAACGTTTTCGGAATAGGAAGCGCCGCAGCGGGAGCACGTATAGGTGACTTTATCCCAGTAGATGATCTGCGTGTCGGTCTCGGTCTGGTCGGTCGCTTCACGGCTGGTTTCATGATAGTCGTGGCCCAGAGCCGGAATGGCTTCCGTCGTGGTTTCGCCGCATCTGGAGCAGGTGAAGGTCTTTACACCATCTTCCGTGCAGGTGGCTTCTTTCGTAACGACACCCTCATTGTACTGGTGTCCCAGCGCAGGAATATCTTCCGTATAAGCACTGCCGCAGGAGCAGACGTAGGTCCTGACACCGGTCCCGGTGCAGCTGGGCTCCGTCGTCACGCTGCTGGTGTAGTTATGCGTATGCTCCGTATCGGGCTCCGTACCCTTCGCCGTCTTGGAGACCAGCTCCTTGTCGTCGGCATGGGATTCGCCGCAGGAGCAGTTGTTGTACTTCGTGATCTTGTAGACGTAGATGTAGTTCTCGTCCTCTTCCTGAACCTCCGTGGTGGAAGCGACGGTAAACGTATGCTCGTGGACCGTCTCTTCCGGCGTCGTCGGCTCTTCGGTGGTGGTCGGCTCTTCGGTGGTCGTCGGGGCCGGCGTGGTCGGGGCGACCTTCTTCTGCGGCTTGCCGCCCGGCGTGTGGGCGATGCCGTACTGGTCGCAGACGTAATCCTTGGCCAGCAGATAGGTGCCGTTCTCGTAGTAAGGCACGCCGTGGTCGTCCGTTAACAGCAGATTGCCGCTGGCGGTGTAGATCAGATCGCGGCCGTTGCCGCCGCGCTGCGTGTAGAGGCCGAGGCCGTTGCAGTTGATGGTGATCTCGTACTGAGTGCTCTTGTCGTACTTATCGACGTTGAGCTCTTCCTTGGTCGTGGTGCCTTTGTAGGTCACGACACGGTAGGAAACGGACTCCGTGTACGGCAGGTAGGCGCCTTTCTCGACGGGCTTGGAAGGGTTCTTGCTGGTATCGAAAACGTAGGTCGGATTCATGATATCCTGGCGCTTGATCTCGGATTCGAAGGTCACGTTCTTGTAGGTGTAGGGCCGGGTCTCGTGGCCGTAGATCTTGCACGTTACGTGATCGCCCTCCATGAAGGTCTCCAGAAAGATGGGGGCGTCGGTGTCGTTGCGGAAGACGAAGTCCTTGCCGTAATTGCCGTAGCGGTCCAGGAGCTCGTTGACGGCGGCATCCAGGGAGGCGGGGATGTAGTCGACGACCATGGAGTGAGAATCCCGGTGGACGATCTCCAGTTCCGCCTGCAGCACGGCGTTGTAGATGGTGGTGGAGACCTGGCACAGGCCGCCGCCCATCGCCTGGATGACGCGGCCGCCGGAGAAGGTGCCGGCCTTACCGTAGCCGTTTTCGGCCGTCACGGGCGTGACGTGATCGCAGACGGAGAACTTTTCGCCGGGCATCACGATGCTGCCGTTGATCAGGCTCATGCCGCGGCTGACGTTCTGGTTGCGGATGGCATGGGCATCATCCGTGTTGACGTAGGTGGTGCACTGGCCCAGCAGAGTATAGTCGAAATTGCTGTAATCCTTGTCGCCGCCCGCGGGCTTGGTGACCGTTGCGACGGCGTTGCAGGAGAGAGTCTGCGGGATGCCGTCCTGGAAGCAGGCGTACATGGCCTCCGCCGTCGCGGCGACGTCCACTTCAACGCCCATCTGGCCGGGGGTGGACACGACCAGCTTGCCGCCTTCCAGCGAATACTTCGGGTCCTGCATCGTGCGGTTGGCGGAAGCCGCCACCGTTTCTTCCACGAAGTTGAGGATGTTCTCCGCCTTGACGGAGCAGTCCAGCGGCAGGATCACCTGTTCGTGCTGCAGATCCTGCAGGTTTTTATAAAGCTCGATCAGACGTCCTTTCTGACCGAAGGTGGTTGCTTTTTTCAGCGAAGCCTCGGCCGACCACTGGAAGCCCAGATCGCTTAAGGTCACGCTGTAGCTGCCGAGCAGCTGGCCGCTGCCGTTCTCCCCCTCGTAGATGTTGACGGTGAACTCCGAAGCGGCAAGCTTCTGGCAGTATTCCTCCACCGCCTGAGACGCCTCCTCCAGGGTTTTTCCGCCCAGATCGATCTCTCCGAGCTTGACGCCCTTGGCGATGGTGCCGCCGTTTACGATGGCAGCTTCAGCCGAGGAGGGGACGCCGAGCAGGAGGAAGAGGGCGGTAAGAAGTACCGGAATGAAGAAAAGTAGCTTTTTGGTGCGCATATGAAAAATCTCCTTTTCAAAGGGACATAAATTGTCAAATACAGTATAGCGCGCCGCGCGGAAAAAAACAATCCTTTTTGCGGCGGATTATTATAAGAAAAAAGACGGGGGACGGAGAGGCCGCGGCCTTGCGGCCGCGGCCGGCTTATGGTATAATATCTGCGCATTCTGAAATCTTTTCTGGAGGTAGAATCAGACATGAAACAGAAACCTGTTCTGGTAGTCATGGCGGCCGGTATCGGGAGCCGCTTCGGCCAGGGGATCAAGCAGCTGGCGGGCGTAGGCCCTTCCGGCGAAATCATTCTGGACTATTCGCTCTACGATGCCCGGGAAGCCGGCTTCGAGAAGGTGATTTTCATTATCCGGCACGCACTGGAAAAGGATTTTAAAGAGGTCATCGGAAACCGCGTGGAGAAGCATTTCGAGGTGGGCTACGCCTTCCAGGAGATCGCGGATCTGCCGGCGCCCTTCGTCTGCCCGGCGGAGCGTGCCAAGCCCTGGGGGACCGGCCACGCCATCCTGGCGGCGAAGGATCTGATCGACGGACCGTTCGCGGTCATCAACGCCGACGATTACTACGGAAAGACCGCGTTCAAGATCATCTACGACTTCCTGAGCGATCTGCCTGAAAAGACGGCGGGTCCCGAGCCCTATGCGATGGCGGGCTTTATCGTAAAGAACACCTTAAGCGACAACGGCGAGGTGACGCGCGGCATCTGCGTGCAGGATATGACCGGCAAGCTGGCGGAGATCCACGAGACCAAGGGCATTGCCCGGCGCGCGGACGGCAGCGTTACCGGCACCTTCGGCGGGAAGACCGTCGAGATCGATCCGGAAGGCCTGGTCTCCATGAATATGTGGGGCTTCACGCACGCGGTGCTGAAGGAGCTGGAAAAGGGCTTCGTGCCGTTCCTTGAGAACGCCATGGAGAAGGACCCCTTAAAAGCGGAATACCTGCTGCCGACGGTGGTGGACGACCTGCTGAAGGCCGGAAAGGCTTCCGTATCCGTGCTGCCGACGCCGGACACCTGGTTCGGCATCACCTACGCGGAGGATAAAGCCTCCGTGACGGAAGAGTTCCGGAAGATGGCCGAGGAAGGCAAATATCCGACTCCGCTGTTCGTATAAGTACGCGGCAGGAAGCCGGATCAGAAGGACAGATACAGATATTGGAGAAAACAGAAATCAGAACAATCGAAAGCTTCGGCAGCGCCTGTACGCGGGCGCTGGGCCGGCGCTTCGGACAGGCGGCGAAGCCGGGGCTCGTCATCGCCTTGAGCGGTGATCTGGGCGCCGGCAAAACCGTTTTTGCCAAGGGCTTTGCCGAGGGGCTGGGCATTTCCGCCCCGATCACCAGTCCGACCTTCACCTTGCTGCAGATCTACGAGAGCGGCCGGCTGCCCCTGTGCCACATGGACGCCTACCGTCTGGAGGAGGAAGAGGAGCTGGAGGCCGTGGGCGGCCACGAGTACTTCGGCGCGCCCTGGGTCACGCTGGTGGAATGGCCGGAGAACGTGGCGGGGCTTCTGCCGCCGGAAACGCTCTGGATCCGCCTGGAGCGGGACTACGGGAAGGGGCCCGAATACCGGAAAATCACGCTGACGGGGGAGGTGCCGGATGAAAGTGCTGGCGATTGAAAGCGCGGCGCTGGTGGCTTCGGCCGCACTGGCGGACGACGGAGCGGTCCTGGCGGAGATGACGCTGAATACGAAGCTGACCCATTCGCAGACCCTGCTGCCGATGATCGGCGAGCTGTTTGAGAAGACGGGCCTTCGGGGCGAAGAGCTGGATGCGATCGCCGTATCCGCCGGCCCGGGCTCCTTTACGGGCCTTCGGATCGGGGCGGCGACGGCCAAGGGACTGGGCGTGGCCTGGAATAAGCCTCTCGTCGCGGTCCCCACGCTGGACGCGATGGCCTACGGCCTCTGGGGCAGCCGCTTCCTGCTCAGCCCGATCATGGATGCCCGCCGCAGCCAGGTCTACAACGGGCTGTACCGCTTTGACGAGGCGGGGAAGCTTGAGATGCTGGCCGGGCCGCGCGCGCTGGGCATGGACGAGCTGCTGGAGGAGCTGAAGACGTTTGCGGAGCCCGCGGTCTTTTTGGGAGACGGCGTGCCGGTCTTCCGGAAGCAGATCGAAGAGACGCTGGGCGGAAATGCCCTGTTCGCGCCGGCCTCGCACAGCAGGTCCCGCGCGGCGGCGGCCGCATCGCTGGGGCTTGAGATGCTGCGGCGCGGCGAAACGGTCCCGGCGGCGGCTTTCGCGCCGTTTTACTTAAGAATCTCGCAGGCCGAGCGGGAGAGAGCGAAAAGGCTGGCAAAGGAACAGGAGGGGACGGTATGAGTGAAGTTGTGATCCGGGCGGCCCGCATCGGGGACGCCGCCGCGCTGGAGAGTATCGAGCGGGAGTGCTTTTCGGACCCCTGGTCTCTGGACAGCCTGCTGAGCTCGCTGGCTTCGCCTCTGTACTATGCGAGAGTCGCCGCGGACGGCGGACGCATCGAGGCGTACCTGATCGCCTCGCTTGTCCTGGGGGAAGGCGAACTGCTGCGGATCGCGGTGCGGTCCGGCAACCGGGCGCGCGGCATCGGGCGGGCGCTGGTCGAGGCGATGCTGAAGGAAAACCCGGGGATCACGCCCTGGCGCCTGGACGTGCGGGAGAGCAACTACGCCGCCCGCAAGCTGTATGAGGCCATCGGCTTCAAACCCGTGATCCGGCGCCGGGACTATTACGAAAAGCCCCGCGAAGACGGCATCATGATGATCCTGGAAGGATAAGTTGCAGTATGCTGGACGTATGTTTGGCCGGGACCGGCGGCATGATGCCGCTGCCGTACCGGCATCTGACCTGCCTGATGCTGCGGCATGAAGGCAGCCAGCTCCTGATCGACTGCGGGGAGGGCACGCAGATCGCCCTGCGCCGCCGCGGCTGGAGCGTCAATCCTCTGGATTATATCCTGATCACGCATTTCCATGCGGATCATATCAGCGGGCTGATCGGCCTGCTTCTTTCCATGGGCAACGCGGACCGCGTAAAGCCCGTGACCATGGTCGGCCCCCGGGGGCTGGAGAAAGTTGTGAGCAGCCTGCGGATCATCGCGCCGGAGCTGCCTTTTGACATTGAATTTATGGAGCTGTCCGAGCCGATGGAATATCTGAAGCTTGGGGCTTTTGACATAACTGCCTTCCGGGCGCGGCACGCCATCCCCTGCTATGGCTACAGCGTGGAGATCCCGCGCCAGGGCCGCTTCCAGGTGGATAAGGCGCAGGCGCTGGGCCTGCCGGTGCAGACCTGGAACCTGCTGCAGAAGGGCCAGACCGTTGAATTTGAAGGCGAGACCTATTACCCGGAGATGGTGCTGGGCGAACCCCGGAAGGGCATCAAGCTGAGCTACTGCACGGACTCCCGCCCCACGGACAATATCGTGCTGGGCACGAAGAATGCGGACCTCTTCATCTGCGAGGGCATGTACGGCGAGCCGGGATCGGAGGCAAAAGCCGCCGAGCATAAGCATATGAGCTTTGCCGAAGCGGCACAGCTGGCCCGCTCAGCGGAGGTAAAAGAGCTCTGGCTGACGCATTTTTCCCCGGCTATGAACCATCCGGAAGACTATTTACATGTTGCTCAGGAAATATTTCCTAACACGGTCTGCGGCACGGACGGCATGAGCCGGACACTGCGCTTTGAGGAAGAATAAACGGGCGGCCCGGCCCTTTCCCTGAAGGCGGCGCCGTCAGGCGGCCGGACGGACGGCCCGAAAGACACTTATATGAAGGAAAAAGCTTTGAACAGTATCAGGATCCTGGCAATCGAAAGCTCCTGCGACGAGACTGCCGCCGCCGTCGTTGAAAACGGCCGGCAGGTCCTCTCCAATATCATATCCTCCCAGGTGCCGATGCACACCCTTTACGGCGGCGTGGTGCCCGAGCTGGCCTCCCGCGCGCATATTGAAGCGGTCTGCCCGGTCGTGGAGGAGGCGCTGAAGGCCGCGGGCCTGACGCTCCCCGAGATCGACGCGGTCGCGGTCACCTACGGCCCCGGCCTGGTCGGCGCGCTGCTGGTCGGCGTCGCCTTCGGCAAGGCGCTGGCCTTCGGGCTGAACAAGCCGCTGATCGGGGTGAACCATATCGAAGGGCACGTTTCGGCCGCGCTGCTGGAACACCCGGATCTGGAGCCGCCCTTCCTCTGCCTCATCGTTTCCGGCGGTCACACGAACCTCGCGTACATGCGGGATTACGGGGACTTCGAGATCCTGGGGTCCACCCGCGACGACGCCGCCGGCGAAGCCTTCGACAAGGTCGCCCGCGCCATCGGGCTGGGCTACCCCGGCGGGCCGAAGATCGAAAAGGCAGCCCGCGAGGGCGATCCTGCGGCGATCCCTTTCCCCCGCGGCAAGGTCGACGAAGCGCCCTACGATTTCACCTTCAGCGGCATGAAATCCGCCGTCTTAAACTACCTGAACCACGCGGAAATGACCGGAGAGACGGTGAAACAGGCCGACGTGGCCGCCTCCTTCCAGGCCGCCGTGATCGACGTCCTGGTCAGCCGCGCCATGCACGCGGTAAAAGAACGCGGCGAAAAGCGCCTGGTGCTGGCCGGCGGCGTGGCGGCCAACGGGGCGCTGCGCGGGGCGCTGAAAAACGCCTGCGATAAAGCCGGCGTCGCCCTCTACGTCCCGTCCCCCGTCTTCTGCACGGATAACGCCGCCATGATCGGCGCGGCGGGCTACTACCGCTTCCGGAAGGGCGAGCGCGCCGGCCTGGACTTAAACGCCGTACCCTACCTGGAACTGACGGAGTAACAGGCGCTTGCAAGCCGCCGAGCGAGCCGGACAATACTTTTCGAACGATTTAGCGAAGCGACTAGTGAGCGCCAGCGTGGTTCGCCGAGCGAGCCGGAGAATACTTTTCGAACGATTTAGCGAAGCGACTAGTGAGAAAAGTTTTCGTCCGGGCGCGAGGCGGGGCACGCGTTCTGGAAAAGTTTTCGTCCGGGCGCGAGGCGGGGCACGCGTTCTGGAAAAGTTTTCATCCGGGCGCGAGGCGACAATAACAGACTAAGGTAAGACCTTATGAACACTCAGATCTCACAGACGTATCAGAAGCGTTTCGTCACCGCCCTCGCGGCGGTCCTTCTGCTGGCCCTGATCCCGCTGTACCTGCTCGCCTTCTACGCGCATCCCAGCGTCGACGACTACTATTACGGAGCCGAGACCGCCGCCCTCTGGCGCGAAAGCCGGGACGCCGGCGCCGTCATCCGCCTTTCTTTCGACATGATGAAGGAAAGCTACGAGACCTGGCAGGGCAACTTCGCCGCCATCTTCCTGATGCGCCTCGAGCCCGGCATCTTCGGGGAAAACGCCTACTTTATCGCCCCTCTCATCCTGATCACCTCCTTCGCCGCCGCCACGCTCAGCTGTTTTTATCTGGCCGCGCGGCGTCTGCTGAAAGCCGGCAAAGCCGCCGCTCTGGCTGCGGCCGTCGCCGTGAGCTTCTGCGCCCTTGAATTCTGCTACCGCCCCGTCGATTCCTTCTACTGGTACAACGGCGGCATTTATTACACCTTCTTTTTCTCCCTAAGCCTGTTCCTGTACGCTCTGCTGATCCAGGCGGGCAGCGGGAAGACCCGCGCCGGCCGGATCGTGGCCGCAGCGGCTGCCGTCCCCCTGGCCTTCCTGATCGGCGGCGGGAACTATTCGACGGCTCTGTCCTGCGCGGTGCTGCTGGCCAGCGTCTGCGTTTTCCTTTTTGTCACGAGACGAAAGACGGGCGCCTGGCTTCCGACGGCCCTGGCCCTTGCGGCGCTTCTCATCTCCCTGGCCGTCAGCATCCTCGCGCCGGGCAACGCCGTCCGCCAGTCCGTGACAGGAGAGAGCAGCGGCGTCGTGAAAGCGCTCGTCTATTCCTTCGCCTACGGCGGCTATTCGCTGGCGGAAGGCCTGAAAGTGCCCGTCCTGGTTCTCTGGATCGGCCTGCTGCCGCTGCTTTACCGCCTGACCGGGCGGACCAATTTCCAATACCGCTGCCCGCTGCTGGTGCTGCTCTTTACCTTCGGCATCTATTCCTCGCAGGGAACGGCGCTGTTCTACGCGCAGGGGCTCCGGATGCCCGAGCGCATGAGCAATATCATCTACTTCAGCGCCTATCTCTTTACCGCTTTCAACCTGGCCTATTTCTGCGGCTGGCTGCGGCGGCGCTGCCCGGGGAACGCCCTGGAAAAGCTCGGTGACAAGCTCTTTGCTTCCGAAAAATACCTGACCCGCTTTGCGCTGGCGCTCGCGATTCTTTTTGCCCTCGGCTGCATCGGGCTCTGCCGGGTGTCGGAGGGTTCGGACGGCGGCGCGGCCTTCGATCTGGAGCCTTTGAGCGTAAACGCCGCGTACAGCCTGGCCAGCGGGGAAGCCGCCCGCTTTGACGCGGAGATGCAGGCCCGCGCGGATTTCCTGTCCGCCCAGGACGAAGGCGCTTTCGTCATTCTGAAGCCCTTAAGCGCCAGCCCGAAGGCGCTGGTCCACTCGGACATCACCGGAGATCCGGAGGATTTCAAAAACGATCACCTGGCCCGCTTCTATCATCTGAGCGGCGTCGTTGTGGGAACGGTCGAAGAAGAGTAGAAAAAAGGCAGCCGCTTTCCTGGCGGCCGCATCGCGATAAAAAGAAAGGAAGAAAACATCATGGAAGCAAAAAAGAACCCTTACGAAGGAACGCAGACCGAAAAGAACCTGCTGGCCGCTTTCGCCGGTGAATCGCAGGCAAGAAACAAATACACCTATTTCGCTTCCACCGCCAAGAAGGAGGGCTACGAACAGATCTCGGCCCTGTTCCTGAAGACGGCGGAAAACGAGAAGGAGCACGCCAAGCTGTGGCTGAAGGAACTGAAGGGCATCGGCAATACGGCTCAGAACCTGGCCGAAGCCGCCGACGGCGAGAACTACGAATGGACCGATATGTACGAAGGCTTTGCCAAGACGGCGGAAGAGGAGGGCTTCCCGGAGCTCGCGAAGAAGTTCCGCGGCGTCGCCGCCATCGAGAAGCATCACGAGGAACGCTACCGCGCGCTGCTGAAGAACGTGGAAACGGCGCAGGTCTTCGAAAAGAGCGAAGTCAAGGTCTGGGAATGCCGCAACTGCGGCCACATCGTGGTCGGCACGAAGGCGCCCGAAGTCTGCCCCGTGTGCGCGCATCCGCAGAGCTACTTTGAGATCAACGCGGAAAACTACTAAAGGACCGGAACCGCCCGGCAGCGGCGGACGGGGACCCCGGCGGACGCCGCCCCGTTCCCGCGGAGCGCTGCGGACGGAACCGAAAGCATATCCATCTATATCAATACAAATGAGGAGCAGCTTATGAGCACGAACCAAGCGACTCCGCAGCCGGCGGCCGGCGCGGAAAAGAAAAACAGAAAAACGAGCCCCTGGAAGAAGATCATCATCCTTGCGGTGATCCTCGTGGTCTTCCTTCTGCTCACCAATCCTTCCCTGATGTTCTTCCTGCCGGAAGCCTGGCGGGATTCCATGAAGGAAGCCTACGGCGGCCTGTTCGGCGACGTGGACCAGGTCACGAAGGTGATCCACTTCAACTGGATCTCCATCTTCAAGGTGATCGTGATCGTCCTGTTCATGATGATCCTGAAAGCGCTGCTGAAGCTGCTGCTGGAAAAGATCAAGCCGAAAACGCCCAAGGGAGCCAGCGTGCTCTCCATGGTGAAGAGCTTCAGCGGCTACGCCATCGCGCTGATCATGCTGATCTGGTGCCTGTCGGCCATCGGCATCAACCTGAGCACCATCTTCGCGAGCATAGGGATCGTTGCCCTGATCATCGGCTTTGCGGCGGAGAGCCTGATCGAGGACGTGGTCACGGGCCTCTTCCTGGTCTTTGAGGACGAGTTCAACGTCGGCGACATCATCGAGTACAACGGCTTCCGCGGCACCGTGATCAACATCGGCGTGCGCGTGACGAGCATCCAGGATCCGGGCGGCAACATCAAGCTGGTCAACAACTCGGATCTGAGGAACGTCCTGAACCGCTCCCGCACCAATTCGAACGCTATCTGCGATATCCCGATCTCCTACGCGGCGAACCTGGCCGAGACGGAAGAGATCCTGAAAGGCATCGCCGCCGGCATGCCGGCCAAATACCCGGGGCTGTTCCATATGCCGCCGCAGTATCTGGGCGTCCAGGCGCTGGATGCCTCCTCGGTCAACCTCCGCTTTATCGCGAAGGTCAATGAAAGCGATATCTACACCGCGGCCCGGACCATGTTCCGGGAGTTCAAGATCGGCATGGATGAAGCCGGCGTGGAGATCCCGTTCCAGCAGGTCGTCATCCATCAGGGGGACAAATAAAAAGATCTCATGAAACGCTTTTTCATAGAATCTGAATACGCTCTGCCGGCGGAGGAATTTACCAGCCCTCCCGAGCAGCCGGAGACGCTTCTGGACAGGAGGCGTTATCCCGGCGCGCCCGGAACGCCGCCGGAACCGAAGGCGGCCGTGGAGGATCCGGTCAATCCCACGATCTCGGCGGCAACCGAAGAGGCGGCCGATGCGGCGAAGGCGTCCGAGGCCGGCCAGACGCAGGAGCGGCAGGCTAAAAAGAAACGCTCGCTGCTGCTGCAGATCGCGGCGGTAGCGTCTTCCGTGGTGCTGGTGTCCAACTCCTTCGGCCTGGACTTCCTGGGTCTGGACGGGCTGTTCAACGACTCGGTCATCATCGGACAGGTCGAAGCGGAGACCAAGCCGGTCACCCCGTCGGCGTATGCGATGCCGGGCCTGCCGCTGGGCGGGGATACCGAATTCCCGGAACTGACGGATACGGAGCCGAAGCTGGCGGACTATAACGGCTATCCGTATGATATCTGGATCGCCGAAGGAACCTTTCAGCAGGCGTCTGACGGCGGCTGGGAGACGATCATTCACCGCTTTCCTTATCTGGATGAAAGAAGCGGCGGCGAGCTGATCGGGCCGATGGCGACCTTCTTCGACCGGGACGGCAGTCCGCTGGATCTCCGGGGCAGCGACGAAACGATCTGGTACGATCCTTCCTCGAACACGCTGACCCTTCACGGCTATACCGGGGAGTTTCTTCAGATCCACCGCATGCCGGAAGGCTTTTCCATCCGGCTGGAGGGCGTCAGTACGCTTTCACAGTTCCTGTTTGCGGACGGCTGCAGCCTCCGCCTGACGGGAGACGGCACGCTGCGCGTCAACCCGCAGGGGAAATATGAATACGGCGTCCTGATCCGGGCAGCCTACTCCGATGCCTGCCTGATGATCGACCGTGAGGTGAATTTCAGCTTTGAGGGCTCGGAATGCGCCGTGCGGATCGAAGCAACCAGCGCACAGAAGGCCGTCTGGCTGAAGGATCCCGTCGGATTTACGAACGTCCGTCAGGCGACCTTTGTCAGAGAAGATTCCAAGGAAAGGATCGACCCGGACAAAGATTCGGATTCGCTGCATTATTATACCTGGACCCTGATCAACAGGACAACGGGAAACCCGGCGCACGGCCTCGGACGCGGGCCGGAAGCGCCCGAACCGCCGCAGACCGAACCCGCCACTCAGGCGCCGACCGGACCGGTCATTACGCCGCCGGAAGAAACGACGCCGGCGGGAACGACGCCGGAAGAAACGCTTCCGGATGAAACGACCGAGGCAGTGCCGACCGAGCCGGTCCTGGCCGGTGAGGCGATCGGCGGCGACAGCGCCTTCCCCGTCCTGCCGGATCCTCTGCCGTCTGTTTATCCGGCAGATAGCTCTACGCGCGGGGGCAACTTTATATTCAGCGACGACACCGGCTACTTTACTCTGGATGCCGACAGGAACGTCTATCCGGCGGGGCGGAGCGACATCCTCTACGATAAGGCGACCAACACCCTGATCCTGAATAACTGTACGGGGAAGCACCTGCAGATCGAGCAGATGGGGACCGGCTTCCGGATCCTGCTGATAGGAAAGAACATGCTGTCAGGCACGATCGAGGTCTTTGGGAACGGTCAGGAAGCGGTTGCCGTCACCTTAGCCGGAAGCGGGTATCTGAGCCTCAATGCTTCCGGTGAGTATGACGCGGGCTTGTGTATATGGGGCTTTGACAAAGAAGCCTGCGTGATGATCGAGGACGGCGTCACGCTGGATATCGTCGGTGCGAGAGCGGCCGTTATGGTGAACGGAACGACGACGGCCAAGGCGATCTATTATACCCATCCGGAACCGCTTGCCGGCGTCCGTCAGGAGGTCTTTTCACGGAGTTCGTACTCCTCCGGAGACGGCTTCTCCTACGACTGGATGACGGTCAGCGAAGAAGGCATGCCGGTCACTTCGGTCCACTTAGGCGGCGAAGTGCCGCCGGATCCGGAGCTTCCGGGCCTGCCGGTGGGCGGAGACGCGGAGTTCCCTGCTCTGCCGAATCTGATGCCGAACACGCCGGTTCCGGGCTACGGGGTCCTGAACGAGGACTATATCCAGCTCTTCGACCGCGAATCGGATGAAATGTGGGAGTTCCTGTACTTAAATCCGGCCTGGACGAACGACCGGGTTAGCCCTGCGGGCATATCCTACGATCCCGACACGAACACGCTGACCCTGAACAATTATCATGGGGCAGGTATCAGCGCCAACCTGCTGGGCAACGGCTTCACCGTGGAACTGATCGGGGAAAACGAGCTGACGCAGGATTTCATGGTCTGGGGTTTCTACACCGGCGGCAGTATCACCTTCACCGGGACGGGCTCGCTGATCATCAACAGCTCCTTCACGCAGGAGGTCGGCCTGAATGTGATCGGTGAGTACTCCGAATCCTGTGTCATGATCGACAGCGGCGTGACACTGGACATCTTTGGCAAGACCAATGCGATGCAAGTTTTGAATACGAGCGCGGAAAAGGCCGTCTGGTATCTGTCCGGGAAGCCGCTTGAGAACGTTCGGCAGTGCATCGATGCTGAAGGCGCGACGAACGGGGTCATTTATCGGCATTGGATCCTGACGGGCAATACGGAAGGCTCCGATGTGACCCATCTTCATATTGAGGGGGCTGCAGCCAGTCCGTAAGCCGGAAAAACAAAAAGAATGGGCGGGAGAGGACTAAGGCGCCTCAAAAGGCCGGATCCCAGATCTGACCGGGGAAGGCGGGGCCGGCTCTCGTCCTTTTTTTCACAAAAAAAGGCGGCGCCCATACGGGCGCCGCCGGAAAGCGGAAGTCAGCGGCTGTATCAGCCTTCAATCGCAATGTGCTTCGGCTCTTCAACCTTCGGCACTTCTTCTTTCTTCGGAAGCGTGATCTTCAGGACGCCGTTTTCGAATTTCGCCTTGATATCCTCTTCGGTCAGGATCTCGCCGACGTAGAAGCTGCGGGAGACGTTGCCGACGTAGCGCTCGCGGCGCAGGTATTTCTTGCCTTCCTCAACCTCGTTTACGCGGCTGGCGGCGACGGTCATGTAGCCGTCTTTCAGGGTGATCTGTACGTCTTCCTTTTTGAAGCCCGGCAGATCGATATGGACTTCGTAGCCTTCCTTGTCCTCTTTCACGTCGGTCCGCATCAGGCCGCCGATGCCGTTGAATTCGTGCTCCATGCGGCGCAGCTCGCGGTGCGCGTCACGCGCGGGGCGGTCCCAGGTCGGGAAGTTCATTAAGTCCTCAAAGAAATCATTTCCAAATACGCTCGGTAATAACATGTTTTTGTCCTCCAATCTTTTATCTCTTCGGTCCCGCCGGGGACCTTTTGTTTTTTATCCGTAAGGCCTTTCCGAACCTTACGGCTGCAGTATAGCACAGTTATTAGCACTCGTCAATAGCGAGTGCTAATAAAATTTGTGAAGTTTTTGTGAAGGATCAGTCTTTTTTCCTGGTCTCGATCCCGAAGAAGGCGATCACCGCACCGATCAGGCAGATCCCGGTGGCGATCCACAGGGTCGCCGGGACGCTCAGAAGATCGAAGAGGCGGCCGCAGATGAGGCTGGCCAGCACGGAGCCCAGAGCCGTCGTGGTGTAGGTCAGGCTCTGCGCCTTGGCGGAGTCTTCAAAAGAGATGGCTTTTTCCACGTACGGAACGCTGGCGGCCGTATACAGGGCGAAGGCGGGCGCCTGCAGCAGGAAGGCAAGGTAAAGGCCCGTCAGGTTCGAGGCGGCGGCAATGGCCGCCGATTCGAACACGAAGAAAACGATGGAAAAGCGCAGGAGCCGGCCGAAATCCTTCTTCCCGAACAGGCGGGTGAAGAGCAGCATGACCGGGATCTCGATGGCCGCCGCATAGCCGGTCAGGAAGCCCATGTCGCGGGTGTTGCCGCCGGCGTTCCGCGTGATATTGATCAGAAAGCTGAAGATGGCCAGATGCGCGCAGTAGATCAGGACCATGCCCAAAAGGTGCAGGCAGAAGCGCGGGTTTTTCCGGAAAAACTCCGGCAGGGTGACGCCCTTCGGCACGTCGCGGACGGCCGCGGTATCCGGGACCTTTCCGGCGATGAAAAGAAAAGCGGCCAGCTGGAAGGCGGTCATCAGAAGGCCGGCCAGCGGCGGGATGCGGATGGGAGAGCTCTCCGCCAGGATGCCCAGAACCACGGAGCTTAAAACGTAGGCAAGGGACCCGATCCCGCGGGCAAAGCCGTAGTCGAGCGGAATGCCGCTGTAGGAGGCGTCCGTGTAGAGCTTCAGGTTCAGCGTGTTGTCGGTAGTGGACAGGCAGATGTAGACCGAATACAGGACGGTCGTTAAGAGCCCCTTGACCGGATAAAAAAGCATAATGACCAGCGCGGCCGTCTGGAAGGCGAGCAGGAGGGGAGCCAGCTTTTTGGCGGTGACGCGGTCGCTTCTGTCGATGCAGGAAGCGAGCCACGGCCCCAGCAGCGTACTGAGCAGATGGCCGGACGCGATGATGCCGCCCAGCTGGGTGTTGTTGTAGCCAAGGGCCTGCAGATAGACCGCTGCAAAGCCCAGGGAGACGCTGTAATTCATCCAGTACGTGGCCTGCACCAGGCTGTAATGGACGGTCAGAGATTTTTTCCGGGGGGGGACGCTGCTGCCGCTGTTCATGGCCTCACAAGATCCTTTCCTGATCTTCGCATTTCGTGACGGGACGGAGCTGCCCTGTCGGCCCTATTATAGCAGGCGGAATGCGCCGTGGCCACAGGAAAAAGCTGTTTTTCCGGGCAAAATATGATATACTGAAAATGTCAGGAAAAAGAAGGAGCTGTTTATGGAACGTATTTTTGACGAAGCATACTGTCTGAAGACGTTTGAACGCCTGCTGGCGGCGGATTCGACCACCGGCCAGTACGAGGCGGTGCAGCAGGTCTGCTGCGATATTCTGGACGAGCTCGGCATCTCTTACACGCTGACGCACAAGGGCGGCGTGATAGCGGATCTGGGCGGCAAGGGGAACACGCTCTGCGTGACCGCGCATCTGGACGATATCGGCCTGATGGTGCGGCACGTGAACGCGGACGGGACATTAAACGTCTGCCCGGTGGGCGGCCTGTATCCCTTCTACTGCGTGACGGAGAACGTGCGCGTCCATACCCGGGACGGAAAGGTCTATACGGGCTGCGTCTGCCGCACGCCGAATTCCATCCACGTGACGGAGGAGGAGCTGCGCGCCACGCCCGGCGATTTCCGGAAGAACGTCTGCGTGGTCCTGGACGAAAACGTGAAAAGCGCCGCGGATACGAGGGCGCTCGGCGTCGAGACCGGCGATATGATCGCGCTGGAGCCGCGCTTTGCCTATGTGAACGGGTACTTAAAGTCCCGCTTTATCGACGATAAGGCCTGCGCTGCCGTACTGCTGACGGCCATGAAGGCGGTCAGGGAGGAAAAGATCCCGCTGCTGCGCCGGGTGCTGGCATATTTCGCCATGTTCGAGGAAATCGGCCACGGCACGACCTACCTGCCGGAGGGCGTGAAGGACGTCCTGGCGGTGGACATCGCGCCGACCGGGCCGGACCAGAACTCCGACGAGCGGAAGGTCTCGATCTTCGCGAAGGATTCGCGCTTCCCCTATCACTGGGGAATGACGAACGAGCTCCGGAAGACGGCGACAGAGGCCGGGATCGCTTACGTGATGGATATTTTCACGCCGCACTACGGAACGGACGGCGACGGCAGCGTGATGGCGGGCTACGATATCCGCCACGCGGCCATCGGGCCCGGCACGGCGAACAGCCACGGCTACGAGCGGACGCATATCGAGGGCCTGAAGGCGACGTACGGGCTGCTGCTGGCTTATCTGCAGCGCCGTATCTGAACGGATCAGCGGAAAAGGCAGGACAGTCATGACGGAAAAGGAAAGAAACGAATACGAACAGCTGAAGGAGGTCCCCGTGGATTCGCAGCAGATCCGGGCCGGCCGGATCCTGGATATGCGGGTGGACCGGGTGCAGGTCTATAACGGGAGCCTGGCTACCCGCGAGCTGGTGCGGCATCTGGGCGCGGTCTGCATCGCGCCGGTCACTAAGGACGGGCGGATCGTCCTGGAGAGGCAGTACCGCTACCCGGTGGACCGGGTCTTAACGGAGCTGCCTGCCGGCAAGCTGGACTTTAAGGACGAGGATCCGCTGGAGGCGGCCAAACGCGAGCTGCGGGAGGAGACCGGCTTCCGGGCCTCGGACTGGGTCTTCCTGGGAGATTTCTACCCGGCGGCAGCCTACAGCGACGAGCATATCCGTATGTATCTGGCGCGGGGGCTCGTCAAAGGCGAACGGGACCTGGATCCGGACGAGAACATCAACGTATTCACGCTGCCGCTGGCGGAGGCCGTGGACGCGGTCATGCGGGCAGAGATCCCGGACGCGAAGACGCAGCTGGCGATCCTGAAAGCGGCGGAATATCTGAAGAGAGAGAAGCGCCGGGACGGCGAATAAAGCCCGGCGGACTGCGGGCGGACTGCCCGGTCATACTTAAGAAAGGAGAGCGCCGTGAAGAGACCATTGATTTTTGTTTTGCTCGTTTTCTTTCTCCTGTCCTGCCTGGCCGGCTGCGGCAGAGAAAAAGAGAACGGCGCCGTTGCGGTCGAGTACGGCAGGACGGTCTTTCTGGTGGATAAGAGCGCGGGCACCATCCGCGGCGGCAGCCACACCTATACTTTCGAAAATACAGGCTCCGCCCTGAAGATCACCTATCCGGACGGCAGCATCTACACCTGGCAGAAGATCGGCGAAGCAACGGTCGGTTCCGGCAGCAGCGATCCGTCTGCTTACGGCTATGCGTCGGCGTCGGTGCTGCGGGAGGTGCTCCAAAAGTCTTCCGCGGTGCAACAGGATCAGGGGGAAAGCCGCCATACGGGGATCGGCATCCTGTTGCTGCTCGTCGGGATCGTGAATACCGTCTGGCCGAGAGCCGCCTGGTATCTGGGCGGGGGCTGGCGCTATAAGGACGCGGAACCCTCCGATACGGCGCTCTTCCTGTACCGCGCCGGCGGCATCGCTGCCGCCGTCATCGGCTTTTTCGTCATGTTTACCTAAGATCATAAGATATAAAAAAACGCGGGCCCGTCCGGATGGTGTGCTACCCGTCAAGAGGACAGTGAAAAATTAAAAAGTTTCGTACCGCCAGTCGTGTATGCAGCTGGCGGTATTCTTATGCCGCCAAATAGTACTGCTCATGGAACTCGAC
>JAEEGF012485285.1_pt1 | contig 18086 bp, 9 predicted proteins | sample 9134171 | NCBI WGS metagenome assembly JAEEGF01 (sample SAMN16246542, study PRJNA631951) | gut metagenome | biome: gut microbiome; feature: rumen; material: AP-attached | host: Bos | place: Iran: Karaj | collected 2018-10
CAGTTGGTGAGGCGATTCAGGTCTTTCTGTGTGAGATGCTGCCAACTATACTGTGCCCGTTCGCCTAAGGTCTTCTCTAACAGGTAACTCCACAGGCGGGAAGGGAGATTGAACGGACGGATCGTCGCCAGTTGCTTCTGGGGATGTTGGGCGATGATGGCTTGTAGTTCCGCCTGTACCGTTGCGTCTTTCTCACTGCACCAGTTGACGGCCAGTGGCATCTGATACTGGTGGTCGTACAGTTCACGGGCTGCATAGCTGGAGAGACGCAGGATGGCAGGGCCGCTCATACCCCAGTGGGTGATGAGCAACGGCCCCGACGCCTTGAAGTTCGTACCAGGTATATAGGCGGTAGCCTCTTCCACCACCGTTCCCATCAGGGCACGCAGTGCCTCGTCGGTGATATTGAAAGTAAACAGTGATGGTATGGGTTCGATGGTTGGAACGCCAACCATCGAAGCGGTCCCACCGCCAGTCGTCACTGCGATGTAGTCGTAATCTGCGAGTTGATCAAGGGACTCGATTTTGGCTTGGGTGCGGATGTCGATCCCATGGCGTCGGGCTTCGGCGAGGAAAAGGTTGATGATTGTATGTGAATCCTGGGAAGCCGGAAACACACATGCATCGTCCTGCGTGACCAGTCTGACACCGTGATTCTCGAACCAGCTATAGGCATCGCGATAGTTGAAGGTCTTAAAGAGACGTTTCATCAGCCGGTGCCCACGAGGATAGACCTGTGAGAGATCACGCACGGCCTCAAACGAGTTCGTGCAGTTACAGCGACCGCCGCCCGATACCTCCACCTTTGCCAGTACCTTCTTCGACTTCTCGAAGATGGTCACCTCCATCGTCGGCATCATCTCCTTCAGGTTGATAGCTAGGAAAAAGCCTGCGGCGCCCCCGCCGATAATCGCCGTCCTCATTTCTCAATTAGGATTCGTGCATCCACCGCTACGACGCCGTTTTCGTCAGCCAACAACGGGTTCAGGTCCATCTCCTTGATCTCCGTGGCAAAGCGGAGGAGGGTGGAGAGACGTACGATGATCTCCGCATATTTCTGTTCGTTGATGCCCTTCTGCCCGCGTGTGCCCTTCAGGATCTTATAACCACGCAAGGAGTGTATCATTGAATAAGCCTCGCCATAGGAGAGTGGTGCCAGACCCGACGACACATCCTTCAGTACCTCGACGAAGATACCGCCTAAGCCACAGAGTATCACATGCCCGAAACGCTCTTCATATTTCGCACCGATGAAGAGTTCGGTGCCCTTCAGCATCTTCTGGACCATCACACCTGTGGCACCCTCGATCTGCATCATCCGGTCGTATTCCAAAGCCAGATGTTCCGCTGTACGGATGTTCAGGGCAACGCCACCCACATCACTCTTATGGACCGGACCCACCACCTTGGCCACCACCGGATAACCTACCTTCTGGGCGAAGGCGATGAGTTCGTCTTTCGACGTGCTCACCAGTTCTGGAACAAGTGGAATACCGGCACAGGAGAGGATGTCGCGCACGGTCTGAGGCGGCACGTAACCATTCTCCTCGATGCTCATGATGATCTTGTTGAGTCTGGGAATGTCGATGCCGTAGAGCTGTACCTCTGGCGGTGCAGGCATCGGCGTTTTCATGATCTGTGAGAGGGCGGTGGCCAGCGTCACTTCATCGCTGAAGTTCACGTGCCCCTTTGCCAGAAATTCCGCCACCTCTGCGCCAGCGGTATGCTGACTGGGTAGGATCGGGAAGACAGGCTTCTTGCAGGTCTGTATCTTCTGGTCGAGTACATCATAGGCCTCATAGAGCTGGGTGAGTCCTGGTGTGCCATAGATCACGGCGATGGCATCAATATGGTCGAACTTGTTCTCACAATAGTCGATAACGGTACCTAACTGCTCCGGGGTACCGGTAGCCAGGAAGTCGATGGGGTTAGCGACGGATGAGCCCGGGAAGAGTTTTTCCTTGAGTTCATCTGCCAGAGGACCTTCGATCTTCGGCACGTTCAGTCCACCTTTTGACAGAGCATCGGTGAGCATCACACCAGGTCCACCAGCATGGGTGACGATGGCGAAGTTGCGACCTTTCAGGGGAGGCAGGGTGAAGATACAACCTACGGTCGTCAGTTCCTCACGGGAGAAGCAACGTACGATACCGGTCTTACGGAAAAGGGCCTCTACCGCCGCGTCAGACGAGGCGATCGCCCCTGTATGGCTTGAAGCAGCCCTGCTGCCACTCTCCGACGAACCTGCCTTGATGGCTGCAATGCGACAGCCCTTCTTGATAAGGCTGCTGGCATGGAACAGCAGTTTGTCGGGATTGGAGATATTCTCGATATAGAGTAGTTTGACTTGAGAGTCGGTCTCGGGATCGAAGTGCTCGTCCATGTACTGCAACACGTCCTCAATACCGATCTGTTTGCCATTGCCGATGCTCCAGACGCTGTTGAACTGCAGACCTTTGCTAACCGCACTCTCGAGGATGAACACCGCCGTCGCCCCAGAGCCACTGATGAAATCCACACCCTTCGGATTCAGTTTCGGGATGGGGAGTGTGAACACACTGTGATGCTGACGGTTCAACAATCCGATGCAATTCGGTCCGATCAGGGCAGCCCCATACTGTTCGCAGGCATCGAGGATGCGCTGTTCCAGGAGGGCCCCCTCGTGTGTCTCCTCACCGAAGCCGGCCGAGATGATCACGAAGGCCCTGACGCCCTTCTCGCGACAGAGATACTCCACATAGTCGGGACAGTATTTGGCAGCCACCACCAGCACAGCAAGATCGGTCTGTGGCAGGTCCTTCACATCGTGACAGGTCTTGACGCCCTGTACGTCGTCTTCCTTCGGGTTGACGATCCTTAGTTCACCTTGATAGCCCCCGTTGATGATGTTTCTGACGATCGCACCACCGGGCTTATGGACATTATTGGAGCCGCCGATCACGACGATACTCCTTGGATTCAGCAGTTGTTCGTTTATCATATTAGCTGCAATATTTGTTAGGTGCAAAGATAGTGCAAATCGAATAAAATACCAAATTTATTTGGATATTTTTGAGATGCAGCCTATCTTCGAATGAAATTCAAAGATAATATAATAATTCATAATTTCCAAATGAAATTCAAATTAATTCTTTACCTTTGCCAAATAAATATGCGGATATGAAGAAATTTATATTATTGCTTATCGTGATGATGTTACCTATGTGGCTATTCGGACAATCATACAGTGAGCTTTGGAAAAAAGCAAATGAGGCAGAAGGGAAAGACCTGCCTAAGACGCAGTATGAGGTGTTGCAGAAGATCGTAGCCAAGGCAGAGAAAGAGAAAGCCTACGGCCAGTTGCTGAAGGCTGAACTGAATGCCGCTCAGGTGATGAGCGTCATCGCACCCGACTCGTTGAAACCTGCTGTCGAACGGATCCAGCAGCGAGGTGAGGCGACCAAGGATGAGGTGCTACGTCTGGTATATCAGACGGTGCTCTATCGGGTGATCAGCGACAATAGCGATCTCGAGATGCAAGCCAAGCGCCCGGAACTCACCCCCAAACTCTGTGAGCAGTTAGCTCAGGTGAAGGAGAGTGTCTATGAGCCCTTTGTTCAAAAAGGTGCTGACAGTCATTATTTCAACAACGACCTGCTGAGTGTCGTCGGTTATGAGTTGGATGACCTGCAGCCTCTTTACGATTATTATACCAAGACTGGCAACCGTCAGGCCGCCTGTCTGGTGGTGGCTCAGTTGAAACGCTATACGTCTATTGAAGAGATTGATTCCCTTATCCAGGAATACCGTGATCTGAAGGAGTGCGGCGAACTCGCGATCAACCGTTATGACCGGATGTATGGACAGCCTGTGGCAGAGCGTATCGCCTATATCCATGAAGCCCTTCAACAGTGGAGCAGTTGGGATAGGATGGGCGTGTTGCGCAATGCAGAAAAGGAACTCACCAATCCTCAGTATCGTGTGTCGTACGATCATCAGGTGGTGACACCCCAGCAGTCGCAGACGGTTCAGCTCAAAGGGCTGCGCCACCTCTCTTCCATCACGATGAAGGTGTATCGCCTGAATGCCAATGGCGATCTTGATGCCTCGCCTACCTATGATACCGGCTATCAGAAGGTGAAGAAGCTCATCAAGGGTGTGGCTGCTGAGGAGACCCGTACCTATACGGGGAAGGAACCCTATGAGTTCTTTGAAGACTCTCTGACACTCCCCGCCCTGCCTGTGGGTGTGTATATGGTGGAGTTTACCTCCGCCCCGACCATGGAGCCTGTACGCCGTCTCTATTACGTCACCGATGTCTATACCATCATGGAGTCCCAGCCTGAGGCGCTGCGTTATGTCGTGGTGCATGCCTCTACGGGTCAGCCTATCGCAGGAGCGCATCTGCGTATTAAGGAGAGAAACTATGGTAATGATCATGTGCAGAATGTGGTGACGGATGCCAAGGGCGAATACCTCCTGAAAACCGACCGTCCGCATCGTCAGCGTGAGGTGTTTGCCTATACGGCAGACGACAAGGCCTGTCCGGAATTGAACGCCAGCAACCAATACAGCTACTATCAAGGGCAGGATCAGGTGTCGCGTACCTGTATCTATACCGACCGGAGTATCTATCGTCCGGGTCAGACCGTCCATGCGGCTGCCATCATCTATGAGGTGCAGAAGGGTATGGAGCATGCGGTGACAGCCCATAAGCATGTGACTTTTGTCTTGAATGATGCCAACGGCAAGAAGGTTGCAGAGAAGAGCACCACGACCGATGATTACGGTACGTGTGCCGCCGAACTCACTATCCCCTCTTCAGGACTCTCGGGACAGTTTACGGTCCGTGTCAACGGTCAGTCGCATTATATCCGTGTGGAGGAATACAAGCGTCCTACATTCCATGTTGATTTCCCCGAAGTGAAACAAGCCTATGCCGCCGGTGACACCATCAAGGTGAAGGGTGTGGCTCTGAGCTATGCCGGTGTACCTGTGCAGGAGGCGAAGGTCAGCTATAAGGTCACCCGTCGTACAGCCTTCTGGTGGTGGTCCTACAGCCGTTATTGGAATTCCGCCATCTTAGGCTATGGTCATGACGGGATAGAGGTATATCAGGGTGAAGCCGTGACCGACGCAGAAGGTCAGTTTGAGGCCCAGGTGCCTTTCGATCTGCCAGAGACCAGTCATCCGATGTTCTATACATTTGTGGTCAGTGCCGATGTCACCGATGCGGCCGGTGAGACCCATCATGGCGAACTCTCCCTGCCACTCGGTAACCGCAAACAGGCACTGAGTGTTGATCTGCCGGAGAAAGTGCTGCGCGATGAACAGCCCAAGACCATCTTCCATCTGTTGAATGCGGCTGGCAAGGATCTCGATGCCAGCGTGCGTTATCGCATTGACAACGGAAAATGGCAGGAAATTAAGACGCAGCAGTCTGTCGCCGTCGGTGACAAACTGAAGAGTGGCAAACATACTTTGGAAGCTACCTGTGAGGGGGACACCCTGCAGCGTGAATTCGTGGTGTTCGGCCTCGACGACACCACCCCCGCCACCACGACTGATGACTGGTTCTATCAGTCGGCCACCCAGTTCCCTGCCGACGGGAAACCCGTCACCATCCAGGTCGGTTCTTCAGCCCCCGACGTGCATATCGTCTATAGCGTCTTTGCCGGTGAGAAGGTCATTGAGAGTGGTGCGATCGATCGGAGCAACCAACTGATCAACCGCCAGTTCACTTATAAGGATGACTACGAGAACGGTCTGCTGCTCACCTTTGCCTGGGTGAAGGAGGGCAAATGCTATACGCATACCGCCCAGATCAAACGACCGTTGCCCGACAAGAAACTGAAACTGCAATGGACTACCTTCCGTGATCGCTTGAAACCCGGTCAGCAGGAAGAGTGGACACTGACCATACTCGATCCTCAGGGAAAGCCCGTTGATGCCCAACTGATGGCGACGCTCTATGACCAGAGCCTCGACCAGTTGCAGGCGCATCAGTGGTCGTTGGTACCCTATTACAACCTGCCGATGCCCACTAGCCGTTGGAATTTCCCCTCCCGTTATCAGATGTCGGCCAGTGCCTCTTACGACTGGAAACACGTTAGTGAAGGCAAACTGGTGTTCAGTGTCTTCGACCACAGTGTCTATCCCACGCCTTATTACGGCCGTTATCACTTCACCCGAGGGGCTGTGATGGGTTCTCGTATGAAGATGAGCAAGGCGGCAGGTATGGTGTATGATGAGGCTATGCCGATGATGGCGATGGCAGAAGTGGAGGAAGAGAAAGCGGTTGCAACCAATGATGAGGCTGCTGAGACTGTTGCTGAGACCCCACAGGGAGAGGGCTCTGTCCAGGTGCGTGAGAACTTGAACGAGACCGCCTTCTTCTATCCGCAGCTCACCACGGCGGCTGATGGATCGGTAGCCCTGAAGTTTACATTGCCCGAGAGTCTTACTACGTGGCGACTGCTTGGTCTGGCCCATACGAAGGATCTGTGTTATGGCACCATCGAGGGACTGTCTGTGGCTCAGAAGGATGTGATGATCCAGCCCAATGTGCCGCGCTTCCTGCGTGAAGGCGACGCTGCCACGATCTCCGCCCGTATCTTTAACACGAGTGAAAAAGACCTCACAGGCACGGCTGTGCTCAGATTCCTCAACCCCGAGACCAACGCTGTCGTATTGGAACAGAAACAGGCTGTCTCCATGAAGGCCGGCGGCACCACCCCCGTCACCTTCAACATAGACTTCTCACTTTTCACTCCTCACTCCTCACTTCTGATCTGTCAGATGACAGTCAGCGGTGCCGACTTCTCTGATGGCGAACAGCACTATCTGCCTATCCTGCCGGCCACATCGCATGTCACGGTCACCGTACCCGTCACCCAGCATCATCCGGGTGTCACCACCGTTGATCTGTCGAAGCTCGTGCCGGCCGATGCCACTCAACCGAAGCTCACGGTGGAATATACCAACCAGCCTGCCTGGTTGATGACCCAGGCGCTCTCCGTGGTGGGCACACCTGACAACGACAATGCCATCTCCCTGGCGGCGGCCTATTATGCCAATAGTCTCGGTCGTCATATCCTGGCGCAGAACACACAGGCCAAGCGTACCTTCCAACTCTGGAAACAGGAACCTGATGCCAACTCGTTGACCAGCGCACTCGAGAAAAACCAGGAACTGAAGGATCTGCTCCTCAACGAGACACCTTGGGTGCTCGATGCTGACAATGAGACCGAACAGAAACAGCGCATGGGCGACTTCTTCGATGAGAACCTGATGCAAAACCGTCTGCAACAGTCGCTCGATAAGTTGCGTAAGCTCCAGCGTAACAATGGTGCCTGGAGTTGGTGGCCCGAGATGCCAGGCTCCTTCTATATGACCGTCAGCATCAGCGAGATGCTCGTCCGTCTGAATGCGATGGCCGGTGAACAGGGTGAGACTGCCCAGATGCTCAATGCCGCCTTTAAGTTCATGGGACGTGAGATCATCGACGAGGTGAAGGAAATGAAGAAGTGGGAGAAAAAAGGCCACAAGCCCACGTTCCCCAGCTTCAAGGCCTTGCAGTGGCTCTATCTCGCCACCCTCGACGGACGTGAGTTGCCTGCCGATGTTCAGGCAGCCAACGCCTATCTGATGCCCCTGTTGAAGAAGGAGATCAAGAACCAGTCGCTCTACGAGAAAGCCCTGACGGCTATCATCCTCTCGAAGACCGAGCCGAAGCTGGCTGCCGAGTATGTGCAGTCGCTCAAGGAATACACCGTGTATCGGGAGAATATGGGGCGTTACTATGACACCCCGCGTGCCGGCTATTCGTGGTTCGACTATAAGATCCCAACCCAGACCGTCGCCATCGAGGCGATGCAGCGTCTGACGCCAGCCGACACGGAAACGATCACCGAGATGCAGCGCTGGCTCCTTCAGTCGAAGCGCACCCAGGCTTGGGATACACCCATCAACAGCGTGAATGCCGTTTATGCCTTCCTGCAGGGTAGCAATGCCCTCGCCCCACAGGCGTTGTCGGTGCTGAAGGTGGATGAAAAACCTTTGGAGCTTCCCAAGGCTACTGCTGCCATCGGTTATGTGAAGACTAACGTGCCTGCCGAGAGCAAGACACTCACCATTGAGAAATCCTCTGAGGGTACTTCCTGGGGAGCTGTCTATGCCCAGTTCATGCAACCCACAAAGTCTGTCGAGGCAACTGCCTCCGGTCTCACCGTCACCCGCGAGTTATTGACGAAGGGTGAGTTGAAAGTCGGCGACCGCATCAAGGTACGTATCACAATCACCGCCGACCGCGACTACGACTTCGTGCAGCTCATCGACCGTCGTGCGGCCTGTATGGAACCCGTGCGCCAGTTGAGCGGCTATACACAGGGTGCCTACTGTACCCCGAAGGACTGTTCTACGAACTATTACATCGACATGCTCTCCAAGGGCAAGCACGTCATCGAGACCGAATACTACATCGACCGTGCCGGCACTTACGAGACTGGTCTCTGCACCGTCGGTTGTGCCTATGCTCCTGAGTTCAGGGGTACGGCGAAATCCATCACGATAACAGTTAAATAACGCGATATGAAACATCTGTATATTATTCTTCTATTATTCCTACCTTCAGTAGCATCCGCTCAGAAACTGGCTGTTGCCAAATCTGTTATAGAGTGTGGTCGCACGGGTTTTAAGCAACCTGTCACCGCCACCTTCGAGCTGAAGAACAAAGGCCATCGTCGTCTGTATATCGAGAGTGTGAAACCCGATTGCGGCTGTACCGATGTCGAGTTCCCCAAGGAAGTCGGGGCAGGGGATAAGTTCACCATCAAACTAACCTACGATGCCCGTCAGCTCGGTCGTTTCCACAAGATGGCCGCCATCAAGAGCAACGCTTCCCAACAGCCCGTCTATCTCACGATGAAAGGTATCGTTGTGGCAGAACTGGAGGATTATACCGGCAACTATGCCTATAAGATGGAAGACCTCTTGCTCGACAAGAATGAACTCGAGTTCGACGATGTGAACAAAGGCGATGCCCCTGTTCAGGAGATCCATATCATGAACGATGGTGCTGAGACGATGACGCCTACGGTGATGCACCTGCCATCCTATCTCAGTGCCACGGTCGTGCCCGAGAAACTGTTCCCTGGTAAGACGGGTACCATCCGTGTGACGTTGAACACCGACAAGCTGCGTGACTACGGTCTGACGCAATCCACCGTCTATATCGGTCGTCAACTCGGTGAGAAGGTCAGTGAAGACAATAGCATGGGTGTGAGCATTGTGCTCCTGCCCGACATGAAGAGCTTCGATGCCGCCAACAAGGCCAATGCCCCGAAGTTGCAGATCTCTACCACCGACATCGACTTCACCAACTTCGAAGGCAAGTCGAAGAAAAGGGCTGAGGTCATCCTGGAGAACACAGGTGCCTCGGTATTGCAGATCTCCTCCATGCAGCTCTTCACACGCGGCCTGAAGGTCACCCTCGACCAGCGCGAGATTCAGCCAGGTCAATCCACCAAGCTCAAGATTACGGGTATCGCCACTGATTTGGAAAAGGTACGCACGCGCCCGCGTATCCTGATGATCACCAACGATCCCGACCACGCCAAAGTTGTCATCAACATTAAGAAGTAATGTTTAATCTTTAATGTTTAATGTCTCATGGAACATCCCGAGAATAGCTCAGAATATGCAGGCTTGCAAGTAAACAGCGGTGTCGAACAGCCCTCGATCATCAATCCTTATCTGAAGCGCAACCGTTTCCGTCGTCGTGAACTCTCAACGGCAGAGATGGTGGAAGGCATCCTCAAGGGCGATGTCACCGTACTCTCACAGGCCGTCACCCTCATCGAGAGTGTGAATCCCGACCACCAGGCGCGTGCCCAGGAGGTCATCAACAAGTGTCTGCCCTATAGCGGCAACAGTGTCCGTGTGGGTATCAGTGGCGTACCAGGTGCCGGCAAATCGACCTCCATCGACGAGTTCGGCATGCATGTGCTCCGCGAGAAAGGCGGTCGTCTGGCTGTGCTGGCCATCGACCCCTCCAGTGAGCGTACCAAAGGCTCTATCCTCGGCGATAAGACGCGTATGGAGAAGCTCGCCCAGCATCCCGACTCCTTCATACGGCCTAGCCCATCCGCAGGCTCCCTCGGTGGTGTCGCCCGTAAGACGCGTGAGACCATCATCCTCTGTGAGGCAGCAGGCTTCGATAAGATCTTCGTCGAGACCGTCGGTGTCGGACAGAGTGAGACCGCCTGTCACTCGATGGTCGATTTCTTCCTGCTCATCCAGGTGGCAGGTACGGGCGACGAGCTGCAGGGCATCAAGCGCGGTATCATGGAGATCTCCGATGGCATCGTCATCAACAAGTGCGACGGTGATAATGTCGATCGCTGTCAGATGGCTGCCACGAACTTCCGCAATGCCCTCCACTTCTTCCCGATGCCCGAGAGCGGTTGGACGCCGAAGGTGCTCTGCTATTCAGGCTTCTACGGCACAGGCGTGAAAGAGATCTGGGATATGATCTATCAGTATATTGACTTTGTGAAACAGAACGGTTACTTCGACTATCGTCGCAACGAGCAGTCGAAATACTGGATGTATGAGAGCATCAACGAGCATCTGCGCCTGAACTTCTACAACAATCCTGTCATCAAGGCCCAGTTGCAGGCAGCCGAGCAGACGGTTCTCGCCGGACAGAAAACCTCGTTCGTCGCCGCCCAGGACCTGTTAGATGAGTATTTTAATATTTTAAAATTATGATTCAAATTGAAATCGATGAAGGCAGTGGCTTCTGCTTCGGTGTGACCACCGCCATTAAGAAAGCCGAGGAGGAATTGGCACAGGGCAAGACCCTCTTCTGTCTCGGTGATATCGTACACAACGGTATGGAGTGCGAACGTCTGCTGAAGATGGGACTTGTCACCATCAACCACGACGAGATGCGCCAGTTGCATGATGTCAAGGTATTGTTGCGTGCCCATGGTGAACCCCCTGAGACCTACGAGCTCGCCCGTAAGAACAACATCGAGATCATCGATGCCACCTGTCCTGTGGTGCTCCAGCTCCAGAAGCGCATCAAGGCGCAATATGGTGAGGGCAAGGGTGGGGCCTCCCAGATCGTAATCTTCGGAAAGAAAGGTCACGCTGAGGTGCTTGGTCTCGTAGGCCAGACCGACTCCAAGGCCATCGTCATCGAGAGTTTCGACGAAGTCACCAAACTCGACTTCTCACGCGACATCTACCTCTTCTCCCAGACCACGAAGTCGCTCGATGAGTTCCATCGCATCATCGATTACATCCAGTCGCATATCGACAAGGATGCCACGTTCAGGAGCTTCGACACCATCTGTCGCTCAGTAGCCAACCGCATGCCGAATATCTCCAGCTTCGCCAAGAAGCACGACCTGATCCTTTTCGTCTGCGGTCGTAAGAGTTCTAACGGCAAGGTGCTTTTCAATGAGTGTCTGCGTGTGAATCCCAACAGTCATCAGATTGAAGACCCCCGTGAGATCCAACCGGAATGGCTCGAAGGCATCAAGACCGTCGGCATCTGCGGTGCCACCAGCACCCCCCGTTGGCTCATGGAGCAATGCCGCGACGCCATCACGGCGCGGTCGTTGTCCTGATGGGCACGGCGGAATCACAGAGGAGATGGTGAGTCAATGGGTATTCTGAATATGAACATTCGACCAAATACAAGTATGATCACCTGTATTTGGTCGAATTCTTACATATATCAGTCTCTAAATTAGCATGTAGCTAAAAATCATAATCCAGATTAGTATAGGTTATCCAATAACTGGGCTCAGTGCTTTGAACTCGTACAGTTGCCATATACTCATTACTCCAGACTCGTTCATTCTGGGTATAAGAATAGTCAGACCAATCATATTGTCTATAAAAGTATTCATCTAGATATGACCAATCTGCAACAAAAGCGTCTTCAGCATTATAGACGGTCTGAACCTTTTCAATCTGAAGGGTATATTTGTTGTAACGGTACTGCAAAGCATACATATCGGGATCAGACTCAGGAAACATATAATATAATCCATCCTTCTCCTCATCAATGACAAACACACCATCTGGCGTTCCATATTTCTCCAAGATATCAGTTATCGGGTGGTGGGTTTCTGCCGCAAACCTTTTAATACGGCCGTTAACCTCAACCTTTACGAAAACCAATTCATCACCCAGCTTTATCGAAATAAAAGCGGTTCCCTCTTGAATGGCACGAACCACACCATCAGCAGAAACAGTAGCAACCTCTGGATTCGTAGAGGTTAATTCTGCCCCAGATAAGCCAGCTTCACTCAGATAGCTAATAGGGGCAGTCTGACCTGCCTCAAGATTAAGATCCTCTACTACCCGATAGAACTTGTCAGTTGTATTATATCTATTACTTCTGAGGGTCATACAGTCTTCCTCAAACCCAATAAGTGACTGAGTAGGTAACTCACGCCTCATCATATCAAATATCAACTCAACTCTATCTGCATACAACCTCCAAGAGCCTTCATCTTTATCTGATACACTCTGAGAACCAACTATATTTTGAACCACATAATATGTAGCCTTATAATTGTCCTGCAACCCCAAAAAGGTGTAATATGTATTTGAGGCATTAGGCGCCACCCACTCACCAGACAACTCATGAGGATCAGACACTGGAATCTTCCCATTACTTGTTTCATCTTCGCTACATGATACCACAAAGGCAGCAAGAAGCAATATGTATATCGTTAACTTCTTCATATTCATTAATAATTTTTGAAATAAGCTACACTAACCTTCCCTGTTGAAGGATTAGTTGATACCATTACATAATATTCGGATCGTATAAATGTGTTACCCGATATATAGCAGTCAGCGCCTGATTGAAGCGTATAAGATTTATAATGATCTGCAAGCCATTCTCTAACCTCCTCCTCTGTAACACCTGATCGGCATCCCAACTGTAAGGCTTTAATTTCTCGAGTATCCTCATCAAACTGAATTAGAATGCTTGAACAAACAGGGTTGTCTTGGTAAGATATGATATTAAAATATGAGCCTCCCTCAGCCTCTGATAAATCGTAGTCAAACCATTTGGCTACATCGTCAACACTGGCAGTCACGACACCATCATACGTCTCCAATCCATATGGTTGCCATACATAAATCATTGTCCTGTCCTTCTCATCAATAAGAATCGAAACACTATTATCATCTTGTTCTACAATATAATAATGTAAATAGTCCTCGGAAACAGGCATCGGCCCATATTTGGCATCAAATGAATCGATAATAGGCTGTATGTCGGCCCTATCACGGAAGTCTGCTATAATCGTGTGAACATGATTTTTTGCAAGATAAGTAGCCGCAAATTGCTTAATGTAATCATCAAATTGATTGTATAACGACATGATGCCCCCCCTTTCATATTCGTGCTGATACAGAGGGATGCCATAATCTTGTACAATATTATCAAAGTCACGCCCTATATACTTAACAAAATCATCAATCAAATTGTCAGAGTCATCAACTTCGACCTTAATCACAGCCTCTTCTGTCGCAGAAAGCCCTCTGACAAACACGGTACCTCTTTTATTGGCATGGATCATACCATTCTCATCTACAGAAGCAATCTTTTCGTCACACGAGAAGTAACTGAAGACATTGAAACTGGCATCGTTTATGTTCCACTGCCTGGTGTCACCCACTTTCATTATATAGGTATCAACAACACGATGGAAAACAAATGATTCATGCACAGCCTCATCAGTAATATCGAGCGTGTACTTTTTAACATTATTCACTCGCCACTCTTGATAATACTGGCGAGGATCAAATTTAGTTGTTGTCAAAGTCCTGATTGTTTTTCCATCATACTTGTATGTTCCCTCTACGAGCATATCGTAATTTGAGTTCACTCCAATATTCACCTCCCTGTCAGTATACTGACCGTCAGGACTAAATGTCATATATACAAAGTTAACTTTACTTTCATCACTATAGTCATGATACCACTCTCCTGTAACATTCTCAAGTGGGAACGACATACCATCATCATCATTACTGCAACTACTGAAGCCTATGAGCAAAACCAGTTGCAGGAAGATATAGCTCGGATATCTTAAAATACAATTTTTCATATTTCCATCCATTTAGGGTTAATAATATCTTAAGACATAACCTAACTTGATTTCCAGAGAGTTAATACGATGCTTATAACCACTCATGTTGTTTAATCCTGTTTGACCGTTAATGATAGGTACACGCGGACCCTCCCAGAAGCCAGCCTGTCCCATATTAGACAGCATGAGGTTATAATAAATACCAAGCTGGAAACCACGCAACTCGTAAACCACTCCGGCTTTCAATCCATAATTGAATTTCTTATAAGGTGATGAGCTGCTCTCATACATCTCAGTAAGTCCTAACGTGGTTTCGCCCTCACGCACCTGAGTAAATTGGAATTCCTTACCATAAAGGTCGAATTCCGTATTAAGATGAGAACCAATATTGCTAAAAGTAGCCAACGGCTCTGAGCCATGAACTAATCCCCAACGGCTATAAATGTCACCACTCGACTCTGACGAGCCTGCCAATTTCATCTTAGCAGATAGGCCAAAAGATAAATACGGACCTAAATTAAGATGCAAGCTGGACATCTTTGTCAGCACAAAACGATAGGAGAATAGCAAGGGAACTTCTATCATATTCAGTGTGTACTTCTCTTCGTAACTATTAGTCACATCACCAATCCAAACTTGTGAATCGTCAGAGAAGACAACTGTATTAGGTACAGGCTTGTCGAATTTGTTTGTGTATTTAATTTGCGTATAATTCACGCCAGGCATGAAGTAGAGATTCTTATAGAGCCTTATATCAGCAAAAAGGCCCACAGTAAATCCGGACTGAGAAGTATAGCTGACATTCTCGCGCTCGTCGCACAAAGAATAGTTTACAGGACTACCAACAAAGTCACCGCCTGCAGAAGAATTCACGAAAGGAAACAAATAGCTGGCATTAACTCCAATAGAAAAATTTCGACCGCCTAATATACGATTATAGAAGAGCGAATCAGAGTATGAAGTCAGCTTAGTTGTATATTGAAGATCATCGCCTTCACGTAAACGGATCACCGTATCTTTAGGATAGAACTTGGCTTTCTCCAAGCGAACACGGTAACTACCGGGATCAAGACGTGGGCTCTTAAATGGTGTCTTACCTGCCAACTCACCGTTCAACAATACATTGAAGCCATTTTCTGGCAGTGAGAACAATTGGAACTGACCAAAAAGCGGTTGCAAGTTGACACTACAGCGCACAGGCTCATCTGCCAAAGTGAATTCACCTTCTGTTGGTTCAAATTGGTCGGCTTCTACCTTATAAGTATGATCGCCCTTACTCATCATGGCAGCAAACACACCATATTCTGTAGGAACTTCAATACCATCAATAAAAATGGTAGCCTCATCTGGCTGATGAGACAGCACAAACATCTGCGTATTCAAATTCTGATTACTGCCGTCTGTCGCCGTTTCATAGCTACCTAAACGCAATTCATAAACAGTACCCTCTTCAACCGATTCGGCATACTGATATACCAAAGGATAATAACCTTCGTGAGAGAACGACAAACTGCGAGCACCATAGGGCACATAGAGCCAATACTCACCGCTATGCTTCTCTTGCTGTACGATACCAAGGGCATCGGCACGAATTTCCAAATCAGACAGAGTGGTTACCACACGTATCAAGGCACAAAGCTTTCCCTCGTCTTTATCACGTACGGGTTTGGTTACTCTTGCCATCAAGTCATTGTCTAGTTTAGTAAACTTCGACACATCCAGGGTCTTTTGTGCATCGGCTGAGACTATAGAGGTCACAGCTATCAGCAATACCATTACAAATTTCGAAATAGATTGTTTCATAATTATAAAATTTGAGTTAAAGAATAGTTCAGAGTGTAAAACTTGTAATATCAATACGACCATCCTTTACATTGGGGTCGAGATCAGGCTGCCATGTACGAACGTGAATAAGCGGTGCCTCGGGTTTCTGGAAGTCAATGAGCAGAAAGAGGTAGCCTGTGTCACCATAGCTCGAAGAGAAATAGTCCTGCTTGATCTGAATACCGTAGATGTCGGGCTTGGATGCTGAACGGCGCACAGTGTTCTCCGCAAAGCGGATATTGACGTATTCATTGCTTGCAAAACATTTCTTCAGGCTCTTGATATATTGTTCTTTGGTTTGTCGGGTGTATTTCACCTGAGCCATCTTCGCCGGCTGCATTTCCTTTTGGCCGGTGCCTTTTACAAGAGATCCTGTTATAATCAGAGCATCTTGTGAAAAGATTCCATCAATATAATCAAGTCGCTTCAGGGCGTAGGCCGTTTTATAGGTTTCAAGGAAATGTACCATCGTCTGTCGGGCTTCTTGACTCCATTGACCTCGATTCATAATATCGTTAACAGCTGCTTGCTCCAGTCCGAAAGCCACCTCGGTTACTTTTGCCTCTTTGTTCAGATAGAACACAACGTCTTCAGTGAAAATCCTTCGATTCCCTGAAAAGGTAAAACTCATCGGGAAACTGCGGCAAATGACACCACCATCTTTGTCAGGCAGGAACTCTACGGCAGGGGCTCTCAACAATTTGGCGTTACCATAGTGAACGAGACCATCAAACATTTTCCAACCTTCATCCGTAAAGGCCCCTCTTAGCGACTGGTAATTCCGTTGGGTTATACCTTGTTCGATCTTGTTGATGGTCTGCTGAAAACTGGGTATCCCTTGTTCTGCCACTGTTTCATAACTGCCCGTTTCATTCTTGGGAACGACTTGCACTTGATAATCTTCTTTCTGTATCGTTCCACAGTTTTTGGTGTCAACGGTAAATTCAGCAGCCTTGAAAGCCACAGGATCTGTGAACTCCATCACGCTTCGGATGTCAGGATGGATATTAGCTTCGTCACGACACTCATACTCTGCCAGGATCTTCAGCCTTCGGATGTTTGCTGAAAGTGGTATCAGCAATTCGCCTTCACCATCTTTGACCGTATAAACTTTGCCTGATCCTTCCTTATCATCAAAATACTTATAATTGAAATTGACGGCTGGTTTTCCACGATAGTTCACTTTGAGTGTCAGATACTGACCATCGGGTTCCTTTTCAACAGAAGTTGCTACAACTGATACACCTTCTAATATCTCTTTTACCCTTCGGTGGATATCCTGTTGCATACTGGTTTCAGAATAGCCTATCGTTTCCAGGTCAGCATCAGGACAGCTATTAAGAAGAGCCAACGACCAGTAGAAATCCTGAAGGGCATCACCTACTTTACCTTCTTTCTCACGCTCGATAGCCTCATTGGCCCATTTCTTAGCCAACCCTATTCTGCGTTTGAACATGGCTCTCATGTCGCTCACTTTCATATAACGATAGACCACATAGCCTTTCTTATCCTGCACAACGTATTCTGCCACATCTTTTAAAGTCACATTTGAGTACGAATTGATGACGCTTTTCATTCTTGACTCTGAATCAACTTTTTGTCCCTTATTCTCATTAATAAGTTCATAATTAAACTGTGAACTTACCTTTGTGGATATCTGACCCGCCAAATCGCTAAGGGCAGTTTGGCGAGCTTCCTCAATAGAGGCATTCACGCCCATACCTATGAGATAGTTGCCACTTTTCTGAATAGCTTCCCATTCTTTCGGTGTCAACGTCTGCGCAAAAAGGCTGGACACTGGCATGAATAGCATCACAAAGAATATCAAAAGTGCTATGCAATTGTCAAAAGTTATTTTTTTAGATCGCATTGGCTTATTCTTCTACAGCTTGCAGCACCCCTTACAAGCAACAATTATTAGTTTAGTATCTCCTTATTATATATAAGAAAGACATAGGTACAGTTCTTTCACTCCTCTATCAACTCACGTTGACAAGCGTCAGAAACGCCTTTATCATATATAAATCCCCCAGTAAGCGTCCAAAAGTTGGTTTGCCCTTTTAGGGCGGGCATCCTTCGATGCCCACCAGCTATTGGAGTGATTAAATTTTGTGATTTATTAATATCGTTTTAACCCGATAGTCATCGGAAGCAGGT
>JAEEGF011353408.1_pt1 | contig 18084 bp, 18 predicted proteins | sample 9134171 | NCBI WGS metagenome assembly JAEEGF01 (sample SAMN16246542, study PRJNA631951) | gut metagenome | biome: gut microbiome; feature: rumen; material: AP-attached | host: Bos | place: Iran: Karaj | collected 2018-10
CACTTTGGTCCGCCGAAATGGGACCTTTGGATGGGAAATGTCCAAAAAAACGCGCGGTTTGGGCGCGTGATTAAGTTGATGAGTTTCGTCAATGTGCCACGGCCTCGAGGGCTTCGCGGTGGCTCTGGATGACGGTTTCGATGGAGAGTCCGGAGTCGTCGGTTTCGGCGTGCCGTTTGTCGGACGGGCAAAGACGGAGGCTGTCGGGATTGAACCGGGGGCCGAAGCTGAGGTGCAGCCCTGCGCGCAACAGTTGTTCTGCCTGTTGCGGTTTGCCCCGGAATGCGTGGACGATGCGCGGGGCTACGGAGGGGACGGTCCGCAACGCTTGCAGCAGTTCGTCCCAGGCGCGGACGCAATGTATGATGAGGGGTTTCTTTAGTTCGTCGGCCAGTTGCAAGTGTTTGACGAAGTATTCCGACTGGATTTCCATGGGGACGGGACTGAGCTTGTCGAGTCCGCATTCGCCGACGGCTGCGATGTCCGGCTGTTCGGCCATCGCTGTAACGGCCGTAAAGGCTTTTTGCCAGTCTCCCGGGTACATAGGATGGATGCCGACGGAGTAGGAAGCGCCTTGGCGGCGGGGAAAAGGTGCATCCGCAAAGACAGCGTCGGGCAGGTTGATGACGGCTTGTCCGGCCGGTGCTTCCAGGTTGTGGGTGTGGATGTCGATGAAGACTGTTTTCATGGCACGGGGTCGTAACCGCTGCCTCCCCAGGGGTGACAACGTAGTATGCGGCGCAGGGCGAGCCACAGCCCTTTGAAAGGCCCGTGTTTCTGTATGGCTTCGATGGCATACTGCGAGCAGGTCGGCGTGTAGCGGCACGACGGGGGCAGCATGGGGGAGATGCACTTCCGGTAGAAGCGTATGGGCAGGATGAGCAGGGTGGAGAGGAGGCGTTTCATAGGTTTTTGGCTATGCGGCTGAGCAGGCGTGTGACACTGCGGTGGACGACGGCCGAGGACTGGGGGGCGTCGGCCATCCAGATGAAGGCCAGATGGATGTGCCGTCCTTCGTGCTCAAGGGGCTTTCTCAGAATCTGCTTGTTGAGGCGGTAGGCTTCGCGCATCTGGCGCTTGGCGCGGTTGCGGTCGACGGCGTGGTGCAGGTGACGCTTGGAAACGCTGATGAGTATCATAAGTGGCTCTTCCCCTTTGTCGGTTTCACGGTAAACGGCACGCACGGGCCATGCCGCCAGCGATTGGAAGCCGGGGACGGTGAAGAGCTGCTCAATGTCTTTGGTTGAGACCATGCGCTCCGATTTGGGAAAACTGTGGAGTGGCATGGCGGGAGGTGTTATCCTTTAAGGTTTTGCTCTAAGTATTTTTCGAGAGAAGCGGGCATGGAGGGAGCTTCGGGCGTCGGCGCTTTGAGGTCGAGACGGAAGCCTTTTTCTTCAATGGTCTTGGCGGCTGCTTCGCCGAAGCAGGCAAAGAGCGTGTCTCCCTGTTTGTACTTGGGGAAATTGTCCAGGAGTGACTGCACGCCGCTGGGGGTGAAGAATACAATCATGTCGTAGTCGAAAGGTTCGTTCTTGTCGAGTATGGTGCTGACCGTGCGGAACATGGTGCATTCGGTGTGGTTCAGACGCTTGGCGTCGAGCAGAGGCTTGATGTCCAGGTGGTGCACTACGTTCTGTGGCACGAGGTAACGCTCTTTCTTGTGTTTGGCCATCACGTCGATGAGGTCGCCCCACGTGCCTCTTTTGCCGAAGAAGATTTTGCGCTTGCGGTATTGTATGTATTTCTGGATGTAGAGAGCCACACGCTCGGAACTGAAGAAGTACTTCATGTCTTCGGGGATGGCCACGCGCAAATCCTTGGCTAGGGAAAAGAAATGATCAATGGCGTGTTGTGAATTGAAAACGATGGCGGTGTAATCAAGAATATTGATTTTTTCGTCGCGAAATTCTCTAGTTGAAAGGCGTTCCACATGGATAAGTGGGCGGAAATCTATTTTAACCTTGAATTTCTTTTCAATGTCAAAGTAAGGACTCTTTTCTGTAGTGGGAGCCGGTTGCGACACCAGAATTTTTTTAATCATTACAGTCTCTCTCGATGTTAAACGAATTCAGTTAAATAACGGTTTGCAAAGGCCATTGTTCCTACCAAAAAAAGGAGGGGTGCCATTTCGAGCGTGCAAAAGTACAAAAAAAGATGGAGCAGACCAAATTTATAGACGAAAAAGATTTGTTTTGCTTTGAAAATCACCATAATTTCTGACACGACCAAAATGGCCAGGAAAACATATATAGCCGTCATTACAGGCAAGTCGAAGTAGACGACCAGCAGTACCAGCGGGAAAAAGCACATGGCCTTGCACAGGATAATGAGGTTGTAGGCGTTCATCCACTGCGAGCGTTTCTGTGACTGGAAGAAGGTCCAGTTGCACACGCTGTAGGCGATGTATTTCAGGAAATAGTAACTCAGCAGGATGAACATGTCGAGCCCCAGCAGTTTGTAGGGCGACACTTGGGCGAAAACGTCGGGCAAGGCTATCTCGGTGCACTTGAAGGCCAGGATGGTGAGCAGGAAGGATGCCAGCAGGACGATGAACGCCTGGTTCTTCATTTCGCTGTCGCTTTTCAGCGTGAAGATCTCTTTGCGGTCGCGGTTGTAGAAGAAATTCTTGAGCTGGGTTCCCACCACGTGTATGGAGCGGGCGAAGATGTACATCACCACGAAGAAGCTCAACAGGAGCGTGGCGGTGACGAACACGTCGGTGCGCAGCTGATAGGGCACGGGATCACCGGCCATACCATAGACGGTGGCGTCGCGTCCGGTCTTCATGAAGGCGTTTTCCTTGAAGAACCCGTCTTTGTAGGTTGTCATTGACTCGTACGCGCTGCTTTTGGCTTCCAGTCCGGGCAGGGAGAGGGTGTCGGGTCTCTGAGACGGTGCCACGATGACCGGCTTGAAGTACTTCTGCACGATGGCGTCTTTTTCTTCCTCCGTGGCGTCGGCAGGCAACATACGGATAGCCTGGGCCGGAGTCATCGGGCGCTGAACCGTGGGGCGTGGTGCCGCGTCTGCCACCGGTTCAAAGACGTATGCCGTTGTGTCTGCTTGGAAGAGGGTCATCGTCGGGCCAATGATTCTTTACTGTCGTTACGTTCGGGGAGAGTCAGGAACAGTCGGATGGCTTCTTCTGGTGTTTGGGCTACTTCCCACAGGTCGGCGTGGTCCGGCCGCATGAATTGTTCGTTTTGGGCGCGGCGCCACCAGTCGATGAGCGAGTCATAGAAGCCGTTCGTGTTGAGCAGTATGATGGGATGGGGGTAGAAACCCATCTGGCGTTGTGTCACTGTCTCGAACAGTTCCTCCAGGGTGCCGAAACCGCCGGCCAGGGTGATTATGCCTTGGCTGAGGTCGCGCATCCGCTGGCGCCGGGTGGCCATCGTGTCGGTCACCACCATCTCTGTCAGTCCGTCGTGGCCCCAGCCGCGGTCCATCATGAACTGGGGGATGACGCCGGTCACTTTTCCGCCCGCTTCGAGGCAAGCGTTGGAACTCACTCCCATCAGGCCGAGGCCGCCCCCTCCATTGATGAGCCGGATGCCTTGTTCCGCGCACAACTGGCCGATGCGGGCGGCTGACCGGTGATACACCTCGGGGATGTTTTCGCGCGAAGCGCAGAAGATACAGACGGATGTTCTCATTATATAATAGTATGATTAGAGATTGAAGGCATGCCGGATGTCGTCCACGCGGTCCAGTTTTTCCCATGTGAAGAGTTCCACCTCGATGTCCACTACCTTGGGGCCGTTGGCGGCACCGCCGTTGTTGTAGCGGCTGGTGAAATGCTTCACAATCTTTTTCGGCTCGCGCCCCATGTGGCCGTAGGCTGCCGTTTCCTCATAGATGGGCTTGCGCAGCTGCAGGTCGTTGATGATGCCGTTGGGCGTCAGGCGGAACAGCTGTTTCACCTTTTCGGCAATCTCGCCGTCGCTCAGCTTCACGTGGCTCTTGCCGTAGGTGTCCACAAACACGCTCACGGGCTCGGCTTCGCCGATGGCGTAGCTCAGCTGCACCAGCATCTCGTCGCTCACGCCGGCGGCCACCATGTTTTTGGCAATGTGGCGTGCGGCATAGGCGGCCGAGCGGTCCACCTTCGAAGGGTCTTTGCCCGAGAAAGCACCGCCGCCGTGAGCGCCGCGTCCGCCGTAGGTGTCCACGATGATTTTGCGTCCCGTCAGACCCGTGTCGCCGTGAGGGCCTCCGATGACGAACTTGCCCGTGGGATTCACCAGATAGCGCGGTTCTTCAGCGAAGAGACGGTCCACTTCGGGGTCGTTCAGCTCGCGGAGCACACGCGGTATGAGAATCTTGATGACGTCATCGCGTATCTGCTGCTGCATCCGCCGGTCGGCCTCCTTCTGGCTGCCGCCGCATTGGTCGGCCGTGATGAACTCGTCGTGCTGCGTGCTCACCACGATGGTGTCCACGCGCTCCGGACGGACTCCGTCGCTGTACTCCACCGTCACCTGGCTTTTCGAGTCAGGGCGCAGATACGTCATCTCGCGCCCTTCCTTGCGGATGGCGGCCAGCGTGCGCATGATGCGCTGCGCCAGGTCGAGCGGCAGCGGCATAAAGTTCTTCGTCTCGTTGGTGGCATAGCCGAACATCATGCCCTGGTCGCCTGCGCCCTGCGCCTCTTCCGTCTCACGGCTCACGCCGCGGTTGATGTCCTGGCTCTGCTCATGCACCGCGTTGAGCACACCGCAGCTCTCGGCGTCGAAGCAATACTCCGACTTCGTGTAACCGATGCGGCGGATAGTCTCGCGGGCCACAAGGGGAATGTCGATGTAAGCGTCCGAACTCACCTCGCCGGCCACGATGACCTGACCGGTCGTGACGAGCGTTTCACAAGCCACGTGCGACTGGTCGTCGTAAGCCAACAGTTTGTCCAACACAGCGTCCGAAATTTGGTCGGCCACTTTGTCGGGATGACCTTCGGATACGGATTCAGATGTAAATAAATAAGCCATTTTCCTTTTATTATTTTTATAATGATACTATCGAACTAATAAATGGAAAAGACCGGGATGCATACGCTGTCAGTGCCGTGCGCAAGCCAAGGGAGGCCTGTCGTTTTAGCATTTTTTTCCGTGGTTGCAAGCAGCCCAAATCTATCCACACGCCCTAAGGCTTTCGGCCTGCAAAGTTACAACTTTTGTCGCAGTTATGAAAGCAAACACACGAAAAAGAAGAGCCAAAAGCGAAATTCATGTTATGGTTGCCGTACAGAGTGGCAATCTCATTTAGTTTGGACATCGCGTGTCGTGGAGTCTTCAGGAAAAGTATTGTACCCCGTTCGTTGGTTACAAGATGACAGGAAAGACCAGTTTGACTGTAAAGTTACGGCCCATGTTATGGATACCCGTGCGTCCGTTTTGCACGTTATAACCAGTATATTTCAGATGGCTGAGGTGACTTTGGTAGCCTTTGTCGAGCAGATTGTTTCCGATGAGATAAAGCGAGGCCACGCGATGGTGACGGTGCATGATGTCGGTGCTGAGACTGACTCCGAACAGGCCGTAGTCAGGTGTGGCGGTTTCTGTTCCACCAACAGTATGTACATTGTCTTGGCGGAAGTTGTATTCCATGTTGACGGCAGCAAAGGCATTGTTCAGTTTTCGTCCGTCGCGAACCAGCTGGTAGCGCACTTCCGCGTTCCACCGCGGTGCCGGCGTCAGAGGCAGGTAGTGCGATTCCCGGGGCTGGTGGAACAAGGTGGCGTGAACGTAGGAGAATGCGTTTTCAATGTGCAGCCGTTCAAAGGGATGCCAGTCCACACTGGCCTCACCGCCCCACAGGCAAGCATCTCTCTGGGTGAAACGGTAAGTTGGTTCGCCTTCAGTCAGAACGGGCTCTCCTTCCGGTGTTTGGAGTCGGTGCGAGTAGATATAATTGTCGATGCGGTTGACAAAGAGTGTCAGTTGCGCAGACAGACGGTCGGAAGAATAGTCCAGCCCGGCGTCACACTGCCAATTGTGTTCGGAGTGAAGGGCCACGTCGCCTGTTTCGTAACGTGATGTTCCTTCGTGTACACCGTTGGAACCGAGTTCGCTTACGTTGGGAGCACGGAATCCGCGTGCCACGTTCAAGTGCAGGTGGCTGTGGGAAGACAGATGAAGGATGCCTCCGAGCGAACCTGTAATACCCCAAAAGTCCCGATGAAATCGCGGAAAACGGACATTTCCGTCTTCGATGAGCTGGTGGCCGTGCATGTGACGGTAATCCATGCGAAGACCGCCGCTCAGTTCCCATTTCCCAATGTGTCTCCCTGCAGTGGCAAACAGTCCGGCGTCAAGCAGGTGGTAAGCCGGCACCAGATACTCGTCTCCTTTGTTCTTCGATTGTTGGTACATGCCGCCCACTCCTGCGGCCACGCGCCACTGACGCCAGTCAGGCACGATGTAGTGAACGTTGTAGTTCACCGTGCTCAGCAAAAAGTGAAGGTCAGCCTCGTTGGGCATCATGGGGCTTTCGTATTCCCGACGTACGTTTTGTTGAAAGGCGATAATGGCATTGAGGCGGCCCTTACCCCAAAGGACGGAGTTGTCTGCCGTTGCCTTCCAGTGTTCCACACGCTGGTAGGGCAAGCCCGGGCCGTACGATTTGAAGTCGTGCCGTGTCATTTCCGTTTCATCCTCTTCGCCGTCAATGACCGCAGGTTTCACAAAATGGCCGGTTTCATCGCTGCGTTCGCCTTCCGGAATGCCGGGCTTCAGGTGGTAATAGCTCAGTTTCAGGTGAGAGTATCCCCACGGTTTGTTCAAGCCAGCCATTCCGGCCAGGGCGCGTTCCTGAAAACCGGAGTTTCCCACGTAGCCGTCATAGCGGTTTTTATAGGAATGTGCCATTTTTTGACTGCCGCGCAAATCCCATGTCAAGCCGTTCACGTTACCGGCTCCGTGGAGTGAATAACCGAACAGACCGTTGTTTGTCTGATATTCTGTCTGTACGTCAAGGACCGTTTGCCCCTCGGGTTGCACGGGTGCGTCCTCGAACACGATGATGCCCGCCATGGCGTCGGAGCCATACATCAGACTGGCGGGCCCTTTCAGAATGCGTACGCTGTGCACCCGTCCGGCGTCAAGTTCAATGCCGTGTTCATCGCCCCATTGCTGGCCTTCCTGCCTCACTCCGTCGTCGACCACCAGCACGCGGTTGTAGCCCAGCCCGCGTATCACGGGTTTCGAAATGCCGCTGCCGGTGGTGATTTGAGCCAGTCCGGGCTGCGAGGCCACGGCGTCGATGATATTGCCCGACGCTTTCATCTGCAAGTCGTGCTCCGAGAGCATGCTGACAGGTGCCGGCACGTGTTTGAGCAAGGAGTTGCCGCTGATGCCTTTCACTACGGCTTCGCCAAGGGTGGCACTCAGTTCCGCCATGCGGAACACCGTCGGTCCGGCGGTGCGCAGGTCCACTTCGCGCACAATGGTCTGGTGACCGAGATAACTCACCTGCACGGTTGCTTTCACGACAGGCAGATTACGGACGGAAAACTGGCCGTTTTCCCCGGTGATACCGCCGTTTTTTAATTCAGGGAAATATACCAGCGCACCCACTATGGGCGTCTGTTCCGTTGAGTCAATGACCATTCCCTGGAAAGTCACCGTCTGGCGCTTCACAGGCGCCGCTGCCACTGTGAGCGCACATGCCGACAGCAACAGAAAAGAAATAAGATGTTTCATTGGATGGATTTGTATTAAAGTGAATAAACAAGGTCGGTTTCATTCTACTTTAATACAGGAGGCCCCCTTGGATGGCATAAGATTACGGCCTTGCCGCAGCACATCGCGGTCCAAGGCGCTTGCCATGCCCGTGATGCCAGCACAACGGCCATCAGTGTCATCACAACTGGCGCCACAAACGGTGTTCCGAACAGTTGGCACAACAGACATTCACACGTTCCCGCCGTTTGCGCAGCCAAATGACCCGCGTGGTGGGTGTGGTTGGCACACAGAGTACACACGACCTCCTCACACGCCGCCCCTTCATGATGATGGACGACCTGAAACACTAGCATCGGGAAAAATATACCCAACAGCAACCGGGCGGAAAACAGACGTATACGTTGCATACCGCTTGCAAAGGTACAAACTTTGCCTTTGATTACTCTGCCATGCGGTATAAATAATTATAAAACGCCGTTCCTTTCCGGTTAATGGAGTCAGTGGCGAAATCAGTCAATTAACTCACCCTGGAATTGCGAATGTGACAACTAAAAACGCCCTCTTCCAACACCTTGAAAATCATGCTGCTTGGAAAAAGCAAAACAGAAGCGGCGTCTCAAACCTTTGAAACGCCGCTTCTGTGCGCAGAACTCCCACTTCAAAACCCCGAAGTCCGACCCGTATGTTAACGCGTTAACATGGCTCTGTTAAAACTGTTAATTCATTCCTCGCCTGTTTGTAGGTGTATCTCTGTTATGAACTTACTTGTCCATTATCATAATGACAGGGACGGTTTTCTCAATATCCGCTTTACTATTATACTTGAATATCCCTATTTGTTTAACTTCTTTGTCACTTGAAACTGTAATATGTTCGTCGTCGTAATAATACTTACCTTCTTCATTTGTTAATAAGTAAACTGGAGATGACGAATTATTTTGGACAAGAGCTTTATTGTTACCTATTACCTGAAGAACACGAAATGATGTTTCATTAATAGTATCTCCAGCTTTTTCAAACCATTTAATTCCGTTTTCGGGATTAAAAATGTTTACTGTTAGTAATGCGAATAGAATCGTTATGACAATTCCAGTAATTATACCTAAACAAAAAACCACCCACTTTTTCATTTTGTATGAATTATAAATTGTTAGATGCTGCAAAGGTAATGAGAATAGTTTGAATGGATGTTAGTTCGTTGAAAGTTTTTACAAAAAACGCCATGCTGCGTGGCAACATGGCGAAGGGTATAAATGAAAAAAACAACTTTTATTTTTTGCCGTAGAGTACGGGGTTGGTGTCGGCGTCGTTGTACATTTTCATCTGTTTGTAGACTTTCATGTATTTGCGTCCGTTGGCGATGTCGTCGAGCAGGGTGTCGATGGCTGTGGAGAGGTCGACCTGTTGTTCAAGGAGCACGTCGAGCTTTTTCTGGCAGCGTGCGATGTGGTCGGGCGCAGCGTCGGTGCGCTCCACTTGTTCGCGCATGTGGTAGATCTTGAGGTTGAGGATGCACAGGCGGTCGATGGCCCAGGCGGGGCTTTCGGTGTTGATCGTGGCGTCGGGCAGCACGGCTACGTCGCGGTATTTGGTAAGGAAGTAGCTGTCGATGCGTTCGACGAGGTCGGTGCGGTCCTGGTTGCTCTTGTCGATGCGGCGTTTGAGGACGAGGGCTTCGGCGGGATCGATCTGCGGGTCGCGGATGATGTCTTCGAAGTGCCACTGCACGGTGTCAATCCAGGCTTTCAGGTAGAGGTCGTTCTCTATGGTGCCTGCGGGGTAGGGGTTGTTGATGGGGGTGTCCACGTTGTCGGTGACGTGGTACGTGTTGATGGCCTCATTGAAGATGGGCTGGCAGAATGCTGTGAATTTCATGACTGCAAAATTTGGTTTTTGTTGTGACAAAGTTAAAGAATAATCTGCAAACGACCCAAGAAAACGGGAGAAAACATTACTTTTGCAGTGATGAAAGTGGTGATTGACGACAAAATCCCGTTTCTGTGCGGTGTGGCAGAGCGGTTGTTCGGCGAGGTGACGTACTTGCCGGGCGGCGGTATCACGGCGTCTGACGTGCGTGACGCCGACGCTCTGGTGGTGAGGACGCGTACCCGTTGCGACCGCGAGTTGCTCGAGGGCAGCCGTGTGCAGTTTGTGGTCACGGCGACGATTGGTTACGATCACCTGGACACGGCTTGGCTCGACGCGGCGGGCATCGGGTGGACGAACTGCCCTGGCTGTAATGCCACGAGTGTGGCGCAGTATGTGCACAGTGCTTTCATCGTGATGGAGCGCGAGGGCCTGGTGTCGCCTTCTGCCGATGCCGTCGGTGTGGTCGGCGTGGGTCACGTGGGGACGGCGGTGGCCCGGGTGTTGGAGCGGCGCGGTTACCATGTGCTGCGCAATGACCCGCCGCGTGAAGCCCGTGAGGGTGGCACGTGGTCGTCGCTCGCGAGCATTGCCGCCGAGTGCGGCGTAATCACGTACCATACCCCGCTGACGACGGAGGGGCCGTGGCCGACGTTCCACATGGCTGATGCCGCATTTTTCGACCGTTGCCGCCGGCGTCCTGTCATCATCAATGCGGCGCGCGGCAGTGTGGCCGATACGCCGGCGCTGCTCGCTGCGCTGGAAACGGAGACAGTCCGCGCTGCCGTGGTGGACACGTGGGAGCACGAACCTGAGATATCAAGGGAACTGTTGGAAAAAGCATTCCTTGCCACACCGCACATTGCGGGCTACTCGGCCGACGGCAAGGCCAATGCGTCTCGGATGGCATTGGAGGCGGTGTGCCGGCATTTCGGTCTCCTGACGGAATTCAGCATAGAGCCGCCGGCATTGCCCGAGGGTATGGTGACGGCCACTGATGGCGACGAACGTGCGTTACAATTGTACGATCCGCGGCGCGACAGCGAGGCTCTGAAGGCGCAACCCGACTGGTTTGAATGGTTGCGCGGGAATTACCCGTTGAGAAGAGAAATGTAGGGATATGACAGTGGCGGGGTGAACACCGAAGTTCACCCCGCCACTGTTGTTTTGTCAGTCCAGTTCCATACCATCCCTGACGTGGGCCACTTTGCGTTCGCCCTGCAGGGCGTAAAGGAGTGCCAGTCCGAACTCCACGGCGTGTCCGGCGCCGCTGGCGGTGATGAGGTGGCGGTCCTGCTCGACGTTGTGGCCGGAGAGGATGTAGTCTTTCATCTCACCGGTGCAACTGTGATGCACGGCCACGCGGCTTCCTTTGGCCACACCGTAGCGCTGGAGTACGGTGGGGGCACCGCAGATGGCTCCGACGAAGCGTCCGCTGTCGTAGTAGGCTTTCAGAGCCTTGCCCACAGCCTCGCATTCGGCCAGATTCACGTAACCGGGATAGCCGCCCGGCAGGATGAGGGCGTCGCCGTCCATGATGTCGATCTCCTCAAGCAGGCAGTCGGCTTCGACCACCACGTCGTGCGAACTGGTCACTTCGATGTTTCCGCTGATGGATACAGTGTGGATTTCCACGTCGGCGCGGCGGAAGACGTCGATGGGTGCCATGGCTTCCACGGTTTCAAAACCGTCGGCTAAGAACATATAGACTTTCATCGTTGTGAATGGGTTATTAAAGTATGACGTTATTCGTTACACTGTCTCTCCCGTGAGCAGCCGGGTAAGTTCCGCCATGCCTTCGGAGGCTGTTTTGCGGATGAAGGTGACGTCGGCCATGTGGGCGTCCACGTCCTTCGGGTCGATGAGGTAGATGGGTACTCCGGAACGCACATAGTGCACCAGTCCGGCGGCGGGATAGACGTTGAGCGACGTGCCTATTATGACGAAGATGTCGGCCAGCGAAGCCAGCGTGGCGGCCACGTCAATCATGGGTACGGCTTCTTGGAAGAACACGATGTACGGCCGCAGCAGACTGCCGTCTTTGGCCAACTGTCCCGGTTGTACCTCAAAGTTGTCGCGGGTCAGTGTCTCGATGCATGCGGGGTCGTCGGGATTGCGGCTCGAGGTCACCTTCATCAGTTCGCCGTGCAGATGGACCACATTGGTGCTGCCGGCGCGTTCGTGAAGGTTGTCCACATTCTGTGTGACCACGGCCACGTCGAAGTGACGTTCCAATTGGGCCAGAAGTAGATGGGCGCGGTTGGGTTCGACATCAAAAAGCTGACGTCGTCGCTCGTTGTAGAAATTGTTGACCAGCACGGGGTCGGCCAGCCAACCGTCGTGCGAGGCCACCTGTTGCACGGGGTATTTCTCCCACAATCCGCCGGCATCGCGGAACGTACTGATGCCGCTTTCGGCGCTGATGCCCGCGCCTGTCAATGCTACCAGTTTCTTCATCGCAAATGATTATACCGCGAAAATACAAAAAAACGACAGATAATGCACCGGACAAACAATAAAAATAATTTTCAATACGACATTTTTCTGCATTTTCGTCACAGACACGATGTCTGAAGAAAGATTTAAACAATAATTAGCGCATAAAAGTGTGGCACTGTTGAAAAAAAGTAGTACTTTTGCGCTCTCATTTAAAAAGAAACATCAGAAAATATGGACAAATTAAGTTACGCCTTGGGGCTTGGCATCGGTTCACAACTGCGTGACCTAGGTGCCACCGACCTTAATGCTAAGGACTTTGCCCTGGCTGTAGCCGATATGATAGCCGGCCGCAAACCCGCTGTCGACGAAGGCGAGGCCCAGCGTTTGGTAAACCAGTTTATCCAGACGGCCGAGACCCGCAAGCATCAGGAGATGGCCGCCAAGGGTCAGGTGCACAAGGAAGCCGGTGAGAAATTCCTTGCCGAGAATGCTAAGAAGGAAGGCGTGATGACGTTGCCCAGCGGACTGCAGTACCAGGTGCTCAACGAAGGTTCCGGACGCAAGCCGAAGGCCACAGACCAGGTGCGTTGCCACTACGAAGGAACGCTTATCGACGGCACCGTGTTCGACAGCAGCTACCGTCGCGGCGAGCCCGCCGTGTTCCCCCTCAACGGTGTCATTGCCGGTTGGACAGAGGGCGTGCAGCTGATGAGTGAAGGCGCCAAGTATCGCTTCTTCATCCCTTTCAACCTGGCTTACGGCCCCAACGGTGCCGGAGCGTCCATTCCTCCCTATGCCGCGCTCATCTTCGACGTGGAACTCATTGAAGTGCTTTGAAAACGGAACGAATAACTCAAAAATAATATTACAACAGAATGAAAAAGTTAATGATGATGGCCGCAGTGGCCATGATGGTTCTCGGTTCCTGCCAAAAGAACGCAGGCCCCAGTGCAAGTTTGAAGTCTGACCTTGACACGCTGAGCTATGAACTCGGTATGGCCAATTCCCAAGGTCTGAAAATGTATCTGGCTAACGCCCTTGGTGTAGACACAGCCTACATGGGCGAATTCTACAAGGGTCTCGTGCAGAGTGCCAATGCCGGTGACGACAAGAAGAAGGCTGCCTACTTTGCAGGTATCCAAATCGGTCAACAGCTCGGTACCCAGATGTACAGCAACATCAATTACCAACTCTTCGGCGAGGACAGCACCCGCACGATCAGCATGCGTAACTTCCTGAGCGGTTTCATTGCAGGAACGGAAGGCAAGAACGCCGTGCTCAACATGGACAGCGTCAAGAAGAATGTGCAGAAGCACTTTGAAGGCTACCGTGCCAAGCAGCTCGAAAAGCTCTACGGTGCCAACAAGGAAGCCGGTGAAAAGTTCCTGGCCGAAAATGCCAAGAAGGAAGGCGTGAAGACCACTCCGAGCGGCCTGCAGTACAAGGTGCTCAAGGAAGGTAACGGCCCCATTCCCGCCGACACCAACGTGGTACTCGTGAAGTATGAAGGCCGCCTCATCGACGGCACCATTTTCGACAGTTCCGAGAAGAGTGCTGAAGGAAAACCGACGGAAATCCACCTCAACCAAGTGGTGAAAGGTTGGACCGAGGCTCTCACCATGATGCCGAAGGGCTCAGAGTGGGAAATCTACGTGCCGCAGGATCTCGCATACGGCGAGCGTGAGCAAGGCGACAAGATCAAGCCTTATTCCACGCTGATTTTCAAGATTCAATTGGTAGACATCAAGAAGTAATTTCATGAAACTACACACACTATTAGTTGCAGCCATGGCCATGCTGGTCGTGGCTGCTCCGGCACAGAAGAAGGCCAAGAAGACGAAAAAGGCCGCCAAGACAGAAGCCGTGCAGCCCAAGGTTGACACCGTCAGCGTGGACGTATTCAGCTATGCCATCGGTGTGGCCCAGGTCAACGGGCTCAAGCAGTATCTCGCCCAGCGTCTCAACGTGGACACCGTCAATGCCATGGACGACTTCCTCCGCGGAGTCAAAGAAGTGTTTGCCGCCCCGAAGGACAATAAGTTCACGGCCTATAGCGCCGGACTGCAGGTGGGCTCACAGATGCTCAACCAATTTCTGGCCCAGCTCAACCAGCAGATTACCGGCGAACGCGACAAGGACTTCATCCTGGTGGACCAGTATAAACAAGGTTTCCTGGCCGCTCTCTCGGGAGAAAACACCCGGATGACCGTCGACAGCGCCACGCAGATTACCAGCAAGCAGATGGAATACTACAAGGAGCAGGAAATGGAGCGCAAGTACGGTGAAAACCGCGTTGCCGGCGAAGAGTTCCTCAAGGCCAATGCCAAGAAGGACAGCGTCGTGACCCTGCCCAGCGGCCTGCAGTACAAGATTCTGAAGGTCGGCGAAGGCCCCAAGCCCACTGCCAACCAGACCGTGAAGGTGAACTACGAAGGTACCCTCATCGACGGCACCGTGTTTGACAGCAGTTACAAGCGCGGCAAGCCTGCCTCCTTCCGCTGCAACCAAGTCATCAAGGGTTGGACCGAAGCCCTGCAGCTGATGCCCGTCGGCTCCACGTGGATGCTCTACATCCCGCAGGAACTGGCTTACGGCTCGCGTGAGACAGGCGGTCTGATCAAACCTTTCTCCGCCCTTATATTTAAGGTAGAACTGCTTGGCATCGAAGAAGGCAAATAACCTTGCCCCGTTCATATCAGTAAACGCTGACGGCGTGTCGGATGGATTCCGACACGCCGTTGCTTTTATCACTGCTGCAAAACGGCCTCCATTCTGGCTCTCCGGGGAAAGAGGCCCGGTTCCGGGGTGCAAAGGTGGGACTTCGGGCTGCAGAAACGGCGCTTCAAATTTTTGAAGCGCCGTTTTGTATGGGTGATGAGAATGGCTTAAAGCTGTTGCATGTCGTTGAGGCGTTTGTAGTAGCCTCCGAGTTCGAGAAGTTTGTCGTGGGTGCCTCGCTCGACGATGCGTCCTTCGTGGAGCACGCAGATGGCGTCAGCGTTCTTGATGGTGGAGAGGCGGTGGGCGATGGCAATGGTGGTGCGCGTCTTCATGAGCCGGTCGAGGGCTTCCTGCACGAGGCGTTCGCTCTCGGTGTCGAGGGCTGAGGTGGCTTCATCGAGGATGAGGATGTCGGGGTTCTTGAGGATGGCGCGGGCAATGCTGATGCGCTGGCGCTGTCCGCCGGAGAGTTTGCATCCGCGGTCGCCCACGTTGGTGTCGTAGCCGTGTTCGCTCTCCGTGATGAATTCGTGGGCGTTGGCAATCTTGGCGGCTTCAACGACCTGTTCCATGGTGGCGCTTTCGACGCCGAAGGTGATGTTGTTGAAGAAGGAGTCGTTGAAGAGGATGGCTTCCTGGTTGACGTTGCCGAAGAGGCTGCGTAGGTCGGCGATGCGGAACTGGCGGATGTCGGTGCCGTCGAAGAGAATCTGTCCCTGCTGCACGTCGTGGTAGCGTGGCAGGAGGTCAACGAGGGTAGACTTGCCGGAGCCCGACTGGCCTACGAGGGCAATGGTCTGTCCGCGGCGGAGGGTGAGATTGATGTTGTGGAGCACGTCCTTGCCGTCCTGGTTGTAACGGAAGGTGATGTCGCGCAGTTCGATGCTGTCGTGCAACGGGTGGATGGCAACGGGATCGGCGGGTTCCTTGATGGGATTTTCAGCTTTGAGAATCTTATTGACGCGCTCCACGGAGGCCATGCCCTTGGGAATGTTGTAGGCTGCCTTGGAGAAGTCCTTGAGCGGCTGGATGAGGCTGTAGAGGATGACCATGTAGAAGATGAAGGTGGGGGCGTCGATGCTGCTGTTGTTGGCGAAAATGAGTGTGCCGCCGTACCAGAGCACGAGGACAATGAGCACAGTGCCGAGGAACTCGCTGGTGGGGTGGGCCAGAGCCTGGCGCAGGTTGACCTTGATGAGCAGCCGGCGGTTCTGGTTGGTGCAGTCTTCGAAGCGACGCTTCATCTTGTCTTCGGCGGTGAACGCCTTGATGATGCGCATGCCGCCGAGGGTCTCTTCCAACTGTGACATGATTTCGCTCCACTTCGACTGGGCTTCAAGCGAGCGCTGCTTGAGTTTGCGCACGATGCTGGAGAGGGCCCATACCAGAAGGGGCATGACGAGAATGGCGAAGAGGGTGAGTTGCCAGCTGGTGTAGAAGAGAACGCCGAGGTAGCAGACGATGAGCACGGGGTTCTTGATGAGCATGTCGAGCGAACCCGTGATGGAGTTTTCGATTTCCTGGACGTCACCGCTCATGCGGGCGATGATGTCACCCTTGCGCTCGTCGGAGAAAAAGGAGAGGGGCAGGGTGACGATCTTGCGGTAGATGCTGTTGCGGATGTCGCGGATGATGCCGGTGCGCAACGGTACCATTACGCCGGATGAAGCGAAGTAGCAGAATGTCTTGAGCAGGGTGGAGGCGATGAGGAACAGGCCGATGTACAGCAGGGTGCGCGATGGACCGTACTGCTCCATGAGTTGTTGCGTCCAGTAGTAAAGGTTGTTGATGAGGATGTCCTTGAACGATGTTCCCTCCGCGCCCCAGGGAATGAACTGGTAGGTGCCTTTGTCGATGCCGAAGAGCAGTTGGAGCATGGGCATGAGCGACATGAAGGAGAATACGTTGAGTACGGCCGAGAGCAGGTTGAACACGAGCGAGCCGATGAGGTAACCCTTGTAAGGCCAGGCGTAGGTCCGGAGGATGCTGAAGAATTCTTTCATTGGAGCAATAGTGGCGTTGATGATTTATTTGCGCCCGAAGTCGGCGGGTATTTCTCCCCACCGCGCCGTGTCCCATTTCAGGAGCGGTGAGGGATAATTGTTGGCTTTGAGCCAGGCTTCGGCGCGGACGATGCGTTCGTGCACCGTGGCCGTTTTGGCGTTATGAATCAGGGTGGTCTTGCATTTCTTGGCCTTCACCCAAAGTATGGCGTTGCGGCTGTCGCTGTAAATAGTGCGGGGCCGGCTGTCGCGTGTGAGCAGTGCCATGGCGTGGACAATGGCCAGAAACTCTCCTATGTTGTTGGTGCCGCGCACCGGCCCGTAGTGGAACAGCTGTTGCCCGGTCTGCAGGTCTACACCGCGGTATTCCATATCGCCCGGGTTTCCGCTGCATGCCGCATCCACGGCTACGGCATCGGCCTGCACTTCCATGGGCAGGGGCAGCACGGTGTCGTTGCGCCAGTCGGGCGGATTGGTCACAGCCTCAGATGTTGCTTTCGGTTTGGCCTTCGTCCGTGGATTGCGCTCGGGCGGCCCGGCGGCCAGTGCGGCTTCGGCTTCGGCGCGAGTGACATATGATTTGTAGCGTGACGTTTTCACACCGATGACCAACGGCCGACATTCATCCCAGCTCTCGTAGATGCCGGGTGCCGGGCCGCTCCACACGACGTAGTACTTCTGTTTCTTTTCGGCCATGAATAAATAAAGGTTACATGCGCTCCGGCACTTCGATGCCGAGCAGTCCCATACCGGTTTTGATGACCTTTGCCACGTTTTGCGAGAGTACCAGACGGAGTTGTTTCTTCGTCTCGTCTTCCTCGCGCAGTATGGAATAATCGTGGTAGAACTGGTTGTACTCTTTCACCAGATCGTAGCTGTAGTTGGCAATAGTCGACGGACTGTAGTCCTGTGCTGCTTGAGCCACCACGGCCTTGAAGTCGGCCAAATGCTGGATGAGTTCCTGTTCCTTCTGGTTCACTTCCGTCGTTTCGGGCAACGTGTCGGGCACGTTGCATCCAGCGGCTTCGGCTTTGCGCAGCACGCTGCGGATGCGGGCATAGGTGTATTGGATGAACGGTCCTGTATTGCCGTTGAAATCGATGCTCTCGGCAGGGTTGAAGAGCATGTTCTTTCGTGCGTCCACTTTCAGGAGGAAGTATTTCAGTGCACCGAGACCCACGATGCGTGCGATCTCGTCTTTTTCTTCGTCGGTCATGTCTTCAAACTTGCCGAGTTCCTCGCTGGTTTGCCGTGCGGTGCTTATCATTTCGGCGATGAGGTCGTCGGCGTCCACCACGGTGCCTTCGCGGCTTTTCATCTTGCCGTTGGGCAGTTCCACCATGCCGTAGCTGAAGTGCACGAGGTCTTTGCCC
>JAEEGF011576194.1_pt1 | contig 18080 bp, 12 predicted proteins | sample 9134171 | NCBI WGS metagenome assembly JAEEGF01 (sample SAMN16246542, study PRJNA631951) | gut metagenome | biome: gut microbiome; feature: rumen; material: AP-attached | host: Bos | place: Iran: Karaj | collected 2018-10
ATCGTCTTCGAGGTGGAGGGTGAAGGTGAGATCGTCGGCGACGAACGCATCCAGGCCAATCCCCGGCAGGTCGAATTCGGCACGGCGCCGGTGCTGATCCGCTCCACCGGCAAGGCCGGCAGGATCACGGTCCGCGCCCGCGTGCAGTTCGGCGGCGAACTTGCCCCCGAGCCGGCGGAACTGACCTTTGAGAGCGTACCGTCCACGGACCGCTTCGTCGCGGACGAAGTCCGCACCGAGCGCGTCCAGGCCCCGCTCCTGCCCTATGTGTGGTACACCAGCCAGAAGTCCATCGAGGACCACAAGGCCGAACTCGAGCAGGTCAAGCGCGACCAGGAATTCTTCGGAGAATTCCGGCGCGACCAGTGAGGCATGATGGATTAAAGGGTCAGATGAGTTTGTTGACGCGCTTTGCCTGCCGGCGGGTGAGCCGGTAGGTGTCGTCGTTCAGCATGAAATACCGGCGGTCCTTGGAGAAATACAGCACATAGGACTGGGCGTTGCTGTCGAAGAGCGAGACCATCGTCGTCGGTTTGAAACCGGCGTTTGAAGGAACTGCCTGGTTGACGATGGCAAGCACGGCCGTGCCGTCGATATTGTACTGTCCTTCTGCCGGGATGTCCATGCTGGCAGCATCGAGGATTTCCGAGATGGGATACCGGTCGGCAAAGGTGGTGGCAGGACGGCAGGCGCACAGGCCTGCGGCCAGAACGGCCGCCAGGAGAAGGCGCTGGATATGCTGGGTGGGTTTCATCTTCATGTTTTGCTTACCGCAAAGGTAGTGAAAAGGCGTGAATATTTTGTATATTTGTCCTGTATGAAACTCCGTGTATTCCTGATGAGCCTGACCCTCCTGTCTCTCGCTGCCTGCAGCGTGGTCGAAGATGCCCGTATCACCGAATTCCGCGACGGCCGCCGGGCCGCCGTAAGCCTGACTTTCGACGACGGCATCCTGGACCACTACACGATGGTGGCCCCGCACCTGGATTCCCTGGGAATCCGGGGGACCTTCTGGGTCAACGGCGTCAGCATCGGCCAGCCGGACTACAACTACGCCCCGCGCCTGACCTGGGAGATGTGCCGCGAGATGTCAGACCGCGGCCACGAGATTTCCAACCACAGCTGGTCGCACCCGAATCTGACCAATCTCTCCGAAGAGCAGATCCGCGAGGAGGTTCTCAAGAATGACGATGCGATCGAAGCGGGGACCGGCAAGCGCCCGATCACCTTCTGTTACCCTTACAACGCGCAGAATGACCTCGTGGCCCGGATCTGCCACGAAGGCCGTATCGGTGCGCGCGACTTCCAGGAAGCCCAGGGACAGGTCAACTCGGGCAGCACGCCGGAGAGCCTGCGTGCCTGGCTGGAACGCGTGATCGCGAACGGGGAGTGGGGTGTCACGATGACCCACGGCATCCACCACGGCTGGGACCAATGGGAGGACGAAAATGTCCTCTGGGACTTCTACAAAGAGTTGGCGTCCCGCCGGGACGAAGTCTGGATCGACACCTTCGCCGCCGTGTGCGCCTATCGGCAGGAGCGCGAACACACTGCGATCGTGGTGCGCAAGTACCGCAAATGCATCGGCATCAAGCCCTCCTGTGACCTCGATCCCGCGCTTTATCATGAGCCGCTCACGGCCGAAGTGACAGTGGACGGCCGCACGCGCCTGCTGACCTTCGATCCCTTCGGACGCGAACAGTTCTACGAGAAATAACAATCAAAACCGCATAACGTTATGGCAAAGAATCAAACCAAAGGTTACCCCTGGAAATACTGCTCCCTCGGCGGAGTGGCCCGGGTGGGCATCACCTCGGGCGAAGATATCGCCCATCTCGGCGAACTCGACCAGAAACTCTGGACGGTCCTCAGCTGCCCGACCAAGGACCTGGCGATCGACGAGCGCACCCTCCAGCTGATCGACACCGACGGAGACGGCCGCGTACGCGTGGCAGAGATCGTGGCTGCCGCCGAATGGCTGACCTCCGTGGTCAAGGACAAGGACGCCATCCTCAAGGGGGAGAGCGTGCTGAAACTCGACGGCATCAACACGGAATGCGAGGCCGGAGCGAAACTCTACAAGTCCGCGAAGCAGATCCTCGCCAACCTCGGACTCGAGAAGGATGAGATCACCGTGGACGAGGCCGCCGACAGTGTGGCCATTTTCGCCAAGACGCAGTTCAACGGCGACGGCGTGATCACGCAGGCTTCCGCCGACGACGAGACCCTGCGTCCGCTCATTGCCACGATCGCCGAAAAGGTGGGCTCCGTGACCGACCGCAGCGGCGAGCCGGGTGTCACGGCGGAGCAGGTAGAGGCCTTCTACACGGCTCTCGCCGACTACGCCGCCTGGCAGGCTGCCGCCGAGGCCGACAAGGCCAACGTCTTCCCGTACGGGGACAACACCGCCGCGGCCCTCGCCGCCTGCGAGGCCGTCAAGGACAAGGTCGCCGACTACTTCATGCGCTGCAAGCTGATCCGCTTCGACGACGCCGTGGCCGCGGCTGTGGACATCTCGGCTGACAAGGTGGGCGCCATCAGCGAGAAGAACCTCGCTACGCAGGCCGAGGAGATCGCCACCTACCCGCTGGCCCGTCCGACCAAGGACGCCGTGCTGCCCTTCGACGCCATCAACCCGGCTTGGCAGCCGGCTTTCGCCACGCTCAAGGGACTCGTCCTTGACGTGGACTTCCCGAAGGCGGAAGGCATCACGGAAGCCCAGTGGGCGTCGGTCCTCGCGAAGTTCGGTCCCTACTGCGCCTGGCTGGGCGAGAAGAAGGGAGAGGCCGTCGAGGCTCTCGGCATCGAGGAGGTCCAGGCCCTGCTGAAGGCCGACCGCAAGGCCGAGCTGCTCGCGCTGGTAGAGGCCGACAAGGCCCTTGAGGGGGAGGCCGCTTCGATCGACGAAGTCAAGAAGCTCCTGCTCTGCTACCGCGACTTCGCGAAACTGCTTCGCAACTATGTGATCTTCACGGATTTCTATGGGCGTGCGGATGGCACCCGCGGCATCTTCGAGGTGGGCAAGCTCTACATCGACGAGCGCTGCTGCGACCTTTGTATCAAGGTCTCCGACATGGGTGCCCACGCCGAGATGCCCAAGCTCAGCGGGATGTTCCTGCTCTACTGCAAGTGTACCTCCAAGACCAAGGCCGCCACGATGGACATCGTGGCCGTGATGACCGACGGCCGTATCAGTGACCTGCGTCCGGGCAAGAACGGCCTCTTCTACGACCTCGACGGCGGCGACTGGGATGCCGTGATCACCAAGGTGGTGGAGAACCCGCTCAGCATCAAGCAAGCCTTCTGGGCTCCGTACCGCAAGGTAGCCCGTTTCGTCTCCGACAAGATCGACAAGTCTGCGGCCGACAAGGACGCGGCTGCGATGAGCAAGCTCCAGACCACGGCCGACGCCGGCCCCGCCGGGGCCAAGCAGCCGTTCGACGTCGGCAAGTTCGCCGGCATCGCCGCGGCCATCGGCCTGGCCCTGGCCGGCATCGGCGGCGCCCTGGCGCTGATCGGTACGGCGATCAAGGGCATGACCTGGTGGCAGTGGCTCCTCGTGATCGCCGCCGTGATGCTCATCATCTCCGGTCCGTCCTGCTTCATCGCCTGGCGCAAGCTCCGCAAGCGCAATCTCGGCCCCGTGCTCAACGCCAACGGCTGGGCCATCAACTCCCGGGTCCTCGTCAACATCCTCTTCGGCAAGATGCTCACCAGCGTGGCCAAGTACCCGAAGATGAAACTCGACGACCCGTACGTCAAGCGCACCCCCTGGTGGCGCAAGTGCCTGTACTGGCTGCTCGGCCTGCTGGTTGTCGCCTTCGGTGTCTGCTATTTCACCAACAATTTGAAGTGGATGGGTATCGAGCGTAAGCCCAAGGCTGAGCCCGTCGAGCAGGTGGAGGAGGTTCCGGCTGCCGAAACACCGGCGCCTGAAGCAGCTGAGGAGGCAGCCGAGTGATGCCGGACAGACCTACAATCTTCTCACCGGAACAGGCCAATGTCGGCCTGTTCTGTGATGTTTTCCCGCCCGTGATGGACGGCGTGTCCGTCTGCATGGAGAACTATGCCTACTGGATCCAGAAGAAGGTCGGGGGCGTGGCCGTGATCACGCCCAACGTCCCCGGAACGGACTACAGCGTACATGACTACAAGGTCTACGACTACCTCTCCGTCCCGGTGCCGATGCGCCACCCTTATGTGACCGGGATCGCCGAGATCGACCCGACCTACCTCGCGAAGGTGGCGACGACGCGCTTCAAGATCCTGCACGCACATTGTCCTTTCGCGTCCGGCGCCGCCGCCATGCGCATCGCCCGCCTGCAGAAGATCCCGGTCGTGGCCACGTTCCATTCCAAGTACCGCGATGACTTCTCGCGGGTACTCCCCAAACTGGCCGTGGACATGGTGATCGACGCCATCGTGGATTTCTACGAGCGCGCGGACCTGGTCTGGGTGCCGCAGGAATCGGTGGTCGACGTCATCCGCGAATACGGCTACAAGGGCCACGTGGAGGTGATGGACAACGGTTCCGACCTGGTGGCCGACTACCCGGAGAAATACTTCGTGGAGGCCCGGCAGCACCTGGGCATCGCCCCGGAGGAGTTCGTGCTGCTCTTCGTGGGCCAGCACATCTGGGAGAAGAATCCCCGGCTGGTCATCGAAGCCCTGGCGCGGATTCCCGACGTGCCTTTCCGGATGTATTTCGTGGGAGTCGGCTACGCGGCGAAGGAGATGAAGGAACTCGTCTCGGAACGGGGGCTCGACAACAAGGTGACCTTCGTCGGCTCCATCACGGACCGCGACCGGCTGAAGGAATACTATGCCGCCTCGGACCTTTTCCTCTTCCCGTCGCTCTACGACAACGCACCGCTGGTCGTCCGCGAGGCGGCGGCGCTGAACACCCCGGCCGTGATGGCCCGGGGCGCGACGGCCGCCACCATCCTCCGGGACGGCGAGAACGGTTTCCTGGTGGAGAATGATCCCGACAGGCTGGCCGCGCTGCTGCGCGAACTGATCCACGACCCGGAGCGCGTGCACCGCGTGGGCGTGCAGGCCTCCAGGACCATCGTCCGGTCCTGGGAGGATTGTGTCGAAGAAGTGCTGGACCGCTACAACGCGCTGCTTCGCAGCCGCGGCCTGCCGCTCATCGAACGTCCAGCGTAGCGCTGGCCGCCACGGCTTCTCCCGTCTCCGTCAGGCCTTCGGCCACGGCTTCAAAACGTCCGCTGTAGGCGGGCGTTTTGCATTCCAGCTCGATGCTCGCGCCCGGGGCGAGGCTCAGCAGCGGGTGCCAGTAGAGGGTCTGCCGGAAGTCGGGATAGTTGCGCCCTACGCCCTCGCAGGTGTAGGCCAGCGGCAGCGAGCAGCCTTGGAAGTCCACGATGCGGACGTTGTCTTCGAACTGCATCGATGGCAGGGTCCCCTTGTAGGTGACGAAGTTGACGATGCCGGAGAATCCCCGGATGCCGAACAGGTAGGAATCGGGGTAGATGTCGATTCGCTGCACGAGCAGGGGGTCGTAGGCGAGGATCTTGGCGTGGTCCAGGACCGGCACACCGTCCAGCAGGACGAGCGCGGTGCCGGAAGGGAAATAATAGTTGTTCAGCATGTCGCTGACGCGCACCTGGATCTGCTGCGAGCCCTCCACGCGACGTACGCGCATCTCGGGGATGAACTCGACGAACAGCTCCTCCATCACCGGAAAACGGGTGTAGTCGTCAAGGACGTAGCTGATGCGTTTCTGCTTATCCAGCACGAGGTGCTCGCGCGCGGGAAGCGCTTCGTAGAGCGTGTCGGCGTCGAAGACCTTCTCCAGCTGCATGCCGAAACCGCGGAGCTCCAGGTCGCGGGCATAGCTGCTGCTCAGCGTGAGCGGGGGGATGGTGCCGGGGGCGAAATCCAGGAACGGACTGACCAGCTCGAGGTGGCAGATCCGGTCCCGGTTCACGTTCTCGATCTCCAGGAACATCTCGTGGTCGCCGTAGATGTTGGACGTGTAGAAGGTGACGTCGCCGTCGGCGTCGATGGACTCGGTATAGATGTTCTCGCCGCTGCCCGGCGCCGAGAGGAAGGCGAACTTCTGGCGGACCTCCCGGAGGCCGGCCTCGTCGGTGCCGCTCACGCGGGCGCGGATGACCTCTCCTTCGTATTCAGGGATCGCCTCGCTCCGGAAGCCGCGCGGGGCGGGGAGCCGCTTCAGCTGCGCGGTGAAGTCCCCGATGCGCTGTCCCTGCGGGGCGGCGATACCGTCCGCATGCCGGACGCCCAGGTTGAAGCAGACGGCCCGGGAGCCGTTGTTGGAAACGGTGATCCGGGTGGTGCCGGAGGCGGAAGCCGAGGCCGCCGTGCGGATCTCGAGTTGCCCGCTCCGTGGCAGGGCAGGGACTAGTGGGACCTGCTCCGAGACGGTCACCCCTTCGGAGACCCGCTCGGTGCTGAAGGTGTTGAATACGGACAGGGTCCGGGCGCCGGTCAGCGGGTCGAACCCTTCCTCGGACGCTCCCAGCTGCGTGTAGGCCAGCAGCCGGTAGTTGCCGGTGGGCAGGGTGGTGGGCAGGAACATCCTGCCGGCGCCGCGCCCGCCGTCCAGGGAAATCTTGGCGGTCTGGACCATGCCCTGGGCGGAATGGACCTCCACGTAGGCGGTCTTGCTGAGCCTGGAGAGCCGTCCGGTGACCGCGTCCACGCAGTAGGCGGACATCCACACGGCATCACCGGCCACGTAGACCTCCCGGTCCGTGGATATGTAGACCCGCTCGCGCAGGCGCTCCTGTCCGCAGAGCAGGAGCGGCATGGCCATCAGGGTGACAATCAGCAGGTATCGTTTGTTTCTCATGGCAGCGTCTATTTATGGTAGTTGGGCCAGCCTTCCGGTCTGACTTTGGTCCCGCCCTTGATCCTGCAGTCGGCGCAGCCCTTGGGCACCCAGGTGTAGACGGGGCCGGAAGGGGAGTCCCACTCGACATTGAGCACGATGTAGTTGTAGTCCTGGTAGTACTTGAAGAAATCGCTGGGGCTGAGGTCCTCCAGGTCCTCGTCGTCGAGGTTGATCCGGTAGGTACAGAACAGTTCCTGGCTGTTGTCGTAATACATCCGGGCCGTGGCCTGCCGGCAGGCATTGATGTAGCCGAGGACCGGGATGTCCGGGTCGGAGACGCAGTGGATGTTGCCGGCCATCTGGCTGGGGGTCGGGGAGAAGATCGTACCCTGGTTCTGCGAGTTGTCCTGGACGTTCTTCCAGTAGAGGTACGCTTCCTTGCTCATGGCCTCGAGCCGCACGTCCAGCCGGTACATGACCTGCAGGCGCTGGTCGTAGCGCGGCACCCGGTGGAATTCGAGGTCCACGAAGCGGTCCTCTTTCTGCTCGGAGGTGTCGAAGATCTTGATCTCCGGGGATTCGTTGCTCTTCCAGCAGTAGAAGGTGTTCTCGCCGTCCTGGTATTTGATCAGTCCCTTGAGCGGGTCCCGCGCCTTCTGGGCGGCCGGCGCGTCGAAATAGTAGGTGGCGAAGCGGTCGGCCGTGTACTCCCAGGTCTCGGTGTAGGACCAGCGGAAGTAGCTTTGGCCCTGGCAGTGCATGCTGAGGGCGACGTCCAGCTCGCCCCGGTCCTTGTCGAGGATGTAGGTGAGGTCGTCGATGCTCGGGGCCGAGCAGACCTCGATCCAGTCGGATTCGTAGACCCGCTGCGCGCGTGTGTCCTCGAAGTGGACCCGGTAGCGCTGGGTCTCCGGGATGCCGGACGTGTCGAAGCGGAGGGTGGCGGTGCCTTGCCCGCTCTCCGGCTGGATGCGCGTCCCGTCCTCTCCCTCGATGTATCCCGTGTAGGAGAAGGTGGTCTTGATGGATTCCGAAGAACCGATCGGGTGTACGCCGGAGAAGGTGAAGACGCTCTCGGACCCGACCAGGATGCTGCCTTCGATGACGAGCCGGTCATCCGTCCCCAGGACGTCCGGATGGAAGGGATAGATGCAGGCGCTGACCGCGAGGATCACGGTGGCCAGGACTGCCGGGCGGAGGAGATGTATCGCTTTCATCAGAACTTCAGGTTGAGGTTGAGGTAAGGGATGGGACAGGCGAAGATGGAAAGCATCTTGGCGGAGACCGCTTCGCCGATGCCGGTCGTGTAGAAGACGGAATAGGCGTTCTTGCGCCCGGTCACGTTGTAGACGCCGATGGTCCAGGACATGTGGGAGAACTGCCTGAGGTAGTGTCCGGGCTCGACGTTGAGGGCCAGGTCGAGCCGGAAGTAGTCCGGAATCCGGTAGCCGTTGCGGTCGGAATAGGCCAGGCGCCAGCCGCCGCCGTACTTGTAGTAGCCGGTCGGGATCGTCACCGGGCGGCCGGTGGCGTAGTCGAGGTTGACGGACAGGGAGTAGCGGTGGGTGAACTTGTAGTTGCCCACCACCTTGACCTCATGGGGCTTGTCGTGCGGGGCGTTGTACCAGTTGCCGTTGTTGATGGTCTCCACGCCCCGGTCTTCCATCTCGCGCAGGAAGGTGCGGGCGTAGGCATAGGAGGCCCAGCCGGTCAGCTTGCCGGAGGTCTTCTTGGCCATGACCTCGATGCCGTAGGCCTTGCCGTAGGTCTCCACGAGGTCGTCGGCCAGGTGCTCGTTCATCAGCAGGGTCGCCCCGGACTTGTAGTCCAGGTAGTGCGACATCTGCTTGTAGTACCCTTCGAGGGTCAGGTCCACTGTCCCGTCCGCCACGGTCCAGTACAGGCCCGAGGCAGCCTGCCAGCCGGTCTGCGGCCGGATCCGGCTCGTGCTGAGCTGCCAGGTGTCCATCGGGGAGATGGACGAGGTATTGGAGATCAGGTGGATGTACTGGCTCATCGTGTTGAAGCCGGCCTTCAGGGAGAGGTTGTCCCGGAAGGAGTATTTGCCGGAGAAGCGGAACTCGGGGTTGATGTAGAACTTGTTGGGGTGGAGAGCCAGGAATCCGCTGGCGCGGATGCCGCCCTCGAGCATGAGCCTGGATCCGATGCTCCAGCTGTCGCTGAGGAACAGGGCGGGCTCCACGGCGTTCTGGCGCGCGATGACGCGCGGGACGATCAGAGACTCTCCGTGCAGGCCGCTCAGTTCGCCCGGCGCCAGGTCGTACCAGGTGGCGTTGAATCCGAACGTCAGGTTGTGGCCGCTGCCCGTGTCATAGCGGAAGGTGTTCTTGGCGAACACCTGGCGGATGCCGCTGCGGATCCGGTAGCCCGACAGTTCGTTGAAGTCGTTGTCGAAGGTGGCGTTGTACTGGTCGTAGCCGGCGGCGGCCACCATGTTGAGGCGGTTCGACAGACGGCTGCGCCACTTCAGGGAGGCGTTGAGGTTGGAGTACCGGAAGGAGGTGTCGCGGTCGAAGGCGAAGCCGTCCCGGGACCAGTAGGCGAAGGCCTGGATGGAGTTGTTGTCGTTGACCTTGTGCGTGATGCTGGCGTTGAGGTCGCTGAAGGAAGCCCGGCCGCCGTGGTAGTTGCTGCCCTCCGGAAGCAGGTTCAGGATCCAGTTGGAGTAGGTCGTGCGCCCGCCCACGATGAAGGTCGTACGGCCTTTGGCGAGCGGCCCCTCCACATGGAAACGGCTGGTCAGCAGGCCGATGCCTACCGAGCCGGTGAGCTTGTTGTTGTTGCCCTCGCGCGAGCGTACGTCCAGCACGGAGGAGATGCGCCCGCCGAACTCGGCGGGGATGGAGCTTTTGTACAGCTCCACCTCGCTGATGACATCCGGGTTGAAGGCCGAGAAGATGCCGAACAGGTGGGTGGGGTTGTAGATGGTGCCGTCGTTGAACAGGATGAGGTTCTGGTCCGTGGCACCGCCGCGGACGTTGAAGCCGCTGGAGGCCTCGCCCACGGACTTGACGCCCGGCAGGGTGAGCACGGCCTTGATGATGTCGCCCTCGCCGAAGGCGGTCGGGATCTTGTTGATAACCTCCATGCGGACGCGCTCCAGGCCGATCTTGGCGTCCCGGTGGCGGGACACGGCGTCGGCGGAGACCACGGCGCCGGTCAGGGCCGTGACCTTCTCCTTCATCACGACATCGAGCGAACCGTTGTCGTAGACCTTGAGGGTCAGGTGGAGGTCTTCGAGGGAATAGCCGCTGAAATTCAGCTGGTTGTCCCCGACGGGGAGGGAGACCCGGTAGAAGCCGGCATTGTCCGTGACCGTATAGGCGCCGGTTTTGTCATCATAGACCGACACGCCGGTCATCGGCTCGCCGCTGGAGATGTCGCGGACGTGGCCGCTGACGAAGACCTTGCCGGTGCGTCCGGCATTGGTCTCGCCGATCTCGTAGATCTTGTTCTGGAACGTAGCTACGGCACGCTGCTCCTCGAGGTACTGCTGCAGGCCGCTGTCATCCGTGAGCCGGCTCCGGCCGTCGTCGAAGTAGCCGGCCGGCAGGGAGGTGAAGACGGACTTGTTGTTGAGGATGAAGCGGTACTTGCCGTAGGTGCTGATTACGTAGCCCACCTCGCGCAGCTGGTCCAGCGCTGCCTCCAGGAAGGTTTCGCGCGGGGCGCTGACGGAGAAGGTGGCCTGCTCCTCGGTGTTCGGGATGTAGTAGATGTCGGGATTGCACTCCTTGCGGAGGAAGTTCACGAGCGAGTCCAGTCCGACCCGCTTGACCTCCAGGACATCCTGTGCGCGGAGGCTGCCGGCGCCGGTCCCCAGGACCAGCAGCAGGAGGAAGGTCAGGAACTTTCTCATCGGGCGGCGGCTTTGAGGACACCCAGGCAGTAGGTGTCGAAGTCAGTACCGTTGCCGTCCAGGCCGGCCTCGCGGAGCGCGGCGCGGATCTCCCGTTTGTTCGCCGGGAACTTGCGGAGCAGGGCGGACTTGCCCTTGAACCGGGAGAAACGGCCTTCCCGGTCGCGGAAATAATAAAGGGTCTCGATGGCGAAGTGCCGGGTGAGCGAGCTGTCGTAGTCCGGGTCGTTGTAGCCGATGATGGCGCCGTTGACGTTGTTGACAGCGGAATGCAGCCGCTTGTCCACACGTTTGTAGACCTGCTCCGGGCCGTCTCCCAGGACCTGATAGAAGCCGGCGGGCAGCTGCCGGTCGCCCTGTGCCCTGCCGATGAAACAGCGGTCGCCGATGCGCAGGGTGTCCACCTGCGCGGGCGAGAGCGCGACGGACGCCTGCCCGGAGGCGAGGCGGACCAGGACGAGCTGCGCAGCGGCGTCGATGTTGACGGGGAGGTTGTCGTAGAAATTGCCCTCGAACAGGATCCCGCCCTGCTTGAACTCGGGGGAGGACCAGTAAGGGTGGCCGTTCGCGCGGAAATTGTACCGGGGCGCCTCGCGGCCGCGGTAGAGCACGGACCGCTCGCCGGCGCTCTCCCGGAACTGCCTGACCTCCGGTCTCTCGACCATCTGGGCCTTCGCCGGGAGGCAGGCGAGCAGGAGCGCGCACAGGACGGAAAGGTTGATAATTGGCTTCATTGAGCGCAAATATAATGATTATCTTCCGGAATGGTCACCGGACTTCGAACGAGTCTGTGGCGGAGACGGGCCGGCCGGACTCCGTGAGCCCTTCCGCCATGACGGTGAAGCGTCCGCTGTATACGGGCGTCTTGACCGGCAGCGAGAGGCTCTCGCCCGGCCCCAGGGTCAGCAGCGGATGCCAGTAGAGGGTCTGCCGGTAGTCCGGGTAGTCGCTGCCGACCCCCTCGCAGGTGTAGGCCATCGGCAGGGAGCATCCCTGGAAGTCCACGATCCGGACGTTGTCCTCGAATTTCATGGACGGGAGCGTCCCCTTGTAGGTGACGAAGTTGACGATGCCCGAGAAGCCCCGGATGCCGAGGAAGTAGTCGTCGATGAAGAAGTCGATGCGCTTCACGAGCATCGGGTCGTAGGCAAAGATCTTCTCGTGGTCGAGCACGGGGATGCCGTCCAGCAGGACCAGGGCGTTGTCGGTGGAGAAGGCGTACCCGCCCTGCTGGTCCGGAGTGCGGACCTGGAGATAGCGCCGCCCGCCGACCCTGCGGATGCGGAGTTCCGGGACGTACTCGGAGAAGATTTCCTCCATCAGGGGGAAGCGGGTATAGTCGTCGAGGATATAGCTGATGCGGTCCCGTTCGTCGAAGATGCGGTGCTGCCGGGCGGGCAGGGCGGCATAAAGCGTGTCGGCGTCGAAATTCCGTTCCAGCTGCATCCCGACGCTGCGCAGTTCCAGGGCCTCCCGCCACTCCGGGCTGAGCTGCAGCACCGGGATCTCCCCGGGCGGCAGGTCCTTGAAGGGGCTGACGATTTCGAGGTGGCAGACGTTGTCCCGGCTGAGACCCTCGATCTCCAGGAACATCTCCTGGTCTCCGTAGATGTTGGACGTGAAGAACTGTGCCTGGCCGTCCGCGGCGATGGATTCTGTGTAGAGGTTCTCTCCCTGCCCCGGCGAGGAGATGAAGGCGTATTTGCTCTGGACCTCATGCAGGCCCTCGGCGTCGGTGCCGGTCACGCGGGCGCGGATGATCTCGCCTTCGTATTCCGGGATGACGCTCCCGTCGAAGCTGCCGGGTGCGGGCAGGGCTTCCAGCGCCTTGACGAAGTCCCCGATGCGCCTGCCTTCGGGCGCGGGGATCCCGTCATCGTGACTGACGCCCAGGCTGAGACGGACCGTCTCCGTGCCGTTGTTGGTGAGCCAGACCCGGGTGCGGCCCGAACGGGCGGCGTCTTCGGTCCGGATCCGCAGCAACCCCAGCTCCGGGAGCATCCATGAACGCGGGGACCGGTCCACGACCTCCACGCCGCCTTCGGTCCGCTCCGAACTGAGGGTGTTGATGACGGACAGCGTCCGGGCGCCGGAGAGCGGGTCGAAACCCGATTCGGAAGCGCCCAGCTGCGTGTACGCAAAGATCCTGTAGTTGCCGGTGGCCAGCGTGGAAGGCAAGGCCAGCCGTCCGGCGCCACGCCCTTCGGCGAGGGCGATTTTCGCCGTCTGCACCATGCCCGCCGGGGAATGGACCTCCACGTACGCGATCTTGCTGAAAGGGGACAGCCGCCCCGTGGAGGCATCGACGCACCAGGCTGACAGCCAGACGGCGTCGCCGGCCACGTACACGTCCCGGTCGGTGGAGAGGTATACGCGCTCACGGATGCGTCCCGCGGCCTGGGTGGACAGGAGCGGGAGGAGGAGTAGCAGGAGGTAATATGTCTTCAAAAATCTTTTCATGCGCATGTGGGTTATTTGTGGCCGCTGGGCCAGCCTTCCGGCACTTTCTTGGTCCCTCCCTGCTTCTGGCAGTCGATGCAGATGGACGGGGTCCACATGTAGTGGGACGGGGTGTCGGACAGACTCTCATAGACTTCCTCGAAGGGAAGGAATCCCCTTCTGTAAAATTCTTCCGAAGCGGCCGGACTGTTTACGACCATCGTATCGGCCCGTTCGAAGGGACGCCCCGGCTCGTAGAAGTGGTTCTCGCTGTTGTCGTAGTACATCATCGCTTCCGTCTGCCTGGCCGCATTGAGATAGCCCATCACCTGGATGGCGGGGTTCGAGATGCAATGGACGTTGCTCGCCATCTCGCTGGGCGTCGGGGCGAAGATCGAACCCTGGCCGTTGGTATTCTGCTGGATGTTGTACCAGTAGTTGTAAGCATTCTCGCTCAGGGCTTCCAGGCGGACGGTGATGCGGTACATGACCTGGAGCCGTTTGTCGGACAGGGGGATGGTGTGGAAGGACAGGTCCTCGAAACGGTCTTCGGTCTGGTAGGCGGTCGAGAAGATGTTGATCTGGGGGGAATCCTGGCTCCTCCAGCAGAAGTACAGGTTGGGCCCGTCGTACTGGGTGATCAGCCGGGTCTCCGGGTTGTATTTGAGGGAGGAGTAGATGTCGCTGTGGTATTCCCAGGTCTCGGAGAAGGTCCAGCGGAAATAGTGTGAGCCGTTGCAGTGCATGGACAGCCCGACCCACATCTCCTTGAAGTCGTCGTGCTTGCTGTAGGTGAGGCCGTCGATCGTCGGGGCGGGACAGGGCTCCAGCCAGTCCGATTCGTAGATGTTGATGACTTCCCCCAGCTCCGAGAGCGTCTCGAAATGCAGCCTGTAACGCTGGTCCGGCAGCTTGGAAGTATCAAATGCGAGAACGTACCGGCCGCGGTAGAGCCAGCTCGATGTGAGTGCGTTCTCCAGGTCCGGAGTACCGGAGACCCGGGTCCCGTCTTCCCCTTCGATGTAACCCTGGGCCCTGATGTAAGGGAATTCATAACCCTCCGTGTTGAACGGCCAGACATGGCTCAGGGTCAGGGTCGTCGTCCCGCCCAGGTGGATGTCGCCCTCGATCACGAGCGGGTATTCGCCCTCCTGGCTGATGTCCACCTCATACGGATAGATGCATGCGGCTGCGGTGAGCAGCATGGCGGCGAGGATCGCCGTGCGGAAAAGGAATTTGCCGGCCATCAGAATTTCAGGTTGAGGTTGATATAGGGAATAGGGTAGGCGAATACGGAGAGCAGGTAGCTTTTCTCCCCGTCGAAGAACACGGAGTAGGCGTTCTTGCGGGCGGTCACGTTGTAGACGCCGAGCGTCACGGACATGTGGGTGAACTGCCGGAGGTAGTGGCCGGGATCGATATTGACGGCCAGGTCCAGCCGGAAGTAGTCGGGAATGCGGTACATGTTGCGCAGCGAGTAGGCCAGGCGGATGCCGTTGCCGTAGTTATAGAGGCCGATGGGCAGGGTCACGGGGCGGCCCGTGGCGTAGTCCAGGTTGGCCGACAGCGAATAGCGGTGGGTGAGCTTGAAATTGCCGACCAGCTTGACTTCGTGCGGCTTGTCGTGCGGGGCGTTGTACCACGCTCCGCCGTTGATGGTCGCCACGCCCCGGTCGTACATCTCGCGCAGCAGCGAGCGGGCGTAGGTGTAGGACAGCCAGCCCGTGAGCTTGCCGGAGGATTTCTTGGCCATCAGCTCGACGCCGTAGGCCTTGCCGTAGGTCTCCACGAGGTCGTCGGCCAGGTGCTCGTTCATCAGGGTCGTGGCGCCGGACTTGTAGTCCAGCTGGTGCGCGGTGCGCTTGTAATAGGCTTCCAGGGTCAGGTCCAGGGCGCCGCCCGCCACGGTCCAGTACAGGCCCGAGGCGGCCTGCCAGCCGGTCTGAGGCCGGATGCGGTCGGTGGAGAGCTGCCAGGTGTCGATCGGGGAGATGGACGAGGTGTTGGAGATGAGGTGGATGTGCTGGCTCATGGTGTTGAAGCCCGCCTTGACCGAGAGGTTGTCCCGGAAGGAATACTTGCCGGACAGGCGCAGCTCGGGGTTGACGTAGAACTTGGCTGGATGCAGGGCCAGCAGGCCGCTGATCCGCACGCCTCCCTCGAGGGTCAACTGCGGGGTCACGGTCCATTCGTCGCTGGCGAACAGCGCGGGCTCCACGGCGTCCTGGGGGTTCAGGTGCCAGGTCCGGACGAGCGAGCCCTCGCCATAGAGCGGAGCCATGGCGCCGGGCTGCAGGTGGTAGTAGGTGGCATTGGCTCCGAGTGTCAGGTTGTGGGCGTCGCTGGCGGCATAGCGGAAGTGCAGTTTGGCGAAGCCCTGGCGGATGCGCGTGTCCACGCTGTAGCCGGACAGTTCGTTCTTTCCCAGGCTGTTCTCCAGCCGGGCTCCGTACTGGTCGTAGCCGGCGGTCGCGGTCAGGTTGAGCCGGCCGGACAGACGGCTGCGCCACTTCAGCGAAGCGTTGAGGTTGGCGTAGCGGAAGGACGGGTCGCGGGCGAAGGAGAACCCGTCGTGGGACCAGTAGAAATATCCCTGGAGGGTGTTGGCGTCGTTGACCTTGTGGGTCAGGGCGGCGTTGATGTCATGGAAGGAGGCGAGACCGCCGGAATACTCGCTGGTCTCGGGCAGCTGGCGCAGCAGCCAGTTGGAGTACGTCGTCCGTCCGCCGAGGATGAACGTGGTCTTACCCTTGACGAGCGGGCCTTCGAGGTGCAGGCGGCTGGTCAGCAGGCCCAGGCCCAGCGAGCCTGTGACCTTGTTGGCATTGCCCTCGCGGGTGTGCACGTCGAGCACGGAGGAGATGCGTCCGCCGAATTCGGCCGGGATGGAACTCTTGTAGAGCTCCACCTCGCTCACGATGTCGGGGTTGAAGGCGGAGAAAATGCCGAACAGGTGGGTTGGGTTATAGATGGTCCCGTCGTTGAACAGGATGAGGTTCTGGTCCGTGGAGCCGCCCCGGACGTTGAAGCCGCTGGAGGCTTCGCCGACGGATTTGACGCCAGGCAGGGTGAGGACGGCCTTGATGATGTCGCCCTCGCCGAAGGCGCTGGGGATCTTGTTGATGACTTCCATCCGGACCCGCTCGATGCCCATCTTGGCGTCGCGGTGGTGCGAGACGGCGTCGGCGGAGACCACGGCGCCGGTCAGGGCCAGGACTTTCTCCTTCATCACGACATCCAGCACGCCGTCGTCCCAGACCTTGAGCGTCAGGTGCATGTCGTCGAGGGAATAGCCGCTGAGATTCAGCATGTTGTCCCCGACCGGCAGGGCCAGGCGGTAGAAGCCTTCCCCGTTGGTGACCGTGTAGGCGCCGGTCTTGTCGTCGTAGACGGACACGCCGGCGAGCGGCTCCCCGCTGGCGACGTCACGGACGTGGCCGCTGACATAGGCCTTGCCGCTGCGTCCGGCATTGCTCTCGCCGATCTCGTAGACCTTGTTCTGGAAGGTCACCACGGCGCTCTGCTCGGCCAGATACTGCTGGAGCGTGCTGTCCTTCGCCGCCATCCGCCCGCGGTCGAAAAAGTCGGCGGGCAGGGAAGTGAAAACGGTCTTGGTGTGGAGGATGAAGCGGGCGGTGCCGTAGTCGCTGACCACGTATCCTTTTTCCCGCAGGGCGTCGAAGGCGGCCTCGAGGAACTGCGCGCGCGGGGCGCTGACGCTGAAGGTGGACTGCTCCGCGTCGTCCTTGACATAATAGATATCAGGTTGGAACTCCCGGCGAAGGAAGCGGACGAGCGAGTCCAGCTCGACGCGCTTGAGCTCCATCAGGTCCTGGGCGGACAGGCTGCCGCAGCCGAGCAGCAGGGCGAGCAGCAGGGCGGGGAAGAATCTTCTCATGGCGCGACGATGTTCATGACGGTCTCACAATAGGTCTCCAGGCTGGGCCGCTCGTAGGTGTCCAGCCGGTCCCGGAGCGCCTGGCGGATCTCCCGCTTGCGCCCGGGGAACTTGCCCAGCAGGGCGTTGCGCGAGCGGAAACGGGTGAATTTGCCCTCGGCGTCCTTGAAATAGAAAAACTTATGGATGGCGAAGTAGGTGAGCACTTCGTAGCGGTAGTTCTCGTCGTAGTATCCGATGGGATCGCCGTTGGCGATATTGGTGGAGGAGGCCAGGGTCTTCGTGATGCGGAAGTACACCTGTTCCGGCCCTTTCCCGATGACCTCGTAGAAGCCCTCCGGCAGGGCCTCTCCCGGTCCGACCCCGACGTAGCGGCGGCCGTCCATCGTGAAGGAGGATGTCAGGGACGGGCTGAGCGAGACGGCGAACATGCTGTCGGGCAGCTTCACGAGGGCGAGCTGGCGGACGGCGTCGATGTTGAGGAGGATGTCGTGGTAGTCATTGTCCTCGAAGCGGATCTCTCCGGGCCGGAAGGCGGTCTCCCGCCAATAGGGGTGTCCGTTGTAGGGGAAGGCATAACGTGCGGCTTGCTTGCCCCGGAAGAGGATGGAGCGGTTGCCGGCGGCGTCCTGGAATGCCTGCAGCTCCGTCCGCTCCTGTGCCGCGGCGGGGACGTGGATCCCCGCGGCCAGGAGGAGGAAAACAAGCAGCAAAAAAGGTCTGGTCATATAATAAGTGCGCTTTTTCAGCCTTACAAAGTTAGGATTATCTCCGAAAAATCAAACATTATGAATTGAAAGACTTTGGATTATTGAGGAATTTGTCTAAATTTGCACGCTTTTTCCGCTGATGGAGAAAGCGTTGAGTATAAACCCTTAATTTTTTTGCTGAAATGGCTGAATATTTAGAGCCTTCCAAGAAGCAAGAGATTTTCGCGAAGTACGGGAAGTCCAATAAGGACACCGGCTCTCCTGAGAGTCAGGTTGCTTTATTTTCCTACCGTATCGCTCACCTTACCGAGCACGTGAAGAAGAACAAGAAGG
>JAEEGF010374742.1_pt1 | contig 18076 bp, 10 predicted proteins | sample 9134171 | NCBI WGS metagenome assembly JAEEGF01 (sample SAMN16246542, study PRJNA631951) | gut metagenome | biome: gut microbiome; feature: rumen; material: AP-attached | host: Bos | place: Iran: Karaj | collected 2018-10
TCAGCCCTTATGGGGGTTTTCAAGATAACGCACTTTTTCTCGGGTTCCGTTCCGCGATACTCCTCAGATTCCCCGGCATCTTCAGTTCATGATAATCTTCATGGCCGGACGGATGCCGATATTTGCAGAATTGACCGGAACTCCGCAACGACTAATGTATTCTGTGGAATCAATATGACATGCTCTGTTTTCAGCAAAGCCCGGGGTGCGACTCCACCAGGAGCTCTTTTTGTCATGGAAATCCGGGATCGCTCCCTGTTTCATGGCATAAGGTGTGGGAGTCGCTTCGCTGTCGTGGTCTTTTTTGAAAAAATAAAGCGCCGCACTCGTTTCGAGACAGAAAATCCGATCTCTGGTAGCTTTCCCTCCGTCGGTGCCAAACTTCATATTCTCATCTGTTTCATGGTCTGTTATCAGGATACGCTTCTTCTCTTCTCCTGAAAACGCCCGGCTGAAAAAGTCCCTGTTAAGCCATTTTCTGAGATCGCAGGTCTCCCAGGTTACCGGTACTGCCGCACGGTGATATAACCGGCAGTCAATAACATGTTTGGTAATCAGAAGAGCCGTTTCGTCAAAAGTCTCCAAAACCACCCATTCTATGGGGGCGGGACGGCCGTCTTCATGACAGGGGTAGGTTCCGAATTTGATAACATATCCCTTTTTAAGCGGGGTGTACCAGGTTCCGTTTACACTGCGCCACTGTGTGCTTATGTCCGGGCCGGCATTTTGTTCGAGAATATCCAGACTGCTCTCGATATTCTTCCGGGCCTCCGGATCCGGATTATACTGTTTCTGCGGGATATCCTGGACAGGCGGAGCCTCTGACTCCAAGTTCTGCTGATCTTGAGGGCAATCGATTTTCAGATAACCCCGAAGCCGATCCCCGTAAAGGTTAAGCACGCTCCGGATCTCATACGGATTCCCGTCAGTAACAAGTTTTTGGGCAAAAGTTTTGAATTCGGTGGCATCCCGGAACTGCCAGGGACTCTCGCCGAACATTTCTCCCCGGATGCATTCCAGAATCTTTGCAAAAACATTGTTTTGGGAAGATTTAATATTCTTGAAGCGCTCTCCCCAAAATATAAGATCCGTAAGAGTTTCCGCTGCTCTGACAAGACAGAAATGCTTATCCCGTTCCAAAAGCCCGCTCATTTCCCTGAAATAGCAGTCCGGTGAATCATAGTCCTGCCCGCCTATAGCCATACGGGTGAAATCTGTGTGAATATATCTCAGGATCAATGCCAGTTCTATATCGGTTAAGTCTAACTCAACGGCAATGTTCTGGATAAGTTCCTGATCCTCAAATACAATTTTCCGGTATCTGGAATCCGGATCTGACTTCAAGGCCTTTTCCGCAGCTTCCTTTACACAACCTCTGCTGATAAGCTCCCGCATTATGCTGACAATTCCGGAGGGAGCATACTCCGCCTTGTAATTACCGGTGACCACGGCCATGCGGATACCGGCATCTATGAACATGTTCAGCCAGACAGTCCAATCCGGAAAAGAGACTGTGAGACCGTCTGTAAGTTCATAGATGAAGTCTGCAAATACCCTGATGTTATCGGCATTGTCATACCATCCGGGAGTCCATTCAAATCCGGATTCATACTTGCGGCAGATGTTTCCCTTCCTCTTGCTGAACCTGCTGTATTCCCAAGTCAGTTCCCCGTTATTCAGGCACCTGATGCCGATTACAGGATCCTGCAGCATGGCGAGCACCAGCTTATCTTCTGATTTGTACACATGGTGATTAAATCTAATGGGCTTAAAATCCGTATCCCCAGCCGCATCACCGGAACTGCTGTTGTCATCATCGCCGTCATTTTCTTCGGCTTCATCATCTCCGGAGTTTCCGTCATCCTCCTTATTGTCCCCCTCCTCGTTTTCCTTCTTCGCCTCCCGGGGATCATCACTGACGTTCTGAGATTCCGAATACGCAGAAACCGCATCTTCTGTCAGCCAGTTCATTACCGCTTCGCATAATACCTGGCGGATTTTCTGAACGGCATCACCATCCTGATTATCGTTATCAACCATTTTGGATTTAGCGGATTCCTCAATTAACGTTGTTATCAGGAGTTTTATATCCTGCGGGAACGGCTTCTGAAACGCTAATCTTTGTCTATGCAGAATCTGGCAAATTTCGGAAATATCAGGATTATGCAAAGGGCGTACCCCGGTCAGAAGCTCATAGATGACGAGACCGAAAGCATAATAATCAAAGGTCTGATTGGCCAAGCAGGGCTTCCTGCCGTGCAAAAAAGCGCTGTAAAACGGTGGCATTCCGGGATCCGTGAGCGTAACCTCGGGGTTTCTCAGGAGAGAGCCGGTCAGAGGGGTTTCGGGAACCAGAGATACTCCGCCGTCCGTCAAAACCAGCCCTTTTCCGGAATCATCAGGATAAATCCCGGCACACCTCAGGTTCCTGAAGATAACACCGGCCTCATGGGCGGCCTTCAGAGCTGCAAAAATCTCGGGAATAATAAAATCACGGAGTTCCGCTGCGGTAAAGGACATGCCCTGGGACAGAACCTCTGATAAGGCCGGCATTTCGTAACAGGGCTGCGCGGTATACTGATAGCCTTCATGACAGCCTCTTGCAGCCACCGGCGCCAGACGGGGATTTTTTGCGGCATTTATTCTGTCAATGGCATCATTGTTCACCGCTCTTTCGCTGTAAAAATACCGGAGCAGGAATTTTTTGCCGGAGAGATTACCGCTGCCCCTGCAAAGATAGGTATCCATCCAGCCCGGATTCATGGCGGTTCTTCTTTCAACGGTAACATCTCCGAGAGTCACGCCGGTAAGATCGGGAAGCGGGGGCAGCATATGCTCCTCTGCGTCTTCAAGTTTCTTAAGGAATGTGGCGGGGACTATGAGTTCATCCTCTTTCGGAGCTTTTGCCGGAACTTCTTCAAGAGCTTTTGATGATTCAGAAGCCTTTGATTTTTTGGGCTTTTCGGTTACTATTTTCTTTTCTCCCGGCACCGGCACATCCTCGCCGTTAAGCCATCGCCTTACCTCCGGGTACTGCCAGGCTTTTGAGCAGGAAGCGCTGCCGCTTTCTGACCTCTTGCCGTAAGTAAGCCCCTGAATCAGTGTTTTAAAAATCTGCGGAAAATTGTCAGGTAACAGCACTGCGTAATCAGACTGGGCGCTCATATAACTGATAATGCTATCCCTGACCAGCGAGTGCCCTGTCATAAGCTCAGCAACGGTAATCCCCAGAGAAAACCAGTCCGCTCCGGGGCCGGGCTGCCCTTTCCTTACCCCGGGATCCCCGTAAAACGGCGGTACTCCGGTTTCAATGCCCAGAAAGCCGGCGTTTTCCGGAAAGAGGATGACAGCCGGATCTGCAATGACAATCTTCGTCCCGTCATCGCTGCAAAACAGGCTCCCCGGACTGAGATTCCGGAGAAGAAGCCCCGCTTCATGGAGATCCTTCAGAGCCGAAACCACCGCCGGAATAATCAGGGTCTTCAGATCCAGGCCGGAAAATACCGTGCCCGCTGCCAGTACCCGGGACAAAGGGGACTTTGCAAAAAAAGGCCGCGCAAGATACTGATGCCCGGAATGCATGCCAAAACCGGACACCGGAGCCAGAAAGGGATTGTTAATAGCGTTAAGTTTGGCAGCAACATTGGGAAGATCAGGGTTCTCATTATGGAAGTACCGGAGCAGAAACCTCCTGCCCGCATCCTCGCCGGTTCCGGAGCACAGGTAGGTATCATAAAGTCCGGGCCTTATGGCGATGATTTTTTCTGCCTTAAACCCCTCCACAGTAAGGCCGGTGAGATCCGGAAGAGGCTCCTTCCGGTTATCAAGAACGATTTTAAGTTTTTTGGAAATGGTGTCAGGGATTGCGCTTACGGACATTCTGAAACTCCTGGAAATAACTGCAAACAACTTATAGTGTTAGTTTTTATTTTAGATGTTTTTGATGTCCATGATCAAACTGTTCTGCCATTTTTATAACAGAGCCGGCAAAATTACCATTTCCGCGAAATTGCTCCGGTAAAAATCCGCGCTGCGCCGGAGCCTCTCCCAGGAAATACGGCATCTCAGCCGTGCAGGCGCCGGGAATGCGGTTTAGTAACATAGCTGCATAGCTGCAACAGCACCGCAAATGGAGAAAACCGCATAAAGTGGTATCATTACCGGGTGCCATGCAGAGTTGCCACAGAAAATAAAATCAGAATGGACTAACAGGATGGATCAGCAGAATGGATGCTCTTATCTCCTTTAATCTGAAGCCGTCTTCCCGGACGCCGCAAAAACAGAGATTTACCGGGCTTTTCGGATCCGCTCCGGCCTTTTTCATTGCCGAAGCGGTTAAGGATGCCGCAGCCCCGGCCCTTGTAATCACGAGATCCGTCCGGGAGGCCCTGGATCTGGAACAGGAGCTCCGCTTTATCATGAAGGATGTGCCGGTGTGGTATTTTCCGGACTGGGAAACCCTCCCCTATGACACCTTCTCCCCCTATCAGGACATCATTTCCCGCAGGCTGGAAATACTGTCCCGGCTGGAAACCGCCCGGAAAATGGTGATCATCGCCTCGGTTAATACCCTGATGACCCGGGTTTCGCCCAAATCATTCATAAATTCCCAGGCCATCATGATCAAAAAGGGCGACACCCTGAGCATTATGAGGCTCCGGGACAAGCTGGCCTCCTCCGGCTACCTCATGACCCGGCAGGTGCTGGGACACGGCGAGTTCGCCGTCCGGGGCTCCATTGTGGATCTCTTTCCCATGGGCGGCAATGTGCCCTACCGTCTGGACTTCTTTGATGACGAAATCGACTCCATCAGCATCATTGATCCGGAAACCCAGAAATCAGTAAAGCCTGTGGAAAAGATCGCCATCCTGCCGGCGCACGAATTTCCGGTAACCCCGGAGGCCATCGACACCTTCAGAAAGAACTACCGGGAACGCCTGAACCCGGACAATCTGGCTCTCCATAACATCTATCAGCAGATCTCCCGGAAGGTCATCCCCTCGGGCATTGAGCATTATCTCCCCCTGTTCTTCGCCGATACGGCCACGGTATTTGACTACCTCCCCCCGGAAAGCCCCGTGCTGGTCATGGAAAGCATCCGGGAAACCATGGACGAGTACTGGCAGGATATTCTCTCTCGGGCCGCCAAAACCGCCGGAAACCCTGACCATCCCAGTCTGGAACCCAAGCTTCTTTACCTTAATCCTGACGAGCTTCTTGCGGCCGTGTCCCGCTTCCGGAACTTCCGGATCTGGCCCGGGAAACCCGAAGGCGTTTCAACGGCTGCTGCAGATCTCCGCACGGAGCCGGTGCCGCCGGTGGCCATAGATCACGGAAAATCCCGCCCCTGCGAAAACCTTATGAAATTCCGGGAGGATTTTCCCGGCAAAATGCTCTTCGCCGTAAGCTCCGAGGGCCGGGAGGCCATTCTGCAGGAAATGCTTCTGGGAAGCGTCGCCGCAAGGCACTTTGATTCCTTCGGGGATTTTCTGGCCGCTCCCGATAAAACCGGCATCGCCGTGGCTCCCCTGAATAACGGTTTTATTTACGGGGATCTGGCCCTACTTACCGAAACCGAGCTTCTGGGAGCCTCCGGAGCCTCCAGAACCCGGAGAAGCAGCAAGAGAACCATTAACCCGGATGCCATTATCCGGAATCTCGCCGAGCTCAAGCCCGGGGAATTCATCGTGCACGAAAAGCACGGCATCGGCCGCTATCTCGGGCTGGAAACCCTGGAAATCGAGGGGCTGAAACAGGATTTTGTGGCTCTGGAATATGCCCAGAACGCCAAAATGTATGTCCCCATTTCCTCCCTGCATCTCCTGAGCCGCTATACCGGAGCCGATCCCGAAAGAGTTACCCTCACCCGTCTGGGCTCCAATCAGTGGGAAAAGGCCCGCAAAAAGGCGCAGGAAAAGATCCGCGACGTGGCAGCGGGACTTTTGGAGCTCTATGCCAAAAGAGAGATGCGGAAGGGTTTTGCCTACAACATCCCGGAAGCGGAATACGGCCGCTTCGCCGCCCGCTTCGGCTATCAGCTTACCGATGATCAGATGAGCGCCATTACCGCGGTGCTGGAGGACATGAAATCCGAAAAGCCCATGGACAGGCTGATCTGCGGCGATGTGGGCTTCGGCAAAACCGAGGTGGCCATGCGGGCTGCCTTTATCGCCGTCTCCAATGCCCGGCAGGTGGCCATTCTGGTGCCCACTACCCTTCTCGCTGACCAGCATTACGAAAGCTTCCGGGATCGCTTTGCGGATTCGCCGGTGGAAATTGCCTGTCTGAGCCGCTTCAAAACCGTCCGGGAGCAGCATGAGGTGATAAAAAAGCTGGCTCAGGGCACGGTGGATATCGTTATCGGCACCCATAAGCTCCTCTCGGCAAATATCAAATTCCGGGATCTGGGGCTTCTCATTGTGGATGAGGAGCACAGGTTCGGCGTGGCCCAGAAGGAAAAGATTAAAAAGATGAGAGCGGAGATCGACATCCTGACCCTGACCGCCACCCCCATCCCCCGGACTCTCAATCTGGCCATGAACAATGTCCGCTCGCTCTCCATTATCGCCACCCCGCCGGCCAAGCGCCTCGCGGTACGCACCTTCGTGCATGAATACGATGAAGGGCTTATCCGTGAGGCCATTCTCCGGGAACTTAACCGCGGCGGCCAGACCTATTATCTCCACAACGACGTCATGACCATCAGCGGCGTACAGGAAAAGCTTGCCGCCCTGGTGCCGGAGGCCCGCATCGCCGTGGCCCATGCCCAGCTTCCGGAGCAGGCCCTGTCCCGGATCATGCACGACTTCTGCCATCAGCGCTACAACGTGCTTATCTGCTCCACCATCATTGAGACCGGCCTTGACATCCCCACCGCCAACACCATCATCATGGACAGAGCGGACAAGCTGGGGCTGGCTCAGCTCCATCAGCTCCGGGGCCGGGTGGGCCGCTCCCACCATCAGGCCTACGCCTACCTCCTGACTCCGGAACACGGCGAAATTTCCGATGATGCCAAAAAACGACTTAATGCCATCGCCTCGCTGGAGGAGCTGGGTTCCGGCTTTATTTTGGCCACTCAGGATCTGGAGATCCGCGGCGCCGGAGAAATACTGGGAGCGGAACAGTCGGGGCAGATCGAGGGCATCGGCTTTTCTCTTTACATGGAAATGCTGGAAAATGCCATAGAGGCCCTCCGGGAGGGCCGGGAGCTCTCTCCGGAAAGCATGGAATCCCGGGAAACCTCCGTGGAGCTTCATATCCCCGCCCTCCTGCCGGAAAGCTATGTTTACGATGTCACCATCAGGCTGACCCTCTATAAGCGTCTCGCCTCGGCTCTTTCCGATGCCGAAGTGGATGACCTCCGCTCGGAAATCATTGACCGCTTCGGAGCTTTGCCCAAGGACGCCGCCAGTCTTTTTGAGATCCAGAAAATCCGCATTGCCGCGAGAAAGCTGGGCCTTGCCTCCATTGACATGAACCGAAAATACGGCTCTCTGACCTTCGGAGAAACGGTGCGGGTCAGCTTTGACTATCTCACCAGAATGATTTTTGAGAATCCGGGAACCTACGGCATGGACGGCCCGAACCGCATTCGCATCCTGAAGGTTCCGGAGGATCCCGCCGAAAGAATCCCCTTTATCCGGAGCATCGTAACGGACATGGCCGCGCATCCGGAGGATCCGTCCTAAACCGCCCGGATTTTGATTTTGGTTTTGGGATTTTGCATTTTCCGCCAGATCCCATTAATATGGCCGGTGAGTCAGGAAAAAACGATAAAAAACGGTTAGCGCATGAACAAGATAGCATTACTCGCCTTAGGAGCCTCTCTTGCCGCGGTGATGAACGCGGCGGCCATCCCCCTGAGAAACACGGTGGACGAGGGCCAGCTTATGGCCGCCCGGAGAGCTCTGGACGCCGAGGAGCAGAAGAAGCTCCAGAAGGACAACAAGCACGTCAAAAGCACAGAAAAGTACTGTAAAAGCATGGTGCAGTTCCGTCTGGGCCAGGATTATCACATCAAAATCACCGACAGAAGAGTGCCCACCCCCGCGGATACGGATCAGACCAAATACTCCGTAGCGGGAAATGCAGACGGCCCTGATAACCTGAGTTTTCATTGCATTGTTTCCGTAAAGGACGGCATTATCAATCTGGAACACCTGAACCTTTACAAGGTGGTTCGGGACACGCCTAAGGATCCGGCCGCCAAACCGGAGCCCCCCAAGGCCGCTCCTGACGCCCCGGCTAATCCGCCCCCCGGCAAAGACGCTCCCGGCGCTAAAAAGCCGCCGGTTAACGCCATTTCCCCGGCTCCGGAAAAAAGCGGCATCTCCCAGAAGCCCCAGAAGAAAAAGCCCCCTAAGCCCTCCGGCAAAAATAACCATGGCATCTCGGGGAAATAGGTGTTCCTTTCGGTTGCTTCCAGTACAGTATTCTCTTCCCGGCCGGGAAGCCGGAATCCCGAGTCCCCTCCGGATTAAACCGGGATTTTCCGGCTATGCCCCGCCAGGCATGCCACTCTTACTATGCCCCTTCTGCCATGCCTCGCAAAACATGTCCCGTTGGCTCTTTGGGTTCTGAAGGATGTCCGGACAGGCAAAAAAATCTGAGAGGGCATCATGAACATAGTAAAATAGCAATGTTCACCTGCAAAAACACCAGACACAGATCTTCCGGATACCCATGATAGAAAAGCTCATTGCCGACCTGCACAGTCATACCCTGGCCAGCACTCATGCCTACAGCACCATTTATGAAAACACTCTGGCAGCCCGGGAAAAGGGACTCAAGATTCTGGCCATGACCGATCACGGCCCCCGACTTCCTGACTCTGCGGATATTCTGCATTTCAAAAATTCGGTGAAGGCGCTCCCGGACACCATTAACGGAGTCCTTGTCCTTAAAGGCATCGAGGCGAACTTTCTGCCCGGCGGCAAAACCGACTGTCCTGAAAAGCTTTACCGCTCGCTGGATCTGGTGCTGTGCGGCTTTCATAACGGAGCCATGCCCAGCCAGGGCCGGGACGAAAACACCGAAATCGCCCTCAAAACCATCCGCTCCGGACTTATTGACGTGATTGCCCATCCCGGAGATCCCAACTACCCCAAGGATCTGGAGGCCATCGTGAGCTGCGCGGCCGAATGCGGCGTGGCTGTGGAAATCAATGCGGCCAGCGGCGCAGGTTCCCGTATCGGCAGTAATGAATTCTGTCTTTTAACCGCAAAGCTCTGCAAAAAGTACCATGCCCTGGTAAGCGTGGGATCCGATGCGCACTTCATGACCAATATCGGGAATCTTCAGCACGCCATTGAATTCATAAATGAGGCCGGGATTCCGGAGGAGCAGGTTATCAACACCTCCATGGAGAAAACCCTGAACTTCGTGATAGGCCGCGGCCACCCCCATCCGGAAAACTATTTAAAGCTTCTCGAAACCGCCTGAGCCTTTTTCCGCGCCCTCTTTGCACCATGCCCCATCATGCGCCAGACCAGCCCATGGACATGCCCCGGAAAGTTTGGCATGTTCCACTTGCCACTTTAAAAAATTCCCCAAAAACCGGAAAAATCCCCTCGATCCGGTTTTGGGAAGCCTTGCTTTGTAGGTAACTGTACTTCTGCAATTCATTTTGAAGCTACAAAACCTTATAAACAAAGGATTTGAAGCAACTTTAGCTGGGCTAAATCGCAAAATTGACACCAGCCTTTTCATTATCAGCCTTTGGAACCAATATTTCATATGCCGAGGCCACCATCTTCTGTATAAACCCCAGTCTGTCATCAAACCAGCTCTTCATTTTCGTGGTTAAATATTCATCAATGTCCTGCTGAAGTCTCTTGTTGTGTTTCAGAGCTTTATGAGACCTGAGATAATCTCTGAAGTCCTTAATGAGTTCGAGAAGTTTGTTCAGCGCATCTCTGAACGGCGCTTTTTGCGTATCGCTCACAAGGTCTCTGAAAACACCGCCCAGCAATGAATCGTCGGATTCCATTCTGCGTTTTAATTCCGTTACAATATATCGGATGGAAGCAATCGTGGCGAATGCAATGATTGAATCAAACAGATGCCCCTGACATTCCGAATCAAGCTTAAAGAACTGCTTCTGAGCTTTAAAGTTGGTTTCTATGGACCATCTGCGAGCATACAGCCCGACAATATCCTCTGCCGAAAGCTCCAAATCATCAGTTACTATCGAGATGAACTTGTTTTTGCCGCAGGCATTTACAAAGACCAGCTTCAAAAGCATTCCTTCATTGTTCTTAACCGTTACCCAATAAACGTCCTTGTTCCTGTCATTAAGTTTCACTCTGAGCCTTTCAAGAATTTCAGACTGACTCATTTTCCCATTCCCATGACAGTTTTTGTCAGCGCTGATGAATTTGAGATTGGTCTTAATTCTTGCCACAGAACGCATTCCGAGATTAGCTATTTGCCAAAAAAGCTTTCCTGAATAAAACCAGGTATCCATAAGCACATGAGTAGCCGGTATTTTGGCATTCAGAGCCTGCTTAAGCATCTTGACCACCAGAGCAGGTTTGGATTCTCTGCTCTCCTTTCGGCGTACGTATCCGCAAGTTTTCTTGCTGGCGGCTTTATCAATCCCGAACAAAAGGTTTTCATCCTTTTTGGCACAGTCTATAGCGAAATTCAGGGGGAAGAAACCTTTCCCGTCATCCCAGCCCAGAGTAAGCTGACCAAAGCCTCTGAAATACCTGTGGTCAACATGGTTATACATCCTTGATACAAGTTCTGTCTTAAAAGAGTCCGGCCTCTCAATACATGTGTCATCAACAATGAATGCGCGAATCGTCTTGCCTGCCTTTTGACCGGATACTGCATCAATAGCCTGCTTCGCAAAAAGCAAATGCAGTTTTCTCCAATTAAAATTCGGGTTGCCCAGAAAGCGATAGACGGTATCCAGACTCATGCCAAAGTCTTTAGCCATTGGCCCCTGAAACAAAGCATAAAGATTAGGAACACCGAAGAACACACTAATAAGACACAGTACGAAAATACTAAACACGTCAATCCCGTGTCTTTTGACGAAATTAGCTTTCTTGAGATTGCTGATCACTGGAAACGAATTCATCTGAGCATAAAAACCAAAGTTTCGCGTTATTTTAAGAATACCAATGCTCATTGTTGTTGCAAACACCTTTAATCTATAGACTAAGCGATGGTAATTATATATTAAATGTATTTTTATAGCAATAACAATTCTCAAAAAATGCAAGTTTATGATCAAAATCCAAGCCAGCCTTTATAAAGTAAGCTCTTGTGTCGTATAATGAACTGCAAAAGCACAGTTAATTATTATTCTTCGAAACTTTAATTTCTCTCTCGTCAATGTTGATTGCTCAGGCTGGTTGTGTCCTAGGCCTGCCGCGGCCTTGTGGGGGAGGCGGTTTTGGCAGCAGGCGGTGTGCGTCCCATTTGTTCACCCAAATCTCTCAGACTTGCTTGCGACTCTGCCTCTGTTTCTGAAAAGCGCTGACTCATGACTCTGCGGTCAGCCAGTCCGCAATATCAATTATCCTGATCCCCTCATACTGATATTCCTCGTGGCGCGTCCGGGCAAGGATCATTTTCGGATAAGCATCTCTTATGGATAAAAGCGGGGTATACTCCCTTTCAAAGGTTTCCGGATTGTCAATATATTCGGAAACCTGGATATAGAGTTTTTCGCTTTGTCTGACGGCCACAAAATCTATCTCCTTCTTGTACAAAACACCGGCATAGACCTCATAACCCCGTCTTAAGAGTTCAAGCGCCACCAGATTTTCCGATATCCTGCCGTAATCGGGATTCCTGCTGCCAAGTCTGGCATATCTGAAAGCGGGATCAGCCAGATAGTACTTGTCATTAAAAGCTAAATATTTTTTTCCTCTGATATCGTACCTTCTGATGCGATAAAAACCATAGGCATTGCACAGATAACCTATGTACGTGCCTATGGTTTTATCATTTGTTTTAATCTTATTTGCCCGGAGGGTTTTAGCCATATTGCTGGCAGATACAATATTGGAGGTGTTATCCATCAGGAAATCGGTAATTTTTTCCAGAAGAGGCGCATTTCTGATCTTATATTTCTGAACAATATCCCGTAACACCAGCGTTTCAAAAATATTATTGAGATAAGTCATTCTGCATTTTTCATCTGAATATACGTATGAACCGGACATCCCGCCGAATTTGCGATATTCCGTAAATGCTTCATATGTATCCGATAAATTATGGTATTCCATGAACTCGCTCAGAGAAAACGGAAAAACTTCAATATTGAAAGTTCTCCCCATGAGTAATGTTGCCAGTTTGCTTTCTTCCAGAAAATCATGGGAACTGGTAATATAAATATCGTATTTTTCAGATGAATGGAGACTGCTCAGTATTTTTTCAAATCCTTCGCAAAGCTGAACCTCGTCTATAAAAAGATAATTGTTCTTGCCGGCAAGGTAAGAGCTTTCAGCATAATCGTACAATTTACGGTAATGATTTAATTCTTCATATTTCAAATCGGTGAAATCAATATAAATAACATTAGCGGCAGGATCCGTTGTTTTGATGTAATCAATAAACGATTCCATAAGTTTGGATTTTCCGCACTGTCTGATACCGGTAATTACCTTAATATCGGGCACGCCCTGCACCCGCTTCAGCTGTTCTAGATATAACGGCCTTGCTATCAATTTCATGCTGCTGTTCCAAAATTACCCGAAAAGGGCCGGCCTTTTATGCTCTTTCATGTGCCCGGTTATGCCCCGTAAAGAGCCATCCAGCAAAAGAAAGACTGCCCGGAGATTTTCGGCATACCCTGCATCACATCATACATGGCAGCAGCGTATTTCGAGAAAATGAAAAAAATTCATTTTCTCGAAACAGAACTGCCGCACACCGTATCAGAGAAGACTTGCAGCCAGCTGAAGCCGACAGGAATCACCCCCGGAAGGCCCGTTCCTGCCTATCCGCAAAAGCCGGGTTCTCAGCAGCCGGAGGTGCTGGCTTTGATAATGAGCTCATCCCGATTATTGTTTCTCTTGTAGAGCAGAGAGCACTTGTCCTGGTAGAGATCCCGGTACTCCTGATCCAGCCTTAGGCTGGGATCCTTGATGAAGATATAGAGCTCGTAGTAGTCGCCGGAGGTTTTCGGGGCTACAAACCATTCATTGACCAGATCGGCATCCGTTTGCTTCATAATCTCGTGCGCATCCGCCAAATGGCCGAATCTGGTGCGCACCACCTGCCCTTCCACGGTAAATTCCGCATTTTGATCCTTTTCCTTCCCCAGGATCACGGCCTTGGAATAGACCATGGAATCGGCGGATTTCAGCACTCCCTCAAGACCGTGAATGGCTGCGGCCCGGGCATCCCCCCGGAGGTTCATGAATTTCGGGGCGGCAGTGGCGGCAAGAATCCCCAGAATGACAATGACAACCACAAGTTCAATAAGGGTGAAGCCGGAGGAGGATGTCGTATTCATGGCAGAGACCTCTCTTGCGAAGCTGGTTTTCAGATCCGGGCGGGCGGCTTCGGCATCTCTCGTGAAAAAGCGCCGGCGCAAAGTCTGTGGAAGACAGCCTGAGCACGAGTTCAGATTCAGATAAATAAGCCGCATTGTCATGCTATCACATCACAGAAAACTTTTCTGAGGGAGCGGCTGCAAATCCGGTGCCCGGGCACTTTTAAGAATCCGGAACCGGCAGAAGAAAATGCCGGCAGGAAACCGGCATCCATTAAAGGATGGCAAACAGAGCCTGATACCTTGCCAGAAGGGCGGCTCCTGCTGCCGGAAAGCAGGGGAGACCGCGCTGAATGCCTCGGGGAGATATTTCCCCGCGCCTGTTTCCGAAAGGATCAGGATTTTACGTACTTGCTGGCGCCCCCGTAGAACTTGAAGAGTTCCGCGCTGCCCAGATGATTGATAACACCTGGCATGTCGTTAACCTTGGAGCCCTTAAGACCGGTATTCATCTGATGCACCTCGAGATTTCCGGAATTCTTGACCAGCTGGTCAAAATTCTGAACGTCTTCGTCTGTGGAATAAGTCCGTCCGTCTAAAACGCGCATTATCGAGCTGGAGTTGGTCAGGTATTTATTTGGCGTAAGAGCATCATTATCAAGCTTGGTCATCTTGACAGCCAGCTGCTTGGTGATGATATCCATATGACCGGTGCGATCCTTCCCGCTCTTGCAGTTATAGCAGCACACATTGCCAATCATGTCATTGAGCAGGGCCAGCCGGGCCGGAAGCTCGAAGGCATCGATTTTCTTGTTGCGGAAATTGCCGTTCTGCATCAGGATGTTAATTTCATGCGCCAGGACAAACACTTTTTTCTTGTCTGCCAAGGGCGGATTTTTTCTCAGGTATTTGCCCAGATCCGAATCAGCGCTGATGTTATCAAAGAACTCCCTGTACTGCTGCTCAAAGGAAACAGCGGATTTCAGCCGATCCGGCTGGGAATTTTGTGTCATGAACCGGGGGCCGAACATCTTTGTGAAGCTCTCGTTGTTTTTGCCCATGCTGTTGGCGTTGTCCCAGACGAATTTTCCGAACACGCCGTGGGAATACTCGTTACAGGGTGTCATGAAGGTACGGAGATTCACCTTAACCCAGACATCCTGATTATTTATGGTCAGCTTGACGGGGCCGGGCTGGCCGTTTGCGTCTTTGGTCAGGGATTCCAGAGCGCTCATCTGCTTAAGAGCCATGGTTTTCTCATCAAACTTTCCAATGCTGATAGGATTTACCAGATTAACTGAAGTAAGATTAATTGTCAGCGGGTTATCCTTGGTGGCATTACTGAGTTTATCAGCCTTGAAGCGATCCATTACGATAGTGGTCAGGAGCTGTTTGGCCTTGTTTTCGGCATTGCTCTGACGCGTGGCATTATTCTTGACCTTAATGGAATCCAGAATGCCGTGCCGGTATCCGGAAAACAGCTTCTTGCCATTCTCGTCCGAGATCTCCGAGCGGAAGCAGTTGGTAAGATCGGGGGACTCCAGAGCCGTGCTGGGATTGCCATTAATTCCCTCGCCGTACAGGGAGGGGTTCATCATCTTGGCAGGGGTAAGGCTGCAACGGAAATTCTTCTGGTCATTACCATTTACATTCAGGGTCAGATCACGGGAAATTTCCTTCTTCCATGAATCCTGGGCCCCCATAATCTGAGCAAACTTGGTCATAACGCAGTTTTTGGTGGGAGCATAGTTCTGAAGATGAAGCTTTCCGACGATATCCTTAATATCCTTGCCGGCATCCTTGCCCATATTTTTGAAGAGTTTCAGAAAACGCTTTGGAACGCTGTCTTCGTCCCTGAGATCATAGCCATCGAGACGGCTTTTGTGCTCATCATAGGTATACTTCATATTCGTAAGCTTCGTCAGGGCTTGGTTGCATTTGGCAATAAAGGCCTGATCGTTGCTGGCACTCACGGCTGCGGCAATCTTTTCCAGCGCCTCCGTAACGGTATCTGAAATTGCTCTTACCTTGGCATCGAAGCCGTTTTTAAAATTACCGTAAATATTTCCGTCATTGCTTTTGGCAATCTGGCAGTCCTGGATCTTGGCATTAAGTCCGTTTATAATGGTGTCAATTTTGGGCTTGATGACATCGAGCGTTTCTTGCAGCTTTTTGGCATCATCCGGAGTTGCATCTTTGAAGTCATCGCCTTTGTTATTCCCGACATTGAAAAGGAGAGTATCAAGATTTTCCTTGCAAAGCTCCAGCTTCGTCGTGGCATCGATAAGAATCGTCTCCAGATTGGCAAAGGCCCGATCGCCTTTCATAACGGCGGAGGTGAAATCCTTGGGGATTCCGTCTATGAGTCTGCCAACATTACCAATCTCATTACGAATTGCCATGTGAGTCTTGCAGAGGGACATGAATTTGTTACCTTCCGCCGAAATAATGGCGGAATTATCGTAATAGGTACTCTTATGCCCCAGACGCTTAATTTGCGTAAGATCAAGTCTAGGATCAAGTCTTTTGTTTGCATTTTCGTTCAGAGAAGCCTTATACTCGTTTACCGCAGTCTTGATATTTCTGAGGTTATCCAGGGTGAGACGCTTTTTGCCGGAAATATTCTTGGCGCTTACAAAACGGTTGAAAATCTCCAGTCCTTTCGCGCCGATTTCGCCCACAAGCGCGTTGCGAAGAACATTGACGCTGACCTGAGTTTTTTCGGTAAGGGTTTTGTTTATCGCTCTTCCAAAAATATGACCGCGGCTCTCCCGGCTTTCGGTTACTTTGCCGTTGGAATCGAGCATTACCTTAGTTCCGCCGTCGGCGCCTATATTCTGATCGAGCATGTTGTCAAAGAAATTTTGAGCATGTCCGTTTATGTGAGATACGTCAGTCATTTCAGCCTCCCAGCTAAAAAGCTCATTTTAAAAAATCCCGCCGGCGCAGAAATCTGCCGGTGTTAATCAAATTGTTCCGGACTAAGCCTGGATCATCAGGTTTCTTATATCAGCGCCCATGTTCTCCATGCTGTCCTCTTCAGGCTCTTCATCATCATCAGGAACGTAAATATCATCTTCGTTAAGTTCCTGCTCTTCTGTGAAGTTTTGCAGGACTTCGTTCCTGAGATCCGCATACCAGGCAGTTATGTATTCACAGCTTTCTGCGTAGTTCAGCAGAAATTCGGAAAACGGCTTTTCACTGGCATCGGTGTAGCAGCTCTGCAGCACAATCCGGGTATCATCGACCAGAGACAAAGTATTTCCGGAAGTGGTATCCCACATAAAGTTCGCCTTCATAAGCTCTCCCAGAAGATGAAGAGCAGCCATGGGAGAGGAATCCGGTATTTCACCGATAACCGCCGCGATCAGCAGTCTGCCATCCTCCGGAACAAAGCGGACATTGATAATCAGGTCGCCGTCAGTAAGACCTATCTCGCAGCAATTGTTCTCATCCAGTTCAAGGGTTTGGTCTCCGACCGCTTTAAGCAATTCGTTAGTTTTTTCGAGAGTAAGCATTCAATCACCATGCATCAGAATCATCTTATAACGTGCCGTTATGCAATCCGAGAAACGGTTTCAGCCTCTGTTACTGTGTTAACGGCAATTCTTTTCCAAGGTTACATAATTGCGCGATTTTTTGCTGTGACCAATATCATGACGCCTTCAAACAGCGGAAAAGCTTTTCCGGAATACGGATATTAATCACCGAAACATAAGCAAAACCTGCCTGCGGCAGCTTTTGTTCTTAATCCCCCAGACAGTCAATACCAATCATTGTCTCCTGCCTGAACCTGGCGCCTTGCCTTGCAGCAGCTTTAAGCTGTTTTCGGGGCGTAAGATGCCGTTTTTCCGGAAAACCGGCGCGGGGTTTCCCGCCTCAAATCATTTCGGGGCAGGGGGCGAGAGGGAAATTCAGGCTGTCAGCATGATTTACTTCCTGTGCTGCGATTAAAAAAATAAAAAAATTTTCAAAAAAGGTTGAGTTAAAGAATTGCGAAACGATATACTTAAAGCGTATATGATTATTTAATGCCGGTTAATCAAAATGATTTATGAGGTTGGTTTGCTATGAATCAGCAGAGCTTGGCAAATTTAAATAACAGTCTGGAAGATGAACGATTTTTCGAGATGGCGTATATAGCTCCGGGAGAATTCGGACTGCCATGCTGGATTTTGATATTTTCGGTCGGAAGCTGCAGAAAATCATCTTGCAAGGCGCCGGCAATAGAAGTAAAAATTGCTGATGACTATATTTCCGTAAGTATTGATGCGGCTGATCCCGCATGTTTGTCCCCGGAAAATCTGCCTCCGTCTGAAATCGCCGGTCTTGCGGATGTTAAGAGATGGATTGTTTTAAATTATGATGCGCTTATTAAACACTGGAATGAAGAATTAACAGATAAAGAGGTGCTTAATCTTATTAAGAGAATTTAGGTTTTATTATGGAATTCACTACTTCGTTTTCAAGATTTAAAAACAGTCTGCCAAAGGTGTCATATTCGTCTTTGAATGTTTACGAAAAGGCCTGGATGGCTTATGACGCCATCTTAGATATAACAATAGACATGATTGACGGAGACTTCCCGGAGAAGATGAATGAAAAATGGTACGGCGTGGT
>JAEEGF012396264.1_pt1 | contig 18075 bp, 13 predicted proteins | sample 9134171 | NCBI WGS metagenome assembly JAEEGF01 (sample SAMN16246542, study PRJNA631951) | gut metagenome | biome: gut microbiome; feature: rumen; material: AP-attached | host: Bos | place: Iran: Karaj | collected 2018-10
AGCCCCGTGAGACCATGGAGGAGATCTGGGCGGATCTGTGTGCCTGTCAGTCGGATAACCTGGAATTTGTAGGGGATGCCTATTATGAACAGTTGTATATGACGGAGGAAGAACTGGACCAGGCCATCCGGAGGACGGATGTGGATGTGATGCTGGCCATCGGGACCACGGTGGGTCAGTATCTGACACAGAGAGCGGATGAGATCTCTTACGATTATCTGGTGATCGGGTCTGCGGATCCCGTATCTGCCGGTATCGTGAAAGCCGGTGGGGAGCGGGTCAACGACAAGGCCTTTGCCATCCTGGATGAAAACCGCTACGGCAGACAGATCCAGGCAGCCTACGAGCAGTTCGGCTTCCGCTCTGTCGGGGTTGTGTATGCGGACAGAGAGGATGCCTACAGTTATTCCGGTATCGGACAATTGGAACAAAAGGCAGAGGAACTTGGTTTTGAGATCCTGCGTCTTCACGTGGATGAGATCGTCAATGAAGGCGAGGAGGAACGGTATTACCGGGAATTGAAGGAAGCCTATGCAGAGCTTGCACCGAAGGTGGATGCCCTGTACATCACCACGGCCACCATTGACGATACCATGCTTCCCTGGCTTTTAGAGGATCTCAAGGCGGCCAGAGTCGTGACCATCGCCCAGACCTCGGAGTCCCAGGTGGAATATGGTGCGCTCATGCACATCAAGGTGCAGGATCCCGTGGAGGAAGGGACTTACGTGGCTTCGTGCCTCATCGAATACGGAAACGGTGCTTCGGTAACGGACTTGGAGCAGAAATTCGAAGTGGCGCCCCGTATCTACATCAACCAGAAAGCTGTGGAAGAGACCGGGGTGAAGGTGCCCATGGCAACCTATCTGGTGGCAGATCAGGTGTACAGGGAGGTGAAGCAGGGTGAAAAATAAAAACATGTGGCTTCCCGTTGCACTCCTTGTGCTGTTCATCACCCTGCTGTGCTGGATCCTCGGGTGTGTGATGTACAACACGAATCTGAAAGAGGTGTATCACAATCTCACCAGCGTGGAATATATGGATTCCATCGAAAATATCCGGTATTCCATGCACTTTGGCAAAAAACTGGCAACCTTTTCGGGAATGGATGAATTCCTGAAAAAGAGCGCACAGGGTCATCCGGACACGGAGGATCTGTATATTGTGACCGCGGACGGACAGGTCCTGTTTTCCCTGAAGGGGGATATCCCGCTTCCGAAAAATGTGGCATCTTCCGATTCGCCGGCCTTTTCCATCGCAGGCGGCAGTCAGTATTCCAAACTGGCCATTGATGACGGATCCTACTTTGTGGTGAAAAAACCGGCGGAACTTTTGAACCTGGAACTGGTAAACCGCTATATCCGTCTGGGGATCGTTGCCCTGATGGGTCTCGTGGTTACGGAACTTCTGATCCTGCTTGCAGCCCGGTTCATCGGGGATGAAAAGAAGAGCACCAACGTTATGGTCCTGATCCTTGCACTCTGGATCACCGGCTTCAGCTCCTATGTGGGCGTGGTCAACTGGCGGGATTACGATAACAGCATCGGGGACATGAAAGAAAAGATCGCGGATGCGGTCACTTCCGACATTGCTTATGTGGAGGAGGATCTCGGGGTTGACGGGAAATTGATCGGGGATCTTTCCGGGTATCTTGTGCGTTTCCCGGAGAATGTGCCGGAGATCAGGGGTGTGGAAGTAACGGAAGCCGGAGAGGTGATCACCTATACGGATAAAGACTATCTGGCCAAGAAGGGCGTGGACTATATTCTGCAGACGGCGCTGTTTCTTGTATTTTCCATGATGATCCTTGCAGAATATCGTATGTTTCTGGATGGACTGAAAAACACAAATAAGGCAAAGGCGGAACCGACAAATGAGTGACGCAAAAAAAACAAATGCGTATATGCGTATGATCTTTCTGCTGGGCTTTTTCGGGTTGTCCATCGGAGATGCTTTCAATGTTCTGTATGCACAGGATCTGGCAAGACAGATCGCTTCTCCGGAGAGACTGAACTTTTTCGTGAGCCTTCCCATCACGCTCATGAGTGCCATGATGGTGGTGGGGGTGATCAGTGCCAATCTGATGGTTCAAAGGGATCAGGATATCGTGAACTTTATCCGGATCGCCACCATTGTGACTGCAGTGGGAATGCTGATCAGGGGACTGGCATTCCACTATGTGCTCCTGATCCTTGGGTTTATGGTGGATGGCTTTGGATATGGCTGTTATTACATTGCGATCCGGTATTATGCGTATCTGTTTTCGGATGACAAAAAACGGCTGGAGGCCATGGCAGTGATCGGCGGAGGGTCCTTTGCGGGCCAGTGCCTGGGAACCGTTCTCGGCGGTATCCTCGCAGGGCAGCTCCCCTACCGGATCGTTTATCTGATGGCTCTTGTTCCGCTTATGATGCCCCTGGTGTTCCTTCGGAAAGTGAAGATCGATGTACCGCTGGTGGTGGGAAAACTCACGGATTCCCTGCGGGTTTTGAAGAACCGGAAAGCAATGCGGTTCCTGCTGTTTCTTGTACTGCCGGTATTTACCTGTACGGTGTTCGTGTCCTACACGGTGCCGCTGGATGCCAATGCATTCGGATATTCTCCCACGATGATCTCGGCCATGCTTCTTGGATGCTATCTGATCGCGGCGTATGCGGGACCGTTTATGACCCGGTTTGTGACAGCCAGATTGTCTACCCTGGCAGCAGGCATCCTCTACTGTGTCGGTGTGGCGATGCTGATCGCATTTTATTCCCTGGGAAGGACCTTTGCGCTGCTGCTGGTTGTGGTCCTGCTCCTGGGACTCATGGATTCCTTTGGCCCCAGCGTGCTGATGGATGCTTACACCAAGACGGGCAAAGGAGAAAGATACAGCGATAACGATGCGCTTGTTGTGTACATCCTGGTCACCAGGATCGGCATGACCATTGCGCCGACGCTGATCATCGTGTTCGAGACCACCAGGATCCTGTCGGAGTTTGTGATCCTTGGACTGGCACTTTTCCTGTTTATGGGTGTGTTTGTGAACCTTGGGAAAAAAGAAACGACAAAGTGATGGGAGAAACAACAGCATGATGAGACGAGCAGTTGTTGCCGATGCAGGGGCGGTCAAGGCGCTGGCTGATAAAACCTTCGGAGATCCCTATATCTTCCTGCCGGAGGTACAGGCCTATCTGGAAGATCCGGATGATCTGTGTTATCTGGAGGAAGAAAACGGACAGCTTCTGGCGGCCATTTTGTACCATAAGGAGTCGGCAGAAGACATCATGGAAAACATGGGGATCCCGAAGGAAACCTATGAACGCATAGCAGGTACCCGCCCATGCCTTCACTACCGGTTTATTGCCGTGGATGAGGCAGCGCAGCATCGGGGAATTGCCGAGAAACTCATGCGGGAGACACTTCGGATCATTGATCGGGAAGAGAAATTCGGAACCATATTTACCATGTTCTGGGTCAAAGAGGGTTCGAACATTCCCATGAAAGATCTGGCGGAGCGGTTTTCCTATGAACCGCTGCACTATTTAAAACGACCCTGGTATAAGTACGCAGACAGAGCCTGCCATCTTTGCGGCGGACGCTGCAAGTGTGACGCGTTTGTTTACTACCGGAAAGTCGGCGCGACAGGCATAGGTGAAAACGTTCGGTATCTGAAGATCACGCCCGAAAACAGATGGCTGTTTCGGGAACTGATCAGTCCGGACTATTTTGACATACCGACGGAAAAAGATCATTTCAGCATTGCTGCCGTAACGCCGACAGAGGAGACAGTATACGGTGTTTTGCTGGCAAGCAGACAGGAGATGCTTTGGAAGACGGAATATCTTTATGTATTACCGGATTATCGCCGCAAAGGGATTGGAAGCGGCCTGCTGTTTGAATTGGAAAAGCATTGTCTGAAAACGCAATGTGAGGGTATTGCAGCCCGCTGGTACGAGAAAAAGACCGGCATCGGGACGGAATATTTTTCGCAGAACGATGAATTGAAAGGTTTTTTTGCTCATCATGGCTTCGGAAACGGACCGGAAGGAAATATCGTTTATGAGGTTCCGATTGCGAAAGCAAAAGATTTTACGGTTCCCGGAGAGAGTCAGAGCAAAGGGGCAGCAGGTCTGTTGACGATGCTTGAACTGCCGCGAAAGATCCGATCACCCTGGCTTTCCCGCTTTGGTGAGGAACTGCCGCCGGACCTTGACCCCAGAAACCTCGAAGGAGAGCTTCTCCCCGATCACAGCCTGGTTTACTGTGTGAACGATGAGGTTCGCGCATTTATGCTTGTAAGCCGGATAAAGGACAACGTGATCCTGATCGGTGCGCTGTATTCAGAGCCGGCAGCGGGAAAGGTTCTGCCGGTTATGCTGGGACAGGGACTTCGGAGGATCGCCAATGATTATCCGGAAGCGATACTTCGATTCTGCGCCGCAACAAGAGATTCCAAGCTGCTTGCCGCAAAACTGCTTGCGAAATACAATCAGCCGGTGGATGCGGTCTGTATTCGCGAGGTCTATTGGAATGTCATACAATCACCGCATTGGTCCGGAATGAAGAGCAAGGATTATTCATGAGGAAATACCGGCATGTATTTATTTGAAGATTATTTTGACGAAACAAAAGAGAATATAGCCTATGAAAACGAGGCGGAACTGTTACGGGATCTGTTATCCCTGCTGGATCTGATCCTGCAGCCTCTGTTGAAAAAATGCGTGGATGCCGGGGGCGGAAGTCGTTATGCCGGGATCGGACGTGCGCAGGAGCTTTTAAATCGCGGGGGCCGGGAACAAACGGAAGAAAACAAAATGATGTCCAGGGAAGCTGCGGAGGGGTCGGAGTATATCAAAAACCGGCTGGCAGTAACGAAAGAAGCGGAGACGGAATTTCGCCTGCTTTTTCTGATCCGGCGTTTTCAACTTCTGCCGTGGGAAACGCTGGCGGTACTTCTTGCGCTTTCGACACAGTGCGATCCGAAGTACAGCCGGATCTTCGGGTTGCTGCAGGGAGATCCAAAGTGTTTTTGGCCTACAGTCGGACTTTTGCATGAGCTGATGGCGATTTATGGAGAGAATACGGACGGGATGGTCTCCGAAACTGCATCACTTTTGTTTGCAGATTCGGAGAAACCGGAATACGGATCCGTTTTTTCGACACCGCTTTTACTGCGGGAGGAGATCCTGCGCTTTTTCAGGGAACGGGAGATGGATTTCGGTCCGGACAACGATGTGTGCAGCATGGTTGAAAAAGAACCGGAGCCGCTTTTTTATGAAAAAGAACTGGCCTCCCTGGAACTGCTGTATCAAAAGGAGGAGACAAAACAGAAGCCTATTGTATATCTGGAGGGACCGGATCCGGCGGATATTCTCCATGTGCTGTCTTATCTTTCGGCCGGTCATACCATGCGAGTGTACTGTGTGGACGCCGATGTGGCAGCAAAAGCGGAAGAAAGCGGAATTTCTCCCGCTTCCGGACTTAGAAGCCTGCTGATCATGCAGAGGCTGTTTCCCGGCGTGATCGCTGTAAAAGCGGGTCGGGAGATTTCCCTCGGAACGGCCCCGCTTCAGCGATTTTTAAGACTGTGCAGGATCATATCCGGTGCTTTTCCCGTGTTTTTGTACGGTCAGCAGAAAATGCCCGTTTTTTCGGAAGGTGAGGTGCCGGTTCCGTTGACCTTTCCGTTGCCGGATGTAACAAGGCGGGAACAGATCTGGCACTATTTTCTGGAAGAATTTGAAAAAGAGAACATCGTGGTTGCACCGGATATCTCGGCGGATGATCTTGCGGACTGCTATGAGCTTACCTTCGGAAGGATCCGGGAAGCCTGCAGACGCGCCGGACTGCTTGCAAAGATCTCGGAAAATAACGTGATGGATAAAAACATCCTCCGACATTCGCTGACGGAGATCGGCGGAGCACGGTTTGGAGAACTGGCAACCCGTATTGAGTCCGTATACGGATGGCAGGATCTTCAGATCGCGGACAGTCAGCGCAGCACGCTGGATATTGCCATCAAACGCTTCAGAATGCGAAACCGGATCGCAAAGGCCTGGGAACTGGAGAAGAAAAATGCTTACGGGAACGGGGTATCCGTGCTTTTGTACGGACCTCCCGGAACGGGAAAAACCATGGCGGCGCAGGTGATCGCCGGAGAGATCGGACTTCCGCTGTTTCGGGTGGATATCTCCCAGCTGTTTTCCAAATATATCGGAGAAACCTCTAAAAATCTGGCGAAGGTATTTACGGAGGCCTCAAAGACCAGCTGCATTTTGTTCTTTGACGAAGCGGATGCCCTGTTCACAAAGCGGACAGAGGTTACGGACTCGAAGGACCGGCATGCAAATGCTGAAACGGCATATCTGCTTCAACGGATCGAAGAATACAGAGGGTTTTCCATTCTTGCCACGAATCATTACAACCAGTTTGATCAGGCATTTGTCCGCCGGATCGCTTACGTTGTGCATCTGGACAGCCCGACCGAGGAAGAACGCCTGAAACTGTGGAAACATACGCTGCCGGAACAGGTACCGTTAGAGAACGGGATCGATTTTGCCTTTCTGGCAAAGAATTTTGAATTGTCCGGATCCAACATCAAATCCATCCTGTATTCTGCTGCCTATCTTGCGGGGGCGGAGGAAAAGGCTTTAGGACCGCGACATATTGTGACGGCCATGCGCTGCGAATTTGAAAAACTCGGAAGGCTCTTAAACAGTACGGATCTGGGAAATTATGCGGTTTATCTTTGAACCTGACAGACCGAAACGGGTGAGCTGTTGTACCGTGAATGCCAAAACGGGAAGAAATATGTTTTTGATAAAGGAAACAGGAGGGGAAAACGATGGACGGCTTTCAGGCAGTAAATCAGGACGATCTGGATCAGAAGAAACTGAACGACAGGATCCAGACAGCCGAGAATAAAGCGCCTAAGCAGACTGATGCGGATGCGATCATGGAGGGGGAAGTGGATGAAAACCTTACCCCCATTGCTCCGGTATCCCGAAAGGAAGAGGGTAAGATGTCGAAGGCGTGGGCATCCATCCGTGGGAAAAAGAAGGTACAGAAAAACAGCGCCAGGAATCAGAGGGGCGCTTCCTACTTTAACGCCGACATGCGCAAAAGCGTGGAAAAAGCGGATAACGTCAAAACTGTAGATGAACAGGGAAATATAAAACCCGGAGAGATGGACAGGCTTGATGAGAGTAAACCGGGAGCGATGGCAGAGGGCGACCGCATCTATTTAAACTCGGAGACATTTCGTCTGTTCCGGAAGGAAGAACTGCTCAGAAGCGCAGACTTTGAAGACCGCATGCCACATACCGCGGAATTTCAGCATATTCTGGATCTGATCCGGAATTATGCGCGGATCAACGTGACCGGGGATGACCATAAAGACGAGGATCATAAAGCGGAAATACGGGCTTTTCAGGAACTGATCACTGCAGTTGATTCCTACCGGAAAGGAAGTGCCCGGGACGAGGACGATGTATCCAGGGAAAGAGATCTTGCGGAAGCATATTTCCAGCGCCTTGAGCCTCTTTGGAGAGGGGAACTGAAGATCGATATGACAGGAGAAAACGGGAAATACGGAAAACCCCGAATGATCGACAGAACAAAGGTTACCATGTTTACGGATATGACGGGAAAGAAGAAGAGTACCGTAACGATGCAGGAGGTTCCGAAGGAAGAGCCGCTGTTTCCTCATGAGCCGTCTTTAAACGATATCCGGCAGGTGGGACTCGGAGACTGTTATCTTCTTTCTTCTTTGTCCAGCGTGGTCAACAACAACCCTGATTTCATCAGAGGATGCATGTCTGACGGGGGAAACGGAACGGTCACCGTCCGGTTTTATGATGTGGAAGCGTCAAAGGACAAAGCAACGGGGAAGGATCAATACCGATTTACTCCCGTATATGTGACGGTAAAAAAGCAGGTTCCCGCAAACCGTAACTATGCAAAGGGTGCGCTGTGGCCGCAACTGTTCGAACAGGCCTATGCCGCGGCCGGACTCGGAAATAACCGAAAAAAAACGGAAGCGATCAGAACAGAGACAGAAGATAAGAAAAAACAAAGGAAAACCACTGTGGATTACAGTGAGATCGAAGGCGGCAGCGATGAGTGGTTCCTGATGCAATTGAAGGGTGAGCCGGCAGAAAAGATGGAGATTGATATGGGTTACCAGGCTCTTTTTAATGCATATCGTAAGGTAATGAACCTGAAAGCGGAAGAAAAGAAAAAAACGATGACAAAGGATGATATCAATTTGGTAAATGATACTCTGAAAAGAGCAAAGAAAGCCATTCGAAATTCAAGCAAGGAGGATCAGGAACTATATCTTTCATTCCAGAATGTTCTTTATTTGACCAAGGATCTTTTCGGGGAGGACCTGAATGAGGAATTCGGACAAGATCTGATCCATGCGACGGAAAGCTGGCTCTTTGATCTTTATAACGCCGATAGAGACAAGAATAAAACTGAGTTTTCGAGGCTTCTCAGTTATGAGGACTTCCGTAGCGTGACATATGTTGCGAAAAGCAAGCTTTCGGATGCGCCGGTGAAGCCAATCTATCAGGAGATTGTAAATAACCATATAGAATTTGAAAATGAGGTGAGGGAAAATAAAAGGGAAAAAGGTATCAAAGAAGGTTTGAAAACGGATGAAGAGATCCTGCTGGAAGCCCATGGGCTTGCACAAAAAAGGATCGAGCGGATGAAAGAAACCTTTTGTTTATCGTTCCGGAATATGCTGAAAGAGAATCAGAAGCTGTTTTCGAGCGAAAAACAGAGGATGAAGACAGGACAAAAAAACAGCTTTGGACAGACGGCGGCCGGGTCGGACGCGGACAATTTGTACCATTTCATAGAGGAAAAACTTGGAGAGGGAAAGGCTCTGACCACACACAGCCAGGCCGGGAAATGGTTTGAAAGAAGATCCCGGCTTAGGGAGAAGGAACAGGCAGGGTTTAACGGAGAAAAAGGAAGTCTTGGTATATACGGGTCACATGACTATGCCATCCTTGGAGTAAGACCCCGTGGGGACAGACGATATGTCATGCTCCGAAATCCCTGGGGACAAGGGATTCGGGAATACTATCTGGAATCGGGAAGTTCATATGTTCTGGAGAAGGCAAATTATGATGACATTTCAACCCATGGAATTTTCCTGGTGGACATCAACAATTTTAATGAATTCTTCGGAAATGTTACTGCCATCTGAAGAACCACGATCGGAAATCGGATCGTGAATGTCTTGCCAATAGGAAGAAAAACAGGTTATGCTTATCAAAGAATAGTTTCGGAAGATAAAGAAAGATTGGAGATTTTTGAATGGTAAATGATTACGGACTCATCAGTTTAAAGCACAACGTTATGGAAAAGGTATGCCGTCTGGCATGGGAAGGAAAGCTGGATGATGAGCACAAGGAACAGCTGGTGTTCGACATTATTCCCGGCCCCAAGCCCGAGTACCGGTGCTGTGTGTACAAGGAGCGGGAGATCCTGCGCCAGAGGATCAGGCTGGCCTGCGGAGAAAACACAATGGCCAATGCCGGATCGACAAATGTGGTTCAGGTGATCCAGGCTGCCTGCGACGAGTGCCCCATTTCCGCTTATTCCGTAACCGATAACTGCCGGTTCTGTTTGGGAAAGAACTGCATGAATTCCTGTAAATTCGGTGCCATCTCCGAGGGAGAGGTGCGGATGCATATCGATCCCGCCAAGTGTAAGGAGTGTGGCATGTGTGCCAAGGAGTGCCCTTACAGCGCCATTGTCCATCTGGAGCGTCCCTGCAAAAAGGCATGCCCCGTAGGGGCCATCAGTTATGATGAATACGGTCTGTGCAAGATCGACGAGGACAAATGTATCCAGTGTGGGCATTGCATCCACAGCTGTCCTTTCGGCGCCATCGCATCCAAGACCTATCTGGTTCCCATCATCCGTGAGATCCTGGCCGGAAAAGAAGTGATCGCCATGTGTGCTCCGGCTACGGAAGGCCAGTTCGGTGAGGAGATCTCCATGGCCTCCATTCGGGAAGCCTTAAAAGAACTGGGCTTTGCCGATATGGTGGAAGTGGGCCTCGGCGGCGATATGACCGCTGCCTATGAGTCCGAGGAATGGGCGGAAGCCAAAAAAGAAGGACGGAAGATGACCACCTCCTGCTGTCCTGCCTTTATCAACATGCTGAGAAAGCATTATCCCGATGTGTTTGAGAACAACATGTCCAATACCGTATCCCCCATGTGCGCCATCTCCAGATACTTAAAGGCCACAAGACCGGGCTGTGTTACCGTATTTGTGGGTCCCTGTATCGCAAAGAAATCCGAGGCCCAGGATGAAACCGTTGCGGACAATGCGGATTACGTCATCACCTACGGAGAAATGCGGGCACTTCTCAGGTCCAAAGATGTGGAATTAAAGCCGGTGGAAGATCCCTATCAGGAAGCCTCCATCTTCGGCAAGAAGTTTGCGAGCAGCGGCGGCGTTGCTGCAGCGGTCATCGAGTGCATGAAGGAGCGGGGAGAGGATACCTCCGACATCAAACTGCTGGCCTGCCACGGTGGTGCAGACTGTAAGAAAGCCATCCTGATGTTAAAGAGCGGAAAGCTGGATGCGGACTTCGTGGAGGGCATGATCTGTCCCGGAGGCTGTGTGGGAGGACCCTCCAGACATAAGACCGAGCTGGAGATCACCAAAGCAAGAAATGCCCTTCTTGAGAAAGCAGACGACAGAAAAGTCCTGGAAAACCTGAAAAACTATCCCATGGACAAGTTCTCCATGTTCCGCGACGGTCACTAAAGGGTTTCCAAAAAGTTAATACTTTGTTTATGGATATGGAATGACTCCTTTGCTACAATGAGGGTGTAAATGGGGTGCAAAGGAGTGGCCACATTTCAAGTGGTGTTTTAAGGTTTATGACAAAGAAAGGAGCGATGCGCATGGGCGGTATCAGTGCTATAGGCGGCTCTCCGTATCTGCAGTCTTCATATAAGGACTACAACAGGATCGCAAGCGGAAGTAAAGTTAATAAAGCAGCGGATTCTCCGGCAGATCTGGCGATCTCCGAGAAGATGAAGACTCAGATCAATACTTCCAACGCAAAGATGGAAAATGCAGCCATGCAGAGTGCGGCACAAAATATCCGTGACGGTGCTCTCGGCGGTATGACCGATTATGCACAGAGCATTCAGGAGTTGTATGTCCGTCAGGCAAACGGCATTTGGTCAAGCGGTGACAAGGCCATTTTCCAGAAACAGATCGATGCTTACAGCCAGGGAATGGATGAACTCTCTTCCATGAGTAAGTACAACGAGTCTTATGTGCTGGAAGGCTACAAGGCATCCGGTGAGGATGCCATCAGTCAGATCTCTGCTGACAGAAGCAAAGCCGGAGCAGCAATGAACGGCCTTGCGGCAGCAACAAGATCCGAAGCGGTGACGGCAGAGAATACCACCGCAGCCCTCAGCAGAATGGCAGACGATGATATTGCAGAGTCAGTATCAAAGTTAAAGAAAGACCAGCTTCTGGAGACTTTCCAGATCCAGATGCAGAAGAAAAAAGAAGAAGACGATGCCCAGAAAGCAGGGATCTTCAGAGATTTAGGTTGAGTACAAGAAAGTGAGAACTCCGGACCGTAACGGTCCGGAGTTTTTTCTTGCCAAAATCTGTTTCAAAAACCATAGAAAAACCGCGGAAATAGGGCATAGAATTGTTTACACAATCTCGCAAAAAGAGTAAAATTGTATATATGAATCGCTGCCGTTTCGGCATGAGAATTGTGAGAACAAGGGGACGTAAATGAAACAGAGAATGAATCAGTTAGACCGGTCCAAAGAGGCTGTGGATCTGCTGTATGAAGCCATTGGTACCAGTCCGTGTTATATCTCTTTTGATGACGAAGGGAACATCGCAGACGTAAGCTGGAGCAGTATTTATCTTGAAGGAATGGGATATGACGGCACAAGTCCGCTGCCCCAGACCTTTGAAGACTGGACCGACATCATTGTGGAGGAAGACCGGGAAAGAGTTCTGAAGGCTTTTCAGGATACCCTGAAAGATCGCACCGGCCAGACCAGATATAACATCGAGTATCGGATCGTCGATAAAGACGGCACCATCCGGTACCATCACTCTGTGGGAAAATGCCGGAGACGACCGGACGGTACCCCCATCATGTTTTGTGGGATCACCACGGATACCACGCCCTGGAAGATGAACTATGAGGCTCTCCAGGAGCAGTATGAGATCGTGGAAGCCCTTAGTAAGGACTATCTGAACATCTTTATGGTGGACGGCGAAAAAGAGATTGTCCGCATCGTAAAACTGGACGGCTATGTCACCGAAGGATTCGGGGATAAGAAAGTGGCGGAATATCCCTACACACCGTTCTGCTTAAAATACATCAATGACCGAGCTTATCCGGATGATAAGGCCATGCTGATGGATGCCATGAGCATTCATACCGTCAGAAGAAGGCTGGAAACGTCGGATGAGTACGTGTGCTCTTATCGTGCCCTGGATCAGGGAGAAGTCCATTTCTATCAATTTACCTATATCAAACTGAAAACAAAAAACGGCGAGGAAAAGATCATCGCCGGCTTTAAAAATATCGACACCATCGTGGAGACCGCCAAGGAACGGGAAGCACTGATCACTCTGTCGGAGACCGACGGCCTCACCAATATCGCCAACAGGAGATGCGGAGAAAAGAAATCCAGAAATCTCATCGAACGGGGCGGAAACGGCATGTTCTGTATCCTCGATGTGGACCGGTTCAAGTACATCAACGATACCTTCGGCCACAGCGTGGGCGACAAGGTGCTGATTCGGGTGGCAGCGGCCATGAAATCCGCGTTTCGGGATGAGGATGTGGTCTTCCGTCTTGGAGGAGATGAATTTGCGGTGATGGCGCCGAGAGTCCAGTACAGGGAAGATGCGGAGAATATGATCCACCGTTTCTTTGATATGATCGCCGCCATTGACCTTGCGGAACTGAATGGACATAAGGTTTCCGTCAGTCTCGGAGCAGTGATCTTTAGGTCCAACTTAAACGGGAATTTTGAAGACCTGTACAAGGAAGCGGATGCCAACGTGTATGAGGCCAAAAAGAGCGAAGGCTGTCACGTGGTGATCACGGGAGAAGGGCAGAATAAATAGCCTACAGCATCAGCATTCCACGGGTGATGAGAAATTCACCCGCAAGATAACAGAACATGACAAAGAAATGGCGCTTCGGCACCAGATCCTTGTTTTTGTGGTACCGGACAAGAAACAGCAGGCAGTCGGAAATGTAGAACAATAACGCACCTGCGTAAGCGATGCCTGCGGCCCGGGAGCGAAGCGTCAGATACTGGATCAGGGCGGCGGTGTTCATGGCGCTGTTGGTCAGAAGGTAAAGCCACATGGGTGCCAGCATGGACTTTGGCGTATGGTCTGCGATCTGCTGTACCACCAGGATGCTCACAAGAAGATAGATGGCGGCCGCCGGGATCAGTAGCGACAGGTGGGCATGGGCATCCCAAAGGTTCACGCTGTACACCAGGATAAAGAACACGTGGGCAAAAAGAAAACTGATGCCGCCGATGACGAAGTACTTATTCCCCGGAAAGATCAGAAGGATATCCCCCAGAAGGCTGGTAAACAGTGCAAGGACAAGAAATACATCGGGGGAAGATACGCTTGTCAGATAATAGAGCAGCAAAAAAAGCAGAGGGAACGGTTTGGTCCGTGCTCTGAAGACGGAATGATCCGCATAACTGAAGGTAAGATGCGCGATCGCGGATAGGATAAAAAGGATCAGCATCGCAGTGGACATAGGGCTCCTTTTATTCACTCATTCAAAGGGTCTTTTGTTAGATTCAGTATATCACGCGAAAAGCGCAGGTTGTAGATTTCATTCTTAAGGACACAGGAAAACAGGAAGAGTTTCGAAAGGGAAACGAAAGGAGAAGGAAGATGGAAGCAGCAATGGTAAAGAGAAACGAATTATTGGCACAGACCGTGATCAAGGGGCTGGAGTCCCGTAACATGTCCGGTTACTATGCCGCAACAAGGGAAGAGGCCTTACAGAAGGCACTGGAGCTGATCCCCAAGGGAAGTTCCGTGACCATGGGAGGCTGCGTTTCCGCTCAGGAGATCGGCCTTGTGGATGCGGTAAAGACCGGGGATTACAACTTTATCGACAGAAACGCCATGGAGGACAAACGGGCAGCCATGCTGGCGGCTTACGATGCGGATGTGTTCCTTGTATCCGCAAATGCCATGACAAACGACGGTGTCATCGTCAACATCGACGGCAATGCAAACCGTGTATCCGCCATCGCCCAGGGGCCCAAGAAGGTCCTTTTTATCGTTGGCATGAACAAGATCTGCGGAGATATTGACGCTGCCATGAAGAGAGCACGAAACGTGGCGGCCCCCGTCAATGCCCAGCGATTTGGGCTGAATACGCCCTGCTCCAAGACCGGAGCCTGCATGAACTGCAAATCCCCTGACACGATTTGCTGTCAGTTCCTGATCACCAGATTTTCCAGACATCCCGGACGAATCCACGTGATCCTCGTAAACGACAACTTAGGGTTCTAAAAAGGCACGGTGACCTTATGTTTAACCTAAATTACGTACTGCCCAGTGCAATGTTCCTGGCAGTGGTCATGGGGTTTTACTTTTTCAAGCCAAAACTCCCGATCCGGGCGTACAAGACCTATGAAGCGATCCTTATCATACAGGCATTCGTGATCGTCACGGACATCGTTTCTTCCCATGCGGACAACACGTTTGAAAGATGGCCGCTCTGGTTTTTGTATCTGCTGAACAGCCTGTATTATGTTGGCTTCCTGGGGCGGTGCTATCTGTTTTACGGTTTCAGTGTGGCCCTGACCAAGATCAGAGGAAAAGAACACCCCGCAAGGATCATCGCCATGGCGGCACCTGCGGTGTTATCCGTTTTGGCTGCGATAACAACCCATTGGACCGGATGGTTTTTCAGTTTCGGACCGGAAGGATTTGTCCGGGGACCTTTAAACCGGCTCACCTATTTCTGCCTGGTGTTTTATGTGCTCGTCTCTTTGTTTGTGATCACGACCCATAAAGAGGCATTTGATAATCCTCATACCTTTCGTGCGGGGGTGAACTACAACATCATCATCCTCGTGGGTGCCGTTTTCAGATGGTTGTTTCCCCAGCATCTGCTCATGGATACTTTTTGTGTGATGGCCGTTCTGGTCATGTATTTATCCTACGTCAATCCGGAGATCCATCTGGAGCCGAGGATGCGGATCTTTAACAGAGAAGCCTTGAAAAACTACCTGGATGAGATCAGCGGACGGAGCAAGTATAAGATCCTGGCCCTTGGGATCTACGATTACTACGGAATGCGTATGATCTACGGTGGAAAGCAGACGGATGAAGGGCTTGGGCTCATCGCGGCCATGATCCGGGAAACCTATCCGGAAGTCACCTGTTTTTACATCCAGTCGGGAAGATTTGTTCTTGTGGCGGAGAAACATATTGATCTGGACCGGATCTACCGGGAACTGAAAGCACGGTTCAAAAAGCCCTGGAGGTCCGAGAAAACGGAGCTTTATTTCGAGGCTGTTTACTGTATCATCGAGCCCGGAGACAGCTACCGTACACCGGATCTGATCTTCAGTGCCCTGACGGAGACTCTTGAGAAGGCATCTCCCTATGAGGAGGATTGTACAAGGATCACGGAAGGGACCTTCCAGGCCGCAAAGAAAGAAGCTTCGTATAAACAGGCACTGGAATATGCCGTGGATAATAACCTGGTGGAGGTTTTCTTACAGCCTGTTTTTCGGGATGGTGAAAAAAAGCCCGTGGGAGCGGAAGCTCTTGCAAGGATCCGGGATGAGAAGGGCAATATCGTCGCTCCCGGGTACTTTATCTCCATTGCGGAGAAAAACGGTATGATCAACCGTCTGGGGGAGCAGGTGTTTGAAAAAGTCTGTATGTTCGTTCGGGAACATGATGTACAAAGCTGGGGACTGGAGTGGATCAACGTAAACCTTTCCCCTCTGCAGTTTATGAAACCGGACCTGGCGGAACGTTATAACATCATTGCCTCCGATAATCACGTTGATCCGGCCCTGCTCCATTTGGAGATCACGGAAGAAGCCATGAGCAATGAAACGTTTTTGACCAACCATATCAAGGTGCTTGAGGACAAAGGGTTCCGTTTTGTTCTCGATGACTACGGCATCGGTTATTCCAATATCTCAAGGCTGAAAAAATGCCCGTTTATCAACGTAAAACTGGACATGAGCCTTGTTTGGGATTATTGTAAAAATCCTGATGACATCCTGCCTACCATGATCACAGCGTTTAAGCATATGGGCTTCAGTGTTACCGCCGAGGGCATTGAGACCAGAGAGATGGCGGAGCATTTATCAAACATCGGCGCGGATTATCTGCAGGGCTTTTACTTTGCAAAACCCATGCCCATGGCGGATTTTGCAAGACAATACGGCATGTAGCCGAAAAAGTGTGGAAGGTGGAACTGTAACATGTTATGGAAGATCCTGGTGATCGTACTGATCATTCTTCTGATACTGATCCTTGTGGGAGCCCTTGGCTTCGGAACCTATGTGATGACCGGAAAACGGCAGACCTATGAGGAAGCCTGGGAATGGCAGTCGACCCACTACGATACCTCTTTTTATGAGACATTGCAGAAGACGGACTATGAGATAGCGTCCTATGACGGATATGTTCTTCATGCACAGTTTTTGAAAAATCCGGTGGATACGGATAAGTACATGATCCTGACCCACGGGTTTACGGATAATCATTACGGGTCGTTAAAGTACGCAAAGATGTATTTGGACTTCGGATTTAACCTTGTGATCTACGATCTTCGGGGACACGGAGCCAACAAGCGGACTTTTGTGACTTATGCCATCCGGGAAAGCCGGGATGTTATGGCAGTGGTGGCGGACACCAGAAGACGATACGGTAACATCCGCGTCCTCGGCCTCCATGGAGAGTCTCTTGGAGCAGCCTCCACAGCCATGTGCATGAAGTACAAGCCCCAGGTCAACTTCGGGGTCTGCGACTGCGGGTTCGCGGATATTGAGAATGTCATCAAAGGCTCCGTGGAGAGCATGCATCTCCCGGGCTTTTGTTATTATCTTGCAGCCCTTGGGGCCATCCTACGGTACCATTATTCCTTCGGAAAGATGCGTCCCATTGATGCCCTCGGTGACAATACGGTGCCCATGCTCTTCATCCACGGGGATGCGGATCAGCTGATCCCCTACCAGAACTCCGAACGGATGGCGGCAAAGACAGCGGGCTACAGTGAAGTCCGTCTGATCCCGGGAGCGACTCATGCGGAGTCGGTCTTAAAGGATACCACGGCCTACCGGGAATACGTGGAAGCATTTTTGAAAAAGATCGAGGTTCTTTGACATGCAGTTATTTTTTCTGTTGGAGATCGTGGGAACTATCGCATTTGCGATCTCCGGAGCCATCGTTGGGATCCAGAAGAAAATGGATATCTTCGGGGTGGCCATTTTGGGACTGACCACGGCAGTGGGAGGGGGTATCCTCCGGGATCTGATCCTCAACATCACACCGCCTGCGGCCTTTGTGGATCCGGTGTTTGCGGTGACGGCCATCCTGGTCAGCATTCTGTTTTTTATCCCCTCTGTACGGGCAACATTGGAGTACAGAAAAAAGCTCTATGACCTGTTGATCCTTGTTATGGATTCCGTGGGCCTTGGGCTCTTTACGGTGGTGGGGGTCCGGGCAGCTATGAATGCGGGCTTTGACTCCAACTTATTCCTTGCGACTTTTGTCGGTGTCCTCACCGGCGTTGGCGGCGGTATCCTCCGGGATATTTTCGCCGGAGATATGCCCTATATCTTTATTAAGCATTTTTACGCCTGTGCTTCCATCATCGGAGCATGGACCTGCGCCCTGACCTGGAGGAGCCTTCATGAGATCCCCTCCATGATCCTTGGGGCGGCGCTGATCGTGATCCTTCGGTTACTTGCGGCGCACTACAGATGGAGCCTGCCAAAGGCAAAGTGACCGGAAAAAATATGCGTGAAACGGGGAAGTAATATGTACAGTTGGATC
>JAEEGF011684414.1_pt1 | contig 18067 bp, 16 predicted proteins | sample 9134171 | NCBI WGS metagenome assembly JAEEGF01 (sample SAMN16246542, study PRJNA631951) | gut metagenome | biome: gut microbiome; feature: rumen; material: AP-attached | host: Bos | place: Iran: Karaj | collected 2018-10
TCCGGGAACTGACCGGCGTGGAAGTAGGGGCCACGACCATCCTTAGTGCGGTCCTTCCCCAGGCTTCCGGAGTCCATCTTGTGATGGACCGGGAAGTGACTGAAAACGAGTATTTCGCCTGCACGGACGGAACCGCCACTTGTTTTGTCAAGGTCAAGACAGGCGACTTGCTTGGGAAGTATCTCTCAGGCAGGAAGTTATGTATAATATGATTTATTTTTCCTTGACCCTTTTGCCGGTCATGTGCTCGATGGTGAATTCCAGGACGGCTGCCCTCCGGGCGTTTTTGAGCATATCGTAGTCGATATCGTATCCCTCGGGGAAGTATTTCTGCCCCAGTCTCCGGAGAATCGCATCGTGACGTTCCACGTCAGTTACCTCGTGGATTCGGCCGAAACAGATTACGCTGTTGACATTGTACCACCATTCTCCGGGCTCCTTGACCGGCTCTGAAAGTACTGAGAAACAGGCTTTGTCGCAGGATCTTATGGCGTCCATCTTATGCCCTTCGAGGGCGCAGTGGAAAAACAGGCTGCCATCGTTGTACAGGAAATTGATCGGGAAGGCATACGGATAGCCACCGTCGCCGGTTACCGAGAGGAAGCCCCTGATGGCCTTGTCGAGAATCTCCCGGCACTCTTTCTTGGAAAGCTCCTGCTTGAACCGGCGCATCGCCCGGAATGTCATCTTTTCTTCCATGATATACAAATATACGTTTTCCGGCTGAATATTCTTACATTTGCAGGAACCGCTTGAATAATTATCATCATGTTCGAAGTTACCCTGCTTGAAGACCGCATCGAGAATGGCCTGAGGAAGGCATCCTTCCAGACTTGCGGCATAGTCTGTTCCACCCGTATCGACATTGAGCTCGACGGCGATACCATTACCCGCGTGAAATACACGAACGGATGCAACGGGAATACCCAGGGGGTAGCCGCGCTGATAGCCGGGATGAAGGTCGACGAGGCCATCCGCAGGCTTGACGGTATCAACTGCAAGGGAAGAGGGACCAGCTGCCCGGACCAGCTTGCCAGGGCACTGAAGGCGATGGCCGGTTCCTGATTATCTTGAAGGAAGCGGTTTGCTTTCGCAGATAGCCTTGATATAGCGCTTTACCACGCTGTGGGCGGGTGATGGCATCGAACCGTGGTCGTAGCCGTCGAATTCATACAGGAATACATTCTCGTTGCCCACAAGTTTCATCATGCGCCAGAAATAGGCCTGCTCCTCATAGCGGCCGTACATTTCCATTTCGCGGTCGCCGGAAAGCACCAGCATCGGCATTGGGAGTTCCCTTACATGGAACAGGGGAGCCGTCTCGTCTACGATCGGCTGCAAGGGACCTATCCCCATCTCCTTCCTGACATTGAAGTGGGTGACCTTCTGGGCGCTGTAGGGGAATGCCCCGGCTATACGGTCGGCATCGACGCCGTAGGCTGCAAGCCATTTCTTGTCCAGGACAATCATGTCTGTCAGATAACCGCCGGCGGAATGGCCGGCAACGAATACCCTGTCCGGACAGCCACCACGGGAAGCCACTTCCCTGAATGCCCATGCCACGGCCGCTGCCGCATCGTCTGTGATTTCCTTGACATCTGCCTTGGGCAAAAGCCTGTAGTTCACCCCGATGATCCCTATACCGGATTCCTTCAGGCCCGAAGGGATTTCCTTATGTCCTCCGGTAAGTCCGCCGCCGTGGAACCATACCACGGTAGGGAAGTCCTTCACTCCTTCCGGATAATAGAAATCCAGGACGCATTGTTCTGCAGCATATGCCCCGGCATCCGGATGATAGGGGATATCCTTCTCGATCTTGTAAGTCACCTGGGCGGACAGTGCCTGTACCAGCGACAGGAACACCAGTATGTTGACGATCCTTTTCATGATTCTAATATGAATGAATTGTTCAATATGGCTTCGCATCCTTCCAGTATGTCCTGGAAGGCTTCTTCGAAATCACCTGTGTACCAGGGGTCTGCGACGTCACGCCCGACTCCGGTGTACGACATCAGGAGATGGATCTTGCCCTCGGAATCCGAAGGGATTATCCGCCGGATAAAGCGCAGGTTTGAAGAATCCATGCAGATTATCCTGTCGAACCGGTCATAGTCGGCCCCTGTTATCTGCCGTGCCCTCTTGGAATTGTCGAAAGGGACACCGTGCTGGGTTAGGCAGCGCTTTGCCGGAGGATAGATGGGATTGCCGGTTTCCTCGTCGGAAACCGCTGCTGACTCGATGAAGTATCGGTCTTCAAGCCCCCGAACCTTCACGAGAGCCTTCAAGATGAATTCCGCCATTGGGGAGCGGCAGATATTTCCGTGGCAGACAAACAGGATTCTCATATCAAATCCCAAATTACTGAAATTTTAACGAGAATTAAAAGTTTCGTTATCTTTGCCCACCGATAATTTACTTTAACTATTTCGTATCATGAGAAAATTTATCCTGGCACTGATAGCCATTTCTTTCGCAGCAATCGCCAACGCACAGATTTATGGTGGTGGTTCATTGGCCCTTCAGACAAATTCGGACGCAGAGTCCACCCAGATCAGCATAGTTCCCGAAATCGGGTATGTCCTGAACGATAAGGTCTCCATCGGAGCTGCACTCGGGCTTTATACTTTCAGCTATGAAGGCTATGGCAGTTCCAGTACCATTTCCATCAAACCTTATCTAAGGTATACATTGCTGACGGCCGGCCCTGTGAGTCTCTTCACAGACGCTGCTTTCATATATTCGAAGCCGAAGAATTACGATGGTTCCTGGGAGATAGGCCTTTATCCGGGTATCTCCGCCCCGATCAGCGGCAAACTCTCCGCTGTCGCGCATATCGGCGCCCTTTCCTACAATTCGGACACTACTTTCAGCCTCGGTTTGAGCAATGTCGCCTCGGCCGGTCTCTTCTACAATTTCTAGTATCGGGACTGGTTTTGTCTTAAGGGGAAAATTGTGTAAATTTGCCCGCTTTTGCAAAAACAGTTTAATCTATATCATGAAATTGAAAATCGTTGTCCTGGCCAAGCAGGTACCTGATACCAGGAACGTGGGCAAAGATGCGATGACTGCAGAAGGCACTGTGAACCGTGCCGCCCTGCCCGCCATCTTCAATCCGGACGATCTCCTAGCCCTTGAACAGGCTCTCCGCCTTAAGGAACAGAATCCGGGCTCTTCAGTTGGAATTCTTACCATGGGTCCTCCCCGTGCAGGGGAAATAATCCGTCAGGGCCTCTACAGGGGCGCTGATACGGGATGGCTGCTCACCGACAGGCTCTTTGCCGGAGCGGATACCCTTGCAACTTCATATGCACTTGCCACCGCTATCAAGAAGATCGGAGATGTCGATCTCGTGATCGGAGGACGCCAGGCCATCGATGGAGATACCGCCCAGGTGGGTCCCCAGGTAGCCCAGAAGCTCGGCCTGAACCAGGTGACATATGCCGAGGACATCAAGGTCGATGATGGTGTGGCCACTGTGCGCCGCCATATCGACGGAGGAGCCGAGACCGTGAAGGTCCCGCTTCCCGCACTTATCACTGTGAACGGAAGCGCGGCACCCTGCCGTCCGCAGAATACCAAGCTCGTCATGAAGTACAAGAGGGCTACCTGCCCCATGGAACGTCCTGCAGAAGTGCCTTATGCCAATCTCTACGAGGAGCGTCCCTACCTGACTCTCAACCAGTGGAGCGTGGCGGACGTGGACGGAGATCCCGGACAGTGCGGCCTTGCCGGTTCTCCTACCAAGGTCAAGAGTGTCATGAACATCGTGTTCCAGGCCAAGGAGTGCAAGCATCTCACGGCTTCCGACGCCGACATCGAGGGTATGGTCAAGGAATTGTTGGACGAAAAGATAATCGGATAGAGCCATGAACAACGTATTTGTATATTGCGAGATAGAGGGAACGACCATTGCAGAGGTCTCCCAGGAATTGCTCACCAAGGGCCGCAAGCTCGCCGATGAACTCGGAGTACAGCTCCACGCCGTCGTTGCCGGAACCGGCATCAAGGGCAAGGTCGAGGACCAGATCCTCCCTTACGGAGTCGACAAGCTTTTCGTATTTGACGGAGAGGGACTTTTCCCGTACACTTCCGCTCCCCATACCGACATCCTTGTCGGACTGTTCAAGGAGGAGAAACCTCAGATCTGCCTTATGGGTGCGACCGTCATCGGCCGTGACCTCGGCCCCAGGGTCTCTTCATCCCTGACCAGCGGACTGACCGCGGATTGCACACAGCTTGAGATCGGTCCCTATACCGATGCCAAGACCGGCAAGACCTACGAGAACCTGCTCTACCAGATCCGTCCCGCCTTCGGCGGCAACATCGTGGCCACCATCGTCAATCCGGACCACCGCCCGCAGATGGCTACCGTCCGTTCAGGCGTTATGAAGAAGGCTCTGTACGAGGGCAAGGCTGCCGGGGAGGTGGTTTATCCGGAGGTTTCCAAATATGTCTCGCCCGAGGCTTATGTCGTCCAGGTACTCGACCACCATGTGGAAAAGGCAAAGCACAACCTCAAGGGTGCATCCATCGTGGTTTCCGGTGGTTACGGAATGGGCAGCAAGGAAGGATTCGACATGCTCTTCGAGCTTGCGAAGGTTCTTCACGCGGAGGTAGGTGCAAGCCGTGCCGCCGTGGATGCGGGATTCTGCGACCATGACCGCCAGATCGGCCAGACCGGAGTCACCGTCCATCCGAAGGTTTATATCGCCTGCGGAATCAGCGGACAGATCCAGCATATCGCCGGAATGCAGGACAGCGGCATCATCATCAGCATCAACACCGATCCCGACGCCCCCATCAACCGCATCGCCGACTATGTGATTACTGGTTCCGTCGAGGAAGTGATCCCCAAGCTCATCAAGTACTACAAGCAGAACAGCAAATAAGGAGGACAAGCAATGGCTAACTACTATAAAGACCATCCGGAGATAGATTTCCATCTGAACCATCCGCTCATGCGCAGGATCGCCGAGCTCAAGGAGCGCGGCTATACCGAGAAGGATCGCTATGAGGAAGCTCCCGTCGATTTTGAGGACTGCATCGAGAACTACCGTCGCTTGCTCGAGATTGCCGGTGACATCGCCGCCAATACCATCGCTCCCAATTCCGAGGATGTCGACCTCGAGGGACCGCATCTCGAGAACGGCCGCATGAAATATGCTTCGAAGACTGTCGAGAACATGGAGGCTGTCCGCCTTTCCGGACTCTGGGGTGTAACTATGCCGCGCCGTTACGGTGGACTGAACGCTCCCGAGACAATATTCAGCATGTGCAGCGAGGTCATTTCAGCCGCAGATTCCAGCTTCCAGAACATCTGGAGCCTCCAGAGCTGCGCCGAAACCCTTTACGAGTTCGGCAGCGAGGAGCAGAGGCAGAAGTTCATTCCCCGTATCTGCGCCGGCGAGACGATGTCCATGGACCTCACCGAGCCCGATGCCGGCTCCGACCTGCAGAGCGTCATGCTCAAGGCCACCTGGAGCGAAGAGCAGGGCTGCTGGCTCCTGAACGGAGTGAAGAGGTTCATCACCAACGGTGATTCTGACATCCATCTAGTCCTTGCCCGTTCCGAGGAAGGCACCCGCGATGGCCGCGGTCTTTCGATGTTCATCTACGACAAGAGGCAGGGCGGAGTGAATGTCCGTCACATCGAGCATAAGCTTGGTATCCACGGTTCTCCGACCTGTGAGCTGACCTACAAGGATGCCCGTGCGGAACTTTGCGGTGAGAGGCGACTTGGCCTCATCAAGTATGTCATGGCCCTGATGAACGGTGCCCGTCTCGGAATCGGCGCCCAGAGTGTCGGTCTAAGCCAGGAGGCCTGCAACGAGGCGGTCGCCTATGCGGCCGAGCGTGCCCAGTTCGGACAGAAGATCAACCGTTTCCCGGGAGTCTATGACATGCTGAGCCGCATGAAGGCAAAGCTGGACGCCAGCCGTTCGCTGCTTTACCAGACCTCGAGGTACGTCGATGTCTACAAGGCATTGGAGGATATCCAAAGGGAGCGCAAGCTCGAACCCGAAGAGAGGGCGGAGATGAAGACCTACAGCCGCCTGGCCGACGCCTTCACCCCTCTTTGCAAGGGTATGGCTTCCGAATATGCCAACCAGAATGCCTATGACGCGATTTCCGTCCACGGAGGTTCCGGTTTCATCATGGAATACAAGAGCCAGAGACTCTACCGCGACGCAAGGATATTCTCGATCTATGAGGGTACCACCCAGCTCCAGGTTGTGGCTGCGATCCGTTACATCACCAACGGGACCTATCTTAATATCATCAATGAGATGCTTGGAGAAGAGGTCCTTCCCGAGTTGGCTCCGCTCAAGGAGAAGATCGCCGGATGCGCCGGAGTCCTTTCCGAATGCATCAACAAGGTCCGCGAGGCAGGAGATGCCGAGCTTCAGGACTTCCTGGCCCGCCGTCTCTATGATATGACCGGAGAGATCGTGATGTCACTCCTCCTGATGCGTGACGCAACGATCGCACCTGACCTGTTCCTGAAATCGGCAAAGGTCTTTACCGCAATGGCCTGCGAGACCGTTGCCGGCAAGAGTTCATACATCCTGAACTTCGACAGGGAGAGCCTTTCTGCCTTCCGTGCCGTAGAGGAGTAATGGAACTTTATGAATATGCCAGGCCACGCCTGATGGCCGGCAGGAAGATACTGTATGTACATGGATTCGCGTCGAGCGGACAGACCGGCAGCGTGGCTACGCTGCGGCTGCTCCTGCCCGGCGCGACCGTTATCGCCCCGGACCTCCCTGTAGAGCCTTCCGAGGCGATGGATCTGCTCAGGGATACCGTATCGTCAGAGAAACCTGACCTTATCATCGGTACATCGATGGGCGGCATGTACACCGAGATGCTCAGGGGTGTCGACAGGATCCTCGTCAACCCGGCATTCCAGCTTGCGGACACGATCCTGAAGAACAATGGCCTCGGACGCCGGGAATTCCATAACAAGCGCTCTGACGGAGAAACCTCCTTCCTGGTGACAAAGACCCTCCTGGAGCATTTCAGGGAAGTGTCTTCGCATTGCTTCGAGTACGCTTCAGAGGATTATGACAGGGTCTTCGGCCTGTTCGGAATCCACGACAACCTTGTGGATACGTTCGGCCTTTTCAGGAATCATTACCCGCAGGCGGTACGTTTCGACGGGGAACACCATCTCAACGATTCGGTGATCGTCCATTCCCTCCTGCCTGTGATCCAGTGGATAGCCGACCGGCAGGACGGAGTATCCAGACCGGTGCTTTTTATCTCATTGGGCGACAGGCTGATGAACCATTCCAGCGGAATGCCGAAGGCGGTATCCGTTCTTGCACAAAGCTACGACATCCACATAGTTTCCTCTGTGGACTATAATTATCCGGAAGAGTGCAGATCCGTATTCGAATGGTGTGAGTCCAACCTGGGCGTCCCGGTCTGGAACCGGGTGGAGATCAGCAACCACAAGAATCTCCTGCTGGGGGATTATCTGATCGATGCCGAACCGGACTCCTGCGGTGGCCGGGACTTCATGGGTACCCTCATCCACTATGGCTCCGACGCATTCAAGACCTGGGAGGACGTCCTTACATTCTTCTCCCGCCTCGGCGGACAGTGATGCTTAACGATTGTCTGCCGGGAAGATGATTCCGGCCTGACGGCGGATTTCGTCCATTATTCCGGCGACTGCAAGGGAGTTGGCAAGGCTGTTGTTCGCTGATTCGGAACGGCCGCTCTCGATCACGTCGATGAACTCCTTGAATTCGCACAGATATTCATCAGGGTCGCAGGGGACCGTGATGTCCTTCGTGGCAGGTCCGCTGGAACGGCCCGAGGTAGGAACCCCGCGCATCGTGAGTTCCACCTGCCTGGTGATATGGATCTGGTCAAGGGACAGGATTCCCCCGTCGCAGGATATCTCCGTCCGGAGCTTGGAATCAGCTATCTTTGAATATGTTGCCGTTGCCGTCATTCCCTCGTATTCAAAGAGTACCGTTCCCTGATGGTCGACGGGCATCATCCCGCAGGAGGTCGGCACCTCCACGGTAAGGACGTTTGCTTTTACAGCAGCGGGGCTTCCGAAAAGAGCGACCATCGGGTAGATAGGATAAATACCTATGTCCATCAAGGCTCCTCCGGAACGGTCTGGGTTGAATGAACTCGGGACGGGGGAGTCTGATTCACCGGACAGGATATTCTTCAGCAGGTCGTATTTCGATGAGAACTGGCAGAAGGTCCCGGAGTAATTCCGGACGGACCCCAGTTCCTTGACCTTATCCTGGACCATCCTGAAATTGGGGCTCAGGGTGGAGATCATCGCCTCCATCAGCACCACGCCGTTGGCCTTTGCCGCGGCCACCATCTCGCGGACTTCACGGGCGTTGGATGCGAGGGGCTTTTCGCATATTACGTGCTTCCCGTGATCCAGACATTTTATTGCCAGGTCGTGGTGGGTGTTGTTGGGCGTACCGATATAGACCGCATCGACCGACGGGTCGGATGCCATCTCTTCAACATCCGTGAAAATCTTGGGAATGCCATGCCTGGCTGCAAAGGCTTCCGCATTCTCTTCCGTACGTGAGCAGACCGCTGCGGCTTCGAACCTTGGCTCGAGTACCGCTCCCTTGAGCACCCAGTCGCTGATCCTGCCGGTGCCGACTATTCCGAAACGTGTCTTTTTCATTTCAGGGCTCCTCTTTCTTCAAGATAGTCCTCGATAAGGGCTACGGCATTTCCCTTTTGAGACGCATTGACAGTGAGGAACTCCTTGCCGTAGATCTGGTAGATTTCACGCGCCTTCCCTGTGGGATTCGGCTCGATAAGGATGAGACCCTGGATCCTGTGCCCGAGCTTGGATGCGGCCAGAAGGATGTTGTCCGCGCAATAAGCATCGCAGACCAGGAACACCATGTCCTTCTCGGCGAATTCCTCCCGGGAAAGCCGTTTCACTATTGTTACGGCATCGCTGTCCTTGCCCCTGAAACCGGTAACGTAGCCTGAGAGCCCGTCCGAAACCAGAGATTTCAACACCCCTTCAGGGAAGTCCGTTTTCAGAGGCTCATGGAAATAGATGACGAGCGGCCTTTCCGTAGCAGCATCCCCGTCGTCAGGCCTGTATACCTTGCCGAATACCTTGCCACCATGGATATAGTAGCTGAGTTCTTCAACGACGACCTTGCTCCCGTCCGGAGCCTTGGCCCTCTCCCGCGGACCGTGTCCGCTATAGATGTTCAGTCCGAGAATCGCCAGCAGGGCAAACAGGATGACCGAAACAATGGACAATACAATCTTCTTCATAACCCAAAAGTAATCCTTTTTTTTTGAATTAATCGTATATTCGCGAATGAGTATGTCCAAATGGAATCTCATATCGCATCTGTCCGAGAGGAACCGGCTTCTGGTCCTGAGCATAGCAGTAGGCCTCGTGGTGGGCCTTGCCGCAGTTATCCTCAAGTCACTCATAAGTCTGATCCAGCATGGATTGGGTTCCGTTTTCGGAGGTATCTGGAACGGTGCCCTCTATTATATCGTGCTTCCGGGAATCGGAATGCTCCTGGCCATGCTTTTCTGCAGGTTCATCCTTAAGGACAACATCGGCCACGGGGTCACCAAGGCACTCCAGGCTGTTTCCAGGCACGATTCCCGAATCAAGCCGCACAACATGTGGTCCTCGGTGCTGGCCAGTTCCGTTACGATAGGATTCGGTGGGTCCGTGGGAGCAGAGGCTCCTATCGTATATACGGGTGCCGCCATCGGTTCGAACTTCGCCCGCAAGGCAGGGATGTCCTACAGAAGCATGACAATCCTACTAGGATGCGGCGCGGCTGCCGCCGTGGCGGGGATATTCAAGGCTCCGCTTGCCGGCATCCTTTTCGTCCTGGAGATACTCCTTTTCAACATCTCGATGAACTCCATGATGCCGCTGCTCCTTTCGACCGTGTCGGCGACGGTGGTTTCATACATATTCCTTGGCAAGGCTACTCCGTTCGAGTGCACACTGACCCCATTCGATCTCAAGAATATCCCATTCTACATCATCCTGGGGCTTTTCTGCGGAGGCTGTTCCATATATTTCACCAGGACCACCCTGTGGCTTGAGGACCGCATCGGCAAGATGACCAATCCATATGTCAAATGGATTCTCTGCGCCATCGGACTCGGTTTCCTGATATTCCTTTTCCCTCCGTTGTATGGTGAAGGCTATGAGTCTCTGGGAGTCCTCCTGAACGGGCATGAACTGTCGCTTGAGGGCCAGACTCCTCTGGCTTTCCTTTCGAGGAGTCCCTGGTCCGTCCCGGTCTTCTTCCTGCTCATCCTGCTGCTGAAAGTGTTTTCCATGACCCTGACCAATGCCGGCGGGGGAGTCGGCGGTACTTTCGGACCGACACTTTTCGTAGGAGCCATCGCTGGGTTTTTCGTCGCACGGACGCTGAATCTGATATTGTCTGGAACCTCGCTTACGGTTCCTGAGCAGAATTTCGTCCTGGTCGGGATGGCCGGCCTGATGGCCGGAGTCATGCAGGCTCCAATGACCGCGATCTTCCTTATAGCCGAAATTTCCGGAGGGTATGACCTGTTCCTCCCGTTGATCCTCACGGCTACTATCGCCTTCGGTTCGACCAGGCTGGTGGAGAGATATTCAATCTACACCAAGCGAATCGCACAGAGAGGGGAACTCCTCACCCATGACAGCGACCAGGCCGTCCTGACCCTCATGAAGGTTTCCGATGTGATCGAGAATGATTTTTCCACGGTGAGGATAGACGACACGCTTGGCAGGCTGGTCGAGGTGGTCTCCGAATCATCCAGGAACCTGTTCCCGGTGATAGATTCGAAAGGCAGGTTCCAGGGATATGTCTCCCTGGAAGACATCCGCAAGGACATGTTCCGCTACAAGGAGTACGATACCCTCCACGTCTTCAACTTCATGAGGAGTGCTGAGGAATATGTCTACGATGACGAAGGGATGGATTCCGTCATGAAGAAGTTCGAGACCACATCGGCGTGGAACCTTCCTGTAGTCAGGCGTTCCGACAGGTCATACATCGGTTTTGTCTCGAAATCCAAGATATTCTCCGCCTACAGGGATGAACTGAAGATTGTCTCACAGGATTAAGCCATGAAAAAGATTTACATTGATTCCATAGCCGACAAACTCGGTGTAAAGGACTGGCAGGTAGAAAACTGCGTAAGGCTTTTCGAGGAAGGGAGCACCATACCGTTCATCAGCCGTTACAGGAAGGAGAAGACCGGAGGGCTGGACGATGCTGCAGTGGCAGAGATAAAGCATTGGAACGATGTGTTCTCCGAGATGGAGAAACGCAAGGAATCCATCCTGTCCACGATAGAAGAGCAGGGGAAGCTGACCGGGGAACTGAAGGCGCGGATTGAGAACTGCCTGGTGGCAAGCGAGCTGGAGGACCTGTATCTGCCTTTCAGGCCAAAGCGGCGTACCAGGGCGACTGTCGCCAAGGAGAAAGGGCTTGAACCTCTGGCCGACCTTATGTGGAACGTCAAGCTGGCCGACCCTGAGGCTGAGGCCCGGAAGTATTTGAACGACAATGTGGAAACTGTCGAGGATGCCCTTGCCGGAGCCAGGGATATACTGGCTGAGAGGTTCTCCGAGTCCGCCGGTGTAAGGGACTCCCTGAGAAGGATTTTCAGGACGAGGAGGATCGAATCCAGGGCGACCAAGTCTGCTGCAGGGAATCCGGAGGCCTCCAAGTACAGGACATATTTCAATTTCTCGATGCCGCTTCAAAGGATTCCTTCCCATAACCTCCTCGCCATGCTGAGGGCTGAGAATGAGGGTTTCCTTTCCGTAGGTCTTGATGCCGATCCGGAGAAATGCGGCAACAAGATATACTATGACTTCTGCCAGGAGCATCGCTATCCAGGAGCCAAACTGGCCGACCAGGTCAGGATGGCCGTGGACGATTCCTTCAAGAGGCTGTTGGAACCGTCCATTACCAACGAGGTCCTGAAAGAGGCGAAGGAGAAGGCTGATATCGAGTCCATAGCGGTTTTCGGTGATAATCTGACTCAGTTGCTGCTGTCCCCTCCGGTGGGCCAGAAAAGGACGATGGCCATAGACCCCGGTTTCCGCAACGGATGCAAGATTGCGTGCCTCGACTCGAACGGCAACCTTCTCCACCACGAGATCATATTCCCGCATCCTCCACAGAGCGAGAAGGTTAAATCCATCATGGCCGTAGCCGGCATGGTCGAGGATTACGGCATCGAAGTTATCGCCATCGGGAATGGCACCGCTTCCCGTGAAACCGAGGATTTCATCAAGAGGGTGGGGCTTCCTGACAATGTAAAGGTATATACAGTCAGTGAGGACGGAGCTTCGATCTACTCTGCATCCGAGGTTGCACGGAAGGAGTTCCCGGACGAGGATGTCACTGTAAGAGGGGCCGTATCGATAGGCAGGAGGCTTATGGATCCGCTCGCCGAGCTTGTGAAGATAGATCCCAAGTCTCTTGGCATAGGCCAGTACCAGCACGATGTCGACCAGAACCTGCTACGGGAGAAGCTGGACAATACCGTGGCTTTCTGTGTCAACAGCGTAGGAGTCAACCTCAATACGGCAAGTCCATACCTGTTGAGCTATGTCTCCGGCATAGGTCCGGCTCTCGCATCCAATATCGTATCGTATCGTTCATCGATAGGAAGCTTTACTTCCAGGGACCAGCTTCACAAGGTTCCCAAGCTTGGCCCGAAGTCCTTTGAACAGTGTGCGGGCTTCCTGAGGATCCACGGTGCATCCAATCCTCTGGACAATTCCGCCGTCCATCCGGAATGCTACCACATCGTGGATAGGATGGCCAGGGACCTGAAGGTCTCGGCCAGCGACCTGGTGGGCAACGAGAAGCTTGTCTCCCAAATCGATCCTTCAAGGTATGTGGAGGGGGAATTCGGTCTCCCGACCATAAATGACATCCTGAAGGAGCTGGCCAAGCCGGGACGGGATCCGAGAAGCCAGGTGCAGGAATTCAGTTTTGCTGAAGATATCCACGAGATAGATGACCTGAAGCAGGGGATGGAACTCCCAGGAATCGTTACAAACATCACAGCCTTCGGTGCATTCGTGGATATAGGCATCCACGAGAACGGCCTTATCCATGTTTCCCAGATGCGTGGAGCGAAACTTAAACTGCATCAGAAAGTCACAGTAAGCGTGATCGATGTCGATCTCGAGCGCAGCCGTATCTCGCTGCGATTGATTAAGGGATAATCGGCATTTTACTATAGAATCATTATTATTTTTGTCGAATTATTGACTTTTTGTCGGAATTTTTTCAGTATATTTGCGAAACTGAAAGATACTGATATCCGACATGAACGTTCCTCGCAGCATCTGTGACAACAAGGCGGTGATATATATCCTGTCCGCCCTTGCCATTATACTGTGGGGAATGTCCTATATATGGAGCGATGAGCTGATTGCTGCCGATATCCCTATCTTCTATTTCGTCCCGTTGAGGATATGCATAGCAGGTATCGTCCTGATAATATTCAATCTCCTCACCGGACAGTTCAAATGGATAGCGAAAAAGGACCTTTGGAAGTTCGCCCTCCTGTCGCTCTTTGAGCCCCTGGTATATTTCCTATGCGAAACATACGGTATAAAGGAGACAGGCTCACCGACCATAAGCGCCATGATCATCGCCTCGGTTCCGATATTCTCGGTGGGAGCTGCCGTAATGATATTCAAGGAGAAGGTATCGGGCCTGAATCTATTCGGGGTGATTGTAACCCTTGCCGGAATCTGCCTGGTCATCCGTTCGCAGGCCGGGTGCGGCACTCCGGGGAATTTCGTCCTGGGGATAATCCTGCTGTTGTTGGCCGTGCTTTCCGAGGTAGGACACGCTTCGATGACCAAATGCCTGTCTGCGGACTACAGGCCGCAGGTGATAGTCATGTACCAGTTCCTGATAGGTTCGCTTTACCTTCTGCCCTTTTTCCTTACAAAGGGTATCAGGGATTTCAATCCGTCATATGTTTCCGCAAGTGTTATGGGACCGGTCCTTTCGCTGGCCCTCCTGTGTTCCAGCCTGGCCTTCTCGCTTTGGGCCATGACAATCAAGAGGCTTGGGGTGGCTAAATCAAGTGTATTCCTGGCAATGATGTGCGTGGCGACCGCATTGGTCGCCGAATGCATAGGACGTGAACACCTATGCCTTATCCAATGGGTAGGAATTGCAGTGGCTGTGGCCGGGATTGTGCTTTCCCAGTACACATCCTGTTGCCGGAGACGGCAGGAATCCCGTTAAGCCATACCATATCGACCTTGCCTTTGAGCCTGTACCCTTCATACGGGGTCCATCCGCATTTGTAGCCTTTTCCATCCGCGATGAATTCCTCGTCTAAATCCAGGACAGTCAGGTCGGCACAGGCTCCTTTCCTGATATATCCGCGGTCCTTGATCCCGAGTATCCGGGCTATGTTTTCGGAGAATGCCGATGCGACCCTGGTGAGAGGGATCCCGTTCCTGAGCGCAAGTGTAAGTACGGCCGGCAGGGAATGACGGATGGAGGGTATTCCGGAAGGGCATTCAGAATAGCTCCTTTCTTTTTCGGACAGAAGGTGCGGTGCATGGTCGGACCCTATGGTGTCGATCGTTCCATCCGAGAACCCTTCCAGCAGGGCCCTGCGGTCTTCGCCTGTCTTGACGGCAGGATTGCATTTGAGCCTGCCTCCGAGCCTGACATAATCCTCGTCGCAGAACCAGAGGTAGTTGGCGGACGTTTCGGCGGATATGCCCGGGTTGATACGTTTGGCTTCCCGGATCATCCGTACCTCTTCTGCGGTCGAGACGTGCAGGATATGCAGCCTGGTACCGTGCTTCAAGGCCAGTTCAAGGGCTTTCCGGGTGGATCGGATACATGCTTCACGGCTACGTATCGCCGGATGCATGGGGAAGGGGATATCGTTCCCATATTCCCTCCTGGCGGCTTCGAGATTGGCCTTTATCGTTCCCTCATCCTCACAATGGACGAGGATGGCCTTGCCCTTTATCGAGAAGATTTCTTCCAGGGCCGCATCCCTGTCAACCAGCATGTTCCCCGTGGAAGACCCCATGAAAACTTTTATGCCTCCGAACCTGCTGCCAAGTCCGGATTCAAGATAATCCTTTATGATCGCTGTGTTGGTGTTGGTCGCACCGATATGGAATCCATAGTTGGCCAGGGAAGTCGAGGATGCCATTGACAGTTTATCTCCGATAGCTTCGATCGAGGTGGCAGGAGGAAGCGTATTAGGCATATCCACGAAAGAGGTGATTCCGCCAAGCAGGGCGGCTTTGGATTCGCTGGCAATGTCCGCCTTCCAGGTCATCCCGGGCTCACGGAAGTGGACATGGGCATCTATCCCGCCCGCCATCAGTATTCTTCCTTTCAGGTCGATGACCTCTGCGCCTGGGAAGTCCGGCGTCACTTCTTTCCAGATTTTCGAGATGGACTCTCCTTCAATGCCAATGCTGCCCGGGAAAGAAGATTCTCCCGTGACTATGGTGGCATTTGTCAGAAGATACCGGGACATTACTCTCCCTTCCTATGGAACTTCCTGAACCTGAGTTTGATGACTCCCCAGAAGGCCTCTCCGAATATTCCGCTGCTCATCTTGGATGTGCCGAGCTTGCGGTTTACGAATATGATGGGGACCTCGACGAGTTTGAATCCAAGTTTCCAGGCGGTATATTTCATCTCGATCTGGAAACCATATCCTTTCATCCTGACTTCGTCGAAGTCGATGGAGTCAAGAGCCTGCCGGCTGTAGCATTTGAAGCCAGCAGTGCAGTCGTGTATGTCCATCCCCAGGACACCGCGAACGTACTTGGAGGCAAAATAGGACATGATGATCCTTCCCATCGGCCAGTTGACCACGCTAATTCCGTCGCAATACCTTGAACCGATGGCCACCCCGCCGCATTCCTTGCAGGCTTCATAGAGCCTCGGAAGGTCGTCAGGGTTGTGGGAGAAATCGGCATCCATCTCGAACGTGTAGTCGTATCCGTGTTCGAGAGACCACCTGAATCCCGTCAGGTATGCTGTGCCAAGGCCGAGTTTTCCGCTCCTCTCAATCATGAATAACTGCTCCGGGAACTCTGTCTGGAGTCCTTTTACGATGGAGGCGGTCCCGTCGGGAGAACCGTCATCGATAATCAGGATGTGATATCCTCCCTCAAGGGAGAACACTTTCCGGATTATCGCTTCGATGTTTTCCTTCTCGTTGTAAGTGGGGATTATTACGACTTTCTTGTCCATATCTTTTTGCCTGTGATTTACGTCTATTCTACAAATATATTAATCTTTAAGGTTATTTTCGTACTTTTGTGAGACACTTGACTTATTTATTTTATTATTCGAATGAACAGGATTGACTGTTTCATCCCGTTTGTGGATGATTCCCAAGTCGCAAGGACGACCGGCAACTTGAAGTCTGAACCGGAAGTCTCAGGCATCACATACATTGATGCATCTTCTTTCAGGAGCACATCCGCCGTCAGAAGGATTGCCCTGACCGCATCGGCACCCTTCACGATGATCTATCTCAAGACCACGGAACTGAGTTTCGGCCGATTCGCACTGGAGCGTTTCCTGAGTGTTGCGGAAGATACCTCGGCGTCGATGGTATATTCAGACCATTTCAAGGAGATGGACGGGGAGCGTGTATTCGCTCCCGTGATCGATTGCCAGGAAGGATCGCTCAGGGATGATTTCGATTTCGGCTCGGTTTTGATCTACCGCACTTCGGCGCTCAAGGAAGCGGTGGCCAGGATGGATGCGGAATATGAATATGCCGGGCTCTATGACCTGAGACTGAAGGTTTCCCAGAAAGGCGGCCTTGTCCACATCAATGAATACCTGTATTATGAGATAGAAACGGATACACGCAAGTCAGGAGAGAAACTGTTCGACTATGTGGACCCCAGGAACCGCGCTGTGCAGATCGAGATGGAAAAGGCGTGCACGCAGCACCTGAAGGATGTCGGCGGCTACCTGGAACCGAAGTTCAAGGATGTGGACCTGTCCGAAGGGGAATTCGAGTATGAAGCGTCCGTCGTCATACCTTGTAAGAATCGCGTGCGCACGATAGGTGACGCGATCGCATCCGCTTTAAATCAAAAGACCTCTTTCAAGTACAACGTAATCGTGGTGGATGACAACTCCACTGATGGGACAGTGGATGTGATCAAGGGATTCCTGAATGATCCCAAACTGGTCTACATAGCCCAGGACACTTCTTATCACGCTATCGGAGGAAACTGGAACGCCGCACTTCACCATCCACTTTGCGGAAGGTTCGCCATACAACTCGATTCGGATGACGTCTATTATGACGAAACCACGGTGCAGAAATTCGTCGATGCCTTCCGTGCGCAGAACTGTGCAATGGTAGTAGGTACATACAGGATAACTGATTTCAATCTGAACCAGCTGCCTCCGGGAATAATCGACCATAGGGAATGGACTCCCGAGAACGGTCGCAACAATGCCCTGCGCATCAACGGACTCGGTGCGCCACGTGGATTCTTCGTCCCGATACTGCGCCGTATCAACTTCCCGGTTACAAAATACGGGGAGGACTATGCCGTAGGCCTGAGGGTGTCCAGGGAGTACCAGATCGGCAGGATCTATGATGTGTTGTATAATTGTCGCAGATGGGACGAAAATTCCGATGCGTCCCTCAATATCGAGAAAGTCAATGCTAACAATCTGTATAAGGACAGGTTACGTACCTGGGAGCTCCAGGCAAGGATCCTGATGAATCGGAAAGAAACAGAAAAATCTTAAAATTTTTTTATAAAAAAGTTTGCTGTTTTAAATTTTCTGATTACCTTTGCAATCCCGTTCGCACGTCGAATGGGATTTTTTGACACGTTCATTGACAAGATTGAAGGAAGTACAAGCAAGTACCGAGAACAAGAAGAAACGAGAGCGTTGATTTCTTTAGAAACTGTCGGGGTCGGACTAAGAGTTATAGTGTATATACAAAGAAGAGTTTGATCCTGGCTCAGGATGAACGCTAGCGGCAGGCTTAACACATGCAAGTCGAGGGGCAGCGCGGT
>JAEEGF010377224.1_pt1 | contig 18066 bp, 25 predicted proteins | sample 9134171 | NCBI WGS metagenome assembly JAEEGF01 (sample SAMN16246542, study PRJNA631951) | gut metagenome | biome: gut microbiome; feature: rumen; material: AP-attached | host: Bos | place: Iran: Karaj | collected 2018-10
CTCTTTGGCTCCAATGTCGAGGCGTAGCGCAGTTTGGTAGCGCGTTTGGTTCGGGACCAAAAGGCCGCTGGTTCAAATCCAGTCGCCTCGACCACATCGCCGCAAGCATCACATGGCTTGCGGCGTTTTTTTATTTTGTTTTGATATGCTTTCCGGGTATTGCTTTGCGGCATGTTTTGCCTTATGATAAGAATCAATCGGAGGTGCACCAATTTGTCGGTACGATTCGCAAAAGAAGAAGAGCTGGAGCGCATCAACGTGCTCCGCAGGCAGGTAAACGATTTGCATGTCGCGGGAAAGCCGGAGATCTTCAAACCGGGCTTTCCGGACGAACTGCGGGAGTATGTCCGTTCGATCTGGAACGATCCGGACAAAGCGATCGTCGTTGCCGAGCGGGAGGGGGAAATCTGCGGCTTTGCCGTGCTGCATCGTGTCGTCAGACCGGAGACGCCCTTTATGTTCGTGCGGGAGTATCTGGATATCGACGAATTCGGCGTGGATGAAGCGCATCGCAGAGAAGGCGTCGCGACTGAGATGATCGCATTCATCCGTGCATATGCAAAAGAGAACGGCTTTTCCCGGATCGAGCTCAACATGTGGGAATTCAATCGGGAAGCGCTGGCGTTCTATGAAGCGGTCGGGTTTTCGACCTACCGCAGATACATGGAGATGCAGATATAGGAAAAGGCGGGATCCGCAGGGGATTCCGCCTTTTATCTTCATGGATGGGATTCAGTTGTCATCGGGCTCGATCAGGTAGACGATATCTGCCATTTCGCGGCCGCCGTTGCACGGCTTGCTGTAGATCCTGCCGTTCCAATACAGGGATGCTGATTCGCCGCCGTCGAGGTTGAACGCTAGCTTGCAGCCGAGCGATTCCATCAGACGCGCAAGCTCGACAAGCTCCAACCCGAGAGAATGCCCTTTCTGACGTCCGTCAACGGTAACAAAGCAATAGTGACCGGGTTCATAATAGCCGATCACGCAGCGCGGATTCTGCGGTCTGACCTGGGAATGCGGAAACTGCGTGAGCGCATGTCCTTCTTTATCGAGCAGAGACGGACCGAATTGCCATGCTTGCCAGATGTCGTCGCGCAGCAAGGTGATCTTGTATTCATCCGCCGTCATGGTTTCCATTGTGCCGTCCAGATACAGGAAGCAGACCTCCCAATCGCTGTAGAGCTTTTTATCGTAAACCTCTCCGTTACGGATCACGAGCCGGTGTTTATGCGCGTTGAACATATCTCCGGAGATCGCAAGCAGCGCATTCACATGCTTTGCAATATGATCCACGTTATCACGCGTTTTGGACTTGAAAGTACCTGCTGCGGCAGTACGGATGCAGTTGATATCGCGCAGATAGATATCCGTGACGTAGTAGGTCACTTCGGACTTGAACGTCGTATCGTCAAAGACGGTCGAAACCGTAAAATGCAGCTTTTCGCCCTTGTATTCGGTGTCGGTCACGGTTTGCTCTTCACGGGGAACAAATCCGCCTTCCGTCCATCCGATCAGTCCGGTCGGTTCCGGGGTAGGTTCAGGCGTAGGCGTGGGAGAGGGCGTCGGCGTGGGTGTCGGCTCGGGCGTCGGGGTGGGAGGCTCCGGCGTATCGGTCGGAACGGGGGTGACCAGTACGAGCTCGTCGACGGCGTCGATCGTCGAAACAGCGGTCGGCGTCGGTTCCGGCTCCGATGCAACGGGAGAATCGACCTGTCCCTGGCTGCCGCAGAAGCAGAGAAGAACAGAAAGACTGATCAAAAACAGCAACTGTATCAGGCGTTTCATTTGGATGCGCCGGCCTTTCCGCAAAAGAATCGCGCCTCGGGGTAGGATTCCTTTGCAACGTAAATGATATCTGAGATCTCGCGACCGCCGCCGCTGGGATTGTTCCGGATCTTACCGTTCCAGTAAAAATGTGCGGAAGCGCCGCCGTCGAGATTGAATGCCTGCTTGCAGCCGAGCGATTGCATCAGCTTTGCAAGCTCCGTGAGCGTCAGCCCGCGGGATGCCTTTTGCCTGCCGTCGGCAACGACAAAACAGTAATGTCCCGGTTCGATATACCCGATGCAGCTCCGCGGATTCTTGGGGTTGAGCGAATAGCTGCCGAGTGATTTCCTCGGCGTTCCGTCGCTTTCCAAAAGCCCGGGACCGAACTGCCATGCCTGCCACGGGTCCTTATCGAGGATCTCCTGGAGATTGAGCTTGCCGCGCGCGATGGTTTCCATTTCACCGTTTCGAAGCAGCAGACAAACGTCTTCTGCGCTGAGCTTATCGCGATAGACGATGCCGTTGCGGATGATCAGCGTGTTGCTGTGGCATCCACAGTAATCACCGGAGATCGCGGCGAGCGCGTTGGCTTTCTCCGCCATGCGTCTGACTTTCCCGTGTCCGCCCTTTGCAAAGTCCTCATAGACGGAAGCGGTCCGGATCTGCGTTACGTCGGAAACATGGACGTCCGCGACGTAGTACACGACGCGGCGGCTGAAGTTTTTGGAATCCTTGCAAGCCGAAAACCGCACAGACAGCGTCGGACTCCGGTATTCGTCGGAGGTAAAAATGCTTCCTTCCGACCAAAAAGGCGCTTTCAACTCGTCGCCCTCATCGCTTGCGGCAAGAACGGGCGTCAGCGTCGGAGCGGGAGAGGGCGTTTCGGGAACGGCGGTACGCAAAACGAAATTGTCTTGCTTCGCGGTCTCAGCAGACGATATGGATCCTGCAGACGCGCCCGTGCGCAACCTTGCCGCCAGAGCATAGCCGAGCAGGCACAGTATGACGGTCATGACCGCGGTCAGCAATATGATCGGAACGCGATATTTCGATTCAGCTGGTTTCATATCCAAAGCGTATGCAGTTCGATCGCTGCGGATACGGCGTCACAGCGCAAAAAATCAGGAAGAATATGGAGCGCTTCAAGAAGGATCTTGATCCCGATCAGCATCAGGATGACGCCTCCGAGGATGGTGGCGGCACGGTGATATTTCAATCCGAAGCGATTGCCGATCCAGACGCCGATCAGGGACAGCACGAACGTCGTTGCGCCGATCAGAGAGACCGCAAGGAAAATACTGGTTCCGCCGGTCAGCCATACGATGCTGCCGTCCTGCATGGAAAACGATACGCCGACGGCGAACGCATCGATGCTCGTGGCGATCGCGAGGACGAACAGACGTCCGATCGTGCCGAAATCCGAAGGCTTGTCGTCTTTGTCACGGATCCCGTCGATCAGCATTTTACCGCCTATGATCAGAAGAAGCACGGCGGCGATCCACGGACCGATCGTGATCGCGGAGGCAAACGTAGAACCGAGCGCAAAGCCGAGCAGCGGCATCAAAGCCTGAAATCCGCCGAAAAACAGCGCGATCAGCGCGGCGCGGCGAACGTTCAGCTTTTTCATGGAAACGCCCTGACACATTGAAACCGCAAAAGCGTCCATGGAAAGTCCTACGCCGATCAAAAGGATATCCGTAAAACTCATAATATGCCTCCATTAACCTTTATAGTATAACAAATAATCATCGGAATCGCAATCATTCCGACAGAATTTATTCTCATTTTACATTTCTGCCGTATCGTTACAGCTTTACACCGAAATGAAAACGCGTTATACTGAATGCAGTGAGGATCGGAATATGAAACGAATACTGGGCAGCATCCGCAGGGCGGACGAAAAATTTCACATGATTGAAGACGGGGATAAGATTTGCGTCGGGGTATCCGGCGGAAAGGACTCCCTGCTTCTCATGCAGGCAATGAAACTGTATCAGCGGTTTTCCTATACGAAATTCGACGTGATCGCGATCATGCTCGATCTCGGATTGAAGTACCAGAATACGGCGCCCATCCGGGAATACGCGGAACGGGTCGGTATTGAGTTCGAGGTGATCCCGACCGAGATCGGCAAAGTCGTTTTTGAATACCGTGCGGAACGGTCCCCGTGTGCACTGTGCGCCAAGCTTCGCCGCGGCGCGCTGAATACGGCGGCAAAGCAGCGCGGCTGCAACAAGGTCGCGCTCGGGCACAATCGTGAGGACGTCCTTGAGACGTTTCTGATGTCGATGCTGTATGAGGGGCGCATGAACACCTTCGCGCCGGTCACGTATCTTTCCAGAAAGGATATTACGGTGATCCGACCGATGATCTATGTGCCGGAAAAGTATTGTCTGTCCGTTGCAAAACACCTGGAGCTTCCGATTCTGCCGCCGAACTGCGATATCGCCGGAAAAACCAAGCGCGAGGAAGCGAAGGAACTGATCAAGTATCTCTGCACGCTTGTGCCGGACGCCGACGTCAAGATGATGCACGCGATCACCAACACGGAAAAATACGGACTGTGGGACCGTATGCGCCTGAAACAGTCAAGCGGCGAAGCCGTTTCTTCCGAGGACGGAGAGGAATAACAGGGTCAGCGGGAAAAGAATTCGGGAAGCAGAGACGGCAGCGCGGACAGAAGCGAAGCGCGTAAGTCGTCACGGTTTTCTTCGGTGATCCGGTAAACGACAGCGCGCGGATGCGAAAGCACCGCATCCAGAAAAGGCGTCTGCTTATCGCGAACGGCGGCGATCACGAACGGCGCTTCGTCAAGCAAACGAAGAACGGCTTCCGTAAACCGCCTTGCTTCGCTTTCCATAAAACCGAGCTCATCCAGAACGATCACCCCGTCGGCGGGAAACTGCATGGATTCCGAAAACCGGTCAAACGTCTCCGGAAAGGCAAGGCTCTTCCCGTCGCCGCACAAACCGATCAGATTGTCCGGAGAAAAATGCTGTTCCGTTCCGTAGCGATGGATATAGACCGGGCAAAAGCCGTCGGCATTTACGGCTTCTTTCTTTGTGATAACGCCGTAAACCGGCGCGGGGATCGATTGCAGAAGCGCGCGGATCAGCGTGGATTTGCCGACGCCGTTGCGCCCGTTGATCAGAATGTGCTGCATGGGAAATCCTCCTTTTTCGCAGTATACCGTATGAAATCAAATCGTGCAAGTAAGGATCGGATCCGGAGAGGATGCGTATGAAACAAAAGTTTGCTTGGGACAGGGACAGGATCGCTTTCTTTCGCGATGCGGCGGAAAACAGCGGCTTTTACCGCGCGCTGGCGCAAAGGATCGCGCCGTTCCTGCGACCGGAAGACTGCGTAACGGACGCAGGCTGCGGACTCGGGTATCTTTCGGAAGCGCTGCTTCCGTACTGCAAAAGCGTCACAGCGGTCGATATCGACGAGCAGGCGATCGCGGAACTTGCGAAGCGGACGTCGGGAATTCGGAACCTGTATGCACGGACCGGAGATGTGCATGCAATCCAGCTTTGCTGCGACGTACTTGTCTGCTGCCGCTTCGGCTCGACCGAAGAAGCGATCCGGCTGTTCGAACGCTCCGGCGCGCGTACGTTGATTCTGGTCAAACGAAACGATCCGACGCATCGCATCTCCGATTCAAAAACATCGCACGAGCGAACGGCGTCCGAAACCGTCCGCAATCTGTCCGAAAGAGGGATCCCGTTTTCCTCCGAAACGGTATCGCTTCCGTTTGATCAGCCGTTCCGGTCGGAAGCGGACGCAATTCATTTTTTCAGCATGTACGGTTCGGAGACGGACGAACCGGAACGGTTCCCGCTGCATCGGCTGATCCGAACGGAGGATCCCGTTTTTCCGCTTCACCTGCCGATCCGAAACGATCTGACGATTTTTGTGATCCATCCATAAAAGCTGCCGTGCAGGCAGCTTGTTTTGTCAGGAATCGCGGATCAGGAAGACCGTTACGGCTTGCGGAACCTCTTCCGGATCCGACATGATCCGAACCGTATAGCGATTGAAATGCTTGGAGTACACGTCGCCGCTTTCGACGACCTTCTGACTTTGTTTTACGATCGTATCGCTGTCATACACGGAACGGTGAAACACCGGCATAACACAATCAAACAGCTTGCGCATCTCGTTTGCGGTTCGTTGGTTTTCCTTGCGCAGAAGCCGCGCCGTTTCCGTTTCATCCTCGGGATCGGAACACAGAAGCGTTTCAAAAGAGAGCTCGCGGATCCCCTTGTCGTCGGACTCCATGCGCATGGTGAACGGAACGCCGTCCGGCGAGATCACCTCATAACTGCCGTCATTGTAGTTTACGGCGAACCCGGCGGCATCCAGCGCATCAAGGACGTTTTTGCCGCGGATCGTTTCGTCCGGCGTCGGAACGGAAAAAGGGGAGGCGTCTGCGTTCGCTTCATCCGTCGTTCTGTTCCTGGAACCGTACAGGATTGCAAGACCGACAAACAGCAAAATCACGAGTCCAATGCAGCCGTACTCGATGATTTTGATCCGTTCGAAGCGGGGAACGCTCCGTTTCTTTTTTCTGCGGTCAGTCGACATCGTGAACGATCGTTTCGGGCTTTTCATCCAGCACGTGCGGATTCCGGAAGTAGGTTTTGAACAGTTTGAAGGAGGAAGCCAGATAGAATCCGTCGCAGATCCGTTCGTCGCAGACGATATTGTAGTCGATGTACTTGCGCTGAACGGGCGTTCCGTCCGCCTTCAGCTCTGTCTTTTTGTATTTGGCGCCGAAAGAGAGAAACACCGGGATGTTTCCGAAATCATACAGATGGTGGAATACCGGCGGAATGCCCAAAGAGCCCATGGAGGTGATGAACATGGAACCGTGGAACGGGCTGACCTCGATCAGTTTTTTGGGGAAAAGACCGAAATAGTCCAGTACTTTCAGAAACCAGATGGCGTTCTTCAACAGCAGACCGGGGATATAATTGAAAATCTTTGCAGTATTGTCGAAGTTGCTGTCGGGATTTTCGTCGCGGTTCTCGTCGATCAGCTTCTGAAGCTTGCGATAGACGTCGTCGGCGGTATCGGACGGGGATAAATGCACCTTGACGATGGTTTCTTCCGCTTCGAGCGTCATTTCGCGCTTGATGGTCAATGCAACGACGATATCGTCCCCATGGGAAAAGATGCGCTGACCGGAGATAAACCGGTTGGCAGCGGGACGCTGGGAAAGGACGCGTACATAGGCGGCAAGGAGCAGATGCATCATGCCGAATCCCTTCAAGCCCTGATTCCGCTTTTTCCGGATATAGTTTTCCGCCTCGGTGATTTCGATCGATTCGTGAAAATAAACGCTTGCGCCGGAGCGGTTCGGCATGATATACGGAGAGACCTTCGACATCGGCTGCAGCGAGCGAAGCTTATAGCCGTCCGGACGGTCTCCGAAACGACGCTTTCTTTTCGGCTTGTCGTTTGTTTCGACGTCGATGTTCTGCGTCGTCTGTGTTTCCTTCTCTTCCATTTTTTCGTCCTCCGAAAATCCTTTCGTCCATTTTACCAAACACGTATGGGCTTTGCAAGAGAAAAATTCGGTTGCAAAACGGTTCTTCGCTTTGTATAATGGAGGCGATGAGCAAGGTGAAGAACAACAATCCGGAAATACTGGCGCCTGTCGGAACCGAAGGATCGCTGGAAGCTGCCGTGTATGCGGGAGCGGACGCGGTCTATTTCGGCGCGGGCGCATGCAATGCGCGCCGAAACGCGGGACAGTTCACGGGGGAACGGCTGAAAGAAGCCGTTCGTTTCTGTCATGCGCACGGCGTGAGCGTGCATGTAACGGTCAATACGCTGGTTCGCGACGAGGAGCGAACCGCTGTTGCCGACACGCTGACGGAGATCGCCGAAAGCGGAGCGGACGCGATCATCGTACAGGACCTCACGGTCATGCGGCTGGCAAAGCAGATTTGTCCCGAACTGGAGCTGCACGGGTCCACGCAGATGGCAGTGCACAACGCGTCCGGCGTGAGGATGCTGGAGGATCTCGGATTTTCCCGCGCCGTGCTTGCGCGGGAGCTTTCGATCGACGAGATCCGGAAGATCAAAGAGCAGACGCAGATCGAACTGGAGTGCTTCATCCACGGCGCGCTCTGCATGAGTGCATCCGGCATCTGCTATCTGTCCGCGATGCTCGGAGAGCGCAGCGGAAACCGCGGCATGTGCGCGCAGCCCTGCCGATTGCCGTTTGTCTGCAACGGCTCTGAATATGCGCTTTCGCTGAAAGACATGTCGCATATTGCGCATTACGATGCGTACCGGCAGATCGGCGTTGCGTCGCTTAAAATCGAAGGCAGATTGAAATCGCCGGACTATGTCGCGGCGGCGGTCGACGCCGTGCGCCGCGTGCGGGACGGCGAGCCGTATTCCGAACAGGTCCTTCGCGACGTTTTCTCGCGGGGCGGGTTTACCGAGGGATACTATACCGGCAAACGCAATCACACGATGTTCGGCGTTCGCACACAGGAAGACGCGAAGCGTGCGCAGACGGTGCTTTCCGGCATTCGCGAACTGTATCGCGGACCGAAAAACGACGTGCCGATCTCGATGCAGGCGCGGATCGTTTCCGATTCGCAGGCTTCTTTGACGGTCAACGACGGAACGCATACCGTTACCGTAACCGGTGAGATCCCCGAGATTGCACGGCACACGCCGATGCGTCCCGAATCGGTCGAAAAGAGCCTTCGCAAAACCGGCGGAACGCCGTTTGCGGTCGAATCCGTTGCCTGCGAACTGGAAGACGGTCTGATGCTGCCGTCGTCCGCGCTGAACGCGCTTCGCAGAAGCGGACTGGACGCGCTGTATGAAGCGCGCGCCGCCGTTCCGGAACGAACGTTCCGCACGGCCGATCTTTCGATTCCGTATACGCGCAGAACCGAGAAATCAAGGCTTTGCGTACGATTCGCTTCATTTGAACAATTCTTTGACGATCCGGCAATCGCGTTTTACAGCCTTCCGATCGACGTTTTGGCAAAGCATCCCGAATGTATCACAGAACGCGCCGTCGGCGAAATCCCGATCCTGATCTATCCGGACGAAGAGGAAAAAACGCGTACGACGCTGCGTTCGCTGAAAGAGCGCGGTATGCAGTTTGCGCTTGCGGAAAACATCGGCGCGATCCGTCTTGCAAAGGAAGCGGGGCTGGCTCCGGTCGGCGGTTACGGGCTGAACGTCACCAACAGCGACGCGATCGAAGCATATCGCGAGATGGGCGTTAAAGCGCTGTTCGTATCGTTTGAGCTCTCCGCGCCGAAAGCGCGCGATCTTCAAAGCGCGATTCCGCTCGGGATGCTCGCCGCCGGAAGGCTTCCGCTGATGCAGCTTCGTTCCTGCCCGGCGCGTTCCGACAAGGGCTGCGGATCCTGCAGCGGACGTCCGGTCGTGACCGATCGCAAAGGCGCGAGCTTTCCGCTCGTATGCAGGGATCGCCGCTATTCCACGCTTCTGAACAGCGTTCCGCTGTATCTCTGTGACAAGCAGCTTCCGCCCCTTGACTTTTATGCGGTATATCTGACGATCGAAACCGCCGAGGAAGCGCGGGCGCTGATCCGCGCCGCGGCAAACGGGGATGCGCCGGGATCGCCGCACACAACCGGATTGGCTTTTCGGAAACTGCTGTAATCAACAAATCTGTCTGCGCCGTTCGACGGATCTCGTCGGACGGCGTTTTCATATCCGTATCCATCCATGCATAGAGTTAAACCGGGAGGGACGAGCGTGGAACAGTGGAAAAAACAATGGACAGAACTGCTGCCGAAACAGGTTTCGGAGGTGCTGGAGCGGATCGATGAGGATGCGCCGCTGCTGGAAATCCGGCTGCGCAGAGACGCGCCGCTCGAACTGGTTTTCAGCGGCGCGGACCGCATCGTTTACGGAAACAACGGAACGCCGATGATCACCGACGAGGAATTGCAAAGACTGACGGCAAGGCTGATGGAGTTCTCGGCATACGCCTGGGAAAACGAACGCAGGGACGGATTCGTTACCGTCGGCGGATGCCGGATCGGTCTGTCCGGACGCATGGTCAGAGCCGGAGAAAACGTACTCGGGTTTTCCTCCATTTCGGGCGTCTGTATCCGGATCGTCCGGGAGGTCACGGACTGCGCAAAGCCGCTGCTGCCGTTTCTTACCGACAGCGGCACGTTTCTTTCCACGCTGCTGATTTCGCCGCCCGGATGCGGCAAGACGACGCTGCTGCGCGATCTGATCCGGATCAATGCAAACGGGCTGTACGGCGTGCGGGCGTCGCGTGTCGGCGCTGCAGATGAACGGTTCGAGCTGTGCGGCGACGCAAACGGATCGATCGCGTTTGACCTCGGATTGCGTACCGACGTCATTTCTGGCATCACAAAGGCGGACGCAATGGTCCGGATCGTTTCGACGCTTTCTCCGCAGATCCTTGCCATGGACGAACTGAACACCGCGCGTGACGCGGAAGCGCTGCTCGACGCGAGAGGAAAGGGTGTTGCGATCCTTGCAACGGCGCACGGAGGATCCTTCGAAGACGTAAAGCTATGCCCGTCGCTGCGCATGCTTCTGCGGGAACGCGCGTTTCAGAGGATCGTGGTTCTGCAGGGGCTCGGACAGTGCCGCGAGGTTCGGAATGCGGACGGAAACCGGATCGACGGGATCACGGCATGAAGACGGTCGGTCTTGCGCTGCTGTTCGGGCTGTGCTGTCTCACGGGCTTTCGCATTGCTGCCGTCAAAACCGAGCGGCTGCGAACCGTGCGGGCGCTTCAGGGCGATCTGCAGCGGTTTTCGGAACGGATCGCATCCGGGCGCGGTTCGCTGATCGGGATCGCATCGGAACAGCCCGATCTTTTCTGCGGCGCGCTCAGCCGGTATCTGGACGCGTTGGCGCAGGGAAAACCGGAGGACGGAGCGGCGGAAACAGCCGTCGAAGAACTCAGAAGCGGAAGCACGGAATACAACGGGATGCAGATGTTCTTTACGGGATTGTCTGCGGCGGGACGCACAGATCTTGTCAAACGGACGGAAACGCTCGGATCGATCCTGAAACGAGCGGAAACGGAGTCGGAATCCGAAACAAAGCAGGCGCGCGTTATCCGTGTTTCCGGCGCGCTTGTCGGCGCAGCGATCGCAATTCTTTTGATTTAGGAGCGAAATGGATATCAATTTGCTGTTTAAGATCGCGGGGATCGGAATCCTGGTTACGGTGATCGTACAGATGCTTCGACAGAACGGCAGGGAAGAGCTTGCAACGGTCGCGGCGATCGCGGGATTGATCCTGGCGACGATGCTGGTCGTCTCGATGATCGCATCTCTTCTGGAAACCGTTCAGCGAACATTCTCGCTGTATTGAAATGGAGAAGCTGATACTGATCGCGGTGATCGGCTCCGTTACGGCGATTCTGATGCGTACGGTACGGCAGGAGTATGCTGTTCTGATCGGGATCGCGACGGCCGTGCTGCTTCTGCTCGGAACACTGCTGCGGCTGACGGGGATCGCCGAGACGCTGCGCCGCATCTGCGCGGAATACAGGATCGCACCGGCGATGATCGGATCGATTCTGAAGATCCTCGCGATTGCTTACCTGACCGAATTCGGCGTCAACGTATCCAAAGACGCAGGGCAGCAGGCGATCGCGGGAGGTATTTCGATCGGAGGAAGAGTATTGATCCTATCGTGCGCGCTGCCTGCTGTCGTGACGATGCTTGAGACCGGCATATCGTTGATCAGGGAGGCTTCCCCGTGAGAAAAACGCTGCTTTTCGGAATTGTCCTGCTGCTTTCGGTGACTTTTGCGGAGTCCGATGAAATCCGGGAAGGGATCGACGCGCTGCTGGAGACGATCGAGCTGAGCGATTGGGATGCGTGGTTCTTGCAGAAAGACGGAGAATGGACAGCCTTGCCGTCCGAATACCTGCGGGCGATCACATCGTCGGATGCATTCGCGAAAGACGGTCTGACGCTCGGTGCGATCTGCGCTTATCTGTCGCCGTTGCTCAAATCCTCTGCGGCAAAGGTCGTGCTGCTGATGGGGCTTGCGACGATCTACGCGATCGCAAACGGACTATCGGATGAATCACAGATCGGCGAAACGACGCGGACCGTCCTTCGGATCGGCGTCTCCGGAGTGATCCTCGTTCTATGTTTTTCGGAAGTGCGCCGCACGATTTCAGCCATCGAAACGATCGGCAGGACCGGTGAATTGCTTCTGCCTGTCATTACGGGATTTCTGACGCTGAGCGGAATGGAGAATACGGGTTTGCTGCTTTCGGCGACGCATTCGCTTTTGTCGGAGATCGTTTTGCGGCTTCTTGAAACCTGCATTGTTCCGTGCGCGGTCGCCGGCGGCGTGCTGTCGATGCTGGATGCGGGCGAAGGCAGGCTCGCATCGGTCGGAAGGCTGCTGCACCGTGCGGCAAAATGGATCCTCGGAGCAGCCTGCTCCCTGTATATGCTCGTAACTGCGTTTCGATCCGTTGCGGCGGGAAGCGCAGACGGACTGCTGCTGAAGACGACAAAGTTTGCGGCGGGCAGTATACCCGCGATTGGATCGCTTTTGTCGGAATCGGTCGATACAGCGTTTCAATGTCTCGGATTTGTCAGGAATGCGTTGGGCATAACCGGCTGCGTTATGGTCGTTTCGATTGCGGCGAAGCCGGCGTTGTCGGCGTTTATGACGCGGAGCGCGCTGCGCGTGTCCGCGCATCTTTCGGAACCGCTGTCCGGGAAACCCTTTGCGGAGCTTCTGCGGGCGTCGGGGGATATGCTGCATCTGCTGTTGCTTTCGGAGCTTGCTGCGATCGCGATGACGCTGATGATGATCGCGCCTGTCTTCGGGATCGGAAAGTATGTATGACCGGATTGATACAGACAGCGCTGACGCTTGCAGCGGGCGGATTGATCTTGACGCTGATCGAACTGCTGCTGCCGCGATCCGCGATCCGCGGAGCGGCGAAGACAGCGATCGGTCTGGTATTTCTGGAAATGCTCGCGACACAGATCGCAGACATATTCCTTTGAGGGGGAGATTATAATGCAGAAGAAAGACGGCGGATCGGCAGCGGAAAAGTGGAAAGCGCTGCTGAAGAAGAAACCGGGACTCATTTACGTGCTTTATGCGATTGTCGGGTTGTTCGCCGTCCTCCTTTGCCTGATCGGAAGCGAACCGCGATGCAGGGGAAGCAGCTTGGAACCAGGCATGCCGACGGAACAGAAGACGGAACGCGTTTCCGGAAAGGATCCCTTGGAACAGAGGCTGACGGAAGTGCTCGGCAAGATCCGCGGCGCGGGCAAGGTGGATGTGCTGATCACATACGAAACGGGCGGGGAGATCGTTACGGCGACCGTACGGCAGACCGATGAGGATACAAAAAATGCCGACAGAAACACGGGAAGCGAGGCGTCACGATCGGTCCGGGAAGTGACCGAACCGGCGACCGTGGAGACGGAAAACGGACATGTACCGATCGTGCTGTATGAAATAGAACCGAAGGTGCGCGGCGTCATCGTTGTTGCGGAAGGCGCTTCGGACTTCTCCGTGCGGCAGAAGCTGCAGGCTGCGGTGCATGCCGTAACGGGGATTCCGATCGAACGGATCGAAGTGTTTGAAATGTCTTTTGAAGGACCATAAAACATCAAGCAGGAGGAAAGCGATGAAAGAACTGATTCGACGTTACGGAAAGTGGCTGAACAAGCGTGTGCTGACGGCAGCCGGACTTTGTCTGCTGCTTGCAGCGGCAGTTGTGACGAACATCCTCGTCAACCGGGGAAAACCGGAAGCGAAGGAAACCGAGGCGCAAAAGCCTTCCGATGTGACGCAGGTCTCCGCACAATCCCATGCTGCGGACGCGAACTTCTTCGCTGCATATCGGGAAGAGCGCGATACCGTCCGTACGCAGGAGCTTGCATATCTTGACGCGATCGTATCGCAGGGAGCGGATACGGAGACGCTGTCCGATGCGCAAAAGCAGAAGCTGGAGCTGGTCAATGCAATGGAAACGGAGCTGACCGTGGAAAACCTTGTCCGCGCAAAAGGGTTTCCGGAGGTGATCGTTTCGATCCATAAGGGAAACGTCAATGTGGTCGTCGGCGCGGATACGCTGAATGACGAACAGGTTGCGCAGATTCTGGATATCGTGCTGCGCGAGACGGGAAAGAGCGCCGAGAACGTCAAGATCAGTACCGCGCTTTGAGGGCGAAATCGCTTTCATGGGTTTACTTTTTGGAAGATTGATGGTATACTGTCTGCGTATATAGTAATTCGTAATACATGGGAGGTATTTTATGAGCGAATATAAGGATATTACCATCGAATCCGAAGAGAACGGCGGAAAAATCGTGTTTGCGGAAGACGTTGTCGCAACGATCGCAACGCTGGCTGCATCCGAAGTCGAAGGCGTTTACGGTATGAGCGGCTCCGCGTTTGAAGGTATCGGAGAGAAGCTCGGTAAAAAGAACTATACAAAGGGTATTAAGGTCGAAGTCGGCTCCGTGGAGTGCGCGGTCGATATGAGCATCATCGTTCGTTACGGGTTCCGGATCCAGGAAGTCTGCCGCAACGTGCAGGTCGCCGTAAAGAACGCCATTGAAACGATGACGGGTTTGAAGGTCGTTCAGGTCAATATCGCCGTCAATTCGATCGTGTTTGCAAAGGAAACGCCCGTCGAACCGCCGAAGCCGGAAAATCGCGTGAAGTAAACGCTATGCCGAAGCGCGCGCTTCGGCAGCGCTTTGCGGACAAGCATGGCAAAGAGGTACGTTCCATGAAGCGTGTTGTCAAGATCCTTTCCGGGGTTCTTGCTTTTCTGACGCTGGTATTCAGCGTGTGTCTGCTGCTGATCGCGATCGGTTGGCCGATTTCAACGGAACGCATGCAGACGATGATCGGTTCGCTGCGGCGTATGCCGCATGTGCTGATCCTGATCGTGACGGCATTTGCGCTGATTGCGGTCGCGATCGTTGTGCTGTACGGAATGATCGGAGAACATTTTAGCCGCAGAACGAGCGCACTGCTTGAAAGAAACGCGCTCGGCGAAACATCGGTTTCGTTTTCGACGCTTTCGCAGATCGCGCAGCAAACGGTCAAAAGCAGGTCCGATGTTTTATCCTGCAAGACAAAAGTGCATGCGATCGGAAACAGCGTCCGGATCGAAATCCGGGTCGTTTCCTTACCCACGACGTCGCTGCTGGAGTTGACGCATGCGCTGCAGGACGCCGTCGCATCGGCGATCTTCGAGTATTGCGGAACAACGGTAGGCACCGTTGATGTTACGGTCGATCAGGCGGAACTTCCGCCGGGAAAAGCGTAAATGTACGGAGGTTGGAAAGAATATGAAAGAGTTTTTCCAGAATCATAAATGGGCAGTCATCCTCAGCATCCTTGCGCTGATCATTGTGCTGATGATTTATCTGATCGGCTGGTGGACGCTGCTTGCCGGCATATTGGTCATCATAGCGATCTTTTTCGGCCGCATGGTCGATCGCGGCGGAATCGAAGCGGTCAAGGACTTCTTCCGCAATCTGTTCAAAGGGAGACGCGCATGAGTCATACAGTATCAAGAGAGATCGCGATGAAACGTCTCTATGCGGAGACGGTCGGCGGTGTGGATTCCATGGAGGACGCGCTCGAACAGTCCGAGCGGGAAGCCTTATCGGAAGAGGACGCGCTGTTTTCCGATCGCCTTTATGAAGGCGTTCATGCGCATATCGAAGAGATCGACGGGGAGATCTCGGCGCACGCAAAGGATTGGTCGATCGGACGGATCGCAAAGGTTGATCTGTCGATCCTCCGGATCGCCGTGTATGAACTGCTTTACGAACCGGGAATCCCGGTCGGGGCGACGGTCAACGAGGCGGTCGAGCTTGCGAAGGAATTCGGCGGCGAAAAGTCGGCGGGATTCATCAACGGCGTTTTGGGCGCCGTGGCAAAGGTGCATTGAGTATGCACGGTCCGCTGTGCCTCGGGATCGATACGAGCTGTTATACCACCTCGGTCGCATGTACGGATGGAAAGAGCATCGTCTTTTCAAAAGGGACGATGCTTTCCGTGGCTTTTGGAGATCGCGGGCTCAGACAATCTGAGGGGTTGTTTCAGCATGTCAAGCAGCTTTCTCCGCTGCTTTGCGAGCTGTTTTCCGCAGTCGACCGGACCGCGATCGCATGCGTTTCCGTCAGCGCTTCACCGACGTCGGCGGAAAACAGCTATATGCCGGTCTTTCTGGCAGGGCTCAAACAAGCGGAGACGCTTGCCGCTGCGCTTGATGTACCGCTGATCCGTACGGATCACCAGAGCGGTCATATCCGCGCGGCTTTGTTCGGAAACGAAACGCTTTTGGATCGTGAGCGCTTTTTTGCGGTGCATATCAGCGGCGGAACGACCGACTTGCTGCTGGTCGAGCCGCATCGTGACGCGCCGTATCGCATCGAACCGGTCGGATGCTCGACCGATCTGCACGCGGGACAGTTCGTGGATCGGGTCGGCGTTGCGCTCTCGCTTCCGTTTCCGGCGGGAAAGCATCTGGAAGCGCTTGCTCTGCAGGCGGAGCAAAAGGACGTAAAGCTTCCGAGCGCCGTAAAGGAAATGAACTGCTCCTTCTCCGGCGCGGAGTCCGCAGCACAGCGTCTTTTGCACATCGTACCGGACGCGGAATTGGCGTACGGCGTTTATGATTGCCTTGCAAGAACGCTGTCAAAGATGTTTGCCGATGCCGTGCAGACATACGGTGAACTGCCGTTCCTTGTCTGCGGAGGCGTAGCTTCCTCGCAGCTGCTTCGTACGCTTCTGAAAAAACGGTTTTCGGGAAAACTGTATTTCGGAAAGCCGGAGCTGTCCAGAGACAACGCAGTGGGCGTCGCGCTGCTCGGCGCAGATCGGAGTGTCGCATGGAATCGGTAAAACCCGTGTTTTCGGTCCACGAATTGAACGAATATATCGATCTCCTGCTGGGGGCCGATCCGACGCTGAAGGTTCTGGCGGTCGAGGGAGAGCTTGAAGGCGTCAAAAGGCATCCGTCCGGACATTTGTATTTTATGCTCAAGGACGAGCTTGCCTCGGTCAACTGCGTGATGTTCCGGCAGAACGTCGCGGGATTGCGGTTTCTTCCGAAGGACGGTCAGCACGTACGACTTGCGGGAAGAGCCGCGCTCTATCCGCGCGACGGACGCTTTCAGCTGATGGCGACGGGACTGTCGCTGCTCGGCGCAGGCTCTCTGTACGCCGCTTTTGCGGAGTATAAAGAGAAACTCAGCCGCCACGGATGGTTTGATGCATCCCAAAAGAAACAGATCCCGCTTTTGCCGAAAGCGATCGGGCTGATCACAAGCGCGGGCGGTTCCGTGCAGCACGACGTCGTGCAGGTGACCGGACGGAGATTCCCGTCCATGCCGATCGTATTTTATCCGACGGCGGTGCAGGGACCCGGCGCGGCACAGGAAATTGCAGATGCGATCGACCGTGCCGACGCGGAAAAACGGTGCGACGTTCTGATCGTCGGTCGGGGCGGCGGAAGCATGGAGGACCTTTGGGCATTCAATGAGCCGACGGTCATCGAGGCGATCCATCGGTGCTCGATCCCCGTGATCTCCGCAGTCGGACATGAGACGGATTTTTCGATCAGCGATTTTGTGGCGGACCTGCGCGCGCCGACGCCGTCTGCAGCCGCAGAGCTTGCCGTGCCGGAGCGCAGCGCGCTTCTTTTGACACTTTCCTCGTTGGAGAACCGCCTGCAGAATGCGTTGAAGCACGGCGTCCGCGCAAAGCGCGATCGGCTCAGCCTTTTGTGGGGAGACGCCGTCCGGCTGCGGATGCAGCGTTTCGCGGAACAGAAGCGGCAGGCGCTTGATGATACGTATGCCGGACTCTTGCAGGCGTGTACCCGCATGCTCGAAACGCAGCGGAACAGATTGGAACGGGAACATGAACGGCTGCTTGCCTACAGTCCGCAGAGGACGCTGGAACGCGGTTTTGCGCTGATCGGCAGCAAACGGGGACATATCATAACGTCGTTGAATGGGATCGATACGGGAGATTCGGTTTTGATCCGGTTTGCGGACGGAACGGCACAGGCGAAGATTACCGGAAAGGAAACAGTATGAGCGAACTTACGTTTGAACAAAAACAGGCGCAGATGGAGGAGATCGTTGCAAAACTCGAAAGCGGCAATGCGCCGCTGGAAGAGATGATCCGTCTCTATGAGCAGGGCGAAGCGTTGTATCGGGATTGCGCCGCGACGCTTGACGCATACGAAAAGCGCTTGAACGATCTTGAAAAGGAGCATGCGTGATG
>JAEEGF011662973.1_pt1 | contig 18061 bp, 16 predicted proteins | sample 9134171 | NCBI WGS metagenome assembly JAEEGF01 (sample SAMN16246542, study PRJNA631951) | gut metagenome | biome: gut microbiome; feature: rumen; material: AP-attached | host: Bos | place: Iran: Karaj | collected 2018-10
ATCTGTATTTCCTCCCCCTGCTGCTCGGTCTCATCGGACTGTTCTTCCAGTTCGACAAGGACAAGAGAGGCTGCTGGCTCACTTTCCTGCTATTCTTCATGACGGGAATCGCCGTCGTGGTTTATCTGAACCAGCCTCCTTACCAGGTACGCGAGAGGGATTATGCGTATGCCGGATCATTCTACGCGTTCACGATATGGATAGGTTTCGCAGTTGCGGCCCTGTACAAGTGGATTGACTCGGCATTGAAGGAGCGTCGCTCCACAGCAGTCGCCATCGTATCTACTGTGGCCTGCCTCTGCGTCCCTGCCATCATGTGTGCCGAGGAATGGGATGACCATGACAGGAGCAACCGTGCGACTGCGGTCGAGATAGCAAAGAACTATCTGAATTCTGTCGGCCCCAACGGTCTGCTCGTCACCCACGGAGACAATGATACCTTCCCCCTGTGGTATGCACAGGAGGTAGAGGGTATAAGGACTGATGTGAGGATATGCAACACATCCTTGCTCGGTACCGACTGGTATATCGACCAGATGAAGTATGCGATCAACAATTCAGCCCCCCTCGACCTCTCGATCGGGCAGGCCCAGTACCTTTACGGGACCAATGACTGGGTGCCGATCCAGGATTCCAGGGAACAGGCCGTGCTGCTCTCGGACTGCATCAAGGTTTTCAAGCATCCCGATGCCAAGGTCGTTACATCAGACGGACGCAAACTCGATTACTGGGTATCCAGGAAGATGATAGTCCCGGTCAACAAGGAAAACTGCCTGAAAGCCGGTATCGTAAGCGAGAAGTTCGCGCAGGCTATCCCGGATTCGATTGTGCTCGAGATGCCCAAGGGGAAGAGCGCGCTCACCAAGCCCGAGCTCTTCATGCTCGACCTGCTCTCTGACTACAAGTGGGACCGTCCGATCAACCTGTTGAACCAGGGCGGCGACCTGAACATCGGTCTGAAGGACTATCTGATGTTTGACGGATTCTCCTACAGGCTGGTCCCGTTCAAGAACAGGATAACCAACCTTGACATAGGTCTTGTGGACACCGACGAACTCTATCATAAGATGACGGACGTGTTCTCGTTCGACGCCCTTTCGAGGGATGACTATTTCGTCGACTACCAGAACATGTACACTTTCCTGGGAGTCATGTCGATCCGCAGCCTGTTCGTTTCCTGTGCCCATGCTTTCCTCAAGGCGGGTGAAGCCGGAAGGGCAGGGGAAATGCTTGACAAATGCCAGGAGGTCATGAAGCCCGATAGGTTCCCTCTGGACAATTCCATCCTCGGATGGGGTGCCAACGCCCTCTATCCTATAGAGATGGTCAAGGACTACTACAAGATCGGGGAATCGGAGAAAGCTAGGTCACTTGCACTGCAGGTCCAGGACGCCGTCAAGGAATCCATCAAACTGTATCTGGATTTCTATCCTGACTACAAGGATGAGTTCGAGTACTGCTGCCAGTTGATCTATTACATGTCCAACGAGGTCACTAAGTGCGGTGACAAGGAATTCGCGGACAGCATAGAGGCCGATCTCGCAGCCTTCCTGAACGAGAACGCCTAGGATCTTCTCAGACGGACGAAAATTGACAGGGGCAGTTTCTTACCGAGGCTGTCCCTTAATACAAGTTCGCCGGTCTCGAGCGGGATGTCTTCTGCAAGGTTAAGAGCCTGCCTGACAACCGTTTCACCCAGCACGGAAGAAAAACCGTTGGAATAGAGGTTGAGCACCATGAAGCTGTTTTCCGGAGCCAGGATCTGTCCGATGCTCTTCATCATGTCGAAGAGGCACTCGTCGAGTTTCCATTTCTCTCCGTCAGGGCCATGTCCGTAAGCCGGAGGATCCAGGATGATCCCTTGGTATGTATTGCCCCTGCGGGCTTCCCTGCGGGCGAATTTCATGGCATCTTCCACGACCCACCGTATGCCGTCCAGACCGCTGCGGTCCTGATTCTCATGCGCCCAGGTTACCACCTGCCTGACTGAATCAAGGTGGGTCACGTCGGCTCCGGCGCACCTTGCGGCCAAAGAGGCGGCTCCTGTGTAGGCGAACAGGTTGAGCACTTTGGGACGGGTTCCGGTCTTCCCGGCTATCCCTTTTGTTTCCCTGAAAATATATTCCCAGTTGGAGGCCTGTTCCGGGAATACTCCCACGTGCTTGAATGAGGTGAGTCCCAGGCGCAGGGAGAACATATCCCGGTAGCGTATCCACCATTGGTCAGGCATCTTTCGGAGCCTTTCCCAGGTTCCGCTGTCTTCCTTTCCGGCCTTCCCGAATCCTGCTCCCGGGGTGAACTTCGTGTGAGGGAGCGACTTCCATTCACTTTCACTGAGGCCTTTGTCCCAGAGAGCCTTGGGCTCGGGGCGGGACAGGATGAAACTGCCGAATCTTTCGAGCTTCATTCCTTCTCCTGAGTCCAGAAGCTCATAGTCTTTCCATTGTTCTGAGGGAAACTCTATTACCATGATGTTGCAAAGATAAAAAAATAGTATCTTTGCTCCGGAAAAAAACAGACAATAAAAATACATCTCCATGCAACAGCACATTGACAGTTACGATTTCAAAGGCAAGAAAGCCATTGTCAGGGTTGATTTCAACGTCCCGCTCGACGAGAACTTCAACATTACAGACGACACCCGCATCCGCGCAGCCCTTCCGACTCTGAAGAAGGTACTGGCCGAAGGTGGCTCACTCATACTCATGTCACATCTCGGCCGCCCGAAGGGTGTTACCGAAAAGTTCTCCCTCAAGCACATCGTCGCCCATGTCTCGGAGTGCCTCGGAGTACCGGTACAGTTTGCATACGACTGCCAGAAGGCCGACGCACAGGCTGCGGCGCTCAAGCCCGGAGAGGTCCTGATGCTTGAGAACCTCCGTTTCTACGCAGAAGAGGAAGGCAAGCCCAGGGGACTCGCCGAGGACGCCACTGACGAAGAGAAGGCCGCTGCCAAGAAGGCTGTCAAGGAAAGCCAGAAGGAGTTCGTCAAGAAGCTCGCTTCCTATGCAGACTGCTACATCAATGATGCATTCGGTACCGCCCACAGGGCCCATGCCTCGACTGCTCTCATCGCCGCTTATTTCCCTGAGGACAAGATGTTCGGTTACCTGATGGAGAAAGAGATCAAGGCTATCGACAACGTGCTCAAGAACGCCCGCCGTCCCTTTACCGCAATCATCGGTGGTTCCAAGGTGTCTTCCAAGCTCGCGGTCCTCGAGAATCTTCTCGGGAAGGTCGACAACCTCATCATCTGCGGTGGTATGGGTTACACGTTCATCAAGGCCGAAGGTGGCAATATCGGCAATTCCCTCCACGAGGACGAGCTTATCCCTCAGGCAAAGGAGATTATGGAGAAAGCGCAGGAACTCGGTGTCAACGTGTCCCTGTCTGTCCAGACCCGCGTGACCCAGGAGTTCGCCAATGACACTCCCGAGATGGTGGTTCCTTCTCACAAGATTCCCGACGGTTGGGAAGGTCTTGACTGCGGCCCCGCCTCCATCGAGAACTGGGCAAGGATAATCCTCGCTTCCAAGACCATCCTCTGGAACGGCCCCGCCGGTGTATTCGAGTTCCCGAACTTTGCTACCGGCACAGAGAAGATCGCCGAGCTCGTAGCCAAGGCTACCGAGCATGGAGCCTACACCCTTGTCGGTGGAGGTGACTCCGTGGCAGCCGTGACCAAGATGGGATTCGCGGACAAGGTCAGTTATGTAAGTACCGGCGGCGGTGCAATGCTCGAGGCTATCGAGGGCAAGGTCCTTCCCGGCATCGCGGCTATTCAGGAATAAAAGTCGGCCATGATTCCGCTCGTCGTACATTGGAACATGAATCCCGAGATCTTCCGGATCGGCGGATTCGCAGTCAGATGGTATGGACTCCTTTTCGTTTCGGGGTTCATACTGGGTTACTGGATATTCTCCAAGTTCTTCGAGCGTGAGAAACTGAACAAGGATATCCTTGATCCGTTGCTCTACACATTGCTGATAGGAACATTGGTCGGCGCAAGGCTGGGTCACTGCCTGTTCTACGGATTCAACTACTATTTCGGATCATGGAAAGGCTTCCTGGAAATATTCAAGGTCTGGGAAGGGGGACTCGCCAGCCATGGCGGAGCGTTCATGCTCATACTGTGCATGTTGTGGTTCGCATCCAAATACGGTAAGAAGAATCACATCGACTTCCTCTGGATAATGGACCATCTGGCCATAGCCGTCTGTTTCGCAGCTACATTTATCAGGCTTGGAAATCTTTGCAATTCAGAGATTTATGGCAATGTTACCAGCCTTCCGTGGGGTTTCATATTCGAGCGCAGGGGAGAGACGGAGCCAAAGCATCCTACGCAGATCTATGAGGCGCTGACCTACTTCATCCTCGGTCTGGGACTTGTCTGGCTGTATGTCAAGAAACTGGACAAGATGTACAGAGGTTCATTCATCGGGGTATTCTTCATCGTGTGCTTCGGGATGCGTTTCATCATCGAGTTCATCAAGGAGCCGCAGGAAGCATTCGAAAACGACATGGTCATAAACATGGGCCAGACGCTCAGTATCCCGTTCGTGCTTCTGGGAATCGGATTGCTGGTATATTCGTACAGGAAGAAAATGCCTGCCAGGGCTATGGTCCCGGACAACCGTCCCAGGAAGTCTGAACCCACCCATTATGCCAAAAGCTTGAACGGCTGATGGTCAAGGCTCTTTTCTTCGACATAGACGGAACGCTGGTCGCCTTCGGGGCCCGCGGGATGTCCGAACCGCTTAGAAATGCTTTATACGAGCTTCGCGCCAGGGGCGTGAAGCTCTTCATTTCCAGTGGACGCCACGTCCTTGTCATGAACAACCTGGATGATTTCCCTTTCGACGGCTATATCGCCATGAACGGAGCCTTGTGCATCCTTGATGGCGAAGTCATAGACCACCATCCGCTTTCCAGGGAGCTTGCTATGAAGATTGCAAGGATTGCCGGGGATCTGGAGGTTCCCTGCTGGTCATTCGCCGACAATATCTGCGGAATCAATTTCGAGAACGGGAAGTCCAGGGAAGTCTCTGAGAAGCTTCATTTCTTTCCTGAGAAATACCTCGACCTGGAGAAGGTCGCCAGCGAGCACCGAGTCTACCAGTATACCATTTACATGGATATCGATGAGGAGAAAAAGTATCTCCGGCCCGTCCTGGAAGGAGTGGAGTATCCACGTTGGCATCCGTATTTCGCAGACATCGTTCCCGGAGGCCTCTCGAAGTCGTATGGGGCATCGAAAATCCTGGAACGGATAGGGGTCAGGCCGGAGGAATGCATGGCATTCGGAGACGGTGGCAATGATGTCCCGCTCCTTGAGTATGCAGGGGTCGGTGTAGCCATGGGGAATGCCCCGGACGATGTCAAGTCTGCGGCAGATTTTGTCACTGATTCCGTTGAAAATGACGGTGTGCTGGTAGCATTACGGCATTTCGGTGTCATATAAAGGATTTAACCTTTTCCGGCCAGTCAGTTTAGCACCATATTTGTGGTGTTTTTCCGGCTTTAATATGTAATATTAACTTTAGGAAATGATAAAGACAATGAGAAGGCTTGTCCTGTTGGCAGTATTGTCCATGGTCGCGTTTCCCACGACCGGACAGAGCAAGGACAGTGCTTTGGTGATATCCCTTGACGAAGCCCTGAAGATAGCCCTGAGCGAGAACGTGGCTGTCAAAGTGGCAGACAAGGAGATCGAGAGGAGTGAGTATGCGAAAAAAGGGACTTATTCGTCACTGTTTCCCCAGGTGAGCGGTTCCGGGTCCTATCAAAGGACGATCAAGAAGCAGATAATGTACATGGACTCCGACAGCGGAGACGATGAGGAAGGAGGCGGATTCGGAATGCTCAGTTCACTCGCTCCCTATTTCATGAGGATCAACGAGCTTTCCGTTCTCCAGGGCATGCCGCCCATCATTCCGGGAGAAAGTGAAACCAGCAGTTCCAACAGCGGTTTTGCAGTCGGACGTTGGAACACTTACAACTACGGAGTTTCCGCCCAGATGCCCCTGGTCAACGCACAGCTTTGGGAGAGCCTGAAGATCTCAGGCCAGGCCGTAGACCTCGCCGTCGAAAAGGCAAGGTCCTCGAGGCTGGACATGGTCACCCAGGTCAAGCAGGCTTTCTTTGCGGTCCTGTTGGCCAAGGAGGCGTTCAACGTATACAAGGACGTATATGAGAACGCCGTGGAGAATTTCGTCCAGACGGAGAAAAGGTTCAATGCCGAGAAAGCTTCCGAACTTGAATATACAAGGGCCAAGTCGGTAGTGGCCAACGCAATACCGAATGTCTATAATGCCGAGAGTTCGGTCATACTTGCCCTATGGCAGCTCAAGGCCGTCATGGGAATCGACCTTGACCGGAATATCGACGTTTCCGGATCTTTGGGCGACTATTCGACCCAGATGTTCAGGGATATCCATGAGAATGACGATCCTTCCCTCGACTACAACACGACCCTGCGCCAGCTCGAGATCCAGGCAGACCAGCTTGCCTCGAGCGTCAGGATGTACAAGGCGGCTTACTTGCCGACCCTTTCCGCCGCCTTCGCCTACAACATGATCGCAATGACGAACGATTTCAAGTTCAGCGAGTATAAATGGTCTCCGTATTCCTATGTCGGACTCAGCCTCAACATTCCCATATTCACCGGTGGCAAGCGTCATTTCGATGTCCAGCAGGCCAAGATCCAGGCTGCAGAGCTGGATCTCCAGAGGATTGAGACCGAAAGGCAGCTCAGGATAGCCATCCGCCAGTACCTGAACACCATGGAGACCAGCATGAACAGCTATAACTCCGCGGTCGAGGCTGTGGGTCTTGCACAGAAGGCTTACGATATCGCAGCGAAGTCATACAAGGTCGGAAAGAGCACGATCACCGACATGAACGACGCCCAGCTGACCCTTACCCAGGCAAGCCTGCAGCAGAGCCAGGCCATCTACAATTTCGTCGTTGCGAAGTCCAACCTGGAAAAGGTCCTGGGATACGATTTCATCGATGACAAGGGAGAGACGGACCTTGAGAACATGTAGTAAAACGGATAAAACAGAAAAACAGATATGAACAGAATCATCAAGACAAGCGCGTTTGCTTTTGCGGTACTCCTGCTCGCCGCCTGCGAGGGCAAGAAAGCCGGCAATGAGAATGCTATCGTTGAAGAAGAAAAAGCCACCCTGGTCTCCACTGCCGTAGCAGAGGTGAGGGAGGTCCCCCAGACGGAGATATATTCCTCGACCGTTGAGGCCAATGCCATCAACAATATAGCTCCCCAGGCTCCGGGCCGGATCCAGTCGATCCGCGCCGATGTGGGCACTTTTGTGGGAAGGGGACAGGTCCTCGCCATCATGGATGCCGCACAGCTGGACCAGACCAGGCTCAAGCTGATCAACGATTCCACAGAGCTGAGCCGTCTGAAGAGCCTTTATGAGGAAGGAGGAGTTTCGAAATCGGATTACGATGCTGTCGAAATGGCCTACAACGTGAGCCGCAGGTCGTTCAACAACCTCGCCGAGAATACATATCTGCGTTCCCCTATAAGTGGGGTCGTAACTGCCAGGAACTATGACCGCGGGGACCTTTACAACGGCCAGCCTATATTCGTGGTCCAGCAGATAACCCCTGTCAAGCTTCATGTGGGAGTATCGGAGAGTGACTACACCAAGGTCAAACTTGGCAACCAGGTTGAGATTACGGTCGATGCCCTTCCCGGAAGGACCTTTACCGGGAAGATCAGCAAGATCTATCCTACGATGGATGCGATGAACCACACATTCATAACTGAGATCCTCGTACAGAATACCGACCGTGTCCTTCGCCCCGGGATGTTTGCCAGGGTCAAGATCGAATTCGGAATCAATAACAGCGTTGTCGTTCCGGAAGAGGCTGTCGTGAAGATGCAAGGCTCCGGGCAGAGGTGCGTATACATCCTCCAGCCTGACAATACGGTCGAAAGCTCGATCGTAAAGCTCGGCCGTCACATCGAAGGAATGTATGAGATCCTCGAAGGTGTCTCCGAGGGCGATGTGGTTGCCGCCAAGGGCAGCTCGAGCCTCAGGGATGGCAGCAAGGTCGAGATATCCAACCAATAATGCCGTGAAATCATGAGTGTAATCAGATCCGCGGTAAACAAACCGGTCACGACTGCCCTGGTCTTCCTGGCTTTCGCGATCTTCGGTATCTATTCCCTGACCAACACATCCGTCGCCCTGTTCCCTGATTTCGACGCGAATGTCGTCCTGGTCATGTCCTCCTATCCGGGGGCGAGTGCTTCCGATGTGGAGAATAACCTGACAAAACTGCTTGAGAATACCCTGAACAGCGTTGCCAACTTGAAAAACCTGACTTCCAGGTCCAGGGAGAATGTCTCGATCGTAATGCTCGAGTTCAAGTACGGTACTGACATAGACGAGGCAAGCAATGACATAAGGGACAAGCTGGACCTTGTGAATTCGGCGCTCCCTGACGGAGCGTCGGTTCCCGTGCTGTTCAAGTTCGGCATGGATGATATGCCGGTCCTTATCCTTTCCGCCACCGCGGACAAGAGCATGGCCGGTCTGGACAGGATCCTGGACGACAGGGTGGTTACTCCCTTGGGACGTGTTACAGGTGTTGGAACAGTCTCCGTGGCTGGAGCTCCAGCCAGGGAGATCCATGTCTATTGCGACCCTAACAAGCTTGCCGCATACGGCCTGAGCGTAGCCGGAATCTCCCAGATAATCGCATCCGAGAACCGCAATGTCCCTTCAGGCTCGATCGACATCGGCTCGGAGTCATTTTCCCTCAGGGTCGAGAAGGAATTCAAGGATCCTTCGGAGCTCCTCGATGTAGTCGTGAGTTACCGCAACGGACAGGTGGTTTACCTGAAGGATGTCGCCCGTGTCGAGGACGGCCTGGAGGAAAAATCGCAGGAGTCCTATACCAACGGCAATAGATCTGCCATGATCGCCATCCAGAAGCAGAGCGGAGCCAATACAGTCAATGTCGTAAGGGCGGCCAAGCAGAGGATCAAGGAGATCGAGCCCACGCTCCCTTCCGATATCAAGATCACCGAGATTGTGGACAACTCCTCCGAGATCCTGAACACGATCAGCTCGTTGAAGGAGACCATAATCATCACCCTCCTTGTGGTCATGCTGGTGGTCTTCGTGTTCCTGGGAAGATGGAGGGCGACCTTCATCATCGTCCTGTCCATCCCTATCGCATTGCTGGGCTCGCTCGTCTACCTTTTTGCGACGGGTAACACATTGAACATCATATCGATGTCCGCCCTTTCGATTGCCATAGGTATGGTAGTGGACGATGCAATCGTGGTTCTCGAGAACATCTCCACCCATCTTGAAAGGGGAGAGAAACCGAAAGAGGCCGCGGTCCATGCCACGTCCGAGGTAGGTATCTCCGTCATTGCTTCCACCCTCACGATGCTCTGCGTCTTCCTGCCCTTGACCATGGTTTCCGGAATGGCCGGAATCATGTTCAAGCAGCTGGGATTCATCGTCAGCATCATTATGATCATCTCAACCACGGCCGCCTTGACCCTTGTCCCGATGCTTTGCTCGAGGATGCTCAAGGCCGGACCAAAGACCGGAAAACTCCACAGGGCTATCTTCGATCCCATCGAGGCCGGCCTTGACAAGCTCTCAATATGGTATTCAGGGATCATAGCATGGGCCGTAACCCACAGGAAGACGGTCATCTTCGGTGCCCTGGCCATCTTCGTGGCCGTGCTTACCCTGTTGGCCCCGGGCCTCAAGACAGAGTTTTTCCCTACGATGGACGGAGGACGCCTGTCAGTGTCGATCGAATTGCCTGTAGGTACCGAACAGAGCGTAGCGGGCGCTTTCGCCAGGGAGATTTCCGATCGCCTGGAGGAAGAGATTCCCGAGATAGAAGTCCTGCAGTACCGTTTCGGTCAGGCCAGCTCAGACAATGTGATTGGAAGCATGCAGAACAACGGCTCCCATGTCATATCGATGAACGTGAACATCGGGTCGATGGAGAACCGTAAGCGTTCCTCCTCCGAGATCGCCGACATCATACGCAATGACCTCAGGGAGTATCCCGAGGTAAAGAAAGCCACGGTTACCGAGGGCATGGGAGGAGTCGGAGGCGCCGCCTCCCTGCGTCTTGAGATCTATGGCTACGACTTCGATGAGACCGACAGGATCGCCAACGAAGTGCAGGCTAAGATGCTTGCGGATCCTTCGTTCACACAGGTTATCCTGAGCCGCGATGACTACACTCCCGAATACCAGGTCGATTTCGACCGCGAGAAACTGGCCTTGAACGGACTGAACTCCACTACTGCGGCTGCGGCTTTCAGTGCTGCCATGAGCGGCTCGGTGAATTCCTTCTACCGTGAGGATGGAGACGAGTACAACATCAGGGTCATCTACGACAAGCGCTTCCGTACGAGTGTTGAAGATATCGAGAACATATTGATTTACACTCCTTTAGGCGGAACTGTCAGAATAAAGGACCTGGGAACGGTCGTGGAGTCGAAAGTACCTCCGACCATTGAGAGGAAGAACCGTGAGAGATACATCTCCGTGACTGGTATCGTCACAAGGGGATATGCCCTGAGTGACGGAGTCGCCGCGACGAGCAGGATACTCTCCGAGACTGATATACCGAACAATATCTCCACTGAGATAACGGGAGACTTCGAGGATCAGCAGAGCATGTTCAAGGATCTCATCATCCTCATGATACTGATCATCATCCTGGTCTACATGGTCATGGCCTCCCAGTTCGAGTCATTCATGAGCCCGCTCGTCATCATGTTCTCCGTCCCGTTCGCCTTCATTGGAGTGATCCTGGGACTCAGGCTCACGGGCACTGCGCTCGGAGTCATGGCGATGATCGGTATCATAATCCTTTTGGGCATAGTGGTTAAGAACGGTATCGTCTTGATAGACTATACCATACTCATGAGGGAAAGAGGGATGAATGTCATCGATGCCTCGGTGGTCGCTGCCAGAAGCCGACTGAGACCTATCCTCATGACCACTCTCACCACCGTCCTCGGTATGCTCCCGATGGCTTTGGGAAGGGGCGAAGGCTCCGAGATGTGGCGATCCCTTGGAATGACGGTGTGTTGGGGACTTTCTTTCTCGACCCTGATTACGCTCGTCCTGATTCCGGCCGTTTACTGCGTGTTCGCCTCCCGTCAGGAGAAGCGCCGCGCGAAAAAATTAAATCCATGACGACATGAAAGCGATATTCATAGCATATAACCAGGCCTATGGCAATGAGATTGTCGAGCTCCTGAGCGAACTTGGCCAGAGAGGCTTCACCCAGTGGACCGATATTCAGGGAAGGGGAGGTGAGGCCGGAGATCCCCATTACGGGAACCACGCCTGGCCGACGCAGAACTATGCGATCCTTACCATAGCCCCTGACGACAAGGCTGCGGACCTTATGAAGGCTCTCCACGAAACGGACGAGAAGTATCCGGACCTTGGACTAAGGGCCTTCCAGTGGACCGTGGAGACAATGGTCTAGCCATCTTGCAAGACCCGACTGAATTTTTTAACTTTGTAATTACGAATCCAAATCAAGAAAATATGGAAATCACTGCTACCAACGGAAATTTCGCGGAGATTCTTTCCGCCAACAATGTTGTCCTGGTCGACTTCTGGGCTACCTGGTGCGGTCCCTGCCGCATGCTCGCTCCCACGGTTGAAACAGTGGCAAAGGAATATGACGGCAAGGTGGCCGTCGTCAAGTGCAATGTGGACGAATGCGAGGATATCGCTGTCGAATATGGAATCCGCAACATCCCTACCTTGATCTTCTTCAAGGGAGGCGAGGTCGTCGACAGGCTTGTGGGCAATGTCCCCAAGACCGAGATCACCGCAAAGCTCGATGCCATTCTCTAATGTCTTAAACTTATATCATCAATAATCAAGTCATGAAGAAATTGATCATTGCTGCGGTCGCCGCAGCCCTTGCTTTCAGCGTGAATGTTTCCGCACAGCATTATAACAATGCACGTTTCGGTGTCGTCGGAGGTTTGACCTCTTCCACCGGCAAGGTCAAGGACCTCGATACCAAGTCAATCTCCCAGTATCATGCTGGTATTACCCTGGAGATTCCCATGGGTGCCGGTTTTGCAATCCAGCCCGAGCTTCTCTACCAGGTGAAGGGCATGTCCCTGGACAAATGGAGCGATGCCACCGGTAAGGAGATTTCCGAGGCTTTCGAGACGAAGGTGGGTTATGTCGAGCTGCCCGTCCAGATCCAGTGGGGTCCCGACCTCGTGGCTTTCCGCCCCTATGCCTTCGTAGAGCCTTTCGTGGGATACAAGATTTCCGACAAGGCCAAGGGCAACGAGGCCAAGACTGTCAACGGCGAGCTTGAGAAAGTCGAATATGGACTTGGCGCAGGTGCCGGTATCGACATCAGTCATTTCCAGATCTCTGCCAAGTATTTCTGGAACTTCGGAAATATCTACAGGGGTGACATCAGCCAGACCGGCACGACTATCAAGAACCTCAAGGACGGCAATAATTTCAACGGTTTCGCCATCTCATTGGCAATCTTCTTCTAATGGACGGCCGGGAAACGGGGGAACGGAAGATCGTTTTCTACTGTTCCGCCAGTTACGACATCGATGAAAAATTCAACCAAGCTGCACGGGAAGTGACCCGTGCGGCTTGTTCGCTTGGTTATACCATAGTGTCAGGAGGTGCTGTCAAAGGTACCATGGGAGTCCTGGCCGACGAAGTGGTCAGGTGCGGCGGACGGCACATAGGTGTCCTGCCCAGGTTCATGGCCCAGTACCGCTTTCCGAAGCTGGATGATACCGTCTGGACTGAATCCATGGCGGACCGCAAGGAAAAGATGCGGGAAGGCACTTCGGCGGCGATAGCGCTTCCGGGAGGGATAGGCACGCTTGACGAACTCATAGGCACCCTTACCCTGGCCAAGCTCCAGAAGTATTCCGGGAAAGTGATCGCTTTCAATTTCGATGGTTTCTACGAGCCTTTGAAGGCGTTGCTGGACCATTATGTCTCCCTCGGGATGCTCGATACCGCATCCAGGGAACTTATTCTCTTTCCCCAGACAGTCGACGAACTGGTCGGACTGTTGAAATAGCTACTCGAACCGATGATGCTGGATGAAATAAAGACATTCCTCGGGAAGGACTGGAAGGATACGGATGCCCGGATCCGTACCAGCCTTGGCAGTGACATAGACCTTCTCAACAAGACCAATGCGGCGATACTGTCGAACAACGGCAAGCAGCTTCGCCCCATGGTGTCCCTGCTTGTAGCCAGGGCTTGTTCAGGCGGACGCTGCACCGAAGACAGCATCAGGTTCGCCGCTGCGTCCGAACTCCTTCACAATGCGACACTCCTGCACGACGATGTCGTGGACGGAAGTGACAAAAGAAGGGGAATGCCGACCGTCATGTCGCTGCTGGGCGGTCCGGCATCGGTATTGATCGGAGACTTCTGGCTGGTCAAGGCGATCAAATGCATACTGGCTTCCCCTACGCACAGCGAAGAGGTAACCAGGATTTTTGCCAAGACCCTGAGCGACCTGGCGGAAGGGGAGATGCTCCAGTTGCAGAAGTCGGCAAGCGGTGACACTGACGAGGATGACTATCTCCGCATAATCTACAGCAAGACGGCATCCCTGTTCGAGTCTGCCTGTATCTCCGCCGCCATTTCAGTCGAAGCCTCACCGGAGGTCGTCGAGGCGGTCCGTGAATATGCCGTGAGCCTCGGAATAGCCTTCCAGATAAAGGACGACATCCTGGATTATTCCGGGGGAGTGAAGATTGGGAAACCTACCGGAGTCGATCTAGACGAACAGAAGATAACACTCCCTCTCCTGGGGGCCATGAAGAATGCCGGACCGGAGGCAGCCGCTACGATAAGGAGGAAGGTGTCGGAAATGCTTCTCCATCCTGAATACAAGGAGGAGGTGAGGGATTTTGTATTCTCCAACGGGGGTTGCGAGTATTCGGAATCCCGGTTACAGGAATATGTCGGAAAGGCGGTGTCCGCATTGGAAGTCCTTCCTCAATCCGAAGAAAAAGATTATCTTGTATCGATAGCGGCGTTTACTGCCGGGAGGGATAAATGAAACTCGAGGGTATCATAGGGAACGCCAATGCCGTCGAGGCATTGAAGGGGATGGCCAGGAGCGGCCGCATCCCTCACGCGATGATGCTTTATGAAAACGACGGATGCGGGGCTATGGCGCTAATCCTGGCTTTCCTCGGTGAGGTTTTCGGGGATGACCACAAAGTCTCCGGCCTGATTCACCCTGATGTTCATTACGTCTACCCCGTAGCATCCGGTACAAAGGTCAACGAGAAGGTTCAGAACCTCCGGGCGGACCTTTTCCTGAAGTATTGGCGTGACCTCATGAAGGCTAATCCATATGCTTTGGAATCTGAGGTCAACGAGGCTTTCGGTATCGAAGGGAAGCAGACCGTGATCAACAATGCTGAGGCCAAGGAAATCCTCGAGACGGTTTATCTTACCGCTGTAGAGGGAGGCTGGAAGGCTGTCGTGGTCTACCTTCCGGAGAAGATGAACGCATCAGCGGCCAACAGGCTGCTCAAGGCTGTCGAGGAACCCCCGGAGAAGACTTTGTTCCTGATGGTTACCCATGCGCCGGAGAAGGTAATGCAGACGATCTCTTCAAGGTGCCAGGCCATAAGGATCCTGCCATATACCAAGGAGGAAATTACGGAAGTGCTTGTCAGCCAGTTTGGCAAGACTCCCCAGGAGGCTGCTTCAGCAGTGCTTGTGGCTGGGGGGAGCATCGGAGCCGCCCTGCATTATCTTTCAGACAACGAGGACTATCAGGAGCAGATGGACATCTTCAGGGGTTTGATGGACTCCATAGTCACAAGGGACCTTACTGCAGCATTGGAGAGCGGCGAGGCCATGGCAGCCCTGGGATCCCGTGAAAAACAGAAAGCTTTTTGTAAATTTGCAGGAGACTGCCTGCGCAAGGTATTCCTGATACAGCAGAAACTTCCCCAGATTGCGGGTGTTTCTGCCGAGGAAGAGGGATATTTCATTTCACTGGCAGGGAAATGCCGGAAGAATTTCCCGAGACAGGCTTTGTCCTATCTTGACAGGGCGCAGATGCTCATCGACAGGAATGTGAACCAGAAGATACTGTTCTGCGATCTTGTCGGAAGGATGTATTCATGTTATTGACGATTCAGATGGACAACAGAGATAACGAGACGATGAAATTCGACTGCAGCCGTGGCTGCACCGTCACCCAGGACAAGGAGACGGGCGAATATGACTGCAACTACCGTCAGGGTTGTTGCAAGCTCGAGTCGTACGACTGGCTGAAAGGGGTGACCCAGGAACAGTACAAGGACCTTTTCGAAGTGCGTTTCAAGAACACGAGGAAAGGCATATACGTCAATGCGTCCGGCCAGGGAATAAAGACCGGCGACCTTGTGATAGTAGAGGCCGCCAACGGCCATGACCTTGGTATAGTCACCCTGGAGGGTCCTATCGTCGGCCGTCAGATGAAGTGCAAGGGCATCGATCCCGAGACAACCCCGTTGAAGAAGATCTACCGCAGGGCAAAGCCCTTCGATATCGCCAAATGGCAGGATGCAATAGCCAGGGAGCAGGATACCATGATCCAGGCCAGGAGGATAGCAGCAGAGCTCGGCCTTGACATGAAGATCGGAGATGTCGAGTTCCAGGGCGACGGCACTAAGGCGATATTCTATTATATCGCCGACGGCAGGGTGGATTTCCGCCAGTTGATCAAGATATACGCGGAGGAATTCCGCATCAGGATTGAAATGAAGCAGATCGGGGCCAGGCAGGAAGCCGGACTCATCGGTGGCCTGGGAGTGTGCGGACGTGAACTCTGCTGCGCCAACTACATCACCAACTTCCAGTCCATATCAACTTCTGCAGCCCGTTCCCAGGAGCTCTCGCTCAATCCCCAGAAGCTCGCGGGACAATGCGGCAAGCTCAAATGCTGTCTCAACTACGAAGTGGCCAACTACCTCGATGCGCAGACCAGGATCCCAAAGGTCTCGGAGCCGCTCGAATTCATGGATGGCCCTGCCTATCTGGTGAAGACGGATATCCTTCAGGAAACCATGTACTTCTCCTACGAGAAGGGTTCCCTAACCAACCTGTACGCTCTTCACGCTTCGGAAGTTAGGGAGATTATCATGATGAACCGAAACGGGGAGAAGCCGGAATCGCTGAAGGCCGATATCACTCCGGAGGGTCCGCAGTTCATCTCTGCGGTAGGTGACGACAGCATCACCAGGTTCGACAAGCCCAAGAAGGCAAAGAACCGCAGTCGTAACCGTAACGGCCGGAAGGCCAAGGGACCGAGGCCTGCCAAGGACAATTGATCCGGGATGAAGAACCTTGCCGCCATATTCATTGCCGCCGTCTGCGTGGTTGCATGCTCACGGCCCTCTTCCTATGAACCTTTCATGCAGAGGGAGAAAGCTGAATATGGCGACACATACTCCTTCGAGCTCGATATGTCCGATTCGACGGTCGTATACGGTCTGGATTTCTACACGAGGCTGGAGCGGCCCTCTTTCGGAGAATTCCCTTCCGACAGCATAATCCTGGACCTCCGGTGGATATCCCCGTCGGACTCCATCATTATCGATACTGCCTATGTGTCGGTTTCCAGTCCGGTCGGCAGAGCATACTATTCCGAGGATTTCGTATCCACTTATTCGGAGGACCTTAGAGTGCACGAAAGGGGGAAGTGGCGCATCAAGGCCAGGATCGTAAACGATTCCGATGAAATCCGGGGCCTGGGAGTTATATTCAGAAGGAAGTAATGGGACACGACAAGCTCAGGAAATTCGCCGAGAACGAGACGTTCACCTGTCTCCTTCAGCCAGATGCATCGCTCGTCCTGGACAAGAGCGGTGACCCTTCCGAGGGGCTCCGGCTTAATGACCATCCGATCAAGGGGAGATGGAACAGGGAGATGTTCCATAACGCCCAACCGATAGTGCTGGAACTGGGATGCGGCAAAGGAGAGTATACGATAGATCTTTCCAGGAGGTTTCCCGAGTGCAATTACATCGGAGTCGATATCAAGGGCGCCCGGCTCTGGAGGGGTGCCAAGACCGCGACCGAGCAGGCCCTTCCCAATGTCGCCTTCCTTCGTACAAGGATCGAATTCATCGAGGCTTTCTTCGGTCCCGGTGAGGTTTCATCAATATGGCTGACTTTCTCTGATCCGCAGCTCAAGAGCGAGAATTCCAGGCTGACCAGCCCTTTGTTCCTGGAGCGTTACCGCAAGTTCCTGAAGCCCGGCGGCGTCATCCATCTGAAGACTGACAGCCGCTTCCTCCATGAATATTCAAAGGCCGTCGCTCTCGAAAACGGCCTTACCATCCTCGCCTCCACGACGGATCTCTACAATTCCGGGGGAGCATTCCCTCCGGAAACCGCCTCCAACCTCGGAGCTGAGTTATTCGAGGTCCAGACGTTCTATGAGCGGATGTTCCTGTCGCAAGGTTACAAGATAACATACCTTGCCTTCACGATCGACCATGAAGGACCTTACAGGTATCCGTCGGATTTCGATTCTGATTATTGGCGCTCGATAGAGGGTCCGAGACGTTTCTCTCACGCACCCTCTTCTTCCCAGAGGTAGAGCCTGTCTCCGCGGCGCAGCTTGCGTTCTCCTTTCCAATCGTCCCGGAATACTACGGGGATCGAGCACAGGTCTCCCTTGCCGGACTGTTGTACGGGTTTAAGGTCGACCCGGATCTCAGTGACCGAGCCCTCGAAGACACCGGTGGTGGCACCGATGACGATGTAATCTGCTCCGACCTCCAGGGTCGCGGATTCCACAAGGATTTCAGCCACGCCAAGGCGGTCGTACCAGTTGGTGATCTTTCCGCAGTAAACCTTCCTCCTCGTAGCGTGACTGCCGTAGATTTCGCTCCATTCCCCAAGCCTGGCACCTTGATAATACCCGTCCCAGAAACCCCTGTTGAATACTTCTGAGAGCTCATCCTTCAAAGAGGAGGCATATTCCGGGGTATAGGTCCCGTCGCAGA